>Ga0272446_1003236_pt1 | contig 20883 bp, 13 predicted proteins | sample YNPCB0061_FD_194587 | JGI IMG/M metagenome (GOLD analysis project Ga0272446, IMG submission 194587) | Hot spring microbial mat communities from Yellowstone National Park, WY, United States - YNP-CB-006-1 | ecosystem: Environmental > Aquatic > Thermal springs > Hot (42-90C) > Sediment | place...
TCCGGCTCCTCAATAGCAAAGACGGCTCCCTCCTTCTTTAACTCTTCGTAAGTGCGGAAGATCGCCACAACAATCGCACTCTGGAGCCCGGCTCCCACCTCCCCAGCTGGACTCTGAATCCCCATCTGATCTACGTACAGTTGAAGTGACTTGAACGCGTTGGTCGGATCATGAGTTTCAAAGTGTAGCTCGACCTTGCTGTTCTCCGCGTCCAGACCCATCTGCTCAATCGCGTTCCGGGCAAGCTTCCGCTCGATCTCCTCAAAGGCCTCGGTGCGGAGGTACTTGTACGCGTCCTTGACCGATTCTTCGAAAGCCTCCCTCCGGGTCAGCTTTGCCCTGCTCCCATCGGAACGGGTCACTTCGATAACCGTCTTGTCATTCAAGAACTGCGTGTTGACCTCGTTGAACAGCCGGCGCAGGACGGACCAGCGACTGCCTGGAGTCTGGCGATTGTAGTCCCGCAATACATCGACGTAGATGAATGGTAGTTGCTCCCGGATGTCCTTCGTCACGCGGTAGGGCACCCACTGGCCCTTGTATTGCTGTCCCTCGTGGAGCCTCTCGGCGGGATAGGAAATCGGCTTTCCCGCGCCATTGATGCAGACGTAGTCTGTGGTGAGCGTCCCTGCCGGCTTGCCCTTAACCTTGATCTTGTAGGCTTTACATCGTAGCTCCAGGCCGGCGATGACCATTTTGAAGTTGTTGCGCCATTCCTCGCGCACCTCGTCGAAGAAGACCTGGATGACGATGTCATGCGAGGTTTCCTGGTTGTAGAAATCCTCTTCAGAGAACATGCGTTCAGTCGGCCACATCTCCCCGAGTGCAAGTGACAGCGCCCGGAGGATGTTTGACTTTCCAGAATTGTTCTCGCCGATCAGGACACAATAGGGACCCGGTTCGAAGTCGAGCGACTTGATCGATCGGTAGTTCTCGATGTGGACGCGAGCGATCCGCACGACTCAGGTCTCCCAAGATCCACTTGCGGCATCATCCAACTCGATTAAATTGTGTGAGCGACGCATCACGCCGATCCCATTCTCCACGAGAAGAACGACTGGTTGCTCACCGATCAGGAGGGCGACCGCAACAGCGTCTGGCCAAGCGGCCTCGGTTTGCGGCCCGGAACTGAAGTCGCTGGTCGCGATGATCAGGCCCTGCTCGTGCGTGCCCAGGATGCTTCGGACCTGTTGGACGACCGGGGCATTGCGCTTCCACTTCTTGACCGGGACGGGCATGCGGGTTCGGATCACCTCGCCGACAACGAGCGTCGCGCGGACGTCGATCCCACCGTCCCCACTGCGGCCCATCATCTCGATCTCTTCGAAGCCCACCTCTGCGAGTAGCCGGGCGATGAGTTCCTCGAACTCCTCCCACTTCATCTCGAGAAGGCGTTTGAGCAGAGCCTGCCGGGCCTTCTTGTTGTGCTGCTCGACCTCGAAGGCTAGTCCTTGACCCATCCACCGCGAAAGCCCCGCGTAGCCCTTGCCGTGCTGGACGAATCGGGGCTGCTCCCCGCGCTTCTGGTACTGGCGGATCTCGGTGAGGATCAGCGCGTACATTGAGGCCTCGGGAGTCCGACCTTCGGTTTCGAGCCAGCCGTGCTCCAAGACCTTCGCTGTGATGGCCCGGTAATGCATGGGATGCTTGTTCCCGAATCGTTCCAACACCTTCTCCGCCGAGTCCGTGAAGGAGTAGGACTCCTTCGGAACCCTCGTTGATACGAACCTTTCGCGTTCTTTCGCGTCCTCTTGCCGCTGGGGAATCCCGCTTGCGAGGCGTGGTGCAGAGGTCTGGGGGCCCGACAAGACGAAAGGATATCTGCCACCATTCTGCTTGATGTCCATGTAGAGGCGGCCGGCTACGGTCTGGTGCGGCGTCTTGCCCGCGGTCTTCCAGAAATTCCTCGCCAGAATGCGCTTGGGGATCTCATGGATGCGGAGCGGAGAGCCCGGCTCCTTTAGCACGAGAGCTGCTGCCTCCCCGGCGTTCATGGTCAGCCTCTCCGCCCCCGCGATTTCTGAGGCTGGCCGGGCCATCGTGCCCGCCGCAGGCGGCTCTTCTTTGCGTAGGCGGGGTATTTCTCGTAGACCGCCCTCAGCAGGGCGTTGTGATCCAGGTCGCCGTACCTCTCGATGATCGTGGCCGCGTCTTCCTTGAGCTCATCAGAAAGGGCGGCGAGCGCTTCGTCGGCCCTGGTCGAATCGACCAGCATGATCTTTGTCTTGTCCTCTTCCGAATCGTTGTCCACGCGCACCAGGCCTTCTTCTTGCAGCACTCGGAGGTCAGCGTAGAGCTCCTTGGCGAACGGGCCGTAATGATACGGGACGAAGTGGTACAGACGCCTCCGGCCACCATTGCCCTCCATCTGGAGGAGAAAGGCGTACTTCATGAGCGCCGTCACGAGCACCTCGCCGACTGCCCGGTTCGCCCGCTTCGCCTTCTCGACGAGCAGGGCCAGAAGCAGCAGCCGTGGCAAGCGTTCATGGAGAGCTTGCTGCGCGGCTATCTCCTTTTCGTTGGCGGCTTCCCATTCTGCAGTCAGTTCGCCGGTGAAAGCGCGAGCCAGAAGGCTCTCGAAGGAACTGCAGGCGAGATTCGACCCTTCCTTCAGCTGCTGGACGGACTCCATCAGCTGGCCCACCTGCAAGCAGAACGATTGCTGCAATGGAATAGGCGGAACGATCATCATCTCCCTTTTCATAAGTTCCGGCCCGAACCGCGGCATTTTCGTTCCTTGTGATTTCTGAACAGCGGCGGACACGAAGAATGGAAGCCGGAGATAAATGGCCAAGAACTCCCGCATCAACTTCGGACCGGGGCGGAGGGGTACAAGCTCTGTGCTACACAGGCCGCTCGTGTGTGGGAGCACTACTTTGTTCAGATACGGCCGCAGCTTGCAGTAGAGGACGTGCTCAACTGTGAACGGATGTTTCAAGCTGCCGAGGCGTTGTCCGTCGGTCGGATGTGGGCCTGTGTAATTTCCAGTTCCCGACTCTATGTGTTCAGGTGCGAGGTATGGATAGATTTCTCCAGGCTCAGGTCTTATTTGAACCGTGTCAAAGCTCACGAGCGAGCCGATTGATTCCATCGGCCAACGCTTGGGATTCGCGGCAGGGTCACCGAACATCTCAAGGAATAGCGCCGAGAGAAGCTTGGCCGCCAGCTCCAACGCCTCTTTCCGCTTGCGCCGAATCTCATCCGCCTTCTGGAGGATCTGGACGATCCGCTCCTGGACGGGCAGAGGGGGGAGGGGGATTTCGAATTCTTTCAGGGTAGACTTCGAGATCTCCTTGTAAATCGATCCACCGGCGTGGTTGAGAAGAGTCTCTTTTATGTAACGGAGGTAATAGGCGAGGTAGTAATTCATCAACCCAGGGCCGCAGTCGAAGCTAGCGAAGCCCTGATTCGTGCACATGGGCACCGTATTGATGGCCGTGAAACCGACTGTGGCTCTGCTTGTAAGAAGGACGCAGCCGGGAGGCAGGAGACGCGCGGAGCTCTTCGATATCGCTTCTTCGGTAATCCTCGTAGCAGTGTCCGTGATCTCAAGCCTGTCCAAGGCCGTGACATCGGTGGGTGTCGCCCAGGGGATCGATCCGTGGAAGTACCGGTCTACTTTCCTACTGGGGGTACCCCCTCCGTACAGCTGACAGAGCGAGCCAAGCTTTGCCCATTGCCATGTACTGGGGAGCTGGCGGTCATTCGCCCTCATCGTCCACCCTCCCAGCCGAGAACGTTCTTCGCCCGGTCGAGGAAACCAAGAGTCTCGATCGGCTTGAGATACTTGGCCACGCCATCCTCGCAGAGGAGCCACGTCGTCTGTGGAAGGGCCAACGCAGGCTGAAAACGCCGGAGCGGCATCAGGTAGGAGTTCCACCCGTCGGCAAGGCGCTGGTGGTCGCTCTTCGAGGCGAAAGCGGGATCGGATTGCCTGGCCCGCTCCCGAGCGATAGACGTGAAGCAGAACGCCCAGACATGGCAGCCCGCGTTCTCCACGCGTCCGGTCTGCTGCGAGTAGCCGAGATGCTCCTGCACTCGTCGCAGGAGGCGTGTGGGCGGACGTGCGTCGTTTAGGCCTTCGTGCCAGAACAGAACCTCGCTCGCCTCCACGCGCCGGCCTCGTTTCTCCGTCAGAATGAAAAGGACGCACGGCTCGGCCAAGGCCGAGGCGACCGTAAAAGCGTCGGCAAGCAGGCGTTTCCACGTGGCCGCAGGATCAGGTCTTACGGAACCCAGTTGTAGAGTGGCCAGCGTGATGCCAGCAGATAACCCCCGAACCCACCGCGTTGCCGTTACGGGCGCGCCCCCATCCAGGCACTCCAGGGGAAAAAGTTCCGCGAGGTGTTCCAATGCGGCCTCCCGAAGGAAAACGCAGTTGGCTTCCGGCAGGGCGTCGGCCAGTGGAGCGTCGTTCGTGACAAAGAGGGTGTGACCGTTAGCCACCCTCGTAGCCCCGATCAAGGCGTCGGGGGTCTTGAGGGCCATGCGGTTGCCGGGGATGTAGTTCCCTCGGAGTCTTCCTGCGGCGCGGGCAACGTCCCGATTAACGTCAAGAATCTGGAAATGCCGGTTCAGGATAGCCAGCAGGTCGAGCTCGGGGTCGAAGCCAGCCCGGTTTCGGTTGGCGAAGTGGACGTGAGCCAGGAGTTCCGAAACAACTACAGTGCTGACGTAGAGGTCTGCCTTTCCTTCCAGGCCCGCGCGGAAGACGGGGTCGAGACAGTCCGCCCAGGGCCGGACCGGTGGATTGTTGATGTAGTACTGGACGCAGCACGTATCCAAGGCGACCTTCGGCTTGCCGCCTATGGGGGCTTGGGCCACCTCCCGGATTCGCTGCCACGCAGTGGCCATCGGCCTCACTCCTCGGGTTGCTTCTCAAAGCGAACGGCCCCCTTCAGGCCTTCCACCGACGTGGGCACCGTCACCAGCGTCAAGAGGTCCTGGAGGTCAGTCTTGATCTCATCCTCGAGGTCCAGGAGGCGGTTGATCAGGACCTCCGGCTTCTCGTGCTCGACGGCCTTGGCCTGATGCGGGCAATAGCGGCCAGCCGTGAGGTTGTAGTCGGTCCTGCGGATGTCCTCGATGCGCGCCCACCAGGACCTCTCACTCTCGAACTCCTCCAGGCGGTCGGATTTGAGGATGGCCCGAACCCCGCCCTCCTTTTCGTGCCGCCACTTGTACGGCCAGAGGGAAACCATATGATCGAGGTCGCCGTCGGTGGCGAAGTCCGGGAGCGGCCGCCGCGTCGCTCCCAGATCACGCCCGTCGCTGTCGACCCGGTAGAACCAGACCTTCGACGTGCGGACATCATCCTTCCCCAGCGGCTTGCGGAAGACCACGACACTGGTCTTCGCGCCGCTGTAGGGGTTAAAGACGCCGTTCGGCAGGCTGATAACTCCGAGGACCTCAAACTGCTCTACGAGCTTGCGGCAGATCTTACGGAGCATCTTCTTCGAGTCGAACAGCAGACCTTCCTTAAGCACGACCGCGGCGCGGCCGCCTGGCCGGAGGGCGTTCATCATATGCTGGATGAAGAGCGCCTCGTAGAGCTTGATGTGGTACTCGAACTGGGCGAGGCGTTCCTGCTTCGTCGGGCCGAACGGCGGATTCGCCAGGATGACGTCGTACTTGTTCTTGTGGAGGTCCTGGGCCTTGTTCGAGAGGCTATCGTCATTCTGAAGCAGGCTCGAGCCGTCCTTGTGGAGGATCATGTTCATTAGGGCGAGTTTGAAAACCAGGGGGACGTGCTCGACCCCCACGAGGTGTTTCTCCTTCAGGGCCCGGATCAGCCGCTCCTTGTCCGTGAAGGAGATGCGTTTCCGGTTGATCTTCTCTCGCACGAGCTCGAAGGCGCGGACGATGAACCCCCCTGTGCCACATGCCGGGTCGTAGATCGTCTCGCCGATCTCGGGGTCCACGATCTGGACCATCCGATCCACGATATGCCGCGGCGTGAAGTACTCCGCGAACTCCTTGTTCTGGCCGAACTGCTGGAGCAGATATTCGTAGGCTCGTCCGAAGATGTCGTACCGCTCCCCTTCGCCGAGGCCGCGGGACATAATCTCCCGAAGGTTGAGCTCCATGAGGCGCGAGGTGAGCTGTCGGATCGTTGTTGAGTAACGAAGCAGGAGACGAGAATCCTTGAAAAGTCGCCGTACATCGCGGGCCGTGGGGTGAGACGAGTCGCGCGTTGCGAGATCCGCGAACATCCTGCGACAGAAATCTACCGAATCCTCAAGGCCCTGCGCCCTCGCATAGGCGTCGGGATCGGCGGCCCAGTTATGAAAACGGTAGATGTCTGGGATCAGCTGCATATTGTCCGGTTGCTTCTTGCCCGTAGCGTCCTCGTGCTCGGTCTCCAGTTCGTCCCACAGCTTCAGAAACAGGAAAAGACTGAACGTCTCCAGGCGCTCTGTGGCATGGAGGGCATCGTCCCGGAAGACGTTGGCGATCTCCCAAAGCTCATTGCCGAACTGATTAAAGTCAGGGGTTCGAGGCATACTCGTCCTCCGAATCAATGGGTGCCCCCGCGGAAAGCAATAGGGCCTCATCTGCCAGGGTCATCAGCTTGTCGAGGTTTCCAAATAGACTCTTGAGGCGCATGATCCCGCCCGCCTGGTCGAGCCACTGGCTGCGAAGGATCTGCTCGGGAGTGATCTCGGGGTTGACCCGCTTGAAGTCGCAGATCATGAGGACCATCTCACGTTGCTCACGGCTGAGGCTCTTCCCGAGCGCCCACTTGTCAAACTCCCTTCTTCGTTGCAGCGTCTCGAAGTCTGCCTCGCCCGTCGCCACGGCGATGAAATCCTCAAGCGTCGCCTCGGGTTCGCCGTAGAGGTCGCGAAGCGCGGCGAGGTCAAAGCCCATCGTCGCGAGGAACGAGTGGTCCGGGGTGGTAGCCCCTTTGAAGTACCGCCAACAGAGGATAGTCTGCGCGAACCGCTGTTTCAGACCTTCCCGCTCCATGCCTCCCTTGAGTTGGGCTTCTACCTGGCGGCGCAATTCCTCGAGAACAGCCGGGGAGATGGTCTCCGAGAAAACCAGGTGAACAGGCACATCCGCGATGACCATCCGCTGCTCACTGCCGCCTTTTTCGCCCCCGGGGGCGCCGGCTTCACCACCTTCCCCGACCTCGCCACGTTCGTGCTCGATGATCTCTTCCTCTTCCTGCTCGACCGGCTCGTCCTCAACGCCCGGCGTGTCGTTCGTGATGGCGGGCTCCAGGCGCGTAATGTCCACGAAATCCACAAGCTTGTAGATCTCCTTGCCGGTCTCCCGGCACTTGCGGGTGCCACGCCCTTTCATCTGGACATAGAGCACCTTCGACTTCGTCGGGCGCGCCATCAGAAGGACTTCCACGTCCGGCGCGTCGATCCCGGTGTCCAGCATCCCCACGCCCACGAGGACAATCGGGCGCGGGTCCATGTTGGGATCTTTGTGCGCCTGATCGATGATGGCCTTGCGCTCTTCGGGACCGGTGACTTTCTGGAACTCCTCGATCAAGGTACTTGCGGCAGTCATTTCGTTGTGGACCGCGACGATGAACTTCTCCGCCGATGCATCGTTCGGCGGGAGGCTATTCAGCTCGTTGTACTTCTCGATGAGGGCGTAGCGTAGGTTCTTCGCATGGGCTATGGAGGCAGCGAAGACGATGGTCTTAACCGGCTGGCGCGTGCCAAGGATCTCGAAGTACTTCTCGGCGATCAGCCGATTCCTTTGCGGGACGTCCACGGCGCGCCCGAGCTGATCGGGCTCGAAGTCGAAACCCATGTCGTGGACACCCTCGAGGTCAACGTTCGTGTGGAACTTGTGGTGGATGCACGCGGCCAGCCGTTCCCACTCGGGGACCTCCGGATTGGTCTCCCCTTGCCGGATGGTGTACCGGTAGATCGGCCCGCGATACTGGCCCGGGTCGGTGAAAAAGCGATCCGTGTTGACCGTCTCCTTGTCGGCCGGAGTCGCGGTCAGCCCCAAGAGGATCGCGCCCCCCTTGGCAAAGTGGTCAAGCACCCCATACCAATCGCCGAAGTAGGACCGATGGCATTCGTCCAGAATCACGAGGTTGAAGTGGTCCTGAGGGTAGGCGAGGTACTTGTTGCGGACCGCCATGTGTTGGATGGTGGTCACCAGTACGTCGCGGTGCTTGTCCTCGTTCGCTCCCGTGGCCCGCTCGATGCTGAAGTTGTCCCCCAAGTTCGCCCTGAACTTTTTGACCGTCTGGACCGCCAAGGCGTCGCGGTCCACGAGGAACAGGGTTCTCCTGATGAGGCCGACGGACCAGAGCTTGGCGATGACGCCGGCGGCGGTGATCGTCTTGCCGGTGCCGGTAGCCATCTGGAGGTACATCCGGCGGCGCCCGGCTTGCACCGCACCGAGCACCTGCGACACGGCCACTCGCTGATAGTCACGCAGGGTGCCATGCAGCTCCACTGCTTGCGGCCGGAAGAACTCCCCGAACTCGGCAGGTGTCGGGAAAAGCGAGATGCGCTCCGGCAGCGTATTGGCCTTCAGGTTCTGCCGGAGGTAGACCTGGCCGTCACTCGCGAAAAGAAGCGGAACATCGTGCCCAGTGTTCCGCTTGTAGGCGCGTGCGTAGCCCTTGGCCTGGTCCAGCGCCGCCCAGAGGTCCTTCCCAGGTTTCTTCGCCTCGAGGATGGCGACCAGTCGACCGTCGTAAAGGAAGACGCGGTCGGCTTCTTCGCCGTCCAGATGATCGCGCCAGCGCTTGCGGGTCACCGTGAAGTCCGTGACGTCCCAGCCACGCTCTCGGAGATGGGCTTCAATCAGGAGCTCGGCTTCGTCTTCGTTGATCTCGCGCACGGCAGTCTCCTATGGCTCTTCCGGGAAGTAGCGCTCCAGCAGCTTAGCGCCGTCTTGTCCCAGACCCTCAGCGATCTCCCGAATGCGAGCGAGCGCCAGCGGCGACGGTTTCGCCCGGGCGTTCTCCCAGCGGTTGATCGTAGGAGAGGTGACGCCCAGCCGGGCCGCAAACTTCTCCTGGCTTAGCCGGAGGTGATTCCGTAGCTCGCGGATCAGGCGGGGAATTTCGTCCTGCTCTTGCATCGGCCTCTTCGGCCGACGATATGGTCGGACCATTATCATGCACCCATCACGTCGGATGACCTATCGTATGATCGAGCATGATCCACTGTCAACCCCCGTCGACAGTGTCGGGACCAACCCTCAGCGCCCTGAAGGGGCTCGACCCATGGCTCCGGGCCATGGGTCAAACGACCGCGTGAAGGGGCCCTACGGCGTGTGATTCTGAATGCAGGCGCACTCCCCAACTGGGCAGCCATGTCCGCGTAAGCATGGGCGGCCCTGTTCATGGACTCCTTTACGAGGGCGAAGGGGATCACTTCCTCTGTTCTTGGCTGGCCCTTGGATGCTCTCGTCGACCTTTTGCACGGGCAAAAAGATCTTCTCGGAGACGTTCGCGCTCCGGCCGCCCTCGTATTCGCACGCGACGCCGACGTCGGCCGAGCTCTGCCCATGGGAAGACCGCGACTTCGCAGAGGTACTTCGCCTGTTGATGGCGTGCTAGGGCGATCAGATTGTCGCACCCGTTCAACGATCTCGTCGGCCAGTTTTTTCAATCGTCGTCATTCGGCAACCTCAATGGCAGGCGTTTGTTCGCTTGGCTCGGAACCCCATACGGCATCGGTCTAAGTAGTCTGCTTTCCTGCCGATATACGGCGGCCTCGGGATTGGAGGGTGCCTGAGTAACTACCCACGCCGGCCAATGGGGCGCGCTTCAGCATGGAGATCAAACCCTCTGCCATATCGCCTTCGGCCACTGCCGCCAAGTCCCGAAAGCCTTCACGCCGGCGGGGACTTGCTCCCCCTCCGGAGCCTTGAAACCGTTGCAAAATCCCCTTACAGCTTCCGCGATTTTCTTAAGGTCCCCTTCCCCAGTGATGACCCGCACTGTGCACTCAGTCCGGTCGAAGCTGATGTTCGATATGGCAGCCGCGTGCCAAATGTCGTCCCCGTCCTTTCCAGGCTCTCCGATCATGAGAAGATCTAGCGTATAAACCGTGAACCCCCCGCAATCGAGAGCGAACGGCTTCAGCAGTTGCGCAGCCTCGTCCGACTCATCCAGCACCGACCACCAAGCGACCTCTTCTTGTTGTTGTTGGCGAATCCCGGGCGATTTGTGCAGCCTGTCGCAATACCACTCCCTGAGTCTCAACCATCCCGTTCCTGTTGGAGGGGAGTCACTAACGCACACGCGCATTTCAATTCTGTTGTCCCGATGGACCACAAACGAGCCCGGTTTGACTGTCTCCGGGCAGAGCGGAAGGACTGAAAACCGGCCGTTTAGTTCGTCACCACCGAGGCTTTCTCGCAGCCCTTTCGGGTTTGCCAGCTCCTGCCACATTGCGGATTGATCGTGACTCTGGTCTTCGGAGCCCGGTAGCCTTTTATCCAAAAGGTAAAGACAATCCAAGATGCAATGACACCCATTCTCTTGATGTGTCCTCAACTTCTCCCCATCGCTACCCCTGAACACGCTGACGCGCCGGTATTCCCTCACTTTGCGGCTACCACACTGCTCTAGCACCTTACCCACGAAATCCCTCAGGGCCTCGGCCCTCTTGGCGCTGGCAGCGTCTCCACCCCAATAAAGCTGGGGAAAAGCAAATTCGGTCGGCAGCAGTGTTGTTACTGCCCAGATCACAAGGCCGTTACCACTACTTGGTTCCAGAGTATCGAGCCACTTCTTCGACGCCTGGGCAAATGCGGCATCCAGCGTGACGCAAATGACATCATTGTCAGCCCGTCGGACACATCCATTCTCCTCGTTTGCTCCCACAAACTCCCCGAATAGAGCGCCTAGTAACCTCCGCTTGGCTTTGGTCTCTGATTCAGCTTTCAGCCCTGCTGGGACCCAGGAGCGGCCGAAGCAGAAGAGGCGGCCCCAGTATTCTTTCGCGTTATGGAGCAACACATAATCATGAAGTGTTCGGTTCAAAGGCGTCGTGTTGTCCACCAGAAGCTGATTCTGAACAGCCTCGAAGGCCTCCAGCGCAGTTTTCAGTTCACCAAGGCACTGTTCAGCTTTGTTGCCCGCCGAGGTGAGCTGCTCCGTCGCACTTTGGAGCGCAGTCACCGCCTCCCCCGCTCGACCAGCTGCACCTGTTGTACTAGCCTCCACGCTCTTGGCCAGGGCCACCAGGTTGACACCAAGGTCCGCAAGGACAAACACAATCAGGATGGCTGGGATCTCGACCCAGTTGATTAGTCCTCGGGACTTCGCTTCATCTCCATAATGAACGCCGAAGGCAAACAGCGCCAGCAGCATGATTACTAGGGCGAGGGCAAAACCCCATTGGCGGATCTCCTGGGGCCCGGGCGATTCTCGAGAGTTGTCCGCAGCGCCGCTATGAGCTGTAGAGGAGTCCGGTGCATCTTTCTGGAGAGGGATAAATGCCACTAAACACAGTAGCAGCAAGGGGATTCCCAACGCCAGTGCTTGGAGGATCGGAGCATGCGGACCAGGGATGGGGAACTCGAGTATGAACAAAATAACAGCAAATATCCAATTCACCAAAAACGTCGCTCCCCATAAGGAGGATCGGAGCCTTGGCCTTTTGGCTACAGGAATGTACTCATGTGCCAGCCAAATGATAGCCGTTACAATGTTCATCACCAACGCGATGAACAGCGGATGCTCCGGTGTGGCAGCAGCGTGCCATGGGATGAGCGAGGTGGCACTACCAATGAGGAATAACATGACCGGCGCTAAAATCGAAACCACGGCCGCACACGGCCTCTCACCTATACGGGCACACATCATGATGCCTGCCCTCTTCAACCTTTCAGGACGGTTCATTTGAAAGCCTCTCTTAGTTGGGATAATGCTCCGTTAGTTCGGGTTTCGAGGAACTGAAGTTGCCCGTCATGCAACTTGGCCACCTTGGTCGCCAAGGCCAAAACAAAATCAAGATCGTGCTCCACGATCAGGAAAGCCGAACCTGCCGCGCTCGCCTCTCGCAGGAATTGGGAGAGCTCTTGCCTGGCGATGCCGTCAACCCCCGCAGTGGGCTCGTCCAGCATGATTACTTTCGGACTGCCGCGCTGGACCTCGCTCAGCGCCAGCCGGGCCTGCTCGCCGCCACTTAATAACCCGGCCGGCCGGTTGGAAGGAATGAGAGCGAAGTTGGAACAGCCCGGCGCAGCGTCGCCCGCGGCTATGGTAGGCATCGCGAGGTGGGGCCGGCGAAGGGGCAGCCCTGCTCGGGACAAACGCGGCGTGGATAGCGAAGCCTGTGAGAGGAGCAGATTGTCGGTCACGGACAACGTACGAAAAACCCTGGCATCCTGAGGGAGGAGGCGCAGGCCACGGCGAACCCGAACATCCGGGCTGAGGCGGTCGAGGACGGTTCCCTCCAAAAAAACGGAACCTGTCGCGTTAGGTACCGCGCCCATGATTGCCCTCAACAGGGTCGACTTGCCGCACCCGTTACGCCCGATGATACACAAGACTTCCCCCGGCCAGAGATCGAAGCTAACCTTGTGAATGATCATGTTTCTGCCATAGCCGGCTGAGAGGTCGCGAACGCTGAGCAGCGGCTCGCCTCCGCGGACAGGCCCGCCCAGGGTTGCATTCCCCGGAGTTGGGACATCGTGAGCACCCTTGAAGAGCTGACGAGAAGTCTGGGTAGATGCTATAAATCTGGAGTCGATCTGAGGTTGAAGAGAAGAGCTGGCGCGCTGAGAGGTGAGCCCCAAGTAGGATCGCACAAAAAGAGCGGAAGACTCCATTTGCGCGAAATCTTCATAAACTGTTAGGTGGCCTCGATTCAAGTACCAGAAACGGGAGGCGATAGATCGAAGCGGCCCCAGACTGTGTTCGATCACCAGCAAGATTTTTCCGCCAGCTTGTTCACGCAAAATCCCTGCCACACGTTCCAGCACGTCGGACTTCAGGCCCGTAAAGGGCTCGTCCAAGACGAGGACGTGGGGTTCACGGATTAGGGCACAAGCTAATGCCAGCAACCGCTGTTGGCCGAAGGAAAGATCACGAGCCGGCATGCATCTTGCTGCGGAGAGGCCTGTCCGCTCCAATAGTGCGCCCACCCGGTCGGAAAGGGTTGGATCGGGCCGGACGAACCCCAGCAGGCGACCGATCTCCCTACCCCAAGAGACCCCCCTTACCGCTTCAGCCGCCGCAAGCAGATTTTCCTCGACGGTCAGATTCCAGGCCAAATGCTGCCCTTGGAAAAGACGGGACACACCAAGCTGACCAATGCGGTGCGGATCCAACCGCGTTAGGTCTACGTCGTTAAACAATACGAGACCGCGAGCTGGACGTAGCAGGCCACAGATCACATTTGCCAAGGTAGACTTGCCCGCTCCGTTTGGGCCTACAAGACCCACTACGTCGCCAGCTTCGGCGCTTCCGCCAACCTCCGACAGGATCCGGCAGCCGCCAAGCTCGACCGTTAACTCACGGACCTCAAGCCTCATTCAAATAGTTCCGAACTTGGGCCGCTTTCTAAGACAGGGCCCCCTATGCCACGCCTCCTGAACACCAGGAAACCGATCAACACGGAGCTGACCAATACCTGCTGAAGCGGCCCGACGGCTTCAGGTGCTGTGAAAGCGAAACTGGCCAGTTCCGTCACCAGCACTAGTATCGCCGAGCCCAAGAGCATGAGAAAAGGGCTTCCCCCCACCCCGCTGAGAACAACCACGGTCAAGACCTTAAGCGATAGCCCGAGATCAAATGTCCGAGGGGCAACGTATCCCTGCGCAATCACTACGCCTACGCCTGCGGCCCCTCCCAAGATGCAATGTACTAAGCACGCCCTCGCCATGATGCTCCGGGTGTCCAACGGAGAAGCGAGCGCTGACAAAATGTCATCGCGAATCCAGTGATGCGCACGTGCCACCCCACTCTCCCGCCGTGCTCCGCTTACCAGAACCAATAAGCCAACAGTTGCCGATATTATCAAAAAAAGGAACGAGCTCGTAGTGGCTTCCACTGCGAGACCCCCAAAAACTGAAGAAGGAATCTGACGAAGCCCCAAAGGACCGCCACTCCAATCGACGTTGTTCATCATCTCAATGAACGCCATCTGAAAAGCGAAGGATGCAAGCAGGTATGCATCGGGGTGCAACGCGACGATGGTGTGGCTTAAGACAATGCCCAGCAGACTTGCCGCCACCAGCGCAACTAGCAGTGCCCACAGAATGGGCGCTGCGAAAACCACCGTAGAAATGGCATATGCGTAACCAGCCACTCCCGCAGCTAAAACCGCCCCGAAACCCAGCTTCCCGCAGTGGCCTCCAAGCAAGTCCGTTGCCTGCGCCATGAGTCCCAACTGCAGCATTGAAACGAGGAGGTACGAGAAGTAGCCTTTCATTGTGCCGCCGAAATCTGCCTAAGCACCGCGCGCGGCGCGGTGAAGGCAGCTATTAGAATCAAGAAGAGCAAGATCGCCGTCAGATTCCAGTCCCCATCGAAATACAACGAAAGAGCCAGTCGGATTACCACTATTCCCATACAAGACCAAACCACGCCTGGGAATCCCGGCTTGATGAGCGGCGCCGCGAGAACTGCCGCCACCCCGAGCACAGCTATATCGAAACCCATGACTGGGCGAACCCTTAAAAGCGACGCCCATAGAATTCCCGCGACGCCCAGAATTCCAAATCCAAAGGCCGTTCCTATTGTTTCCAATAGCCTCACATTGTACCCTCGCAGGGCCAGGTTCCATCGAGATTCAAACAGAGCTCGAAGGGCGATACCAAGGAGTGATCGAGACCACACGAGCCACAGGCAAAGAACGCCTGCGGCACAGGAGACCAGGACAGTCAGGAGCTGCCGCGTTATGACCAACCGGTCGGTACTCAACACAACGGCGCTTGGCTTGTCCCACAGACTCACGCTCGCAGCCCCCGTTAGCATGATCGCTAGGTTCTCAGATGCCGCCAGAAGGGCCAAGGAAATGATGAGGAGTTGGGTCCCCCGGCAACCCTTAACCCGAAGTACAGCGGCAAGGCGGCAGTACCCGGCACCCAGGCAGATGCAGGAACCCAAAGCGATTGCGGCGCTCAGAGACATCCCGGACCAGCCCAGGGTCGACCATAAGAGCAAAGGCGCCGTTATGAATGCCATGCCCGCGGCAAAAGCGAAGTGCCGGCAACATGTGCTCGCCAAGTGAAAGCCACTTGCCGCGAGGCTATACAATAGCCAGGTGATTGTCGTATCGAGCGCGAGCTGCAGCCACACGGCTCAGAACCTCACTTCAGTGAAGCGCCCGTCTCTCACCTCGTAGCAGGCAAGTTGGCCGACGATGTCACCTTGAGAAGTGAACTTGATAGGCCCGCTCGCACCGCGGAATGGCTCGGGCAGACTTAACAGCCAGCGCGAGACAGCACCCGGGGACCCGTCTGTCTGACTGATGGCAGTCATTACAAGGTAAAGCGCGTCGTAGGCTGTATCACTAACCAGGCCAGGCTCCTTGGGCTTGCCGTCGGCCGTCTTAAAACGAGCCCGATACCGCTCGAAAAAACGCTGGCGGGGTTCGTAGTTGAGCCCCGGCTTGGCCGCCACCGCAACCATCGTGCCCTCGGCCGACGGCCCAAGCTCGGACACCAGCCTGGGAGAAAAGAGCGTATCGCTGGCCAATATCTTCCCTTTGAGTAGCGGCCCCAATGATCCCAGCTGCTGGAACAAGGCCCGAAACTCATCTGGATAAGCGGCAACGTACACCTTCTCCAAGTTCCTCATTCCAGCGACTTGAGTGAGTAAAGTCCTGAAATCTGTCCACCCTTGAGGAAATGAGCGGGTCATCACTACTCTGCCGCCGCCAGCCTCAAAGGATTGAGCAAAGGCTTCGGCATTCACTTTCCCGTAATCATTAGAAACGTGCAGCACCGCCGCCGTGCGCACCCGCAGACGCTCAGCGACCATCCTGCCGAGCTGCGACGCAATCAGCTTATCGCTCGGCCAGTTCCGGAAGACCAAGTCGCCAATTTCTGGTATCCCTGGAGCAGATGCGGCGGGGGAGAAAAACAGAACGCCGTGGGACTGCGCATAGGGAGCAGCCGCAAAGACGCCGGAACTGGTAAGGCCGCCGATGATAAAGCGCACCTTGTGAACGTCGACCAAACGTCGGACTACATCCAGAGTCTCCTGCGGTGCCTCCTTGGTGTCCTGAAAAATCAACTCAAATCTCTTAATTTCAGGGCGCCGCCTCAACTCCTCCGCTGCCAAAACGATACCTTCCCGGGCGTTCTGGCCATATTCCGCCATCGAACCTGAAAGAGGCAGTGCGACGCCAATCTTGACTACATCTCGCTGGCCGCATCCTGACAAAACCAACAGTGAAGCGGCAACCAGCGCCAAACCGAAGCCGTTTCTAGAAAATCTCACACGCATGGTGTCACCCCAACTCTGCCGCACATGCAAACACATCTACCCCTCGCGGCCCACCCTGTGGGCTTGCCCAGGGGAACACCGGGTCGCTGTCCGTGCGCAGCTCCAAGAGTCGCTTGACGCGTTGACCGGCCCGTACGCATCGGATAACGTCGCCGACAAGCTCGTAGCATCCGTCGGGATCCAAGATTCGGAAGGCGCCCGCGGCCCACAGCATGCGAGCCCATCGCCGGTAAAGATCTGCCAATTTTCCCTTGGAAGTCCGTACTTCATTGAGAAACTGACTCAGGGCGGAGTTGTTCAAAAAGATAATGTCGGCGGCTGGAACATCAAGTCCGGGTGGAGTCATTGTCAGTAGATCGATAAGGTTTCCCCGGTGTCGTCCCTCCACATAAGCGCGGACTGCCACGTGTAGCCACTCCCGCGGCATTTCCCTCCCCGCTATCTTGAAATGCCGCACACCTAGCTCGCAGTACTGTTCTATGTCCTCAGGACGAACCCATGGCGCAGCCAAGATCAACCAAGGCTGAGCCAGCTTAGCGAGGTTGCAATTCTGCTGGAAGCCCTCCACGTATCCTAATTGAGCCCGTGCGAGCCGCGCATAGTGAGCACTTCTGAAAGCGCAGCCAGGTGGACAGCTCTCGTTGACTAGCAGCTCGAGACTCACCTCGGGCGCCCGGGTTCTTAGATGCCGCACGATCTGCGCGAGTAAGGGGAAGTTCCTCGCGACATCATGGTGCAGGACAACGCCCTCGACTTCGAACTGCAACCAAGGTTCCAGGCCGCTCGGCTCCTTTATCCCAGCGATCGTTGATACTTTCAATCCGACCTTCGAACTCGAGTAGACCGAGCGGATGATCTGAGCCAGTCGGAGGTCTGCGACGACCAGGCAATCAGCGCGTACAGCCTCGACCGCCCATTCCACATCGGCAAGAATCGTGCGCCGTGTGGCCGGGCAGGAAAAGTCCAAATGTTCGCAGCGCCCATTGAATAGGTACAGGAAGCGCATGCCGTGCTGGCGGGCCACCCGCGCATGATGCTCTATGGCGCGGGCGTCTACCGCGGGCACGTCGTCTGGCGCGCGTCCGTGGCCCACCAACTGCTCACGGCGACAACCGTAGACCGAAGTAACCGCCCGTGCAGGCGTTCCAAGGCTAGCCCATTCCGCGATCTGGTCGTCACTCCAGACGGTGGCAACACTAAAATGGATTTCTGGTCTCACGGAACGAAAACCCTCACACCGTCCTTGGTAAACAGCTCGACGCCGCTCGCGGTGCGCCTAAGATCTTCATGTGGGCCGATGATACACTTGCCCCAAGGCGTTGGGACCACGAGTTTGGGCAGCATGCAGCCGGGCCGTCGCGCCAACTCCCGGTATAAGCGTTGCGAGTCCTCAATACTGAGGCGATGTTGCGGAAGAGTCCCGTTGTAGAAGGGATGGACCAAGTAATATGGAAGAACCGGTGGCGAGCAGCTCAGGAGCCGGCCATACAAGTCTTCGAGGACTGTTACGGAGTCGTTGACGCCGCGAAAGAGGGGGTGTTGGCACAGGAACAGCGGTCGAGATGTGGGACCACAAGCCTCATTGAGCACTGCGCAAGCTCGCTCAAACTCCGGCGTCACCTCGCGCGGGTGGATCACGTTGATAACGAAGATCTTCGGCTTCAGAAGGGCGAGTGCTCCAAGGAGCGAAGAACGCCTCACCATACGTTCAGGATCCCAAACGGGCTCCCGAGTATGAATGTTGAGGTGGATGCTGCAAGAGGAAACTGCGCGGAGGCGCTCTACGCGCCTTGCAATTGCTTCAAGCACATCAGGAGGAGCACAGAGCGGGTCACCACCGCTGAGGATTATCTCCCGCAGTTTTCTGCCGCGGATCTCGAGGTCGTCGAAGAGCTCGTCAACATCCCGGATGGTCATCACCCGCGGCTCTGCATTCTTCCGTTTCAGATAGCAGAATCGACACAAACCTGAGCAAGCTGTTGTCACACGAAGCAGCCCCTGGAATTCATACTTCTGAACCCAGAATGGACTGTCGCTGGCACGATATGGGGAGGCCGTGCTGTCCCAGAGTTCGTCTCCATCCTCGAGCTCGGAGCCACTGGGAAGAACCAGAGCCAGAAGGGGATCCTCGGGGTCGCCAGTGAGTATCCGTTGTGCATAAAACAACGGAATCCGAAATGGAAACCGCTCTGCAACAACACGGGCCTCTTCTAAACGCCGCGGTGAAAGGCCGGGCACGTAACCAGCAAGCTGCTCAGGCCGAATCAGTGCATTACGCTCACGAGGAGCGGTATCGTCGACGCTCGCCGGACCCGTCTGAGTCCGCATTTCTGGGCAAGCCATGCGCCACCTCGCCTTCTAGGAAGTGTACACCAGGCCATGGACGCGGCGCTGACAAGTCTGGGAGTTCAATGTTGAGGCTCGCTGCTGCGGTCGGTGCATCCGTGGGCATCGGGGAAACGAGCAAGACGCTCCCACTCCGTGGCAGAGCACAAGTTGCTACGGGCCGCGCGCCGCGGTCGATGCCATTCCTCCCTTGGCGTGCTGCAAGCCTGTTCGCTACTGCTCTGTCCCCGACTTCAGGGACGCCGGATAGTCGGCGGTAGCCCCGGCGGAAGTTTTCACCTTGATCAGGCCGGACCAGCCGGAGGGGCTGGAGACGGCCATTAGCTCTGCCAGGCGATAGCCGTTGCCGGAGCCGCTGGCGAGGAGCAGTTCGCCCTTGGCGGTGAGTTCGAGGAGGGTGCTGTCGGCGAGGTCGGAGCGGGGGCCGTGGAGCTAACAAGGAGGCAGGCCCACTGGTATCACCGATGGTTGCGGGGTTCGCTTGGGAGGGGCAACGAGCGGGCGAACAGGCAGAGGTGGTCGTAGGCCCAGAGCTTGATGAGGGAGACGAAGCTGCGGCGGGCGGCGAGGTAGTCGCGGGCAAACGGCCAGCCGGCGTTGAAGTTGCCCGCGAGATACCGGCTGGCCGAGCGGAGCCAGGAGAGGACTTCGAAAGGGTAGCCGGCCAGCCAGCGGACTTGGTCCAGGTTTCGGTCGATGCCGGCGAACTGGAAGCCCTCGATCAGGAACGTCTCGAAGCCGGAGCCGGATTGGGTCTCCCACTCGGTGGGCAGGTTGATGTAACGGTTCAGGCGACGCGTCGCTGGGTCGTTGACATCGAGCGGCCAGAGCAGCTCGAAGCTGGCATTCGGGTGTGATGCCAACACGTACGAGCGGATGGCGTCCACATGATCCTTGACGGTCTGGCGCAGGAAATTGGCGTCCACGTAGCCGTTGACCGCGGGATCGTCGTTGGGCGTCTGGAAGACGTACAGCGACCGGCCGTGCTGTTGGTAGAACCGTGCCGTAGTGTAGGCGTCGTAGTAGGCCATCCCCGAGGAGTTGTTGAAGTACCACCACAGGACCTCGCCGAACTGGAGGCGCGCAGTGAGGCCCGCGGCTTCCATCAGTGCGGCCATCTCCTGGTAGGCCTGCTTGATGTAGTCGCGGAACGGCGGCGCGAAGGCGCAGTGCGAGGAGTACTTGTCACCGAGGCCCGTGGCCGTCTGAACAGGTTGGCCGTCCGGGTAGCGCGCCACCCAAACGGCATCTGGTGGATCGTCCGGCGGCAGGACCAGCTCCTGGCTGAAGGCGGCCACGCAGCTCATGCCCTGGGCAGCGAGCTCGGCGAAGTAATCTGCGTGCCAGTCGCGCGCGGCACGATTCAGCACGGGCGTGACGGAATCGTCGATCACCCATTCGCCCACGACCCCTCCGGTGAGCGAGCCCTCCACGGTGACCGTGCCCTGAGCCGAGTTATGGCTCTCAGAGAAGCTGAACGAGTAGGCCGGGGCGGGCGAGCGTACGGTGATGTTGAGAACGCCGCCTGAGGCCTCGGCCCAAACGCCCACAAAGGTCTCGTTGATGTAGTAGGCGAAGTGTTCGGCGATGGTCTCGGGCGTGTCCGCCGGGAAGACGCTCTTGCCGATGGTCGTGCCACCGATCGTAAGAAACGCCTCGTCGCCGCCGGCCCAGGTGCCGCCGTAGGTGACCGTCACCGACGGAAAGTACCCGCCGACCCGCTTCCGCTGGTTCCACCAGAAGACCGAAACGTAGTGGTTGATCTCGCCGATCAGGCCCAGCTTGCGGATGGCCCACACCAGACGCTGCGGTGAGAGCTTCCAAGTATGGTCCGTTCCGTAGTCACAGGCAACCGCCACATCGGTGCGCAGCTCGGGCGCGTCCGGCACATCCGTGGATATTGCGCATTCGAGGAAGTCGAAGTAAAAGTACCAGCCCTGACTATTGGGATTCTTGTTGCCGGTGAGCCGGATCTCGACGCGATGCGGGCCGGTGCTGACGGTGCTGAAGAGCTTGCGACGAACTTGGCGCGCCCGGGCGGCGGTCTCGTAACAGTCGAGCTGGACCCAGGAGCCACCGTCCAATCGGGCTGCCACGACGCCACAGTCGAAATCGAGCCGCGTGCCGAGGTAGATGTCGTG
>Ga0272446_1003237_pt1 | contig 20881 bp, 15 predicted proteins | sample YNPCB0061_FD_194587 | JGI IMG/M metagenome (GOLD analysis project Ga0272446, IMG submission 194587) | Hot spring microbial mat communities from Yellowstone National Park, WY, United States - YNP-CB-006-1 | ecosystem: Environmental > Aquatic > Thermal springs > Hot (42-90C) > Sediment | place...
AACAACCGCCTCATGCGTCTGGCAGACATCACCGATGGCACCTCGAACACCATCTTTTCTGCTGAGAAGATTACTGTGTGTCTGAACAATGCCATCCCGAGCGGCTACTCCGGCGCGAAGTACAACATCTGGGCGTATGGCCGAACCGCCTGGCCGGAATGGAATCCCGTGTTCGCCTACCAGATCACCGGGCCGGCCTCCAAGTTCCAGGTTCAGCCCACCTTCAACAGCACCACCTCGACCTGTGATCCCCGCCTGGCCAGTGCCCCACGTTCCGCCGGAATTCTGATTGGTCTGGGTGATGGCAGTGTGCGTTTCCTGGCTGCCAGTGTGAATCCAGACACTTGGTGGGCCGCTTGCACCCCTCAAGGTGGCGAGGTTCTTGGCAGCAACTGGTAAGCCACCCGCTTCATAATCGGGCATCCTGGGAGAATCGGCGATGCGTGCAACTGCACTCGTTCTGTTGGGCCTGGCGATGTGGTGTGCCCTCGGTTGCGGTGCTCCTCGTTCGCGAGTTCACGGTGTGGTTCGCTTTCAGGGCAAGGCCCTCACGGCGGGCACAGTCGGTCTGGTTGCTTCCGACAATCAGACACATCTGGCACCCATCGGCAAAGATGGCCACTACGAGATTGATGGTGTCGCTCGCGGTCAGGTCAAGGTATCCATCCAGGTTCCCTTCTTTCGTGTTCAGCCCAAGTGGCAACCTGACAAGGGGGGGCCAGATAACAGTGAAAAGGCCAAGGATGATCAGGGAGTTCGCGAAATGCCTCCTCAAGGCCCGATCGTTCCTTTGCCGGAACACTACAGCGATGCCAACCGCTCAGGTCTGTCTTTCCAACTCACTCAGCCCGATCAGGAATACAACATCGATCTGAAGTGATCGGTTTGTCTGGCCGGCCTTCTCCCGATTCCTGGGGAAGACCGGCCAAACCATGCGCCAGGCCACCCGGAAAGGATTCGACCATGCGGATTGCTTGTCTCCTTCTGCTCGTCGCCACTTCGCTACTTCACGCTGATACGCAACCGGTCGGCCCTGTGCCCGGTGGGGTTCGCGTAGCCACTGGCCAACTCGTGCGAGCGGTCGGTGAAGTACTAGCCTATCCTGGCCGACCCGTCGATCTCGTTCTCGCGCCCGATGGCCGCACTCTTTATGCCAAGGACAATCGCGGTGTTCTGCGGATCGACACCGCTACCTGGAAACTCCTTCAGCAACTGCCCTTTGCCGCTGGCGGAGGCTCGATGCACGGTCTGGCCGTTCGACGCGACGGCAAACGACTTTATGCCACCACCGCCCAGAACCAATTGCACGAGGCCGAGATTACCGCCGATGGCTCTCTCAAGTGGTTGCGTCCCATCGCTTTGCCAGGCCCAGCCGGCAAAGGCGATGCCCACGGTACCGGCATCGCTCTAAGCAAGGATGGCCAAAGGGCTTATGTGTGCCTGTCGCGCAGCAACAGCTTGGCCGTCGTCGATCTGCAAGCCGGCAAGGTCATCTCCGAGATCCCCGTGGGAATCGCCCCCTTTGCCGTGCTGCTTTCTGCCGATGAGAAGATCGCCTATGTCTCCAATTGGGGAGGTCGTCGGCCCCGTCAGGGCGAGCGGACGGCCCAGTCGTCGGGAACGGCCGTTCTGGTCGATGAACGAGGCGTGGCCAGCAGCGGCACCGTCGCGCGCGTGGATCTGGCCTCTGGACGGATGCTCGAAGAAGTCGAAACCGGCTTGCACCCCGCCGGGCTGGCCCTGAGTGCCGATGGACGCACCCTGTTCGTTGCCAATGCCAATTCCGACACGGTCAGCGTCCTGGAAACGCGCCGCCTCAAAGTCGTGCAGAATCTGCTCGTGCGACCGGAAGCGGGCTTGCCCTTCGGCAGTGCCTGTAACGCCTTGGCTCTCAGTCCCGACGGCAAGACGCTCCTCGTCGCCAACGGCGGCAACAACGCGGTCGCCGTGCTAGCTCTCGACGGCCCCGCCAACGCCCCGGCTCGACTCCGCGGCTTCATTCCTGCCGGCTGGTATCCGGGGGCGGTCGCCTGCAACGACCGGCATATTTTCATCGCCAACGTCAAAGGCGAAGGTTCGCGCACTCCGGGCAAAACGGGCTTTGGTGTCTACGGCTATCGGGGCACCTTCCAGCGGTTGGTTTGGCCCGACCAGGCCACCCTGGATAAGTACACGGCGCAAAGCCGGGCCGATGCCGGTATCCCTGCCGTCCTTCGCGCTCTGGAAAAAGGCGATCGCTCGACGCGTGCTGTTCCCGTCCCTGCACGCCTGGGCGAACCATCGGTCTTTGAACACGTCGTCTACGTCATCAAGGAAAACCGCACCTACGATCAGGTCTTCGGCGACCTACCGCAGGGCAACGGCGATCCCAAGCTGTGCATCTTCGGACGCGACATCACGCCCAACCACCACGCTCTGGCCGAGCAATTCGTGCTGCTCGACAACTTCTATTGTAACGGCGTTCTGTCGGCCGACGGCCATTCCTGGGCTACCGAGGGCAATGTCACCGATCACCTCGAAAAAGCCTTTGGCGGCTTCACACGCAGCTACACCTTTGGCGACGATCCCCTCACCTATTCGTCCACGGGCTTTCTCTGGGATGCCCTGCTGCTGCGTGGCGGTTCGTTTCGCAACTATGGCGAGCTGCGTGACACCCAGACCGTGCCCGCCAACGCCAGTTTTAAGGACATCTGGGACAACCATCGCGCCGGCACTCGGAAAATCGCCCTCAAGCACACGATGGGCATCGAACCTTTGATTCGCTACACCTGTCCCGACTATCCCGGCTGGAACATGAAGATCAGCGATCAGCAGCGTATGGCTGTCTTTCTGCGCGAATTCGCCGAGTTCGAGAAAAAGGGCACTCTGCCCGAGTTGACCATGATCTACTTGCCCCAAGATCATTGTTCCGGGCTGCAACCGGGCATGCCCACGCCGCGTTCGCACATGAGCGACAACGACCTAGCTCTGGGCCGACTCGTCGAGGCAGTCTCCAACAGCCGATTCTGGAAGAAGACGGTCATCTTTGTCGTCGAGGACGACCCCCAGAACGGGTTCGATCATGTGGACGGCCATCGCTCGATTGCCCTGGTCATCAGCCCGTACACCAAGCGAAAGCAGGTCATCCGCCAGTTCTACAACCAGACGAGCGTGCTGCACACCATGCAACGCATCCTGGGCTTGCCGCCACTCAACCAGATGGACGGCATGGCTCCGCTGATGACCGAGTGTTTCACGACCAAGCCGGACTTCACGCCCTACAAGGCGTTGCCGATCAAGTACGCCATCGACGAGTTGAACAAGCCACTCGAGCAACTCAAGGGCAAGCAACGCGTCTGGGCCGACAAGAGCCTGGAACAGGACTGGAGTAAGCCCGATCGAATCGACGAAGATGCCGCCAACCGCATCCTGTGGTTTGCCATGAAGGGCGATGCGCCTTATCCGGCAGAGTGGGTCGGGACGCACGGCCGGGGCCTGAGTGCGTTGGGGCTGCGACTGGAACGCGGCCAAGTGCGTGCGCCGTGAGCGGATTGCAACCTCGTCACTGATGCCACAGCATCGCCGCACAGGCGATGGCGTTGAAGGCAGCATGACAAACGATCGGCCCGACCAGACTGCCGCTCCGCCAACGCAGCCAGCCCAGTCCCAGAGCCAGCCACAACAACGGCACTGGACTGGGCCAGACACGGGCATGAATCCAGGCGAACAGCACGGCACTGGCGAACAGACCGGCTGCCGGCTCCGATGGCGAACGCCGCAACAGCAACGCGTAGACCACAGCGGCCAGTCCCAGTACCGCCACGGGGATCAACTCCAGCCACAAGGGTTGCTCGCCCTTGAGAGCCGCTAGCAAGGAGCGTTCGCGACTCAGTACCGTCAATACTGCGGCCGCCAGCAGTGCCAGCCCTCCGCCCACAGCCCCTCGGTCGATGACCCACGGCTGAACTAAGCCACGGTAGAAGAACTCCTCCCACAAAGGTGCCACTAACACCGCCGAGCCGATCAGCAAGCCCCATTCGAGGGGCGGCAGGCCGGCTCCACCCACCTTGCTAAAGGGGTGAGGCTCCGCCGTGCCACCCAGAGCCTGATGTGCCATCATCGCCACAGCCTGGATACCATACGCTCCCGGCGCAAAAATCGCGGCAAAGAGCAGACCGGCCTTCACTTGCTGAGCCAGTCCTCGCACAGTCAGCCCCACATCGGCCAGACGAGTCGCTCCGCCTAAGCGAACCACTGCAAGAGCCAGCAGCAGTTGCGGCACCAGAGCCAGGCAACTGACCCACAGCCCGACGCGAATGCCGGCTAACTCGGCTTCGGGGCCACCATCGGGCTGACGAATTGCCTGCAACACCTCGTCGCCGTAGAGAATCTGAATCAAGCCACTTTGGCGAAAGATGACGAAGACCAGTAGCGAACAGGCCAGATGCAACCAGAAGATGAGCAGCAGTTGGCCCGCCGTCCAGTTAACGACAGGTGGAGCAGCACAAGACTGCGGCAGCGATTGCATGCTTTTTCTCTCGCCCGACTCGACTCTGCTCTCTATGCTACTGCCCATCGGCCCACTCGGCGAGACGGGAACGGGCCACTCTGGGAGGATCACACATGACACGCAAGATTCTGGGACTGGTGACAGGACTACTCATTTTGACATCGGCCAAATCTCAAGAGAAGATCGACCTGAGCAAAACGCTCGAGGCTCGTACCTTCAAGAAGGGCGAGGCCAGCCTCAACTACCGTCTGCTTCGACCTGCTAGCCTTGCGGAAGGCAAGACCTATCCGCTGGTGATCTTCTTGCATGGAGCGGGCGAGCGTGGCGACGACAACAAGGCACAACTCCGCCACGGCGTGCGCAACTTCGCCAGCAAGGACTTCCAAGCCAAGCACCCCTGTTTTCTCATCGCGCCACAATGCCCACGTAATCAGTTCTGGGGCTTCCGCAAGGGCGGCGATCCCTCCGAACTGGTTCTGAGCCTCATCGAGGAACTGTGCCGCGAACTGCCGATTGATCGCTCGCGCATCTACTTGACCGGCCTATCGATGGGCGGCTTCGGCACCTGGGATCTGCTGACGCGCAAGCCGGAGTTGTTCGCTGCGGGACTGCCGATCTGTGGCGGAGGCGATCCCAAGAAGGCCGACCGTCTGGCGAACGTTCCCATCTGGGCGTTCCACGGTGCTGACGACAAGGTCGTTCCGCCGGCGCGATCACGCGAGATGATCGAGGCCATCAAGAAGGCCGGCGGCAAGCCACGCTACGAGGAGTACAAGGGAGTCGGACACGATTCCTGGACGCAAACCTACGCCAACCCCGCCGTCCTGGACTGGCTGTTCGCGCAGAAACGTCCGCCGCGTGAGGGAAGTTAACGCGATCCGCTCATCGCCACAGGCTCCAGCGATTGCCGACCGCCAGCACCAGTTCGTCCGAATCGAGGTTGACCACAGGGCCGGGCGCGGCCTGTGGCTCGCGCCACCAGCCGGCGACGGGCCAGAGGCGAACGGAAGGAGCCGGTCGCGACTGGCGTTGTGCTGTCAGCCGCTCCGGTTCGATGGCCAGCCGCTGACGCAGCCTTCCGCTAGCAGCATCGAATAGTTGCACGCTCCAGCCCTGCGGTTCGGGCAAAGGGCCGACCACACACTCGTGCTGTCGGCCCAGCCAGCTAAAGCAATAGCGAACGGCAGCGGCCCGTTCGGGCCAGACGAGCAAGGTGGAACCGCTTCGCGCCAATCGCCAGACGGGTGAGTCGGCTAGCGGTTGTTGCCAGCGCGGCAAGCCGGTGACGGCATCCAAAGCATGCAATCGGCCCGCGTCGGCGTACCAGAGGGTCTGGCCGTCGCAGAGCCAAGCGGAGAGTTCCAGTCGTTCCAGTTGGAGCAACGGCGGATTGTCCCAGGTGGGGCGGCCCGTCGTTGCCTCCAACCGCTGAAGACGACAGCCGTAATTCAGCGGCTCCACCACGATCACGGCCTGGCCCGCTGGGACGATCAACGGAGCCTCGCCGCTTCGCGTCGTGCGACCCGGCGGCCGATAACTCCAGAGCAAACGACTCTGACGTGCGTCCAGGCAGGCGATCTGGTCGGCTTGTGGCACGACACAGACGCGGTTGGCATCTATCAGCACCGGCAGACGTGGCAAGGGGGATAGCGGAGCCGGCCACTCGCCCACCACTTCGCCCGAGTCGGCCTCCAGCAACCACAGTCGGCTACTGACCTGAACGAGTAGTCGGTCGGCCACGACCTGCACGCTGTGGACGCATCCTCTTGGCGGCGGCAGGGCAAAGGCGGCCGCTGGAGCCGATCGTCGCCAGGTCAACTGCCCGGTAAACAGTCCCAGGCTGACCAAGCTACCGCTGCCCTCACGAGCCACGACCTGAGTAGTCAGTCGCTGAAAATCGCTCAACGGCCCGCGCGGAGCCGACCACGTCCACAGTCGCTCTCCCGTGTGCGTCAGGGCAGCCAGTCCATGCGGTGAGCCGACGATCAGCAGGGTGCCCAGGCAGTCGGCCCAAGTGGGACGAAACGGCATCGGGCTACGCCAGCGGCCCTGCCCCGTTTTCTTGCAGCGTGCCTGAATGGCACCGTCATGGCAAGTGAACCACAGCCCAGCCAGCGGCCCCTCAGCTTGGGATTGCAGGGGAAGAAAGGTTTCCGCTGGCCGCAACGCCACCTCCAACGACCGCGAGCGTGGAAGAGACAACGGCCGATCGGTCGGAATCGAGGCGGCCGACGGAGTATCTTCCAGATAGTCCCACAAGGCATTGGCTGACCGAACGCACCCTTGTTGCTCCCAGGCTCGAGCCAATCCCACCAGGGCCACCAACTCCTCCGCACCGCGAAGCCCCGTGGTCAGTTGTCGCAACCACGGCTCGGGCCGACCGCGTTGTTCCGACCGCTCAGGCAGCGGGACACGCTCGGGAGCGAGCCGATGGCGTGTTTCTGAGGCAGCGGCTTTGGACGCAAGGGCCGCTTCGTCGGGTGAGGGAACGTAAGCGATCATCTGCGTCGGCGTGGTGACGACCAGACAGCCGTTGCCAAAGAGCAGATGGCCCGAGGGGACACGGTGCAGCAGCGTGGGGTTGTCGGTTTGCTGGCCGGTGTCCTGACGGATGGCAAAGACACCGAACGGCTTACGAGCCGTCGGCCAGAGGACGAAATCGCCGACCAGCACAGGTCGGCCCATAGGATTCAGTCCGCCGCCGTCATCCGGCAAGATCCAACCGCCGTCGTCGCTGCCATCGGCAGCCCGGATGGCACGCAGGCCACCTTCCACCAGGCGACCATCGCGGCCGTTGCGCCAGGTGGTGAACAACAGCCGTCCCTTGGCCACGCCGACCAGATGAACGACATCCAGCGCACGGCGTTCCCAGAGAATGGCTCCGGTGTCCGGATCGAGACAGTAAACGCGATCCGAGTCAGCGGGTGCGGCATAGAGCCGACCGTCCGCAAAGACGCAAGGAGTCAGATCGCGAAGAGTTGGCTCGTCCTCGGGTTCCGTGGTATCGCGCCGGGCGTAGCGCAAGGCCCAGAGCCGTTGGCCCGATCGCGCATCGACGGCGACCAGAACGCCGCTGTGAGAGCAGTAGACGACGCGATGACCGGCCAGGGTCAGCAAATGGTGCCGATAGCGACGTTGGCGACCTTCGGTGTCGTTGCCGGCACCGGCGGGCAGCAACTCGCGGGTTTCGCAGACATCGGTTCGCCACAGGATGGGCGCGACAATGTCTTCGGGATGTGCGGGATAGCATTGGATGGCAGTGACCACACGGTCGCCGCTGAAGCGGGTGGCAGCGATGAAAACACGCCCATCACGAACCACAGGGCTACCCTCGAAGACGGCATAATCGCGGCGTTCGGGGTCGATGGCTCGTACCATCCAACGGAATCGCTGGCCGGCCGGCCCAGGCCGCAGCGACAGCGAGACGAGCAGGCTCTCTTCGTCCTGTAGACCCGGACGTGGTCGGCCCTTGACACGCGGCGTGGGCCGTACGTCACGGATGCTGCTGGTGCCCAGACGGGCGAAGACGCACTCCTCGGCGACCGTCAGCGTGTAGCGGAGGTCGTCCACGGGGTTGGCCGGCACTTCGCCGATTCCGCCCACATGATCGGCAGCATCGAACCAAGTGTTCACCTGCCCCGACTCGAGATCGTAGGCTGTCACGAACCGACCATCGCAGAGCAGAGCCAACCGGCCGATCAGCACAGGGTGATGTGCCAGTTGTCGCGCCTGTTCCAGGGAGGAGCCGTTTCGAGACAGGACAGAGGGTTTTTGGAGTTGTCGTCGCTGCAGATCGAAGGAGTAGGTCGGCCCACTGCGACACAGGCGAGCCAGGACGGTCGGGAGTTCAGCGGGCGCGGGCTGGATGCGATTACGGCTGGGGTCGCCGGCGTAGGTCGGCCAATCGCCCGACGAGGCCAGTTTTGTCGGGTCGATGCCGTCCCGTTCGCGATCGGTAGCGAGTCGAGCCAAGAGATCGGCATACACCCCTGTTTGCCCGGCCAGAGTGCCGCTGGCCTTGCCGTGTTGTCGGCGAAAGGCCTCCAGTGACGCGGCAAAGTCGTCGGCTTTGCGAGCCAAGCGAGCCAGCAACTGCTTGGCCAACGCGCGGATGCCCAGTTCGGTCGGTACATCGGGATGCACCAGGGCCGAACTGCTCAGATCGGTCGTATCGAGAGGGCGAATGCGCCGCCAGAACAACTCCGCCTCGTCGAACCGTCCGCGCAGAAAGGCCCGATCGCCCAGGCGATCCAGAGCCAGAACCGCTTCAGGACTGCAAAACGCTTCATCGAGGATACGGTGGAGCCAGGCTTCGTCCTGATCGGCCTCTTCGAGCCAACGACGTGCCGCGAGCAAGCGTTTGCGATATTCCGCTCGGTCGGCCGGCGCGAGTTTAGCCAACATGGTCTGAGCCACCCAGCGCGTTTGCAAACTGTGCCCCGGTTCGACCTCGACCAGATCGTTGCCCCCCGACTCGACCAATCTTTGCAGTAGGGCAATAGCCTCGGCCAACTTACCGTCCTGAAGTCGCTGCCGTGCCTCCTGAAGCCGCACCGCCGAACCGCGAATCTGACCGGGAACAACGATGTCGCCCAACTCGTCAGCGAGCAATCTGGTCGGCACGAGGATCAGCAGCGAGCTGCACACCAGGCGGGCAAGCAGAGAACGAATCATGAGGGTTCCTTATTAGACCAACAGGAAAGATTGACCGCCACTCCTGGGCGAGCCAACTCACGTCAACGCTTCAAGAGATCCAGGCGACATCGTTTCTTGTCTCCCAGTCAGCCAGCCAAACTCTATCCTATGCAGGAATCGAAGAAGGGGTTTGCTTAAGCAGTTGACTTGTGCATCGTCTCGCGTCGTCTAGCACTTCGAGACTGTGCCATTCTCAGTTGCGGGAACAAAGAGGGATTCGGTTCTCACTCTTGCAAGAGCCGGTCGGCCAACGAGCCGGTTTTTCGCTCAGCAAACCAGATCTTCATGTCCTGGCACGTTAGTTGCTGAAAAGGAGAGACTGTGTTCCGGCTGCTTGACCCCTCCGTGAGGGGATCTTACAACATCTGGAATACCACCACACTGTTCCGCGCTTCCTGGTCTCATGACGAGTCAGGAAGCGTTGCACTTGAACGAACCAGCAGGACAGGGGGAGAACGAGTGAGCAACTGTTTGTTCGGCCCGGTGAACCGAACCGTCGTCCTGGCGGGGCTGTGTCTGACCGGGTTGCTGACGGGCTGTTCCACTGCACCCAGTTACCCAGTCGAGTTGCGCTACCCGGCTCGCAGCGACGTGTTGATTCGCCAAGGGCCGTCGCTCGAAGTTCGCCACCTGCCTCCGCCGGGCAAGTTGGGAGAAACCATAGCCGCTGCAGCCTCGCTCGAAGGGGCCCGCGCTTACGATCCGGCCAAACTTTCCGATGCCGATCGCGAGGAACTGTCAGCCACCCTGGTGGAGGTGTTCGGCACACCCGCTCTGCCCACGGTGAAGCCTGCGGATGCCAAGAGCGAGGCTTTCAAGTTGTTCGACGACTACTTCAAGGAGATGAAAGAGCAACTCGACATCTCCGATGAAGCCGTCACCGCTCTGCGACTCGAACCGGAGACGCTGCAACGCGGCAGCGAGTTGTATCGCAAGCACTGCCTGCACTGTCACGGTCTGGCCGGCGATGGCCGGGGGCCGACCGCTCCTTGGGTCAGTCCACATCCGCGCGACTATCGCAAAGGAGAGTTCAAGTACATCTCGACGCACATCGAGTTGATCGAGCAGAACAACAAGAAGCCGCGTCGGGCTGATCTGCTGCTGGTTCTCGAAAAAGGCCTGGAAGGCACCTCGATGCCCGCTTTCAACCTGCTACCTCAGGAGGAGCGTGATGCTTTGGCCAGCTATGTGATCCACCTCAGCTTGCGCGGCCAGGTCGAGTTCGACACCATCGAAATGGCCCTGGTCAACCGGGATGAGTTGACCGATGGCAGCGTTCGCAAGCATGCGTTGAGTACCGCCGCTCGATTGCTGTTGCAGTACGCTCAGGCCAGTGCCCGAGAGCCGACCCCACCGCCGCCTTATCCGTACAAGGATGCTGACAAGGGCGAGCTAGCGGCCTCCATCGAACGAGGGCATCAACTGTTCCTGGGCAAGGGCGGCTGCATTTCCTGCCATTCCGACTACGGTCGGCAGGCGGCTCTCCGCTACGACAACTGGGGCACGCTCGTCAAGCCGCGCGATCTGACGCAACCGATCTACCGTGGCGGCCGTCGTCCTCTTGATCTGTACTGGCGACTCGCGGGCGGTATCGTTCCCTCGAACATGCCGGCTCTGGGCAAGATCGCCGAGAGCGAGGACGAGCAGAAAGCGGGCAAAATGACAGCGAGCGAATACTGGGATCTGCTCAATTTCCTTCAAGCGCTGCCCTATCCGGCCATGATGCCCACGGAGTTGAGAGACAAGATCTATCGCGTCGATGAGCCACGAGCCGCACCGGGTAAATCCGTCGCGCTGTCTGGATCTCAGGAGTGATTGGCATGCAAAAAGGCTGGAGTATCCTGTTTGGCGTGGTGCTGCTGGCATCGCTGCTGGTGTGGTTTATCGCTCCGTTGTTGGGCTGGTGGCTGCCGGAGAGCGTCAGCAGCTACGGCGGCGAGGTCGATGCGCTGTTCTTCATCATTCTGGGGTTCACGGCGTTCTTCTTCGTGTTGACCCAGGTCTTCCTGATCTGGGCTATGTGGCGATATCCTGCTCGTGAAGGGGCCAAGGCGTATTACACGCATGGGAACAATCGGCTGGAGATGGTCTGGACGCTGGTGCCGGGCTTGATCCTCGTCTTCATCGCCTTCGCTCAGATTGGTGTCTGGGAGCGGATGAAGTACATTTCGCGCATGCCCACGCCGGATCTGACGGTGGCGGTCCTGGGCCGGCAGTGGGAATGGCGCATGCGCTATCCAGCGGATTCCACGCGGTTCCAGCCCAGCGAGTCGGATACCTCGGCACAGGCTCTGCGGCAGGCTCGCTTGTGGGCCGAGATTCCCGAGGCCGACGATCTGCATGTGGCCAATGAATTGCACGTCTGGAAGGGAGCAAATGTCCGCGTTTGGGTGCGGACGCAGGATGTGCTGCACAGCTTCTCGCTGCCGAATCTGCGCATCAAGCAAGACACCTTGCCGGGCAAGACGATTCCGCTGTGGTTCCGGGCCGAGAAGGCTAATTGTCGATTCGATGTCGGTAGCAAGCAACTGGTCGAGTTGAAAGCTCCCGGTGAGCGTGCCTGGGAGATCGCCTGTCAGGAGTTGTGTGGCGGTCGGCACTACGCCATGCGTGGAAAGTTCTACGTCCATGAAAGCGAGGAGTCGTTCCGCAACTGGCTGGGACACATTCGCGCTCAACAGACGAGCCGAACGGTGGCGCAGGCGAATTGACGACAGCCTCTCGATGAGGACGCGCCGAGGAGTCGTTAAGCCGTCTTCCCTGGCCGATCCGCAACGTGTTTGAGGAAGAACAGGAGTCCGTATGCAGTCGTGTCTCGGAGTGATTGTCGTCTGTATTGCAATGAGGTGCCAGGCATGAGCCAGACACACATCCCTAGCGGTCATACCGAGACGCAACTCGGTTTTCTCCGCAAGTACATCTTTTCCGAAGACCACAAGATCATTGGCATCCAGTTCTTCTTCTCTGCCCTGATTTTTCTGTTCATCGGCGGGGCACTGGCTCTACTGGTGCGTCTGCAACTAGGCTGGCCGACGGGCAACATCCCCTATCTGGATCGCTTCCTGCCGCCGAGTTGGGGCAACCAGATTATGCCCGAGTTCTACGCCATGACGTTCAGCATGCACGCCACGATCATGATCTTCTTCGTGATCATCCCCTGGCTGACAGGAGCGTTCGGCAACTTCCTGATCCCGCTGATGGTTGGGGCCAGGGACATGGCCTTTCCGCGATTGAACATGTTGTCGTACTGGATCATGTGGCCGGGCTTCGTGCTGATCTTGTGTAGTTTCTTTGTCGAGGGAGGAGCGGGTGCGGCCGGCTGGACTTCTTACCCGACCTTGGCCAGTGCCGCCATGCCTCCGGGCAATGGCTTGGCTTCCCCGGCGGCTCCTAACTCTGGTATGGGGCAGATTCTCTGGCTCCTCTCTTTGGTGTGTGTCGGTGCCTCCTCCCTGATGGGATCGGTCAACTACATCACCACGATCATCAATCTGCGTGCGCCCGGCATGACGCTAATGCGCATGCCGTTGACCGTGTGGGGCTTGTTCATCACCGCCATCCTTCAGGCGATGGCTCTGCCCGTGCTGACGGTGGCTCTGATCTTGCAATTGCTCGACAAGACCATCGGCACGACCTTTTTCCTACCGCCTGCGGGCATGAATTTCGGCAACTGGCACACCGGGCCAGGCGGCGGTCAGCCCCTGCTGTTCCAGCATCTGTTCTGGTTCTACTCGCATCCGGCGGTGTACGTCATGATCCTGCCGGCGATGGGTATGGTCTCCGACGTGCTGGCTACCTTCAGCCGCAAACCGCTGTTCGGCTATCGACCGATGGTCTACGCCATGGCGGCCATTGCCGGTCTGGGCTTCATCGTCTGGGGCCATCACATGTTCCAGTCCGGCATGGATCCGCGGCTGGGCACGGGCTTCATGGTGGCCACCATTCTGATCGCTCTGCCCAGTGCCATCAAGACCTTCAACTGGCTGGGCACGATCTGGGGTGGCAATCTGCAATTCACCACCGCTATGCTCAACGCGCTGGGCTTCGTAAGCATGTTCGTCATCGGCGGTTTGAGCGGCATCTTCATGGCGGCTACGCCCATCGATGCCTACATTCACGACACCTATTTCATCGTAGCCCACATCCACTATGTGCTGTTCATGGCCAGCCTGTTCGGCATCTTCGCGGCTGCCCACTTCTGGTATCCCAAGATGTTCGGACGGATGATGAGCGAATTCTGGGGCAAGGTGCATTTCGCCCTGACGTTCGTGCTGGGCAACCTCACCTTCTATCCGATGCACATCATCGGCATCGCCGGCCATCCACGCCGCTACTTCGACATCACCATCTACGACAGCTTCCAGCACCTGCAACCGCTCAACGTGTTCATGTCGGTCTGCGCTATGCTGCTGGGAGTGGTGCAAGTGATTTTCTTGCTCAACCTCTTCTTGAGCCTGTTCTTCGGCAAGCGGGTTGATCGCAACCCCTGGCACGCCAACACGCTAGAATGGGTGGCCGCCTCGCCGCCGCCGCACGGCAACTTCGAGCAGACACCGGCCGTATATCGCGGCCCCTATGAATATAGTCATCCGGAAGCCGACACCGACTTCCTGCCACAAACCGATCCGCACGGACCCGTGGACGGTAAGCACTAACCGAAACTTGTAACGCCTCCTTAAAGGGGCTTGCTGCTATGCATCCGTCATCGACAACTGTTCCTGTGCCTGCCTGGCTGCGTGCCTGGGCCGTTCTGACCGTCTTGGCGGCGATTCCGCTGGCCATTCTCGGTGCCGAGGTCACCACCAAAGGGGTCGGCATGGTCGATCCCGTTGGCTTCCGCTCTCCGCTGCACCTGTTCACTCAAGCCTTGCCCGAGGGAAGTTGGCTGGGCTACGTCATCGAACACGGCCATCGGGTGGCCGGCTTCCTCGTCGGCACCTGCTGTATCGTGTTGGCCGTCGGCCTGGGCTTCTTCGCTCGCGGTGCCTTCTATCGCTCGCTGGGTGTGGTGGCTCTGCTGGCCGTCATCGCTCAGGGCATGCTCGGCATCTTCCGCGTCGATCTCAACGCCCTGTTCGGTCGCGATCTCGCCATGATCCACGGGGCCTTCGCCCAACTGGTCTTTGCCACGCTGACGGCGGTGGCCGTCCTAGTGTCGCGTACCTGGAGCAGCACGGCGACGGCTCCCTACCCTGGAACCCGTGGCATGGCTCTTGCCCTGTGCGTGGTGCTGTATGTGCAGATCGTCTTTGGAGCGATCACGCGACATCGACTCGATCCGCTGGCGCAGCGGTTGCACATTCTGTTGGCCTTCGCCGCTGTGCTGCTGGTGTTCTGGCTGCTGCAGCGACTGCGCGACAATCGCGCTGACCGCGCCAGCCTGCGGTTCGGCTATGTGCTGGCGGCGGTGGTGCTGCTACAACCGATTCTGGGAGTTGAGGCCTGGATCAGCCGTTTCGGCGCAGGTGTGCTGCCGGAACTAGTCGCCTCCACGCCGTGGAGCGATCTGGTGCGCTCGGGACATCACTTTCTGGGAACCATCATCTTCTGTTTGAGTGTGGCGGTGGCGGTGCTGCTGCGTCGGCCAATCCCTCTGGCTGCGGATCGTCCGCTAGACTCCCGCTGGCTGGACACCGCTATCGCGGACAAGGCCTTGCAAGACCGAACCGAGCGACTCCGAGTGGGGGAACACGTATGAAAGCTGCCACCCTAGTGCCAAAGGCTACTGCTCGGCCTCTGGCTCCGATAACGATCCCTCAAGTCGCGATCGAGGAACCGAACCGCCTGGCCGATTACATCGCCCTGGCCAAACCGCGGATTGCCACGCTGGTGCTGTTCACCGTGGCGGCAGGCGTGCTGCTGGCCGACGCTGGGCAACTGCCGCTGCTGCTGCTGTTCCATGCCGTGCTAGGCACCGCATTGGTGGCGACCGGAGCCAGCGCCCTTAATCAGTGGTTGGAGCGACACAGCGATGCTCTGATGCGCCGCACCGCCAATCGGCCCCTGCCCGCCGGCCGGCTGTCTCCTTTGGAAGTGTTCCTGTTCGGCAGCCTGTGCGGAGTGGTCGGCTTTGTGTACCTGCTGTGGATGATTCCCACGCCGTGCGCTGCCCTGCTGGCGGCGTTCACCTTTTTCAGTTATGTGTGCATCTACACGCCGCTCAAGAGCCGAACCACGATCAACACCCTGGTCGGTGCCGTGCCCGGTGCCATGCCTCCAGTGATCGGCTGGTGTGCGGTGACGGGAGAAATCACGCCGGGGGCTTTGTCGCTGTTTGCCATCCTGTTTCTCTGGCAAGTACCGCACTTTCTGGCCATCGCCTGGATGTATCTCAGTGAGTACGCTCGGGCCGGCCTGAAGATGTTGCCCGTGATGGATCCAGACGGACAAATGACGGCTCGACACATGGTGCTGTACTGCTTGGCTCTAGTGGCCTTCAGTCTGGCACCGGCTCTGCTGGGAGCGGGTGGCTTGCTCTACATCGCGGGGGCGTTGCTGCTGGGAGCCTTCTTCGTCCGCTCGACGCTTCGCTTTCGCGCCAATCACTCCATCGAACAGGCTCGTAGCGTCCTGCGTGCCTCGCTGTTGTACTTGCCCGGACTGCTGCTGGTGCTGGTCATCGACCGCACCTTGACCGCCTTGATCGTCGGATGAGGTATCATGACTGACGCATCCCACAAGCTGGAACGCACCCCGATGGGGTTGCCTCTGTCCAACGGGAAACTGGCCATGTGGCTGTTCCTCGTCACGGAGATCATGTTCTTCACTGGGCTGATCGGTACCTACCTGATCGTCCGCGCTTCGGTGCCGAGTACGCATCCGGTGATTCGCTGGCCGACTCCGCAGGAGGTTCATCTCGAAGAGTGGATTGGCGCGTTCAACACCTTCGTGCTGATCCTCTCCAGCTTGACAGTGGTGCTGGCTCACTACGCGATTGGGATCGGGCAGGTCGGCAAGGCCACACGCTATCTCGGCTTGACCGTACTGCTCGGGTTGGTCTTCCTGGGAGTCAAAGCCTACGAATATCAGGCCAAGTTCGCTCACGACATCCTACCCGGTCGCATCGGCGAATTGCTGCCGGGCATGGGCGTGCAGCGCGAACGGCAGTTCCACGCCGTGGGCATGCAGTACGTCGAACGAGTACGCGGCCAATTGACCGCACAGGTCGAAAAGACCGCCGGCAAGAACCTCAAGGAAGTGACCGATCCGGATCTGCAAGGGGCTTCCGAGGCGACGCTAAAGTGCTACGCACTTCTCAAGGAGTTGACCGGCGAACTCAAGGGCGAAGGCGAGAACAAGACCTACACTCCGCCGCTGACTCCGGCCCAACTCGGTGCCCGCGTCAACGACCTGCTACACGACCATCCCGAGTTGCATCTGACCCCGACCATCCCTTACGGCAACATGTGGGCTTCGTGCTACTTCGCGATGACCGGCTTTCACGCCCTGCACGTTTTGGGCGGCATCATTGTGCTGTCGCTGTTCTGGCTGATCGGCATGTTCGGCGGCCTGGGCACACATCACGCCGGTGCCATCGAAGTGACCGGCATCTACTGGCACTTCGTGGACATCGTCTGGATCTTCCTGTTCCCCTTGCTGTACCTTGTGTGACGGAGGAGCCTTCATGGCAGATTCTCACTCCAGTTCATCGCTCTTCCGGGCGTACATGACCGTTGCTGTGCTGTTGGCGATCTGCACGGTGGCTTCCTTCGTGGTCAACGTGCTGGTGCGCGGCACCTCGCTGACTGCCATGACGGGCTTTCTGATCATTCTCGGCGTGGCGGTCGTCAAGGCTCTGCTAGTGGCTTTGGTGTTCATGCACTTGAGTTGGGACTGGCGGTCGCTGTACTTCGTGCTGGTGCCGACCGGCATCCTGGCAGCCACGCTGATGGTCGCTCTGCTGCCCGATGGAGTGATCGATTTCGTGCAAGATGCCGACGAAGTGGCCGTGTCCGAACTGCCTGCCAAACCGGGTCGATAAACTTCTCTTCGCCCTTTCTCGATGAGGTCGATCGTGCATCCTCACTGGACTGGTCTGTTGTTGCTCGCTCTGCTGCCTGGGACGATCCTAGCCCAATCGGAGGGATCGGATCTCTATGGAAGTGTGCCTCCGTTTACGCTCAAGGAACGCAACGGACAGGAAGTTCGGCTGGAAGATCTGCGTGGCAAGGTGTGGATCGCCTCGTTCGTGCTGATCCGCTGTCCCGATGGTAAGTGCCCACAGGTCACCCGCACAGTGCAACGTCTGCAACAGGAACTCGCCAGTCGCAAGGATGTCCGCTTCGTCACCTTCACGGTTGATCCGGAGCGCGATACTCCCGAGGAATTGCAGACCTATGCCGAGGCCCATCAGGCCGACCCGGAACGCTGGCTGTTTCTGACCGGCAGCGAGGAGACCATCGAGGAGTTCGGCAAAGCCTTCGCCTTTCGTAGCGGCAAAGAAAAGAAGGGCGAACTGCCGCACACACAGCGATTGTACGTCATCGACCGTCAGGGCAACATTCGCGGAGCCTATCAAGGCATCCGTCGCATGACCGGCGACACCGCGTTGGATGAGGAGTGGTTCGAGCAGGATCTGCGCAAGCTCAAGAAGCAGGTCGATCGCCTGCTGGCTCCGGAGTTGCCGGCCTGGATGCCGAGCGACTTCCCGGCCTTCAATGCCAGCCTCAACGCTCTGGCCAGTGTGTTGTTGCTGCTAGGCTACATCGCCATCCGCCTGCGCCTGGTTCGGCTGCACATCAGTTGCATGGTGACGACCATCTTCGTTTCAGCGCTGTTCCTGGCCTCGTATCTGTTCTATCACATCGCCATCAAACAGGGCCAACCGACGCGCTTCTCGGAGCAATGGCCGCAGGCTCCCGAGTGGGTTGGCTACCTCTACCTGGCAATTCTCGGCTCGCACACCCTGCTGGCCATCCCGGTGACACCGCTCGCCCTGTATGTGGCCTATCTGGGGTTGCGCGATCGGCTGCAAAAGCACGTTTGGCTGGCGCGCTGGGTCTTTCCGGTCTGGCTCTACGTCTCGGTCACCGGAGTGGTCGTCTACTGGATGCTCTATCGACTCTATCCAACCGCTTGATCTGTGGGTACACTGGAGCGATAGGAAGGAGTGCTGCGATGTGGCGTGCTGTGTGGTTGCTGGTGGTGCTAGTGGTACTCATCGCTCCCCGAACGGTTCTGGCCTGTCCGTCCTGAAAGGACGCGGTGACCAGTGCCTCCGGTCTGGAGGATGAGGATCTGAACGGTCTGGCTCGCGCTTACAATCAGAGCATTTATCTGATGCTCGGCGTTCCCTGTGTGATGTTGAGTGCGATCGGTCTGCTGGTGTGGCGACAGGTGCGCTTGCTCGCGATGCTTCCTCCTGGAGAACTTCCTCTCCTTCTCTCTCCCGGAGATCGCACCTGTCCAACACCCTGCAATAGCGACAATTCCTAAGCAGCACAGCCGCTCGTCCTCTTAGGAGTTGCAGTCGGCTGTCTATTTGGCGAGAGTGCGCAACATTCAGCCCCGGCTAGTGGATTCGAGAAGCTCTATCCCTCCAGGCGAAACAACCGCGCGGCATTCTCCTGAAAAACCTGCTCGTGGTGGATCTCCGGGATCGCTCCAGCAATCCACCGTTGATAGCTCTCTAGAGGAACTAACGGCCAATCGCTGCCGTACAGAAAGCGATTTGGCCGCTCTGCGTAGCGAAAGGCTCGCCGTACCGCGGCTCGCGTCTCCTCGAGCAACTCGCGCCGCTCGGGTGCCTCAAAACTCTCGGCATCGCCTACCGCCAAGCCGGACAGGTCGGCCCACACATTGAGGTTCTTGTAGATCACCTCTGCCGCATCGCTCATCCATGGGTTGCCCAGATGCGCCAGCACAAAGCACACCCGCGGATGATCGACCGCCACCTCGTCCACCAGCAGCGGGTGAGCATAGCGGAGTTTGGCCCGCGGCGAATAGGTATCGCCAGTGTGGAAGATGACCGGCAAACGATAGCGTTCTGCTAGTTCGTAGTAGGGCCGATAGCCCGCTGCTTCGGGGCCATAGGGCAGATAGCCCAGATAGCCTTTCAGGGCCTTGACCTGTCCGGTGCGAAGTTGCGTTTCGACGGCGCGGAGGTGTTCGCGGTCGTCGCGGCGTGGATCCATAGCCCCAACAGCGAACAGACCCGGCACTAGACGAGCCAACTCTAGCGTCTCGACGATGCCCAAGGGATCGGTCGGATCAGCATCCAGACAACCCATGCTCAGGGCAAGGCGTGTGCCCGATGCGGCCAGTTCGGCCCGCAAAGCAGCGGCCCGGAGGGCATGCGGCTGGGAAAGCACCGCTGCTAGCGAACCCGCTCCGGGTAAGTTGGGAGCCACCAAGTGCAGATGGGCATCGATCATTCGGAAAACAAGGCCACGCTAGCGGTGAATCCGTGGATGAAATTCTGTCGGCCGACCGGGCCGAGTTCTCCCATGGCGAAGAACCCCGCCAGAGGAATCGGGCCGGACTCCTGACGAATGACCCGTGCATCGTGGTCGGGTTGGTCAAACAATCGGGTGCCCCGGCCGTTGCAACTGAACACCAACCCGCCGCCCGGCGGACGGTCGCCGGCACTTAAGCCCAACTGGAGCAAGGCGTGCAGATCCTCGTCGGCGCTCTGGGCATCACGAACCTGGAACTGAACCGTCTGGCCGACCCGCACCTGGTCGGTGATAATGAGAGCACCACTGTGGCGTTCCAGCCCTAGCACGTTGCGGATCAAGAAATCTCCCCGTTGGAAATCGCTCTGGTACTCGTTGACGACCCGACCGATGTGCAGGCCGCGACGAAACAACTCCTGATCGCGCGGACTTAGGGTATTCCATAATTCCTGCAAATACTCGTAGGGGGTGCGGCCCCCCAGTTCAAAGATGACGTTGTTCTCGGCCCGCGTGATGACCAGTGGCCGACCGATTGGCCGACATCCCTGCGACACGATACAACGCAAGCCCAGATCGCCTTCGAGCAAGACACCCACCGCGCCTTGATCTTGCACGGCATTTCCCAGGATCAGACGACAGCGTCCCGGTGAGGAGATGCCGCTGGCCATCCCGCCCAGCACGGGAATGCCTGCGGCCTGTTCGTTGAGTCGCTCTAGGAACAGATCGGCGGGAAAGGTGAACGGATCTCCCAGAAGCAACACGGCTGACTGCTGGTTGGACGACTCCGACTCGTACTCACTGGCCCCGAGTTCGTCTGGCCAGCCCAGCAAAGCCGGCCCATCTGCCGTTCGTTCCAGAGTCAGATGAAAAGCCGTCAGGCGTACCGGATGCGTCCAGCGAGCGAGCCACAGTCCCAACGCCGGCTGGTTCTCGATCTCGCGGTCGTTGCCAATGACCGCCTCGGCAATGCAGCCCAGCAGCACCTTTGGCTTCAGTCGGTCGCTGAGGGTTTGGGCAATCTGCCGAGCTGCCGAAGCGTGATGCACTGAAAAGAACACACAAGCCAGATCGCAACGACCTGACAAGCAAGCCTGAGCCTGCGAGCAAACTTGCTCCAGGGCAACCGCGCTTGTCGGTTCGGTAGACAGTTCAGCCAGAAAGGGCATGGCGCATCCTCCAGGGCCGGGCCGCACGCATCACAGGTCGCGGGCAAAGAGCGGGAAACTGCCCTGCCGGCGAAAGAAATGGTTGTAGAAGCGGTTCAGATGCGTAGCGGTCGAACAAACCTGAGCCGCTAGGGTGC
>Ga0272446_1003238_pt1 | contig 20876 bp, 16 predicted proteins | sample YNPCB0061_FD_194587 | JGI IMG/M metagenome (GOLD analysis project Ga0272446, IMG submission 194587) | Hot spring microbial mat communities from Yellowstone National Park, WY, United States - YNP-CB-006-1 | ecosystem: Environmental > Aquatic > Thermal springs > Hot (42-90C) > Sediment | place...
CCCGGCGCGATGCGGCGTATCCGTACACCTCCGTAAACACGTCGCCAAAAATGTAGGTGACGGGAAACAGGAACTGCGCCCCGCTCACCCGGAACGGCCCGATGGCGACAATCTTCTGCCCCACCAGGTTCGAGATCAGCAGGACCACCACGAAGATGTGGACCAGCGACTCGTAGTAGCGAAACCGGCTCCAGTTCATCGGGCTACAGTCTCGCCACTGTCTCCACCATCGCGTCGCCGTTGCGGAACAACTCGGGCTTGATCGCGGCGCCGATGCCCGGCTGCTCCGGCGGGGCAACCGAGCCGCCTTCCGGAACCGGGACATTACTCACGAAATACGGAAACTGGTGGGTGTACTTCCAGTAGTTGCTTTCCATGATGAGAAAGTTGGGCAATGCCGCGCACAGGTGGATCGAGCAGAGATACCTCGCGCAGGCCTGCGGAGTGTTCATGAGCATGGCGTCCTCGAGGTACATGATGTGGTACGGCTCGAGCGAGTTGGCGATGCGCGCAGCGCTGGGAAAATCGAAGCGGCCCCAGCAGTCCACGCAGATATCCATCTGGTTGCCGGCCTTGTCCCGGATCTCGCGGATCCAGTCGAGTCCCTTCTCCAGCGCCTGGTTCGAGAGATAGTTGTCCGCGGCGCTGAACGGGTAGATCTTCATGGCGGTGATGCCACGCCTGCTTCAAGAAAGATCTGCGCGTGGCCGGACGTCCGGTCATGGGTCAGCCCGGCTCCAGACCGGCTTGCCGGTAGGCTTCCGAGACAACGGATTCGGCAATATCCCGCACCTTCGTCCAGGGAAGGCTGCTGCCCCTCTCGCTGTCGGAGCCCGCGGCCAGGTTCGATCCGCCCCAAATCTTGCAGCACGGGAGGTCTTCGGCCGCCTGGAGGGCTTCGATCAATCGCTGCACGGGAAACAAATCCTCGTCATAGGGCGATCCCCGGATGATGCTGTAGACATAGCGTCCGTCGCGCCGGTTGGAAACCAGGCTGATGAGGTTGGTGTGACCCTGGGCGGCCAGCACCAGGCGCGAATGCGGGTCGCCCTTTTCGTCGGCAATGGCGAAATTGTGCGGAGAGCGGTAAAGCACCTCCGGCTGGGCGGTGATCGGCGATGTGCCCGCGCGCCCTTCCACCAGGTCCAGCAGACGCTCACAAACCTGGCGGATGGTATCCTTCACCAGGTGCTCGTCGCCCTGCGTCCGGCCCTGCATGCGCTGCTGGCGGTAGGGATCGAACACCCAGGTGAAATGGTTTTTGACGAGTTCCTCGAGGTTGACCGGATAGAGGCCGCCGCAAACGTCGATCTTGTTGTTGTACTGCACAATCCAGCGCAGCAGGGGCACGCCCTCGGCGCGCTCGAGCCGTTCGTGATACTCCAGCACGAAGGTGGCCAGGCAGACGTCCTGGTCGGCATTCCACACATAGACCGGTACAGGGTTCCGCTTCCGCAGCCAGCGCTCCATCAGGCGCCCCTGGCGCACCGCGATATAGGCCTGCATGGCCGCGCTCATGGTGACTTCGCGAATCACGCCCTCGTGATGGTCGAAGTGCACGTAATGGCCCCGGTGGCCCGGAACGTCGTCCACCACCTCCAGGCCGATCGAGTATTCGGGAGCCTCCCGCATGAACTGGTCCCAATTTTCGAAACGCTGCGCCGGGACGCGCAGCTCAACATCTTGAAACAACTCCGGCATCTTCACCCTTGGATCATTTCCCCAGGCGACCGAAATCATTGTGCGCTTCCGATGGCGTGCGAGTCAACTGGCCCAGCGGCGGTTCTGCCGGAGCAGTAGAATTGTTTTGACCATGCGGAAACTGATCAACGATCCTGCCCGCTTTGTAGATGAGATGCTGGAAGGCATCCTTTTGGCTCATCCGGATCAACTGACCTGCGTGGACGGCCAGGTGCGATGCCTGGTGCGCACGGGCGCGCCCCGGCCCGGCAAAGTGGCCCTGGCGACAGGCGGGGGGTCCGGCCACCTGCCGCTCTTCCTCGGCTACGTGGGACAGGGCATGCTGGACGGCTGTTGCGCCGGGGGCGTGTTCCAGAGTCCCAGCGCGGAGCAGATGCTCACGGTGACCCGGGCGATCCACGGCGGAGCCGGGGTCCTCTATAGCTTCGGAAACTACGGCGGAGACGTCATGAATTTCGACATGGCGGCCGAGATGGCCGGCGCCGAGGACATCCGCGTAGTGCAGGTCGTGGCGGGCGAGGATGTGGCTTCAGCCCCGAAAGGAAAAGAGAACAAGCGCCGGGGCGTCGCCGGCATCTTCTATGTGTACAAAGTGGCGGGCGCCCTGGCCGGGGAGATGGCGCCGCTCGAAGAGGTCGAGCGGGTGGCCCGCAAGGCCTGCGACAACGTGCGCTCGATGGGCATGGCGCTTTCGGCCTGCACCATTCCCGAGGCCGGCAGACCCACCTTCACGATCGCCGATGGCGAAATGGAGATCGGGATGGGAATCCATGGCGAGCCCGGGGTGCGGCGCGGTCCGCTGCTCCCGGCCGACGCGGTGGTGGAGGAGTTGATGCGGCCGATTCTCGACGACATGCCCTGCCGGGACTGCGAGGTTTCCGTGCTGGTGAACGGCCTGGGCGCGACGCCCCGCGAGGAACTCTACATTCTCTACCGCAAAGCCCACCAGATCCTGAGCGCGCAGGGGGCCCGCGTCTTCCACGCCTATGTGGGCGAGTTTGCGACCTCGATGGAAATGGCGGGCGCCTCGATCTCCGTGCTGCGCCTGGACGACGAGTTGAAACGGCTGCTGAGCAAACCGGCGCGCACCCCGTTTTTTGAACAGGCTCAACTCTGACCATGGATACACTGACCGCCAAAGACATCCGGGCGCTCTTCAAGCTGTGGAAGCGCCGCATGGCCGAGAACCGCCAGTGGTTCCTCGAGTTGGACAGCGCTCTGGGCGACGGCGACCTCGGCCTCACCATGACCGGCGGTTTCGCCAAGGCCAGCGAGGCCCTGGCCCCGCTCGAGGAAAGCAGCATCGGAAAGCTGATGTCCAAAGCGGGCGCCGTGATTGCCTCGAGCGCGCCTTCGACCATGGGCACCCTCCTGGCGACCGGGTTCATGAAAGGCGGCAAGGCGCTCCAGGACACGCCGGAGGCGGGCGTTGCCGAAATGGCCCGCTTCTTCGCGGCGTTTGTGGACGGCATGATGGCGCGCGGCAAGGCCAAACCCGGCGAGAAAACGGCCCTCGATTCGCTCTGGCCGGCCGCTGAGGCGCTCCGCCAAAGCGCCGCTTCCGGGGATTCGCTCCCGCAAGCCCTGGCGCGCGCGGCCGCCGCTGCGGCCGAGGGTTTCGAGAAGACCAAAGACATGCCCGGCGTGCATGGCCGCGCCGCCTATTATCAGGAAGGCTCACTCGGCAAATGCGACCCCGGCGCGGCCGTGGGAGTCGTGCTCATGCGGGCGCTGGCCGAATACGTTGCAGAAACCGCGGAGGTTGACACATGAGGTTTTTCCCAATCGCGCTTACGCTGGCTGCCGTCGCGGCGGCGGCTGATTTTGAAATTCGGGACCAGGCCGAGTTCCGCAGGATTTTCCCGTCCGGAGCCAGGGTGGAACGGCTGGCCACGGGTATGCGCTTCGTCGAGGGCCCCGTCTGGATGCCCGGCAAGGACGGCGGCTTCCTGGTGTTCAGCGACATTCCCGCCAACGAGCTCAAGAAGTGGTCGCGAACCAAAGGTCTGGAGACGTTCCGCTCGCCGAGCAACAACGCCAACGGCAACACCCTCGATCGCGAGGGGCGCCTGGTGACCGCCGAGCACGGCGCGCGCCGCGTGTCGCGCACCGAAAAAGATGGGACGGTCGTGACCCTGGTGGACTCGTTCGAAGGCAAGAAACTGAACTCGCCCAACGACGTGGTGGTGAAATCGGACGGCAGCCTCTGGTTTACCGACCCTCCGTACGGCCTGGACGGACGGCCCAAGGAGCAGGACGGCAACTACGTGTTCCGTTACGACGAAAACTCGCGGGCCATGACCGTGGTGGCGAAAGACTTCGACATGCCCAACGGGTTGTGCTTCTCGCCCGATGAAAAAAAGCTCTACATAGCCGATTCGGGCAAGCCGCGTCACATCCGCGTCTTCGAGGTCAATGCGGACGGCGCGCTGGGCGGCGGAGCGGTGTTCGCAACCATCGACAAGGGCGGGCCCGACGGCATCCGCTGCGACGCCGCCGGGCGCGTCTGGAGCAGTTCCGGCGACGGCGCCCAGATCTTCGCCCCGGACGGGCGCTTGATCGCTCGCATCCTGCTGCCGGAGAGCGCCGCCAACCTCGCCTTCGGCGGGCCGAAAGGCACGACCCTGTTCCTGACCGCCCGCACTTCGCTCTATTCGGTCGAGACCAGGGTCAAAGGCGCGCCCCGCCCCAAGTGACCACCGGCCCGGGGGCTCGTGTCGCGACTACCGTTCCCAGTGGATCCGAAAACTTGCCGCTGAAACGGGTCCCCGGTCACGATTGTAGGCGGGGTTCGCGACATGCTGGTAATCGAAGGTCAGCGTCCATTCTCTGGCGGCGTGCCAGGCGTAGTACGCTTCGATGATCGATTCCGGCTGGTAGTTCAGCCGCCCGTCACCGATGATGAATCCAGTCCCGCCGGCCGCCAGAAAGCGGCGGTGATCGCCGGAAAGGTAATTGCGGACGGTGGCGATTCCGATCCTGTCGCCTGACCGTCTCCAGGGGCGGCCCTGGACCGAGACGCCGCCGCTGACCGAGCGGTCGATTTGCGTAAACGCCCATGCCTCGGTCTTTCCGTCACTCCAGCCATAGCGCGCGAACACCCCAATGTCCGCCGTGATCTCCTGCTCGGCGTTGACGCCGAAGCCGTATCTTTTTGAACCGGGCCGCCGGGTCGCCGCCAGATCCGTGGTTCCGTCCGGAAGCACCGCGCTGCGGAATGTGCCGGCGCGCTCGCGATTCAGAAAGCCGATCATCCGCACCGCCCCGCCGTGGCCGAGCGGCTGGTAACGGTTCTCCCACTCCACGGCCACACCGCGGTTCTTTGCAAGGCGAGTGTCGAACCTCGAACCATTAGCCTCAGTGGGTTCCATCACGGCGGCCGTGCGCAAGGACCAATTGCGCATCGTCAGTTCTTGCAAGCTGCCGATCGTATACCCGCGTGTGTCCGCCGGATAGTCCCATGCCCCGTTCGACATCAGTGACCAGTTGATGAACTGGCGGCGCGGGTCGTGACTATAAGAGTTGTAATCGAAATAGTCAGTAATGGCAAACTTTCCGGTGATCAGTGTAAACCGGCGGACCGGCGCTATTCCCCCCAGTTGATTCGGGCCGTCTTCGGCGGCCTGTCTCTCCGGCCCGATGGCCCAAGTATTCCGGATGAAAGCCCGCGCGGGATAGAGGGTCGGGGTGGACCTGTCGACTCGCGCAATCTCGCCATTCGTGAAACCGGCGATTCCGGTGACCTGGCCGAAACCTTCACCGCCCGCCATCTCGGGGTTCACCACCAGTTCGGTCCAGGAATTGGCACGATAGGCCAGAAATAACGTTGTGGTGAGGGAAACACGGTTTTCCGGGTGTGGTGGCAGGCTGTTGGGCCCTTCATAGAGAGATCGGAAAACCCCATGGTGTTGTCCGATGGAAGTGGCCTGAAAGTGTATGCTCCAGCGGCGAGCGGAAGCTTCCTCGGCGGCGTTCTGCCCCAGGGCGGGAAGCCAGGCGGACAGAACGCCGGCAATTGGCAAGATGAGCGGATACTTGCGGCGCATGTCAGTCTCCTCGAAGCGGTCGTTTGACGGTTCCATCCCTTTCCTCAGTCGTAATATCCAAAGCGCTTGTCGAACCAGTTCTTCACGAATTGCGCCAGCGAGCAATAGGCCAGAAGAATAAGGACCAGCCACAAAAAGTAGCTCCAGGGCAGAGGCTGCATGCCGATGCCCCTGCCGAAGCGCGTGTATGGAATGGCAAGCCCCGCCAGGATCACGCCGCCGGTCAGGGCGGTGAGCGCGGCTGATGCGCGGCTCTCCAGGAACGGAACCTTGCGGGTGCGGATGATGTGAACGATCAGGGTTTGGGAGAGAAGCCCCTCGACAAACCAGCCCGACTGGAAAAGCGCCTGGGCTCCGGGATGATCGGCGCGGAAAACGAACCACATCAGCAGGAAGGTGGCGTAATCGAATACCGAGGAGACCGGGCCCAGAAACAACATGAAGCGGCCGATGCCTTTCACATTCCAGCGGCGGGGCTTTTTCAGGTACTCCTCGTCGACGGTGTCGAACGGAATGCCGGTCTGGGAGAAGTCATAGAGCAGGTTTTGGACGAGGAGTTGGACAGGGCGCATGGGAAGAAAGGGCAGCCAGGCGCTGGCGCCGAGGACGCTGAACATGTTGCCGAAGTTCGAACTGGTCCCCATGCGGATGTACTTGAGAATGTTGCCGAAGGTGCGGCGGCCTTCAAGCACGCCTTCTTCAAGAACCATGAGGCTCTTTTCCAGCAAAATGATGTCGGCCGATTCTTTGGCGATGTCCACGGCGCTATTGACGGAAATGCCGACATCGGCCTGCCGGAGCGCAGGCGCATCGTTGATGCCGTCGCCAAGGAAGCCGATGACATGGCCATCCCGCTGGAGGGCGGCCACGATCCGCGCCTTGGCGGCGGGCGAGACTTTCGCGAAAACGTTGGCCGTTCGCGCGGCCCGGTCCAGTTCCTCGTCCGGCATGCCGTCGATATCCGGACCGAGCAGGACCTCCTCCATCGCCAAGCCGACCTCGTGGCAAATGCGCGCGGTGACGATCTCGTTGTCGCCGGTCAGAATCTTGACGCCGATGCCGTGCTCGTTGAGGGCCCGAATGGCGGGGGCCGCGGACTCTTTCGGCGGATCCAGAAACGCCATGAAGCCGGCCAGGGTCATCTCTTCTTCGGACGAGACGGAGTAGGTGCGGGTCCCAAGAGGAAAGCGCCGGAAGGCGACCGCGATGACCCGGAAGCCTTCCTGGTTGAGTTCGCGCGCCATGGCCCGGGCGCGCTCCTTGTATTCGGCGCTCAGCGGGAACCGGTGGCGGTCGATTTCGACACCCCGGCACACTTCCAGCGTCTCTTCTACCGCGCCCTTGGTGATGAGGAGTTCTTCGCGCCTTTCCGTTTCGACGATCACGGACATGCGCCGGCGCGAAAAATCGAAGGGAATCTCATCGACCAGACGGTAGTCGGTGGCCAGACGCAGGCCCTGTTGAAACTCCGCGTGCTCCAGCACGGCAACATCCAGCAGGTTCTTGAGGCCGGTCTGGTAGTAGCTGTTCAGGTAGGCGAGCTGAAGAACCTTTTCTGAGTCCCGGCCGAACACGTCAAGGTGGCGTTCGAGGATGACTTTGTCCTGAGTGAGCGTGCCGGTCTTGTCGGAACACAGGATATCCATCGCTCCGAGGTTCTGGATCGAGTGCAGCCGCTTAACGATGACCTTCTTCCGCGACATGTTGACGGCGCCACGGGCGAGGTTGGCAGTCACGATCATAGGCAGCATCTCGGGCGTCAAACCGACGGCCACCGAGAGAGCAAAGAAGAAGGCGTCGGTCCAGTTGCCCTTGCTGATTCCGTTGATCAGAAAAACGACTGGCGCCATGACGAGGGTGAAGCGGATCAGCAGGCGGCTGACGAGGCTGACGCCGCGGTCGAACTCGGTCTCGACCCGGTGCCCGGTTGCTTGTTGGGCGAGGGCCCCGAAATAGGTCCGGACACCGGTCTGAACCACGACTCCCACGCCGGTTCCGCTGATCACGTTTGTCCCCATGAAGCACAGCTTGGGATGATCCAGCCAGGAGCCGGGCTGCGGCGTCTGGCCGTTGGCGAACTTCTCGACAGGCATCGACTCGCCGGTCAGTGCCGCCTGGCTGATGAAGAGATCCTTGGCGGCAAGCAGACGCAGGTCGGCGGGAATCATGTCTCCGGCGGAAAGGTGAACGATGTCGCCGGGAACAATCTCTTCCACAGCAACTTCCCTTTTCACGCCATCGCGCGTGACCGTGGCTGTGGTCTCGACCATCTCCTTGAGCTTTTCGGCAGCTTGATTCGAGCGGTATTCCTGCGTGAAACGGAGAACGGCGCTGACCAGCACCATGGTCGAAATGATGGCGGCGGCCTCAAAGTCACGGGTGAGCGCCGAAACCGCGGCCAGGGCGAGCAGCAGCAGAATGAACGCGTTGTTGAAGGCATGCAGCAGATGTGTCCACCACCGGATGGTCTTCTCGCGGGCGACGGTATTCAACCCGTACTCCTCGAGACGATCCTGGGCGGTCTCCGCCGCGAGTCCCTCCGGTGAAGAGCCGAGTTCCTGAAGAACGCTCCGGATGTCCGGCCGCGAAGCCTTCTCCAGAAGCGCCGCATCAAGCGCCGCCCGCGCCGCGGGGGCGCCAGGGTAGCGGCTTTCGTTCCGTTTACTTGCTTTCTCCGCGAACAGGTCGAGCACTGGCGAGCACCTCCTTGGCCGTGGCCGCCATTCGGACCTGGGAACGCCCGCGTACTTCCGCTATCCGCACGGCTTCACTCGCAGGCGCGCAAACACAGATTGCGTGCCTGCGGCGAACACTCGCCGAACAAGCGGATACCGTCAGGCTGGGATGAAACCGGGCTGGAATGGGCCCTCGCGCGGCGCCGTTTCGCGGCCGCGAGAGACCATCTTCAGCGCCCTAACAAGAGAGGGTCGAATCAGACGGGCTGGCGGGCGCAGCCGCGGATGACAGCTCCGCGAGAGAGCCCACGCGCAACGGAGGCTCATCCCGCTTGGTCATCGAATTACTGCCACCACCGATTTCCATATCGTTTCTGCTGAAACTTTGAACTTTCTTTGTCAGGATATCCCTGCGCCGCCGAAACCGTCAAGGCTTTTTTGAATTGCGTGAATTCCGCTTGAATTGCGCCGCGGCGCCCCCGGCTCGGAGGCAGACCGGCTTCAGCGCATGCGCTCGTCCAGCAGGGCGTTGACCTTGGCCACGACTTCGAAAGCGTCGGCCACGTATACCACGTCCGCCTTGCCGCGCGCCCATCCGCAGTTGGGGTCTTTGTTGATGGCGCGGCGCTCGTTGATGAAGCGCCAGCCCACGACGTGCGGCTCCTCCCCATGGCAGCAGGCCGCCAGGCCCTTGGGGTGGCGCGGGGTGGACCCGGTCTGTCCCACCTGGTTGAGGTGGGTCATAAATGTGAGCACGGCCTGCCCTTCGCCCGTCAGGTCCACCAGCGATTTGCTGCTGCCGAGCGAGGCTTGGGTGCGGTTTAGAAAGCCCAGGATCAACTGCTCGGCTTCCGCCAAATGCGTCTTGCCGTCTGCCTGCGGTTTGGTCCATCCCGCGCCGGCCACAAACAGCAGGTCGGCATCCGGCCGGATGGTCTGCTGGTCCGAGCGCGGAGCCCGGACCCCGGTCACTTCGGTGCGGATTGCGGGCGGAATGACGGCCACCTTCTCAACGGAGGCGGCGCCGGGAGCGCCCGGCCAGGCCTTGGCGCACCCGCCCTCCACCAGCACAATCCAGGGCCGCTGCGGCCGCGTCAGCGTGCCTTCCATCCGCTGGCGATAGTACCAGCGCGTGATGACGGGCGTGCCGTTTTCGATCCCAACCGAGGTGGCGTGCGTATCCACCCGTCCGTTCAACCGCGCGGCAACGCCGGGAAGCGCGCGCGACCAGCGCGAGGTCCCCGGGGCGATGATGAGCGTCGCGCCGGACGCCCGGCACAGGGCTTCCGCCGCCGCTGCGTCCGTCGCATACCGGGGCTGCGAGAATTCCGCGCCATCCACAGTAAGAAAGCGCGCCGCTCCGCAGGCGGCAATCTGATTGGCCGCGGCGCCCGCGTCCTCCCCCACGATGCCCGCCACGAAGCCATCGCCGGCAAGCTCTTTCGCGAGCGCGACCGCCTCGAGGGCCGGCCGGGCCAGCCTTCCGCCGCCTTCCGTGTGAATCAGAACCAGAATCGTCTCCATATCGGTCTCTCCCTCAGGCGTTGGTGATCCAGGCGACAATCTCCCGGGCCATCTCGTCCGGCGAGCTGTCCTTGACGATGCGCGTCTCGCGCTGCTGTTTGGGCAGGGCGACCTTGGCGAAGCTCACTCCGCCCGCATCGATCTTCACCGGGCGGGCCTTCTGGAGAGCCGGCATGATGGCGCGCATGTTCGCCATCCCGACCTGTGGGTTATTGCGCGGCTCGGGCAAATTCCCCGTGGCCCATCCCAGCACCGCCGGAGCGCCCGCGCACCGCGACACCTGGTGTTGCCCGCCTTCAATGCGCTCCAGAACCTCGAAGGATCCGCCGGCATCCAGTTTCAACTCATCGACGCCCTGGAACTGATCCGCGATGCCCAGCCGCTCGCCCACCAGTTGCAGGGTGACGCCGGCGCCCCGCGAGGCCGACTCCCAGCCGCCGAAGATCAGCAGCCGCGACCGGTCCAGCCCCGGAATCGCCTCGATCGCGCCGGCCAGGGCGTCCGCGGTCTGAAACGGATCGGTGAAGCCCCCGGCCGGTCCGTCCAGCGCGATCAGCTCGAAAGGCGCCTTCTGGGCCACCGTCATCATGACCTGCTGGAGTTTGGCTTTGGGCCCCAGGCTGACCAGCCACACCTTGCTGCCCGGGTTGGCCTGCGCCAGGTGCGCCGCCTCATAAAGAGCGTGGGCCGCCCAGGGGTCCAGCACGGCGGGCAGCATCATCTCGTTCTTCAGCGACGGGCCGCCCGCTCCGGTGACGGGCTCGAGAGTTTGCAGCGGGTCCGGCACGATGCTCCCGCACACGACGATCTGGAATGCGACGCTCATGGGTTTAATCTCTCAGTATATTCGGAGTCGGCTCTCCCGCGTGATGCCCGTCACACCGCGGCAGCGCCCCGCCTGCTACAAGAGAAGCATGGCTTCCAACTACACCTTTCTCCCCGGCCTCGCCAAACAGGTCGAGATCCCCCCGAATGGAATTCTGAGCCGCACCTTCTACCAGGACGAGAAGGTGAAAATCATTGTTTTCGGCTTCGACCAGGGCCAGGAGTTGTCGGCCCACACGGCGCCCATGCCCGCCGTCCTCTATTTCCTGGAAGGCGAGGCAACCCTCCGGCTGGGCGCAGACACGATGGAGGCGCGCGCCGGCGCTCTGGTGCACATGCCGCCTCAACTGGAGCACGGCGTTCACGCCAAAACGCCGGTTGTCATGCTGCTGATGCTGCTCAAAGGCTGATGCGCCGGATCTATGGAATCCTGCTGGCCAGGGCCGCGGCCAGCGGCGCGCCGTCGGTTTCGGGCTTCAGATTGGCGAAGCCGGCGATGTAGGGGCCCTTGCGGAATACGTACAGCCCCCCGAGATACCGGTCGGTGGCCTGGAAAGCCTCATCGCCGAGTTGGGCCGGGCGGACCTCGCCGATCCGCGCCTTCCACTTGGCCAGCACCCCGGCCGCGGCCTCGGGAGTGGCTTCCTTCACCAGAAACGCCTTCCCGTAATCGTACTGGGCCACGTAGCCGCGCTTCAAAATGCGCAGCCCCAGCACGCTCTCCGGAATCAGCCGGATGGAATCCTTCACCTGCCCTTCGGCCGGAAACCAGGTGAGGGCGTCGGGCAGCGTGGTGCGGCCCGAGATGGATTTCTCGTAAGCCGTCACGAATGCCTTCAGCGCGGCCGTGTGATCCTTGGCCGGATTGGCCGCAATCTCCACGAAATACTTGTCCTTGACAAAGATGGCGCGCCGCGGCTGGATCTGCCCCGCCATGCCGATGGGCAGGGTCGGTTGCTGGGAATCGCGGTTCGAGGCGAAGATGCCGTAGGCCGAATCCGGATCGGCCATCTCGGAAATGTCGATCACCAGAGTGTCGCCGTCCTTCTCGCAGGTCACGCCCTGCATCTTCTGGAAACCGTAGATCAGGTACCCTTCCGCGTTTCCGTCCATGTATTCGAAAAGGTTGTCGGCCACGTAACTGCGCGCCGGCCCTTTCTGCGTCCATCCCGGCACAACGCTGCAATCTGGACCGGCCGCCCCGGCGGCGGCCGCTATGGGAATCAGCGCAAGTATCAAGGCGAAAGCCTTCATCATCCGAAAATCTCCTGGGCTCGGTGGAGCCGTTTTGCCACCTCGACGCCGAACGGGCAGCGCACCGGGCAACTGGGACAGTCGCCGCAGCGCACGCTCCGCGTCTCGGCAGGCAGGGCGAGGAACTTCTGGCGGCCCATGGCGAACTGGCCGTAGCCGTCCGCGTAGGTAAGGTAGCGTAACACGTCGGCGACCGGGAGGCCGCGCGGGCACGCGCCTTCGCAGCGCCCGCACATCCGGCAGTAGAGCGGGCCGATATGCTCGAGCTGGGCCAGCAGCACCTTGCGGTCCGCCTCCGAAAAGGGTTCCGCCATGGCCCTGAGGTCCTCCTCGAGTTGATCCGTGTCGGCCATGCTCACCGCGGTGGAATGCACGTTGGGGTTGCGCAGAACCCACTTGAGCGCGGCCAGCATGGCGCCCCGCCGCCGCTCCGCATCGGCTCCGTTCTTGTATCCCCCGGCCATCACCTTCATGGTGACCACGCCCTTGCCGGCCTTCCGCGCCGACTCGATCAGCGCCTCGATCGACGGGTCCATCGTGAAGTTGTATGAGCTTTCGAGGACGTCGACGTGCGGGTTCTTCACCACGGCGGGGATCACCTCGGCGTGCCCCTTGTGCGTGCTGACGCCGGTGAAACGGATCTTGCCCTGCTGTTTGGCGATGCGGTGGGCCTCCAGCAGTTCGTCGGTAATCTCCGCGGCCGCTTTCCGGCCGGGTATGTAAAGAATGTCGATATAGTCGGTCTGAAGCTCTTTCAGGCTGAGTTCCAGATCGGCAAGCACGCCTTGCCTGGTCTCGGCGCCGGTCTTGGTGGCAATGACGACGCGGTCGCGCCGGCTTTTCAGAACCGGCCCGATCACCCGCTCGCTGTTCGATCCCTGGTAGTCGCGGGCGGTGTCGAAATGGTTCACCCCCAGGTCGGCGGCCCGGGCCACCACGCTCGGGTCGGTGATCAGTACGGCGCCCATGCCCACCGTCGTCACCTTCAGCCCGGTTTTGCCGAGCACCCGATAGCGGAGATCGGCCTTTGCGGCCGGCTCCGGCGCGGCCTGGAGGGCCGCGGGCAAAATCAAACCCGCGGCCAGAAAATCGCGGCGTGTGGAATCGCTCATGCCAACAGTTCTTGAGCGCGTTTCAGACGCTCGGCTACCTGCACTCCGTTCGGACAGCGCACCGTGCACTCCGCGCAGTCGCCGCAGCGAACCTGCCGGAGTTCCCCAGGCAATTCCAGGAAACGCTCCCGGGCCAGGGAGAACTGCCCGTACCCATCCGCATACGTAAGGTAGCGTAGCACGTCGGAGACGGGAAGACCCTTCGCGCACGTGCCTTCACAGGAGCCGCACATCCGGCAGTAGAGCGGCCGGATGTAGTCCAGTTGCCGGGCGATCAGCTTCTGATCGGCTTCGCTGAAACGGCTCGACATGGCCTTCAGGTTCTCGTCCAACTGGTCCATGTCCGTCATGCTGGGGATGGTGGTGTGGACGTTCGGATTCTTCAGCACCCACTTGAGCGCCGCCAGCATGGCTCCGTCACGCTTCAGGATGTTGTAGAGCGCGTCCCCCGGCTTCACCCTCCGGAAGCCGCCCGCCATCACCTTCATGGCCACGATGCCGATGCCCGCCTTGGCGGCGCCGGCGATCAGACCTTCCATCTCCGGGTCCATGGAAAAGTTGTAGGAGGTCAGAATCACGTCGAAGTGGCCGGTCTGCACCACGGCGGGCAGCAGCTCCTTCTGCCCGGCATGCGTGCTTACCCCGGCGAAACGGATCTTGCCCGCCTGCTTGGCCACGCGCTGGGCCTCCAGCAGTTCGTCGAGCAGTTCGGAGGGTTTGCTCTTGGCGTGCAGATACCAGATATCGACATAGTCGGTCTGAAGCTGGGCCAGACTGGTGTCCAGATCGTTCAGAGCGGCCTGTTTGGTGTAGGCGTGGCTCTTCGTCGAGAGCACCAGGTTCTTGCGCTTGCCTTTCAGGGCCGCGCCGACCATGCGTTCGTTGTTGCCGCTCTGATACCCGCGGGCCGTGTCGAAGTAGGTGATGCCGATATCCGCGGCTCTCTCCACCACGCTGGCATCCGAGGTGATCATGCAACCGAAACCCACCGAGGTGACTTTCAGTCCGGTCTTGCCCAGAGTGCGGTATTCAAACTTCGGCTCGGCGGGCGCAGCCGCGGAGGCAACAGACGCAAGGGAGGTTTCGGCGGCTGGCAAAGCCAGGCCGGCGGCAAGGAAATTTCGGCGTGATGGTTTCATAGATGGCGCCCCCGGATTGATATAATCGGATTCGAAATACCATTACCATTGTAGTGCGCGAGGTTCCTTATGCCAACGACTGTAACCCGTAGAAATTTGCTGCAACTCGCCGGGGCCGGCGTGTCGGGTCTTGCGACCGCGCGGCTGATTCTGGGCGAGGAGCCGCCCAAGGGCACACCGCCCCTCATCATCCACGATTACGGCCGCCGCTCGAAGGTGGCGCTGATTCGCGGCGAGGAGCGGCGCAAAATGGTCCACGACTCGCTGGTGGCCATCGAGGACCAGATCAAGCCCGTCCTGAAGCGCAAGAAGTACGTGGTCATCAAGCCGAATAACGTCTCTACGGTGAACCAGTTGGCGGCGACACACGCCGACGCCCTGCGGGGCATGCTGGACTTCCTCGCCCCGCGTTTCAAGGGTCCCGTCTACATTGCCGAGTCTTCGGCCGGCGACACCATGGAAGGCTTCCGCAACTTTGGCTATACCCGGCTTCAGGACGAGTTCAAGCCGCGCCAGATCACCCTGGTGGACCTGAACCAGGAGGCCAAATACCAGTTGATCCCGCTGCTGGACTTCGATCTGCACCTGACGCCGGTCCGTCTCGCCGCGCGCCTGCTCGACCCGGATGCTTACGTGATCTGCGCGGCGTGCATGAAGACGCACAACGTGATGATCGCCACGCTTTCGGTCAAAAATATGACCCTGGGCGCGCCCCTGCACCAGCCGCCGGGCGAGACCAGACGCTGGAACGACAAGCGCAAGTACCACGCGGGGATTCGCCAGGGTCACTACAACATGCTGCTCACGGCGCAGAAGATGCAACCCTTCTGGGGCGCCACGGTCGTGGACGGCTTCGAAGGCATGGAGGGCAACGGTCCGGCGTCCGGCACACCGGTGCCGTCGCGGGTGGCTATCGCCTCTACCGACTACATTGCCGCGGACCGCGTGGCTGTGGAGTGCATGGGCATCAATCCGGACTGGCCGGGATACCTGAACTACTGCGGCCAGACCGGCCTGGGCAACTGGGACCTCAACAAGATCGATGTGGTCGGCGCGAAGATTGCCGAAGTGCGCAGGACCTACCGGCTGCACAAGGATATCGACCGCGAGCTGGAATGGATGGGGCCGATGAACGAGATCCCCATCAAACTCGGCTGAGGGTGAGAATTTCCTCCCGGAGGAAACACTACTCTCCAGTGATACTCCCGCTACTGCTTTGCGCCTGGATGGCCGGCGATGATGCCGCCGCCCGCCTGCTGGAAGTTCGCCGCGTCTACGTGGATCGCCTCACGGGCGGCGAGACCGCGGCCCAGATGCGCGACATGATCATCAGCAGCCTCGAAAACTCCAGGTTATTCGCCATTACGGAGAATCCCGACCGCGCCGACGCCATCCTGCGTGGTTCGGCTGAAGATTTGGTTTTCACCGACGTGCACTCCACCAGCGACGGCATCAGCGCGGGGGTGCGGGCCGGAACCGGCCGCGACACCTCGAACCGCAATGAGCGCAGCCGGTACGCCAGCGCCACGGTCAGCGATCACGAGGCCAGCCGGATCCAGGAGCGCCGCCACGAGGCGGTCGCGGCCGTGCGTCTGGTCAACAAAGACGGCGACGTGATCTGGTCCACCACCCAGGAGAGTCTGGGGGGGAAGTTCCGCGGCTCCAGCGCGGATGTCGCCGACAAGATCACCCGCCGCCTGAAGGAAGATTACGAGAGGGCCAGGAAACTGCGCGATGCCCGCTCCAGCTCCGGCCCCGCAGCCGCCCGGTAGTCCGGCCTCTGCCTTGCCTGCCCTTGCGCCGCGGGAAAAGTCCTCGACATACGCTACACTGATCTGTCTTGCGGAGCTTCCATTCAATGTCCATCACCTCCCGGTTTGCCGCTATCTTTCTCCTCCTGGCCCCCGCTGCGTTCGCCGCCAGGTGGACCCCGGACGACGTTCTGTTCGCCGAACGCGCCGCCCAGTTCGACATTGCGCCCGATGCCCGGTCCGCCGTATGGGTCAAATCGCAGATGGACAAAGAGAAGGGGACCCTGGTGGGTAACCTGTTCCTGAGCGGCTTGACGGAAAAGTGGGAAGTGCAACTCACCCGGGGCTCCGACAACCACTCCAGCCCGAAGTTTTCGCCGGACGGCAAGCTGATCGCGTTCCTCAGCTCGCGGCGGCCCCAGGTCGCCGCCGGTGCGGCGCCGCCGGAGCCTGCCGCCAAAGGGGAACAAACCCAGGTATGGCTGATCGACGCCCGCGGAGGCGAACCGTGGCCCCTGACCCGCTTTGAAAAGGGCGTTAGCGGCTTGGCGTGGATGGATGCCGGCCATCTCCTGCTGGCCGCCGCCGAAGACCCGAGCCTGTACGAGCAGGAAATGAAGCGCAACAAGGATACCTCCACCGTGGTCGAGGATGAGTCCCACGCCGCGCCCGTGCGCCTGTTCCGCTTCGATATCAAGACCAAGACCGCCACCCGCCTCAGCACCAACCCCGATCGCATCTCTTCGTTCGCCGTTTCGCGCGACGGAGCGTGGGCCGTGGCCGTGCACAGCCGCAGCCTGCGCTACGTCTACGATCAGAAAGTCAAGCCGGTCACTTTTCTTTACGACCTCAGGCAGGGAACCAGCCGGCAACTGTTCAGCGACGGCAAACTGCTGCCCGCGGCCTTCGACTGGGACCCGGAGAGCCGCGGCTTCTATTTCTCCGCGCCCTTCTCGAGCCATCCGGTCTATCATCACGCCTCCATCAGCCTGCTCTATTACTACGACCTCGCTGCCCGGTCGGCCTCGGCGATACCGCTCGATTGGCCTAACGGGCTGTCGTTCGGGTTCGCTTCAGCCCCTGACGGCTTCCTCGCGGCCCTGGCTAACGGGGTCCGTCCCCGCCTGGCCCGCTATACTCGCAGCGGCGCGAAGTGGTCGCGCGCCTGGGTGGAAGGCGAGCACAGCTCGAATGTCTTCGGCTTCGCGGTCTCCCGGGACGGCAGGACGATGGTCTACCGGCACACCACGGCATCGAAGCCGGAGCAGTGGTACGCCGCAACCATCGATGGCGCGACGATCACCGCCTCCCGCCCGGTCACCGATCTGAACTCCGGCTTCGCCGGCAAGCCGCTGGCGCGCGCCGAACCGGTCCGCTGGAAGGGAGCGCGCAACGAAGAGGTCGAGGGCATCCTGTACTACCCCCACGAGTACGTTGCCGGCCGGCGTTATCCCCTGGTGGTCATGATCCACGGGGGCCCCGCGGCCGCCGATTTCGATCAGTTCGCCGACAGTTGGGCCTATCCCCATAACCTGATGGCTCAACGCGGCGCTTTTGTCCTGAAGCCCAATTATCATGGCAGCGGCCAGTATGGCCTGCCATGGGTGGAATCGATCGGCGGTGGCCGCTACAACGAACTGGAATGGATCGACGTCGAGACCGGCGTGGATTCGCTGATCGCGCGCGGGCTGGTGGACCCCGCCAAACTGGGCGTCATGGGCTGGAGCAATGGCTCCATCATCACCATCGAGCTGACCACCCGCACGGCGCGCTACAAGGCCGCCTCCGCCGGGGCCGGCGACGTGAACTGGATCAGCGACTGGGCTAACTGCGAGTTCGGCCACTCCTTTGACGACTACTATCTCGGCAAGACGCCTCTTGACGACCCCCAGCTTTACATCCGAAAATCTCCCCTGTTCCGCATGGGCAAGGTGACCACCCCGACCATCATCTTCTTCGGCTCCGAGGACCGGCAGGTCCCCACCGAGCAGGGCTGGCAGCATTTTCGCGCATTGCAGCAGTGGGGCAGGACGGATGTCCGCTTCATCCTCTTTCCCGGCGAAGCCCATTCCCCCCGCAAGCTGGCTCATCAGCGGCGCAAGCTCGAGGAGGAGCTTGCCTGGTTCGACAAGTACCTGTTCGGCACAGCCCGGGACGCCGGCGAGGCGCTCAAGCCCGGCTCTCCGCTCGCTGCCGCGCTCAAGCTGCAAACGGCCCCCCGCATCCCCGAGGTGGTCCAGCGCGGGGACATCGCCATCGGGCGCTTCGAGGTCACCCGCGAGCAGTACGCGGCCTTCGACGCCTCCTACCATTTTCCGCCCGGAACCGGAAACTACCCTGCCAGTGGTATTTCCTTCGAAAACGCAAAGCGTTACTGTGAGTGGCTGAGCAGGACCACCGGCAAGAAGTACCGGTTGGGCACGGAAGCGGAAATGGAAAAGCTCTTCGGCGGAGCCAGGGGCGGAAACACCCTGGATTACTGGGCCGGCTACCCGCTGAACCCGGATGACGCCGCGCGGCTGGCTCCGCGCATTGACAGTCTGGGTCCCGGCGCGCTGCTGCGCCCGGCCGGCAGTTTCCCCGGCGCCGGCGAAGACCCCGTCTTCGACCTCGACGGCAATGTGGCCGAATGGACGGTCACTCCTGAAGGAACCGGCAAACCCTTGGGAGCCAGTGCGGACCGGCCGGCGGACGCCAAATCAACCGCCCCGCCGGGGCCCGCTTATATCGGCTTCCGCGTGGTGTTGGAGTAGAGTCTTATGGACCCGGTGAATCGCCCACCCACGGAATCGGAATGGCGCCGCGCCAACCGCGCTCTGCGTGTGCTGAGGGCGGCCAACCGGGCGGTGGTCCAGGCGCGAAGCGAGCAGGAGTTGCTCAGCGAAATCTGCGACGTGGTCGTCGGCACAGGCGGTTACCGGCTGGCCTGGATCGGGTTTGCCCAGCACGATGCCGAGAGAACAATCCGGCCCGTAGCTTCTTCCGGGGCAGGCGTAAGCTACTTGCAGGCCATCACGGTCACCTGGGCCGACGAGCCCCGCGGGCGCGGCGCGGTGGGAACCTCCATCCGAACCGGTCAGATCAGCATGGCGAGCGTGAAGGACCCGCGCTTCGCGCCCTGGCGCGAGCATGCCGAGCGGCATGGATACGCGTACTGCCTCTCGCTTCCGCTGTTCTGCGAAGGTCGGGTCCTGGGCGCCCTGGCCATCTACGCCCCGGAACCGGACGCCTTCGACGGCGAAGAGGTGGCCCTGCTGTCCGATCTCGCCACGGATCTTTCCTTCGGCATCGAGACGCTGCGCAAACGCCTGGAACTCCTCCGCAAGGACGCCCGTCTGGAGCGCGCCCACCGTATGGCCGGCATGGGCACGTGGGAGAGTGGCCCCGGCATGGCGAATCTCGATTGGTCCGGCGAGGTCTTCCGCATCTTCGGCCGCCAACCAGGTGAGCTTCCCGTGAGCCGGCAGAGTTTCCTCGATTGCGTGTGCCCGGAGGACCGCGACCTGGTCTCCCGCGCTCTGGACCAGACCCTGTCCACCGGCGACCCGTCGGAGGTCGAGTACCGGATCCTGCGCCCCGACGGCAGCCAGCGCGTGATCCGCATGCATGCCGAAGCGGTCCGCGATGAGACCGGCGCCGTGGCCACCCTCACCGGCACGGTCCAGGACATCACCGATTTCCGCCGGCTCGAAGAATTGCTGCTGCAAAGCCAGAAACTCGAGGGGGTCGGCCGCCTGGCCGGCGGAGTCGCCCACGATTTCAATAACCTGCTGACGGTGATCAACGGCTACAGCGACCTGCTGCTTGGCCAGATTGAGGAACTCGACCCGCTGCACGGGCCGCTGGTCGAGATTCGCAAGGCCGGCCAGCGCGCCGCGGACCTCACCCAGCAGTTGCTCGCCTTCAGCCGGCGCCAGGTGCTTCAACTCCGCCCCGTGGACCTCAACGCGGTCATCGCCGATCTGGAAAAAATGCTGCGCCGCGTGATCGGCGAAGACATCGATCTGGCTACCTCTCTTCACCCGGCGGCCGGCGCGGTGTTGGCTGATCCGGGCCAGATCCACCAGGTGGTGATGAACCTCGTCCTGAACGCCCGGGATGCCATGCCGGGCGGCGGCCACCTCACCATCGAGACCGCCCCCGTGGACCTGGACGAGCGATATGCCCGGCAGCACCCCGGCGTCACGCCCGGCCCCTACGTCATGCTGGCGGTCAGCGACACCGGCGTGGGGATGGACGCCGAGACCCAGGCCCATTTGTTCGAGCCCTTTTTCACAACCAAACCGCGCGGAGTGGGCACCGGGCTGGGGCTCTCCACCGTGTACGGAATCGTCAAGCAGAGCAACGGATCCGTCTGGGTCTACAGCGAGGTGGGCAAGGGCACCACCTTCAAGGTTTACCTGCCTCGCGTCGATGCCGCGCCCGAGCCCGCCGCGCCCCCGGCTCCCGAGGGTCCCGCCATGCGCGGCTTTGAAACCGTCCTGGTTGTCGAGGACGAACCCGAGGTCCGCAAGCTGACCTGCGAGATCCTCAAGGCGCACGGCTACCGGGTCCTCGAAGCCGCCAACGCCGGCGAGGCGTTGCTGTTGTCGGAACGCCATCCCGCCCCGATTCATTTGATGATCACCGACGTGGTGATGCCGGGCCTCAACGGGCGCGAGCTGGCCGAGCGCCTCAGCCCGCTCCGGCCCGGCCTGAGGGTGCTGTTCATGTCCGGCTACATGGAAAATACCATCGCCCACCGGGGCCTGCTGGACCCTGACGTGGCTTACCTGCAAAAGCCTTTTATGCCGGAGCAGTTGCTCACCAAGGTCCGCGCCACGCTGGGGCCGCCCCAGCCCCTGGGTAC
>Ga0272446_1003239_pt1 | contig 20872 bp, 23 predicted proteins | sample YNPCB0061_FD_194587 | JGI IMG/M metagenome (GOLD analysis project Ga0272446, IMG submission 194587) | Hot spring microbial mat communities from Yellowstone National Park, WY, United States - YNP-CB-006-1 | ecosystem: Environmental > Aquatic > Thermal springs > Hot (42-90C) > Sediment | place...
CACGCTCTCGACGGCGAACCAGGGCTGGGCCTCGAGCGTCTCGGCCACCCAGGCCTGGTAGGTCGGGTCGTCCGAGGCGAGCCGCCAGGCCGCGCCGGGGGCGAGCACGCGGGCGACGGCGCCGAGCGTGGCGGGATGGACGAAGCGCCGCCGCGCGTGGCGCGCCTTCGGCCAGGGGTCGGGAAACAGCACGAACAGCCGTTCCACCGAGGCGTCCGGCAGCGCCGCGATCAGGGTGCGCGCGTCAGCGGGCCAGAGCCGCAGATTGGGCGGCAGCGGCGCCGTGGCCTCCTCGCCCTCGGGGACGAGGCGCGAGAGCAGGCTCGCGAGCCCGTTCTCGAACACCTCGGCAGCGATCAGCCCGATGTCGGGATGCGCGGCCGCGACCGCCTCGGCGTGCTCGCCGCCGCCGAAGCCGACCTCGAGCCACACCGCGCGCACAGGCACGCCGAACGCCGAAGCCGGGTCGGCGGCATGTTCGGGGCGGAAGGCGATGCGCGGCAGCGCCACGGCGAGCAGCCGCTCCTGGCGCGGCCTGAGCGCATGGCCGCGGCGGCGGCCGTAGAGCCGCTCCGCCGGCTTGCGGTCGAGCTTCTTCGACCGGACCGGCGGCGCGGTGCCGCTCACCGACCGAAGGCGGACTTCAGCGCCGGCACGAGGTCAGTGCGCTCCCAGGTGAAGGTGCCCTTCTCCTCGTCGGGGGTGCGGCCGAAATGGCCGTAGGCCGCCGTCGGCACGTAGATCGGCCGGTTGAGGTGAAGGTGCTCGCGTATGCCGCGGGGCGAGAGGTTCACGAGCTCCTGCACCACCTTTGCGAGCTTCACCTCGTCCACGTCGTGGCCCGTGCCATGGAGGTCGAAATAGACCGAGAGCGGCTTGGAGACGCCGATCGCGTAGCTCACCTGGATGGTGCAGCGGTCGGCGAGGCCTGCGGCGACGACGTTCTTGGCGAGGTAGCGGCAGGCATAGGCGGCCGAGCGGTCGACCTTCGTCGGGTCCTTGCCGGAGAAGGCGCCGCCGCCATGCGGTGCGGCGCCGCCATAGGTGTCGACGATGATCTTCCGCCCCGTCAGCCCCGCGTCTCCGTCCGGGCCGCCGACCACGAACTTGCCGGTCGGGTTCACGTAGAACTCCTCCTCGGGGCACATCCAGCCCTTGGGCAGGCAGCGCTCGACGACGGCGAGCACCTTGGCGCGGATCTCCTCCTGGTTCATGTCCTCGACATGCTGCGTCGAGACGACGATCGAGGTGGCGCCGACCGGGACGCCGTCGACGTAGCGCAGCGTCACCTGGCTCTTGGCATCCGGCAACAGGCCCGCGACCTCCGGGCTCCTGGCGCGGCGGAGTTCGCTGATCCGGCGCAGGATCAGGTGCGCGTAGTAGACCGGGGCCGGCATCAGTTCGGGCGTCTCGCGGCAGGCATAGCCGAACATGATGCCCTGGTCGCCCGCTCCCTCGTCCTTGTTGCCGGCGGCGTCGACGCCCTGGGCGATGTCGGGGGACTGGGAATGCAGGTGGCAGGCGATGTCGGCGTCCTTCCAGGAGAAGCCCTTCTGGTCGTAGCCGATGTCGTGGATGGCGAGCCGGGCGAGGTGGATCAGGTAGTCGTGCGTCACCGTCTCCGGCCCGCGCACCTCGCCCGCGAGCACCACGCGGTTGGTCGTGACCAGTGTCTCGCAGGCGACCCGGCTGTAGGGGTCGGCGGCGAGGAAGGCATCGAGCACGGTGTCGCTGATGCGGTCCGCCACCTTGTCGGGATGGCCTTCGGAGACGGATTCGCTCGTGAACAGGTATTCGCCCGTCGCGCGCATGGCGTCGTTCGTCCTCTTGTCGCGGGGGAATGTGCGGTGCGGCCGGGGTCCCCGAAGAGCCGGCCCCCGAGGAACCGAAGCCGGTCTCGGTGGGGCGGGGACATGGCAAGGAACGCTGGCCGGGTCAAGGCAGGGCAGTTGCGTGTGGCGGACGCGGAGGCCGATCCGTCGCCGTGCCTCAGCGCCCCGCCATGCCGAGCACGTCGAGCATGCCGTAGAGGCCGGGCCTGCGCCCCGCCACCCAGAGCGCGGCCCGCACCGCGCCCTCGGCATAGATGCGCCGGTCGAAGCTGCGGTGGCCGATCGTGATGTGCTCCACGCCGCCTGCGAAGATCACGCTGTGCTCGCCCACCACCTGGCCGCCGCGCAGCGCGGCGAAGCCGATCGCGCCATCGGCCCGGCGGCCGGTGTGGCCGTGCCGGCCGCTCTCGATCACCTCCTCGAGCGTCACGCCCCGGCCTTCGGCGGCGGCGCGGCCGAGCGCGATCGCCGTGCCCGAGGGCGCGTCGATCTTCTGGCGGTGGTGCATCTCGAGGATCTCGATGTCGTAGTCCGGCCCGAGCGCGGCGGCCGCCTGGCGCACGAGGCCGAGCATGACGTTGACCGCGGGCGCGAAGTTGGCCGCGTAGACCACCGGCACGCTGCGTGCGGCGATCGTGACCGCCCTTTCCTGTTCGGCCGCGAGCCCGGAGGTGCCGAGCACCAGCGGCTTGCCGGCCTCGACGGCGGCGGCGAGATGGGCCGCCACCGCGTCCGGGTGGGTGAAATCGATCACCACGTCCGAATGGCCGAACAGTGTGGCCGCGTCGTCGGTCGCCGGCATGCCGAGCGGCTCGAGCCCGGTCAGCCGCCCGACGTCCTGGCCGTAGAGCGGGCTGCCGCGCCTCACCGTTCCGCCGGCGAGCGCTGCCCCCGGCGCGCGGGCGATCTCGGCGACGAGCAGCCGCCCCATCCGCCCGCCGACCCCCGCCACGCCGATCCGTGTCGCCATCGTCGCGCCCTCCGCTGCGCGCGGACGGTGCGGCGGAAGGCCCGGCGGGTCAACCGCCGCCCCGACGCCGACCGGCGCTGCGGCCGGCCGGCCGGGGCGACGTTCCGGGTCAGCGTCGGAGCAGCGCGTCGAGACTCTGGCGGAGCGACCCCGCCGTCTCGCTGCCGAGCTCCGCATCGAGCGCGCCATGCGTCGCCCGCCAGACCGGGATCGCCTGCCGCAGCAGGGCCACCCCCTCGGGCGTGATCTGCACGCGGCGCGAGCGACGGTCCTGCGGATCGGGGACGAGCCGCAGGAGGCCGCGGCGCTCGAGCGGCTTGACCGCGGCGGTGAGCGTGGAGGGGTCCATCGCCAGGAACGGCGCGAGGCGCCCGATCGGCGGCGGCGCGGGCTGGTTGAGCGCCACCAGGAGCGAGAACTGGCCGTTGGTCAGTCCGAAGGGGCGCAGCGCCGCATCGAAGCGCCGGGCGAGCGCCCGCGCCGCGCGCTGCGTGGCGAGACAGAGGCAGGTGTCGCGGATCTCATGGACGGTCGCGAGCGGGAGGGGTTCGGGGTTTGACGGCGGCATGATGGTTTGATATCAAATTTTCATCGCAGGAGCCACAACGGCCATGGGCCCGCCGCCCGCATGCTGGAGGAAGGCATGACCGACCACCCCGACCGGACGAACGCCGCCAGCACCGACGCCGCCCTCATGCAGGGCGTGATCCCCTATCTCGCGATGGCCGGCCGAGCCGCCGAGGCATGCGCCTTCTACGCCCGGGCCTTCGCGGCCAGGGAGCTGGGGCGCATGACCATGCCCGATGGCGCGCCTGGCCTCATCCACGCGCAGATCGCCATCAATGGCGGCGCGCTGATGATGACTGACCATGGCGGTGGCCCGGCGCCCTCCTATGGGTTCGGACACCTCCAGCTCGTCGTTGCCGATGGCCGCGCGTGGTGGGACCGCGCGGTCGCCTCGGGCTGCACCGTGCTCGCGCCCTACGAGCGTCAGTTCTGGGGCGACGACTGGGGCCTGCTCCAGGACCCGTTCGGGATCAGATGGGCGATCATGGAGCCGGGATCGCCGGCATGAGGCCGAAGAACACGATCTGCCTCTGGTTCGACCGCGAGGCCGAGGAGGCCGCCCGCTTCTATGCCGCGACCTTCCCCGACAGCCGCGTGACCGCCATTCATCGCGCGCCGGCCGACTACCCCTCGGGCAGGGAAGGCGACGTGCTGACGGTCGAGTTCACGGTCGCCGGCATCCCCTGCCTCGGCCTCAACGGCGGCCCGGCCTTTCCTCACACGGCGGCGTTCTCCTTCCAGATCGCCACCGACGACCAGGCCGAGACCGACCGCTACTGGGATGCCATCGTCGGCAATGGCGGCCAGGAAAGCGCCTGCGGCTGGTGCATCGATCGCTGGGGTCTCTCGTGGCAGATCACCCCGCGCGTGCTGACCGAGGCGATCGCCGCCGGCGGCGAGCAAGCGAAGCGCGCGTTCGAGGCCATGATGACGATGCGGAAGATCGACGCCGCCGCGATCGAGCGCGCCCGTCGCGGCTGAACGGAGAGACAAGATGTACGTGGACGGATTCCTCCTCGCGGTCCCAACCGCCAACAAGGAGGCCTATCGCCGGCATGCCGAGGAGGCGGCCGCGGTGTTCAGGGAACACGGCGCGCTCTCGCTCGTCGAGTGCTGGGGCGATGACGTGCCCGAGGGCAAGGTGAACTCCATGCACACCGCCGTGCTGCGCAAGCCCGAGGAGACGGTGGTGTTCGCCTGGGTCACCTGGCCCGACCGGGCGACGCGGGATGCGGGGATGCAGAAGGTCCAAGCCGATCAGCGCCTCGCTGGCTCCGCCGGCGACATGCCGTTCGACGGCAGCCGGGTGATCTTCGGCGGGTTCGAGGTGATCGTCGGCGCGTGACGCGGCGAAGGGCCAGGTCATCGCCCGGATGGCCGATCCCATCGTGGTTTGAACTCGGCCTCGCCGCGGGCTATTGGACCGCCCGTGGGCGCGGCGCGTGCGCGCACGGGCGCGTTCCCGGCCGCCGCGGGCGTGGCGGAACTGGTAGACGCAGCGGACTTAAAATCCGCAGCCGGGCGACCGGCGTGTCGGTTCGACCCCGACCGCCCGCACCGGCCGGTCCGGATCCGCCCGCCGCATGGTCGGCGGCACGCGGCGGCCCTGCACCGGCGGTCACCACCCAGGGCCACGCGCCGACCAGATGCGAGGCCGCACCGACAGAGCGACGATCGCGCCGTAGCCCGCGAGGGCGGCGGAGACGGCGCCGAACAGCCCGGCGAGCCCGAAGCGGTCGCCCGCCCACGCGCCGCCCGCGACGGCGATGCTGATGCGCGCGAGCGAGGCGAGGAAGGGGATGCGCATCCGCCCCGCCCCCTGCGAGGCGAAGTAGAGCGCCATGCCGATGCCGAGGGCCGGGAAGGCCGGCCCGACCACGACGAGATAGAGGGTGATCGCCCGGCGCACCGCCGGGTCGGTCGCGAAGGCCCGCGCGAAGGGGTGTGGCGCGAGCGCCACGCCCGCGCCGATCACCCCCGCGATGGCGCCCGCGAGCGCCCCGCCACGCCAGGCGGTGATGCGCGCGCCCGCCCAGTCGCCGGCGCCGACGCGCATGCCGACGAGCGCGGTGAGCGCGGCGCCGATGCCGTAGGCGAGCGGAATCATCAGGAACTCGAGCCGCACGCCGACGCCGTAGGCCGCGATCGCCGCCGAGCCGTGGCGGGAGACCAGCGCGGTGACGAGCACGGTGGTGAGGTTGGCGATCGCCGCCATCGCCGAGGCGACGAGCCCCACCGAGAGGATGCGCCGAAACAGATCCGGATCGAGCCGCACCCGGAGCGACGGGACGAAGCCCGCCCCGCCCTTAAGGATCGCCGCGATCATGGCGGCTGAGGCGAGCAGGAAGGTCGCGACATAGGCGATCGCCGCGCCGGCGATGCCGAGCGAGGTCTCCGTCAGCAGCGTGATCGAGAGCGCTGCGTCGACCCCCCAGGCGACCAGCATGATGTTCGCCGGCAGCCGCATCCTGCCCGCTCCGCGCAGCACCGCGGCGAGCGTGTTGGCGAGCCACACCAGCACCGAGCCCGCGAACAGGATGCGCGCGAAGAGGGTGGCGTGGCGCACCGCCTCCTCGCTGCCGCCCATCGCGCGGAACAGCGCCGGCCCGAACCCCTCGATCACGAGCGTGAACAGCAGCCCCATGACGATGCCGATCAGCGCAGCGTGCAGGACGAGCGCAGAGGCCTCGTCCCGCCTCCCGGCGCCCAGCGCGCGGGCGATCGCGGAGGAGACGCCGCCGCCCATCGCGCCCGTCGACATCATCTGCATGAGCAGCAGGAGCGGCAGCACGAGCGCGTAGCCCGCCAGCACCTCGGTGCCGAGGCGGCCGATGAACGCCACCTCGACCGTCTGGCACGCGGCCTGGGCGAAGGCGACCGTCATCGTCGGCAGCGAGAGCCGCAGGATCCGGCCATGGGAGGCCGGGGAGGGGGGCGCGCTCACCCCTTCAGGCGGGCGAGGCCGGAGAGCTCGGCCACGAGCTGGCCGATCACCGTGCAGTCCTCTCCGTCGCGCCCCTGGTTCGAGAGCGCCTCGAACATCTGCGCCGCATGCGCGGTGGCCGGCGCGAACACGCCGTGCGCCTGGGCGGCGGCGAGCGCGATGCGGATGTCCTTCCGCATCAGCCCGGCGCGGAAGGCGGGCGGGGAGAAGGCCTCGTCGAGCATCCGCACGGCATGGGTCTCGAGCACGGCCGAACGGGCGCTGCCGCCGAGCAGGGCGTTGCGCATCGCCTCGACGTCGAGCCCGGCCTTGGCGCCGAGCGCGAGCCCCTCGGCGGCGGCCTGCATCGCCGCGCAGATGATGAGCTGGTTCGCCGCCTTGCACACCTGGCCGGACCCGGGCGGGCCGAGATGGGTGATGGTGCGCCCCACGGCGGCGAACAGCGCCGCGGCGGCCTCGAAGGCGGAGCGGTCGCCGCCAACCATGCAGGTGAGCGTTCCCTCAGCCGCGCCCTTCGGCCCGCCGGAGACGGGGCTGTCGAGCATCGCCACGCCCCCGGCGGCGAGCCTCGCGGCGAAGCCGGCCGCCGACGCCGGCGCGATGGTCGAGAAGTCGATCACGAGCGACCCTGGCGCGAGGTCTTCGGCCGCGCCGCCGGCCCCGAACAGCACCGCCTCGACATCCGGCGCGTCGGGCACGCAGAGGCAGAGGGCGCGGGTGCCGCGCGCGGCCTCAGCCGCCGTCGCAGCCCAGGCGGCGCCCGCGGCGAGCAGCGCCTCGGCGCGTGCGCGCGTGCGCGTCTGCACCACGAGGCGGAAGCCGGCACGGGCGATGTTGGCGGCCATCGCCCCGCCCATCGTGCCGAGCCCGATGAAAGCGACCGTGTCGCCGGGAGAGAGCGGTGCCATGGGATCTCCGGTCAGGACGGTCGGGATGGTTCCATCAGGCGTCGCGCCGCGCCAGGAGGCGCACCACCGTCGCCTCGCCGCGGTGGCCCTCGCCCTCGGCGAGCAGCACGGTGCCGGTGGTGAGCGCGTGCACCGTGAGGCCGGGAAAGTCGCTGCGCAGCATGGTGGCATCGTAGCGGCTCTCGTCCGTGCGCGGGCCGCAGGCGCGCTGCTCGCCGGTCGCGAAGGCCTCGAGCACCAGCCAGCCGCCAGGGGCGAGCGAACGCCGCGCGCCGGCATGCACCGCGCGGCGCTCGGCGGGCGTGAGCTGCACGAAGATCAGCGCGACGAGGTCGAACGCGGCTTCCGGCCAGTCCCACACAGAGAGGTCGGCGGCGACGGTGGTGATCGCCACGCCCCGGCGCTCGGCCAGCGCCGCGGCGCGCGCGAGCGCCGCTGGGGCGAAGTCGACGGCGGTGACGGAGAGGCCGAGGGCGGCGAGGAACACCGCGTTGCGGCCCTCCCCCTCGCCGGGGCAGAGCGCGCGCATGCCGCGCGAGAGGCGCCAGGCGTTGGAGGCGAGCCACTCGTTCGGCGCCTCTCCAAACAGCCACGCGGCGGCTTCATAGCGCTCCTGCCAGCGTCGCTGCCAGGGCGAGGGGGGAAGCGCGGGGGCGCTCATCGCGCCCCGGGAGGCGTCAGCGCGCGGCGCGGCGGCGCGGCCGCGGGCGGACGGTGGGCGCGGCCGAGGCCGCCGCGTCGCCGGCAGCGGCGAGCAGCGTCACCGCGTCGGACAGGGCGGCGACCAGGGCGGTGCGCGGCCCGGCTGGCAGCGGCCCCGTGGCGATCGTGTCGGCCGCGACCATCGCCGCCTCGGCCAGCATCGCGCGCGCGCTCCGCTTCAGCCCCTCGGCGATCAGGGCCTCGCAGAACAGCGCGGCCGTCTCGGCGCGCTGGCCCGGGTTGCGCCTGGCATCGAGCATCGACAGCGCATCCCGCAGCAGCGCGAGACGAACCTCGGCAGGCATCTCTGTGGGTGTGCGCATGGGTCTTGCCCCTTCCGGTGTGGGGCGGAGAGTGCACCCGGATGCGCGCGGAGGCTGTGACGGCGATCACAGCCTCGTCCGTCCCCGGCTCAGCGCGTCGGCGTCGGCGGGGTCGTCGAATAGTCGTAGAAGCCGCGCCCCGTCTTGCGGCCGAGCCAGCCTGCCTCGACGTATTTCACGAGCAGCGCCGAGGGCCGGTACTTGCTGTCGGAGAAGCCCTCGTAGAGCACCCGGGTGATCGCGAGGCAGGTGTCGAGGCCGATGAAGTCGGCGAGCTCGAGCGGCCCCATCGGCTGGTTGGTGCCGAGCTTCATCGCGGTGTCGATCGAGACGACGTCGCCCACCCCCTCCTGCAGCGCCTGCACCGCCTCGTTGATCATCGGCACGAGGATTCGGTTGACGATGAAGGCCGGGTAGTCGGCCGCCGTCGCGGTGGTCTTGCCGAGCCGCCCGGCGAGCGCGACGGTCGCCTCGAAGGTGCCGTCGTCGGTGGCGATGCCGCGGATGATCTCGACGAGCTTCATCACCGGCACCGGGTTCATGAAGTGCATGCCGATGAACCTCGCCGGCCTGTCCGTCACGGCGGCGAGGCCGGTGATCGAGATCGAGGAGGTGTTGGTGGCGATGATCGCCGACGCCTTCAGGGCGGGGCAGAGCGCCTTGAAGATCGTCCTCTTCAGCTCCGGGTTCTCGGTCGCCGCCTCGATCACGATGTCGGCGTCGGCGAAGCCGGAATAATCCGTCCCCGTGGCGATGCGGGCGAGCGCGGCGGCCTTCGCATCCTCCGTCACGGTGCCCTTCGCCACCTGGCGGTCCATGTTCCTCGCGATGGAGGCCACCGCCTTCTCGAGCGCGGCCGCGTTGACGTCCACCACCGCGACGTCGAGGCCGGCGAGCGCTGCGACATGCGCGATCCCCGAGCCCATCTGGCCCGCGCCGATGACGCCGACCTTGGCGATCGTGGCCGCCATCACGGCTTCTCCAGCTCGGCGGCGAGCTCTGGCAGCACCTGGAACAGGTCTCCCACCAGCCCGTAGTCGGCCACCTGGAAGATCGGCGCCTCCTCGTCCTTGTTGATGGCGACGATCACCTTGCTGTCCTTCATCCCCGCGAGGTGCTGGATGGCGCCCGAGATGCCGACGGCGATGTAGAGCTCGGGCGCGACGATCTTGCCCGTCTGCCCGACCTGGTAGTCGTTCGGCACGAAGCCCGCGTCGACCGCCGCGCGCGAGGCGCCGACGGCAGCGCCGAGCCTGTCCGCCACCGCCTCGATCAGCCTGAAGTTCTCGCCAGAGCCCATGCCGCGGCCGCCGGAGACGACGATGCGGGCGGCGGTGAGCTCGGGCCGCTCGGAGGCCGAGAGCTCCTGGCCGACGAAGCGCGAGAGGCCGGGATCCTCCGGCGCCGCGACCGCCTCGACCCTGGCCGAGCCGCCCTCTGCCGGCACGGGGTCGAAGCTCGCCGCGCGCACGGTGATCACCTTCACGGGGTCGGACGAGCGCACCGTCGCGAGCGCGTTGCCGGCATAGATCGGGCGGACGAAGGTGTCGGGCGAGACGACGCCAGCGACGTCGGAGATCGGCTGCACGTCGATCAGCGCGCCGAGCCGCGGCATCACGTTCTTGCCCTGGGTGGACGCGGCCGAGAGCAGGTGCGTGTAGCCGGGCGCGAGCGCGGCGAGCAGCGCCGCCATCGGCTCGGCGAGCGCGTGCGCGAGCGAAGGGCCTTCCGCGTGCAGCACCTTCGCCACCCCCGGCAGCCGCCCGGCGGCCGAGACGGCCTCGCCGCAGCCGAGGCCAGCGACGAGCACATGCACCTCTCCGCCCAACTGGGCATTGATGCGGGCGGCCGCGGCGAGCGCCGAGCGCGTCGGCTGCTTGATCGCGTGGCCGTCATGATCGGCGAGAACCAGGATCGCCATCGCCCTCTCCTTCAGAACAGCTTGGCCCTCAGATGACCTTGGCCTCGGTGCGGAGCTTCGCGACCAGCTCCGCCACCGAGCCGACCTTGGCGCCCGCCTTGCGCTTGCCCGGTTCCTCGACCTTCAGCACGGCGAGGCGCGGCGTCACGTCCACGCCGAGCGCGGCGGGCGTCAGCGTCTCGATCGGCTTCTTGCGCGCCTTCATGATGTTGGGCAGCGAGGCGTAGCGCGGCTCGTTCAGGCGCAGATCGGCCGTCACCACGGCGGGCAGGGCGAGATCGACCGTCTCGAGCCCGCCATCGACCTCGCGCGTCACGGCGAGGCGGCCATCGGCGAGCGCGACCTTCGAGGCGAAGGTGCCCTGCGGCCAGCCGAGCAGGGCGGCGAGCATCTGCCCGGTGGCGTTCATGTCGTCGTCGATCGCCTGCTTGCCCATCATGACGAGGCCGGGCGCTTCCTTGGCCACCACCGCCTTGAGCAGCTTCGCGACGGCGAGCGGCTGGAGCTCGGCATCGGTCTCGATCAGGATGCCGCGGTCCGCGCCCATGGCGAGCGCGGTGCGGATGGTCTCGGCGCAGGCGGCGACGCCGGCCGACACCGCGACGATCTCGGCGGCCGCGCCCTTCTCCTTCAGCCGCACCGCCTCCTCGACGGCGATCTCGTCGAAGGGGTTCATCGACATCTTGACGTTCGCTGTCTCGACGCCGGTCTGGTCCGCCTTGACGCGGATCTTGACGTTGTAGTCGACGACCCGCTTCACGGGCACGAGGATCTTCATCTCTGTCCTGCCATGCATGATCAGGCGCGCACGCGCGCAAGGGCAGCATAGGGCGCGATCACGACGCCCTCACAGCCCGCGCCCTTCCGGCGTGCGGGCGCATGCCGGGAACGTCTTCTTCGCACGTGCAACAAGGCTTCGCGACCCTAGCCGCGGCTGCCGGTTCGCGCAAGCGAGGGCGGGGTCAACGCCCCAGGAGCGCCATCAGCAGCAGGAACAGGCCGAGCGCCACCGCCTGGAGCACGACACGCCAGCGCATCAGCACGTTGCCGCGCGCCGGGTCGTTCCCCCGGGCGAGGCCGACCACGCCGGCGAGCAGCACGCCGAGGGTCGCGAGCATCGCGGCCGCGACGAGGAGGATCAGCACCGTCGTCATGCGCCGAGGCTGCCATGCGCGCCCCGCCTCGTCACGGGGGCTGGGTCGAGCGCAGGCCGGCCGCGGCGGAGCGGCGGAGCGGCGCGAGCAGCACCACGCCGATCAGCGCGCAGGCGGCGCAGGCGGCGAACCCGGCAACGTAGGTGCCGGTCGCCTGGACGAGGCCCGAGAACCCGGTCGGCGCGACCACCATGGAGAGCGCGAACACGAAGGAGAGCATCCCCGTCGCCGCGCCGACCTGCCCCACCGGGGCGAGCCTCGCCGTCTCCGACAGCAGCACGCCGTTCCACCCGATCGCCGTCGCCCCCATCGCCACCCCGGCGGCGGCGACCAGCACCGGCGGCCACTCCGGCTCGGCGAGCGCAAGCGTCACGGCGGCGGCGGCGGTGGCGAGGCCGAGACCCGAGAGCACGAGGAGAGGCCCCGCCATGTCGGCGACCAGCCCCCACAGGAGGCGCCCCGCCGCGCCGGCCGCCTGGGACAGCGAGAGGTTCAGGCCGGCGAGCAGCAGGTCGTATTTCAGGATCTCGGTCTGGAACACGACGAAGAACGAGGAGAAGCAGAACTGCGACACGCCGTAGGCGGCGCCGACGAGGGCGATCGCACGCAGCTTCGGCTGGGTGCGGAACAGCCCGAGGCTCGCCTTCGCGCCGGCGAGCCCGACCTTGGTGGTGGGGTCGCGGTCGGCGTCGAGGGAGCGGCGGAGAGGCTGCAGCGCCACCGCCGTCATCACCGCGAGCAGCGCGAGGCCGGCGATGCCGCCACGCCAGCCGAGCGCGAGGCCGAGCGGCGGCGCGATCAGCCCGATCAGCATCGCCCCGCCAGGAACGCCCGTCTGCTTCACCGAGAACACGAAGCTTCGGCTCTTCTGCGGCGCCATGTCATGCAGGAGGTGGCTGCCCGCCGGCGTCAGCGGCCCGTGCCCGACGCCGCAGACGAGGGCCGAGGCGATCAGCGCCGCCGGATGACCGAGGGTCGCGACCATCAGCCCGGCGGCGATGACGCCGAGCGCTGCCTGGCAGAGCCGCACGGGGCCGAGGCGCGCGATCAGCGGCCCCGTGAGCGGGCCGGAGAGCAGCGAGCCGGCATAGACGAGCGCCACATTGATGCCGGCAAGCCCAGGCGGGATGCCTGTGTCCTCGGCGATCAGCGGGGCGAGGACGGGAACGCCAAGGAACGCTCCCATCGCCGCGAGGTGGGTGCCCAGCAATGCGAGCAGGACGAGTGAAATGGAAGGCGCGGGCCCGCGCGACGCGTGAGATGCCATGGTGATGCACACTCTACGGGACTGCGGCGCGCTTGACACCCCCGGCAGCCGCGGGTTGGGTGCGACCGCTTCCGGGGAAGAGGGCAGGAGAGCGATGCGTCGTCTGACGACACGCAGCCTCGCGGCGCATCTGGCCGGGCTGGTCGTGGCTTCGGTGCTGGCGGGGGCGGCGCTGGTGGGCGATGCGCGCGGTGCGGCGGCGCAGGTCCCCCCTGTGCCCCTGCCCGCGAGCCCCCTGCCCGCGAGTCCGGGGCCCGCGAGCCCCCAGCCCGCGAGTCCGGGGCCCGCGAGTCCGGGGCCTGCCAGCGCCGTTCCGCCTGCGCCGGGACAGTCTGCGGCGGGGGCGCCGCTCTCGCCGCGGGAGGCGGCAGAGGCCGAAGCCGAGCGCGCCCGCCAGCCTCAGGCGCCGGCGCAACCGCCGGCGGAGCCTTCCGCGTCCGCCCCGCCGACCCAGCTGGTCCTGCCGGCTGCCGAGGCGGCGCGGCTCGCCGAGATGCTGCGCGACGAGCGGCGGAGGAACGAGCTGCTTGCCACGCTCGACAGCCTCGCCCGCGCCGCGGCCGCGGCGAGCGGGGCGGAGCCCGCGCCTGCCGCCCCACCACCGGCGGCGGAGCCCGAGCCCTCCCTGCCGCTGCCGCTCGCGCCGCAGAGCCTGCTCGCCCAGCTCCTGCTCGCGCTCTCGAACACGCTCGGCCACATCTCCTCCTGGGTGGTCGCGGCGGCGCGCAGCGCCAACGACCTTCCCGCGGTGCTCGAGGCCGGGCAGCGCTTCCTGTTCGATCCGGCGGTGCGCGACCGCGCCTTCAGCCTGGTCTGGAAGGCGCTCGTGGTGCTTGCGGCGGGCATCGCGGTCGAGCGTGTGCTCGTCGTCCTCCTCCGCCCGGCGCGCCGGCGGATCGCCTCGGCCGCCGAGGCGTCCGGCCGCTACGGCCACCGTGTCGGCCTGTCCTTCGCGCGCTTCCTCGTCGACCTCGTCCCGGTGATCGCGTTCGCGGCGGTGAGCTACGCGGTGATCACCGCGATCGAGCGCTGGCCGTCGCAGCGCGTGCTGCTGATCGTCGCCAACAACGCCTATCTCGCCGCGCGGCTGGCGCGGGCGATCGGCCGCGCCGTCTTCGCCCCCGAAGTGCCGCAGCTGCGCATGGTGCCGATGGCCGACGAGACCGCCGCCTACTGCCAGGTGTGGCTGCAGCGGCTGACGGTCTGGACGGTGACCGGCTACGCGGTGGCCGAGGCGACGCTGATCTTCGGCCTCGGCCAGGCAGCGCATGACGGGCTCGTCAAGTTCGTCGAGTTCGTCCTGATGCTGTTCCTGGTCCTCATCGTGCTGCAGAACCGCGCCGCCCTGGCCGCGGTGATCCGCGCGCCGGACGAGGCGCGCGGCCCCTGGGCGGTGGCGCGCAACCGGCTCGCCGACGTCTGGCACCTGCTCGCCGTCGCCTATCTCTTCGCCGGCTGGGCCGTGAGCGCGCTGCAGATCTCCGACGGCTACGCCTACCTGCTGCGCTTCACCGCCTCGACCATCGCCGTGCTCGGGGCGGCGAAGCTCGCAGAGCTCGCGGCCGACCGGCTGCTCGCCCGCGTGCTGCGCGTCGAGCCGGACCTGACAGGGCGCTACCCCGGCCTCGAGGGGCGGGTGAACCGCTACACGCCGGTGCTCCGAACCCTGGTCCATGCCGCGATCTGGGCGACCGCGACGGTGGTGATGCTGCAGCTCTGGGGCCTCGGCGCCTTCGAGTGGTTCCAGCACGGTCGGCTCGGGGCACGCGTGGTGGGCGCGCTCGCGTCGGTGCTGTTCACCCTCGTGCTCGCCCTGCTCGTCTGGGAGTCCATCAACTCGGCGATCAACCGCCACCTCGAGAGGCTCTCGCGCGACGCCGAGGCCGCGAGGACGGCGCGGGTGCGCACGCTGCTGCCGATGCTGCGGACGGCGCTGCTGATCGTCATGATCATCGTCGTCGCGCTGATCGTGCTGAACGAGCTCGGCGTGAACATCGCGCCGCTGCTCGCCGGCGCCGGCGTGATCGGCATCGCCATCGGCTTCGGCTCGCAGAAGCTCGTGCAGGACGTGATCACGGGCGTGTTCCTGCTCGCCGAGGACGCGATCGCGGTTGGCGACGTGGTCAATGTCGCGGGCCAGGGCGGGGTGGTGGAGGCGCTGTCGATCCGCTCGATCAGGCTGCGCTCGCTCGACGGCACCGTGCACATCGTGCCGTTCTCGGCCGTCACCACCGTCTCGAACATGACCAAGGACTTCGCCTTCGCGGTGTTCGACATCGGCGTCGCCTACGGCGAGGACACCGACCGGGTGGTCGAGGTGCTGCGCGGCCTCGGCGCCGAGATGCGGGCCGAGCCGCGCTGGGCGAACGTGATCCGCGAGCCGCTCGAGGTGATGGGGGTGGACAAGTTCCTCGACAGCGCGGTGGTGATCCGCTGCCGGTTCCGCACCAACCCGGGCAGCCAGTGGGCGGTGTCGCGCGAGTTCAACCGCCGCTACAAGAAGCGCTTCGACGAGGTGGGCATCGAGATCCCCTTCCCCTACCGCAAGGTGGTGGTGCAGGCCGAGGGCGGGGCGGCTGCGAGCGCCGAGGCGAAGCAGGCCGCGGCGATCGCCGGCGCGGCCTGAGCGCGCGCCGCCGCGGGGCGCCCCTCCGCCAGCCTGTGTGGAGACCGGCCCCGGCCTGTGCAGCTCGGGCGACAGGCGTGCCTGGTCATCCGGCCGACGCGCGGGGGAGGTGCGGGGCCCGCCCGGGTTGTCACGAATCCTTAACCGTTCCGAGATCGGGGTGAAACGCACCACGCTCACCTTGCGCGCATGAGCAGCCCCGCACCGCCTGCGATCGCCACCGATGCGCTGAGCGTCCGCTTCGGAAACGTCGTCGCCGTCGAGTCGGTCTCGTTCGCCGTCGCGCGCGGGGAGATGGTGGCGATCATCGGCCCCTCGGGCGCCGGCAAGTCGACGCTGCTCCGCGCCATCAACCGGCTGGCGCCGATCAGCGGCGGGCGGCTGATCGGCGAGGGGATGGACGTGACCCGGCTCAAGGGCCGCGCGCTCCACCGCTGGCGGGCACGCGCGGCGATGATCTTCCAGCAGTTCAACCTGTCGCCGCGGCTCGATGCGCTGACCAACGTCCTGACCGGCCGGCTGATCGACCTGCCCTTCTGGCGCTCCTGGACCGGCTCGTTCCCCCGTCGCGATCAGCTCGACGCGATGCTCCTGCTCGACGACCTCGGACTTGCGGAGAAGGCGTTCGTGAGGGTCGAGCGGCTGTCGGGCGGGCAGCAGCAGCGCGTGGCGATCGCCCGCGCGCTGATGCAGCGCCCTGCGATGATCCTCGCCGACGAGCCGACTGCCTCGCTCGATCCACGCAACGCGATGGTGGTGATGGAGACGCTGCGCGCGATCAACCGCACGCGCGGCATCACGACGCTGGTCAACCTCCACAATGTCGGCCTCGCCCAGGCCTTCGCCGACCGGATCATCGCGCTCCGCAGCGGCCGAATCGTGTTCGACGGACCGCCCGCCGATCTCGGCCAGCCGCTGCTCGCCTCGCTCTATGCCGGCGACGAGGCGGAGGCGGACGAGGCGGCCCCGCGGCTTCTCGAACCCGCCTGACCTCCCCCGAGACGTGAAGGAGACACCATCGTGACGATCCGACGCTTCCTCCTGATCGGGCTTGCCGCCGCCGCCGTCGCGGCACCCGCCCGGGCCGACTGGCGCGGCCAGTTCCGCGAGCTCGGCTTCGGGGTCATCCCGGTCGAGACGCAGACCCAGGCGATGGCCTCCTTCGAGGCCTTCATCCCCTACGCGAGCGCGAAGCTCGGCGTGCCCGTCCGCCTCTTCACCGCCTCGGACTTCATCGGCGTCAACAACGCGCTGGTCGCGAAGCAGATCCATTTCGCCTGGACGAGCCCCTCGGCGATGGCGGGCTCGTGGCTGGAATGCCAATGCGTCGAGCCGATCGTCTCCGCGCTCGATAAGGACGGCAACCTCGGCTACAACGCCGTCCTGATCGTGCGTGCCGACAGCCCCTTCCAGACGATCGACGATCTGAAGGGCCGCACCGTCGCCCGCACAGAGCCGAACTCGCAGTCGGGCTTCCTCGTGCCGACCATCGAGTTCGCCAAGATGGGCAAGCCGGTCGACCGGTTCTTCACGAGCCCCGTCTCCGGCGGCCACACGCAGTCCGTGCTCGGCGTGCTGAACGGCACCTACGACGCCGCCTTCACCTGGACCACGCGCGGCGACGGCTATGGCCAGATCCGGACGATGATCGACAAGGGGATGCTGCGGCGAGACCAGATCCGCGTCATCTGGGAGAGCGATCTCGTTCCGGCGCCGCCGATCATCGTGCACAAGGACATGCCGGCCGACCTCAAGCAGGCGCTCACCGAGTTCTTCCTGAACCTGCACAAGGAACGGCCCGACCTCGCCCGCGCGGTCGCGCATGGCGAGACGCAGGGCTTCGTCAGGGTTGACCTCGCGCAGTACGAGAGCACGATCGAGAGCCGGCGCATCCTGAGGGACACGCGGCGCCGCGGTGGCTGAGGCGGTGCCGCTCGACGGCAGCGCCCGCGGGCAGGCGCTCGCGGGCGTTCTCGCGGTCGAGCGCCGCCGGCGCTCCCTGCGCTCGGCGACCGCCGCGGCGGCGTTCGCCGCCGCGGTGCTGGTCGCCGCCGCCGTCGGCGGGTTCGATCCGGCCCGGCTGATCACCGGCCTGCCCCGGGTCGGCGAGTTCCTCGACCTGCTCGTGCCGCCGCTGCGGCTGGGCCACCTCGCCGAGGATCTGGGCGAGTGGTACTGGGGCCTCGGCAAGTGGCTCGCGCTGCTCGCCGACACGCTGCTGATGGCGTTCCTCGCCACGGCGCTCGGCACGCTGTCCGGCGCGGTCGCCTCCTTTCCGGCGGCGGCGAACCTCACGCCAGGGCCGGTCGCCTACTGGGTCTCGCGCCGGCTGCTCGAGTTCGCGCGCGCCGTGCCCGACCTCGTCTTCGCGATCGTGTTCGTGTTCGCCTTCGGTCTCGGCCCGCTCGCGGGCGTGCTGGCGATCGCTCTGCACACGCTCGGCGCGCAGGGGAAACTGTTCGCCGAAGCCAACGAGAACATCGACATGAAGCCCCTCGAAGGCCTGCGCGCGGCCGGGGCGAGCCCGCGCGAGGAGATCGTCTACGCGGTGCTGCCGCAGGTCCTGCCGAACTGGATCTCCTTCACCTTCTGGCGGTTCGAGGTGAACGTGCGCTCGGCGACGATCATCGGCTTCGTCGGCGCAGGCGGCATCGGCCTCGAGCTCTACGAGGCGCTGCGCCTCTCCTACTACGACGATGCCGGGGCGATCCTCGTGATCGTCGCGCTGACCGTGTTCGCGATCGACGGCCTGTCCGAGGCATTGCGCGGGCGGATCATGCAGGGCGCGCAACAGTGACGGCGGAGGCGGAGCGGCGGCGACGGCTGGAGGCGGCGCTGCTCTCCGGCCGGCCCGATCCGTGGCTGCGCCGCCTCGTGCTGCTCGCCGCGGCCGCGCTCCTGACCTTCGCCGCGATCCGGTTCGACCTGGTCGGCGCGAAGTTCGCCGCCGGCCTGCCCAGGCTCGCCGATGCGGCGGCGATGATGGTGCCGCCGCGCGGCTGGCAGCACCTTCCGGAATGGCTGCATGCGCTGGCCGAGACGATCGCCATGGCGTTGATGGGCACGCTGCTCGGTGCGATCGCTGCCGTCCCGCTCGGCTTCGCCTGCGCGCGCAACACGCTCCCCGTGCGCGCGCTGCAGTTCGGCTTCCGCCGCTTCGCCGACTCGCTGCGCAGCCTCGATCACCTGATCTGGGCGATCGTGTTCGTGCGCGCCGTGGGCCTGGGCCCGCTCGCCGGCATCATGGCGATCGCCGTGGTCGATGCGGGAACCCTCGCCAAGCTCTATTCGGAGGCGATCGAGAACGTCGACCGCCGGCCGCTCGAGGGGGCGCGCTCGACCGGAGCCTCGGGGCCGGAGACGATCCGCTGGGGCCTCCTGCCGCAGGTGCTGCCGAACATGCTGGCGAGCACCCTCTACATGTGGGAGAGCAACACACGCTCGGCGACGATCCTCGGCATCGTCGGCGCCGGCGGCATCGGCTACCAGCTCTCCGATCGGCTGCGCGTGTACGACTGGGGCGAGGCGAGCACGATCATCCTGCTCATCCTGATCGCCGTCTACGCCATCGACCTGATCAGCGCGCGGCTTCGCCGGGCGCTCATCCAGGGCGGCGAGAGCGCGGCGCGGCCGGCCTGAGCCTGCCCCGGCCGCAGCCGCAGCGTCAGAACCCCGCCGCCCGCACCGCCCAGAACGCCGCCACCCCGGCGAGCAGGGCCAAGGTGGCCGAGCGCGTCGCCGCCATCACCACGAGCGTCGCCGCCGCGCCGACGAGCCCCGCAAGCCCCGCCCGCGCCACCGCCGGGGCGGCGAAGGCGATGAAGATCGCGCCCGGCAGGTGGGAGAGGAACGCGCGCAGGAAGGGCCCAGGCTGCACCCGGCGCAGCACGAGGTAGCCCGAGGCCCGCACCGCGAAGCTCGCCGCCGCCATGCCGAGGATGGCGGCGAGCGTCGCGGCGTCCGCCCCGCTCAACCGCCCGCTCCCCTGCCCTGGGTGTCGCGCCAGGCGCCGGCCGCCGCTCCGGCGACCGCGCCGATCACCACCGCAAGCGCCGGGTTCGGCAGCATCGGCGTGACGAGCAGCGCCGCCGCGGCGGCGACCGACCAGGGCAGCACGTCCGTCCCCGCGCCGCGCCAGACCGGCACGAGCAGCGCGATCAGGCAGGCCGGGGCGGCGAAGAACAGCGGATGGCCGGGCGGCAGCGCCACCACCGCGCCCATCAGGTGCCCGGCCGTGGTGGTGACCAGCCAGGCCGCCCAGAGTGCCGCAGCCGCGCCGAGATAGAACAGCGCGTCCTGCCGGCCCGCCCGAATCTCGGCCAGCGACAGCGCCCAGGCATGATCGACGATCGCTGAGACCGAGAGCCACCGCCGCCAGCCCGAGAGCGCGTCGAACCAGGGCGCGAGCGAGGGTCCCATGAGCGCGAAGCGGAGGTTGACGGCGACCGCCGCAAGCGTCGCCGAGAGCACGGGGGCGGCGTCCTGCCAGCTCTCGAGCGCGAGGATCTGCGCCGTCCCCGCGAACACGAGCCCGCTCATCAGCACCGTCTCGAGGAGCGAGAGCCCCTTCGATTCGGCGAGCACGCCGACCACGAGGCCGAACGGCACCAGCCCCACGTTCAAGGGCAGGGCCGCGCGGAACCCGCGCCGGAACCCCTCGCCGGTGGCGATGACCGTCACGCCCCCGCCCTCACCGGCGGAACCGGGCGATGCGGGCTTCCGCCTCGGCCGCGTCCATCGACAGCACCGCCTCGGCGACGGCGCGGGGGAAGCCCGCGCGGGCGAGCGCGGCGAGGGCGCGGCGGCGCGCCTCGGCGTCCGTCGCCCCCGCTGCGAAGGGGCCGATCCGCCGCCGCCGCGCGGCGATGCAGGCGGCGGCGAGCTCCGCCTCCCGGTCGGGCAGGGCCTCGGCGACCGCCGCCGCGGCAGCCTCCCCCGCCCCCTTGGCCGCGAGAGCCGCCGCGATCGCCGCCCGCGACCGGCCGCCGCGGGCGAGGCTGCGCGCGCGCGCCTCGGCGAAGGCGGCATCCGACACCGCCCCGGCGGCGGCGAGCCGTGCCACCACGCGGGCGACGGCCGCGCGGGGCCCGGCAAGCGACGCCTCGTCCTCGACGCCAGCGGCGCGGGCCCAGCGCCGCACGCGGTTGGTCAGCACCCGTGCGAGCCCCGCCTCGGTGGTGGCGTAGCGGGCGAGATGGGCGAGCGCGGCTTCGGCGAGCGAGGCCTCGGTCGGGGGGCGGGGCGGGGCGGGGCGGCGCGGCATCGGCTCAAGCATGGCAAAGCCCACGCCGCGCCGCACCCCACGCCACGCATGGCCGGGCCGCGCTGCGGGAACGTCAGGGCGAACGTCGGCGAAGCCCGTCCCCGATGAACACTCCGAGCGGCGTCGTGCCGCCGCCCGGGCCCTCGGCCGAGGGCCAAAGCCGCTGCCCGATTCTGGCAGCCGCGCACGCGCTTCATTTGACTTCGCGCTGACCGGTCCCCACTCTGACCGCTTCCCCGGAATGGTCCGGGCTGCGACGAAGAGGACAAGGACAGAGCCGTGATCCCCGCCCTGATGCCGACCTACAACCGCGCCGACCTCGCCTTCGAGCGGGGCGAGGGCGCGCGTCTGTGGACGGAGGATCAGCGACGATTCCTCGATTTCGGCTCCGGCAT
>Ga0272446_1003240_pt1 | contig 20868 bp, 20 predicted proteins | sample YNPCB0061_FD_194587 | JGI IMG/M metagenome (GOLD analysis project Ga0272446, IMG submission 194587) | Hot spring microbial mat communities from Yellowstone National Park, WY, United States - YNP-CB-006-1 | ecosystem: Environmental > Aquatic > Thermal springs > Hot (42-90C) > Sediment | place...
GAGGCTTATGAATTGCCGCAGAAGCAAATTATCGCCCTGGCGATCGCTTTTAGCAGTGTGGGCGTTTTGTGTACCATTCCCCTATGGCTATGGCTGTTCGGTTAGGGCGCTTGTGGTTGGGGATAGTGCTGGGCTTGGTAGTTTTATCTGCCTGTGCTGTCCCTGAAGTTAAGCCTGCCAAAGTGCCAGTCTTATTATTTTTGCAAGCCTCCCCCGATCGTCTGACCCTTGAAGCGATTGTTCCCAACAGCCTGGTGCGCTATGCGGGGGGCATTGATGGGGTAAAGCAGATGTTGAACGCCGATGCTGATCCGCTGGTGATGTTGCAGTTTGGTAAAGCTCTGGCAGAATTTCAGCCCACTAGTCGCAATGTGGTGGATACTTTTGGGGCGATCGCCATCTTTAAGCTGGCACAGCCTTTTCGCCAGAATAGAGTATTGGCACAGCAGGGCATTGCTATTTTGCCCCGCAGTCGTTACGAACCCCTCCCCCCCGCCAGTCCATCGTTTCAGTACAACTGCCCCGCCACAGTACAGGCGATCGCCCTCGAGCTGGGACGGCAGGAATTTCTCAAAATGGGCGTAGCGCAATCCGCCACCGCTAGAACTGCCATTTCCTCCCTTGTATGCGCCGACCTCGATGGCGATCAAAATCCCGAAATAGTGGCTGGTTTGCGCCTTGACAATCCCCTGCGCCCCATCGCCGATGATGTGCAGGCATGGCAGAAATTCCTTAACTTGCCCGCAGAGCAACGCCAAGAATACAGTTTGCTGATCAAACTCTATGAGGAGGGCAATACTTGGCTCAGCGAACCGATTATTCGCCACACCAGAGCGTTGTCTTATCTCAATGACAGTATTAGTAGCTATGTGCTTGCCAATGCCTATGACCTAAATGGCGATCGCCGATTAGAATTGCTAGTGCAAGAGATCGGCTTGAGTACGATCAATGTGTGGCTGTTGACGCCAAACCTGCAAACCACTGATCCCAATCGTAGTAAATGGCTGGATTATTACCTGCCAGAGCGATCGCTGGAGATCACAGAAACGGGCTAGGCAGGACTCTAACCTGCGACCGACCGCTTAGAAGGCGGTTGCTCTATACAACTGAGCTACTAGCCCATGCCAAGCAGAGTTATTATAGCAAGGCTATCTGGTTTAGCGAATTTGGCTAAAGTCCGCTTTCGGGAATTTTATTAGAGTGATAGTGATGGGAATTGAGCTTGCAGAAATTAGTAGAAGGTGCGATCGCCTAATTCACACTTTACCGCAAGGGGTAACGCTCATTGCCGCCACTAAGTATGCCACAGCGGAGATGATGCGCGCCGCCTATGCGGGGGGAGTGCGGCACTTTGGGGAAAATCACGTGCAGTCTGCCAAGAGCAAAAAGGCACAGTTGCAGGACTTGACTGATGCCACATGGCACATGATCGGACACTTGCAAACTAATAAAACTCGCCTCGCGCTGGCAATTTTTGATTGGATTCACTCTGTGGATCGCTTAAGCTTAGCAAAACAGTTGCATCAACTGATCCCAGTGGTGCAGCGATCGCCCAATCTCTGCTTGCAAGTGCGCATTGCCCCCGATCCCCAAAAATCGGGCTGGTATCCCGCAGAATTACAACAAGACCTACCCGTTTTATCCCAGTTGTCCCATCTGCAAATCAAAGGACTGATGACCATGCTGCCACTGGGTACTAGGGGTGCAGAGGCAAAATCCCTATTTCAACAAACCGCTGAACTAGCGCAACAACTACAGAGCACTTTTCCTGAACTGCATGAGCTATCTATGGGAATGTCGCAGGACTATGCGGAAGCGATCGCCGCAGGGGCAACCATGATCCGCATTGGCAGTTCCCTATTTTTATAGGTGGGGACGGCTCATTACCGCCAAGTCCAGCACCTCCGCCAGTTGTTCTGCAGACATCAAATTTTTCTCTAACACGATTTGTCTCAGGGATTTGCCTGTAGCGAGGGATTCCTTAGCAATTTCTGCACAACGGGCATAACCCAGATAGGGATTGAGCACTGTTACTAAAGATAGACTACCTTCGGCATAGGACAAACAGCGATCGGGATAGGCGGTAATTCCTTTGATGCACTTCTCTGCCAGGGTCTTTATGGCATTGCCCAAAATCTCGATGCTGTGGATCAGGTTGTAGGCAATCAGGGGCATCATCACATTCAGCTCTAACTGTCCTGCCTGCCCCGCAAGGGCGATCGCGCAGTCATAGCCCATCACCTGAAAGCACACCATATTGGTCATTTCCGCAATCACAGGGTTGTACTTCCCTGGCATAATGGACGACCCTGGTTGCACGGGCGGCAGTTGAATTTCCTTCAGTCCCGTCTTGGGTCCCGAGTCCATCAGACGCAGATCATTGGCGATTTTGCTTAAATCTTGGGCGAGGTTACGCAATGCTCCCGAAAGATGGACAAAACAACCCATGCTCTGCATAGCAGACATTAAGTTGAGCGCAGGCTCGAGGGGAAAGCTGGTAAGTTCACTGAGCTTGGCACAAATGCGATCGCCATAGGCAGGGTGCGTATTTAGCCCTGTTCCTACAGCACTGCCACCGATGCCCAATGAATGTAGTCCGATCGCTGATTGTTGCAATCTTTGATAATGTTCGCTGATGATCTGAGCGTAGGCTTGAAAAGTATCGCCCAAGCGCAGTGGTACGGCATCTTGCAAGTGGGTGCGTCCCGCTTTGATGATGTCAGCAAACTCAATAGCTTTGAGGCGCAGTTGTTCACTCAGAGCAGACAGGGCAGGATACAAATACTGATCAAGGCTCAACAGAGCGCCGAGGCGGATGGCAGTGGGGATCACATCATTGGTGGACTGTCCGTAATTGACATGATCGTTAGGATGAATACGACTATAGTTACCCTTTTGATCGCCAATGATTTCTAGAGCACGATTTGCCAGTACCTCATTGACATTCATGTGATGCGATGTCCCTGCCCCCGCCTGATAGACATCCACGACAAATTGATCCCGCAGTTTGCCCTCTAGGATTTCCTCACAGGCACAGGCGATCGCCATGCCCACATCTACAGGAATGCAACCCAACTCCGCATTCACCAGAGCGGCGGCTTTTTTGATCAGGACGCAAGCGGAAACATAGTTAGGTAAAGGTTTGATGCCACTGATAGCAAAGTTGGCGATCGCCCGCACGGTCTGCACACCGTAGTAACAACTATCGGGAATTGCCATGTCCCCCATAGCATCGCGCTCAGTTCTCATAGCTAAACCACCTTATACCTAGGATCATCAACAAACTGCTTCACATTTAACTGCTTTGCCCACTCCAATAGGTCTTCTTGCACAACTCCCAGATCACCCCTGAGCAAAACAGCCAGATAATCATTCTGCTGACGGATGATCAGCGCTCCATAGCCCTTGCCTTGAATTACGGCATAGAGAAAATTTTCTAGGGTGAGGGAAGCACTCAACAGCGATCGCATACCAATCACCTGAAAAATGGGCTGTACCCAAGTAATGCCCATGCCACTGTCAATCAATGTAAAGTATTCCTTGGGCAATCCGCTCAAGTCAAAGGTGGCTACTCCCAATAGGTTAGTTTCATAGGGCGGATCAATGGGCATAGTAGCATAGTAAAAGCAGTAACCAGTATTTTACTGTAACTTAGTGAACAATTTTTTGCCAATGCTCTAGATTATTTCTGGTGATGTCAAGATTTAACACATAAGATTTTGTTTTCACAGCTGGTCTTAAGAAGTTTATATTGTTTTCCTAACAGTTTCAACTTTAAAGGTAGGAGATTTTATCGCAAGATGTACTGTATTGTCTTGAGAATTTTATATCTTGCCTGAATCAACCGTTAAAAGTACGGTGCAGATTTTCTGCGGTGAATACCTCTTGAGTAGCGCCGTAGGCAAGGACAGTGCGATTGATCAAAATAGTGCGATCGCAAAAAGTAGCAACTGATTCTAAGTTATGGGTAGAAATTAGAATGGTGTAGCCCATATCTTTGAGTGCCAATAGCAGTTCAATCATCGCTTTTTCGGTGGGAATATCCACCCCCGCAAAGGGTTCATCTAATAGCAAGACCTTGCTCTGTTGTGCCAGTGCCCGTGCCATAAAAGTACGCTTTTTTTGTCCGCCTGACAGTTCGCCAATTTGCCGATTTTTATACTCGGTCATGCCTACTTTGGCGAGACTAGCATGGGCGATCGCCCGATCTTGTGTACTAGGAATGCGCAAAAAATTCATCTTAGCGTAGCGTCCCATCAGCACCACATCCCAAACAGTGACAGGAAATTGCCAATCCACTTCCTCCGTTTGCGGCATATAGGCAATTAAGTTTTGTTTTTGGGCGCGCTGTACTCCCATCCCCGCAATCAATACCCGTCCTGAAGTGGGTGGTATAAAACCCATGATTGCCTTAAACAGGGTGGATTTGCCACTGCCATTCATGCCCACTAAGCCACAAATCGACCCTTGAGGAATTGCCAAGCTAACACCATGTAAGGCAATTTTGTGGTGGTAATTGACGCTCAAATTCTCGACAACAATACCGTGCATATTAACTAAGCCCTTTAATCAAAGTGTTGACATTGTGTTCCAGAAGCGCAAGATAAGTGGGGGCAGGCCCATCGGCTGAAGTCAGAGAATCTACATAAAATAAGCCGCCATACTTAGCACCAGTTTGTTGGGCAATTTGTTTCATGGTGCGATCGCTCACGGTGCTTTCACAAAACACGGTGGGAACTTTATTTTGCTTTACTTGCTGAATTACCCTAGCAATTTGTTGTGGTGTGCCCTGATTTTCATCATTCACTGCCCAAATATAAATTTCTTTTAGTCCGTAATCTCGTGCCAGATAGGAAAATGCCCCTTCACAGGAAACCAAAAAGCGGCGATCGCTAGGAATAGTTTCTATTGCCTTGCGTAATTTTTTATCTAAGTTTTGGATCGCCTCCTGATATTTGTGAGCATTTTGCGCATAGGTTTCCGCATAGGCACTGTCAATTTTACTAAAGGCATTGGCAATGTTAGAAACATAAATTAGGGCGTTTTGGGGCGACATCCACGCATGGGGATTGGGTTTCCCTTGATATTCTCCAGTCTGGATAGGAATGGGAGTGATGCCCTCACTGAGGGTTACTCGGGGTACATTGGGCAGATTGCTATAAAAGCGCTGTGCCCATGCCTCCAAATTCAAGCCATTGTCCAGAATCAAATCTGCCTTTTGCGCCCTAGCAATATCTTGAGGTGTTGGCTCGTAGCCGTGAATTTCCATACCAGGCTTGGTGAGCGATGCTACCTCCAGTAAGTCCCCCGCCACATTCTGCGCCATGTCCGCAATCACTGTAAAGGTGGTCAATACCTGCTTTTTGCCCAAACTAGCTTGCTGTGCAGGGGTACAACCCACCGCCAAAGCAAGGGATAAACTAACCAAGAAGCAGAAGTGGAGCAGGGGACGAAAACGCAACATCAGAGAATTTCATAATCATTTTATGGTCGATGATACAGGACTGGGCGAAGAAAATGAAAGCAATATGAAAAATTAATATTTCTTTGCAATGCCAGCTTATATGTTTAGAGCGATCGCATTGACAGGGCAGGCGACAATGCACTGCTCGCAAACCGTACAGCGGGAGCGGCTAAAATTGAGGCGAAAGTTATCAGGGTTGAGGGTGAGGGCTTCTGTAGGGCAAACCCCCGTACACAGCCCGCAGTCCACGCACAGTTCTTCATCGATGACAATTTCTCTGCCTTCGAGGGCGACTTCTACCCCTTGGGCGCGCATCCACTCGATCGCCAGTTCCAACTGATCCATATCGCCCGACAGTTCCAGCACCATCTTGCCCACCCGATTGGGGTCAATGCGTGCCCGAATGATATTTGCCGCCACATTGAAATCCCGCGCCAAGCGATAGGTGAATGGCACATTGGTAATCCGTCCTGGGAAGGTTAGATTTACGCGCTGTTTCATGGCATTTAGTACTTCACCTAATCACTACTTTAATTATCAAAATCTTTCAATCGCAGACAGAAATCCATTACTAGGGCTGGGTCAAATCCCGCTCCATACTGCGTAAAAATTGGCTGGCATAGAGCATTCGCATCAGATAGTGAGCTGAGAGGGGCAGAAATAGGACAAGAACCCAGCCCTTTTTGTCGGGAGTAGTTACCTGAAACAGGTCAGGAAACAGCAACATCATCACTACCGATAACAGCACCATACCAATCCCTGTAATGGAAGCTAGTAAATTTTTGCTGAGACTGCTGAGCTTCCAGATGGACATACTACAGTTATCGAGAAAGATAAACAGGCAGTAGAACATTCCGATAAAAGTAGCTACGGTCTGCGCTTCCTCTCTGCCTAATTCCTTAAATACTTCTGGATCAATAAGTGGAATGCCATCCGCTGGCATCAAAGCCATGCCATAGAAGTAACTCAGCACATAGCCTAAGGTCATAGCGATCGCCCCAATAGTTCCTGTCAAAAAACTATAAGCCACCACATCGCTGATGAAGTCATTGACCCGCTTCACTTTCAATAATCCGAGGGCAATAAAAATAGTGGGCATTCCCACTACGGCAAGGGTGAGCATGGTCATCTGGCGGGGTTCGATGGGAAAGGGCAACTGCACAAAACCCACAAAAGTAATCGCCAAAATTGCCATGATATTTTTAGTCAAGTAGAGTTTGGCGGAGGAGAGAATTTTTTGCTTGATTTCATCCCCCGCCCCAAAAGCAGAAGGGAGCGCCGCCATGTTGTTATCTAGTAAAACAATATCTGCCACATCTTTGCTAATTTGCGCTCCATCGTTCATGGCGATCGCTAGTTTGGCTTCCTTAAAAGCTGGTACATCATTCACTCCATCCCCCACCATCGCCACATAAGCCCTTTTTTTCACCATGGCGCTGATCAATCTTCTCTTTGTCTCGGGGGTAATCCTGCCAAACACCCGCCCCTTGAGCGCCGCCTCACTGAATTCCTTGGGCGACATCTGATCTAGTTGCTGTTGGGAAAATAAAGTATCTTCTGTAGTTTTAATCCCCGCTTGGTTGGCGATCGCCGCTACCGTTTCCACACTGTCGCCCGAAATCACCTTCACTTCAATTCCCTTGCTCTGCAAATCGGCAATGGTATCTACTACATCAGGGCGCAGACCGTCTTCTAGGAGAATGATGCCAGCGGGAATAATCTGCACAGGCAAACTATTGACTTCCATCTGATGGCTGGTGGAACTCACTGCCACGGCGATCGCCCGAAACCCCTGCTTAGCATATTGCTGAGCCAACTCGCGATCGCTCTGTTCCTGAAACAATAGCTCTGGCGCACCCACTAAAATCATCCTGCCATCCTTGAGAGTAACACCCCCCCACTTACGACTGGAACTAAAAGGAACTTCTGCCACCTTCTCTTGGGGCTGTCTGGGCATCCCCGCAAACACCGCCATCGCCCTAGCACTGCTATTCTGCGTCGTCAGCAGTGAAGCATACAGCGCAATCAATTCTTTCAATTCTGATGTGCTAGTTTCCCCCAGTGGCACAATTCCCTGAACTACTAACTTATTTTGGGTGAGAGTTCCCGTCTTATCAGTACACAGCACCCGCACACTGTTCATGGAATCCACCGCATTGATTTTCTGAATCAAAGTCCTTCGGCGACTGATTTCCACCGCACCAATAGCGAACGCCACACTAATAGACAGCACCAACCCCGCAGGCACAAAACTATTGATAATCACTGACGCATAGCGCACCGTATCCACCACCGAGCGACTGGCACTCAAGCTAGAGGCAATGTGCAGAAAACTGGCAACCACCAGCGCCAGCAAAAAAATGCGCACAATCGTATCAATCTTGGTTTGCAGAGGGGTAAAAGTCTGCTTGTAAGCCCTTGAGGACTGGGAGATTTTCACGGCATAGCTCTCATTGCCAATCTTTTCGGCGCGATAAAGGCAACTACCCGCCAGACAAAAAGAACCCGACAGCACCACATCCCCCACCTGCTTGGGCACAGGATCAGATTCCCCCGTCAACAGCGACTCGTCCATCTCCACCCCATCGCTTTTGAGCACTGAGCCATCCACAGGAGCGCGATCGCCTGGTTTGAGTTGCACCAAGTCGTCCCGCACCACCTCCCCCACCGGTACGATCAACTCTACCCCATTGCGAATTACCGTGATTTGCTGAACTGAAAGCAGTGCCAGCTTGTCAAGCGTCAATTTCGCCTGTATTTCTTGAATTACGCCGACAATGATATTAGTAAATACAGCAAAGCCAGAAAACACAGCATCCGTTACCTGTCCCAACGCCGCCATGATCAACAGCACAATCCCAAAAGACACATGGAACAGGGTAAACACATTCTCCCGCAAAATTGCCGCATAGGTGCGGCTGGAGCGCATTACCACCCGATTGACATCCCCCCGCGCCATGCGCTCCTGTACTTCCTGATCGGTCAGCCCTGTCAAAAAATTAAGTTCGGCTGAAGTAGGAGTGGCTTGCAGTTCAGACAGCTCAGACATAAAGAACACATCCAGAAGTTGACACTAGCATAAGCCCAAAAATAAACCATTCTCAACCACTAAACCCCTGAATTTATCCAAAAATCTGATGGTACGGTAAACCCTAGATGCCAGAACTGGGGGAATTCCCTAAGCTAGAGGGTATAGATTTATTAAAGTTCACAGAAGGAGAGTCTAGCCTTATGGCAAAAGTAGTTGGAATTGACTTAGGAACCACTAACTCTTGTGTGGCTGTGATGGAGGGTGGCAAACCCACGGTGATTGCCAATGCCGAAGGTTTTCGCACTACCCCTTCTGTCGTTGCCTACTCCAAAAATGGCGATCGCCTTGTAGGGCAAATTGCCAAACGCCAAGCCGTGATCAACCCCGACAACACTTTTTACTCAGTCAAACGCTTCATTGGTCGCCGTCACGATGAGGTCACTGACGAAGCCAAGCAGGTATCCTACAAAGTCAGCCGGGTGGGGGATAGCGTCAAGCTGGAGTGCCCTGCCCTGAATAAGCAGTTTGCGCCCGAGGAAATTTCCGCCCAAGTGCTACGCAAGCTGATCGATGATGCCAGCAAATATCTTGGGGAAACAGTTACCCAAGCCGTAATTACCGTACCCGCCTACTTCAACGACTCGCAACGCCAAGCCACCAAAGATGCTGGCAAAATTGCGGGGATCGAGGTATTGCGGATCATCAACGAACCCACCGCCGCCGCTCTTGCCTATGGCTTAGACAGCAAACAAAACGAGACCATTCTGGTATTTGACCTTGGGGGTGGCACCTTTGATGTGTCCCTGCTAGAAGTGGGAGATGGCGTATTTGAAGTACTAGCCACCTCTGGGGACACCCACCTTGGCGGGGATGATTTTGACAAGAAGATCGTGGATTGGCTTGCCGATCGCTTCCAAAAGCTAGAAGGCATCGACCTACGCAAGGACAAGCAAGCCCTGCAACGCCTCACCGAAGCCGCCGAAAAAGCCAAAATCGAACTGTCTAGCGTTACCCAAACTGAGATCAACCTGCCTTTCATTACTGCCACCCAAGATGGACCAAAGCACCTCGATGAAACCCTGACTCGGGCTGAATTTGAGCGGTTGTGTTCCGACCTAATCGACCGCTGTCGCAAACCAGTGGAGCAGGCGCTCAAGGATGCCAAAATCGACAAATCCAAGATCAGCGAAGTGGTGCTGGTGGGCGGTTCTACCCGCATTCCTGCCATTCAACAACTGGTCAGGGAGATGCTGGGCAAGGAGCCAAACCAAAGCGTCAACCCCGATGAAGTGGTGGCGCTGGGAGCCGCTGTGCAAGCTGGTGTACTAGCGGGCGAGGTCAAAGATATTCTCCTGCTAGATGTCACACCGCTGACTTTAGGGGTAGAAACCCTAGGCGGTGTCATGACTCCCATGATCCCCCGCAACACTACCATTCCCACCAAGAAGTCTGAGGTATTCTCCACCGCCGTTGACGGTCAGAGCAATGTGGAAATCCATGTATTGCAAGGCGAACGGCAGATGGCGAGCGACAACAAGAGCCTCGGCACCTTCCGACTGGATGGCATTCCCCCTGCGCCCCGCGGTGTGCCACAAATTGAGGTGACCTTTGACATCGATGCCAACGGTATCCTCTCCGTTACCGCTAAGGACAAGGGCACAGGCAAGGAGCAATCCATCAAGATTACGGGAGCCTCTACCCTAGACAAAGCGGAAGTAGAGCGCATGGTCAAGGAAGCCGAGCGCAATGCCGCCGAAGACAAAGCCAAGCGGGAGCGCATTGAAGCCAAGAACCAAGCCGAATCTCTGGCTTACCAGGCAGAAAAGCAACTCAAGGACTTTGGCGACAAAGTGCCTGCGAGCGACAAGACCAAGGTGGAAGGTTTGATTGGCGACTTGCGAGAAGCCATCAACAAGGACAACATTGACCGGGTTAAGTCCCTGACCGAAGACCTGAAACAGGCAATCTATGCCCTCAGTTCCACCATGTACCAGCAGGCAGGAGCTTCTGCTTCCTCCAGCAATGCGGGTGATAGCGGTCGGGACAGCGCCAGTGCCGACGGTGATGTGATCGATGCCGATTTTACCGAGTCCAAGTAGGTACTAATTTCAACGGAGTAATCCATTTTCTGGGTAGGCTGACCTACCCTTTTTTGTGCTTGAAGGTATCGCATGGTAATATGAAATTGCCACCTAAAAGCCAAAACCACAGGAGAAAAAACTATGCCTCCACAACTTTGGGGAATTGTGATCGGTGCCCTCGCTTTTTTTGGAATTACCTCCAACACATTCAAAGTGATTAACCAAGGCGAAGAAGCAATTGTCGCCACTTTTGGTAAGTACAAATGCAAGCTCTCGGCGGGTCCCCATTTCTTGATTCCCATCGTGGACTCAATAGTCTACAGGGCATCTCTGCGAGAGCAAGTTTTGGATGTTCCGCCCCAGCAATGTATTACCAAAGACAATGTGGCAATCACTGCCGATGCTGTGGTTTACTGGCGGATCACAGACAGCGCCAAAGCCTATTACAAAGTGCAAAACTTGGTGCAAGCTATGACTAACTTGGTGCTCACCCAAATTCGGGCTGAGTTGGGCAAATTAGAACTAGATCAAACTTTCACCGCCCGCACCCAAGTAAATGAAATCCTGCTGAGGGAGCTAGATGAAGCCACCGATCCTTGGGGCGTAAAGGTGACGCGGGTGGAACTGCGGGACATCTTGCCTGCCCCAGCAGTGCGGGATTCTATGGAATTGCAAATGACGGCAGAGCGCAAGAAACGCGCGGCAATTCTTACCTCTGAAGGGGAGCGGGAGGCGGCAATCAACAAAGCAAAGGGTCAGGCAGATGCGCAACTGCTGGCGGCTGAGGCAGAGCAAAAGGCTACAATCCTCAAGGCTGAGGGTATCAGGCAACAGCAGGTACTCAAAGCACAGGCGATCGCTGAATCTGCGGCAATAATTTCTAGCAAACTGCAAGAACACCCCAACGCCGACAAAGCCCTAGAAGTTCTGCTGGCACTGGGCTATTTGGACATGGGAACGGTGATTGGCAACAGCCCCAACAGCAAAGTGATGTTTATGGACCCACACAATATCCCTGCTACCCTAGAAGGGGTGAAAGCAATCATTGCCGATAAATCCTAATCAAGTTGTCTTACGCCAAGCTAGGATTAACTGTTGATTGTGTGGTTTTTGGCTTGGATGCCGAGACCCTAAGGGTAATGCTGATTCGCAGGGCAATCCCCCCCTTTCAAGGGGAATGGGCATTGCCAGGGGGGTTTGTCCGCCCCGATGAATCTCTGGAGGAAACAGCACGGCGGGAATTACAAGAAGAAACTGGCATCACTAAAATTTTTCTGGAACAGCTCTACACCTTTGGCGAAGTACATCGTGACCCGCGCGATCGCATCGTTACCGTAGCCTATTATGCCCTGATCAACTTAAGCACCCAAGTTATTTCTGCCAGCACCGATGCCAGCGAAGCCAAGTGGTTTCCTGCTAATGCCCTGCCCAAACTAGCTTTTGACCACGAGCACATTTTTCAGACCGCCATGCAACGACTGCGGGGCAAGATACGCTACGAGCCGATTGGCTTCGAACTACTGCCCCCCAAATTTACCATGTCGCAGTTGCAGAAGCTCTACGAGCTGATTTTAGGACACCCCCTAGACAAGCGCAATTTTCGCAAAAAGATATTGAGCATGGATTTACTCAACGATCTGCAAGAGCGGGAAACCAATGTCAGACGCAGAGCGGGCAAACTTTATCAGTTCGATTATCAGAAATACCAGCAGTTAAAGAGCAAAGGGTTCAACTTTGAAATCTGATGTTTCAGTTTGCAGATTGTCTTGTGCAGATGGATAGCTAATCAAGCCGCAGTTCGGGGATAGGTGTTGCAGGTGCATAAGTCCTTGACGCACTGAAACTAGCAAGATTTACCCACACCACAGTAAATAAGATGCCAATGCCACAGCCGAGCAAAAAAGCCCAAGCATGAGATGGTTCAATTACGCAAATCAAGCGGCGATCGCCACCATACACCTGCACCAGCCAGCCTTCCTTGCCGTTGTCAAACTGGGAGCGAGACTTGGTCGGTTCAAACTTTTCCATGATTTTCAGCCTCAACAAAGCGAATAGGGATAAGAATGGCGAGAAATTCCCGCCCCTAGCAAATATCTCGATTTAACAGCCCTCTGGACCACAGAAACTGTGACCATAGAGAACCTCTGCATCACAGATGTAGATAATGCCCGCAAAATGCAGGAAAAACTGTTGTGCCACCTGATCAGCAATACTTTCAGCCATATCACGATCTGGGGTGAGTACCTCAAACTTGATATTAGCTGTAGTGTCAGAAACGCTAGGCTGTCCCGATGAGCGCACATTTCTGCTCCCCTTACCGCCAGTTTCCAAAACGGTATAGCCACTAGCTCCAGATGCCTCAATAATGCTCGCGATTTTTTTCAGTAGCATCTTTTCCGTAACAATGACAAGTTTTTTTGCTGGTTTAGCCATTTCATTTACCTCCTAATGTATAAAAGTTGCGCTGGGGAATAGGGTTGGATAGTCTGTTGTGCTAGACCACGACTGATTTAGATTTAATTGATGCCAATGGTTTGCGCAAGCCCAAGAAAGATGGGGATTGCCAACCCGATCGCAATCGGCGTACCGATGGCAGTAGAAGCACCAATGTAAGCAGAGGGATTAGCGGACGGGATACCAGCACGCAGAGTAGGCGGTCCAGATATGTCCGAACTAGAGGCGGCGATCACAGCGAGGACAACCACACCGCCCATGCTAAATCCAGTAGTATAGTGAGCGATCATTCCCAAACCAAAAGCGATGAATCCGTGCACAATCGGCGCTACCACGCTGTAAACCACATACCAATGAGCAACTTTGCGTAACTCACTCAGCCGTGACCACGCCTCCATGCCCATAACCAGCATCAAGATTGAAAGCAGTCCACGAAATGCAGGATCGTAAAAGTTTTTGTAAACATTTTCGGGACGGGCAAGCAGTCCTAGAGCAAGACCTAGCAACATTGCTGAGAGGGCTGGTCCCTGCAGGCTTTCCTGCACGATGGGCCAAATCTTCACCCGACTATTTCCAGTACCTCGCTTTTGGCTCAGATATTCCTGTCGGGTGGTGGGGTAGCTCTCAGAAGTGCTGAAAGATGCTCCTGCTGTCGCCAAAGCCACGCCTGCATTACTTGGATATTCCTGATACTCTTCCGCCACTTTAGGCTTCTTGTGATTGAGATAGATATTAGCGATTACGATCGCAGTTACTAGGGCAGGGATGTCCATAAACGGATAAAGCGCGCCAGCCCAAGCTTCGTGGGGGATTTGTTGCTCTTCCAGAAGTGTCAGTGCCGCCGCCATGGTCGAGCCACTCACCGCTCCAAACAGCCCTCCAGTAGCGATCGCATCAACTACTTTAACCCTTGGTAACTTAGCTAAAGTAAAGCGGGCAATGAAGACAATTAGCACTCCTAATACTACTGAAAAGAGCGCAGGCAGAATCATCTCCGTCAGGTTGGCATTGCGAATTGCTATACCACCAGTCAGACCGATTTTGGTGAGGAGCATAAAAATAATGATTCTACAGATTGATTCGGGAATTTGCAGTTGGCTACCACAAGCGGCAAGAACCATGCCACCAATCAAAAAGCTGAGGGTGGGGGACTGCAACTGCTTGACAAAGTCCATCATAAAATTGGCAAAGAAGTCCATCTGAAGTTTCTCCTTAATCAAATATGAGTGTTAAGTTGGTGGACAAGTGGAGCCTCTAAATCTACCTGCACAACTGCATGAGCACTTTGAGGAGCGCAAATGAGTCAGTTGATTAGTGGCGATCGCACCAATCAGTGCCTGTACCAGAGGCGGGAATTACAAACTTATAGATTTTTATCTATTAAGTTAAAAATTTTCTAGTAAAAAGTCTATAGTAAAATTGCTACAAAGCATCCCTTTGACTGCAACGACTATTAAATATGAGTAATAAAGCTGACTTATGCTTAAGGTGTTTAAGGAAAGGTCAGGCAGAAACATTGGCTCATAGTATGGAGGTAAAGGAAGTAAGGATTGTATCAGGGTGAGAAGTTTCTCAATCGTTTACAGTTTGCTTAATCATCAAGGGCTACAGTCTATGGAAAGACATCTTCTCTGAGTAAAGGTTGCAACTTCCAGTTGATACATACTCTATCCCCAAGCCCCGCTTGTCTGGACAATTTTTGGGGTAGTTTGGCACTGGCACGGGGAAAAATCTGCATGAGGTCTGGAATTGCTATGATAATCTGCAACTAGATTCAGTTCCAAGATGACCAACAGCACGATCGCCTATATTTTGCGCCGCTTGCTACAAGCCTGTTTAGTGGTTTTGCTGGTTTCCCTGCTCAGCTTCTTTGCCCTCAAGCTATCCCCAGGCGACTGTTTCACTGAGCTATTGCAAAATCCCAGCACGCCCAAGCAGGTGGTGGATCAACTGCGGGCGAGGTTTAATTACGATCAGCCTATCCTTGTGCAGTATGGCATTTGGTTGAACAAGGCGGTAACTGGAGACTTAGGGGTGCGCTGTCAAGGGTTAAGTCCTGTTGCTCCTCTACTGTTGGATCGGGCGGGCAACACCTTTATCATGTCCTTGACCTCACTGTTGACCACATGGCTGATTGCTATTCCTTTAGGGATTTACTGTGCTGTCAAGCAAAACACTTGGAGCGATCGCCTAATTCAAGTGGTCAGCTATGGCGTGCAGGGATTTCCCAGCTTTATTTTGGCGATTTTGTTGTTAATGTTGGCGCAAAACTCGGGCTTGTTCCCCATTGGCGGTATGACCAGCATCGACCACTCTGACCTGTCGCCCATCGGTAAAATTTTGGATATAGGGCATCATCTGATTCTTCCTGCGCTGACCCTTACCATCGTTAGTTTTGCGGGCTTGCAAAGATTAATGCGAGGGAGCTTGTTAGATGTACTGCGTCAAGACTATATCCGCACTGCCCGTGCCAAAGGTCTGGCAGAAAATCGGGTAATTTATGTCCATGCCTTAAGAAATGCAGTCAATCCCCTAATTACCCTACTGGGATTTGAGTTTGCCAGCTTGCTCAGTGGTGCTTTTCTCACGGAATACTTTTTCAACTGGCCCGGTTTGGGGCGATTATTATTACAAGGGACGCTGGAAAAAGATGTGAATTTGGTAATGGCGGGCTTGATGTTGGGCACGATCATGCTAGTCATTGGTAACCTGCTTGCTGATCTGGCACTCAAAGCGGTTGATCCAAGAATTGAGTTTCAGGATTTGGAGTAAGACTTTAGCCTAAAGCAGAGTTGCAATTTTCTCATGATTACATGAGTGCCACTTCCTGAGAATTCATTTCCCGTGTTTAGCAGAACACATCATCATTATTCAGCACGACTTACGCTAATAACTTCCCTCATCCCCCAGCCCCTTCTCCCACATGGGGAGAAGGGGAGAAAGACAATCCTGTTCCCTACCCCGCTCTGGGAGAGGGTTAGGGTCTTAGAAAATTTTAGCCCTGATGCAGTTGAGATTCTCAGCTCGAGAGGTTCTAAACCCTGATAAACTATAGTGCTAAGAAAGATTAGCGATTGATGGTCACTGCATAGGTGAGCAAGTCCCCCCGAGACGGAGCAGAACCATAGACCAGCGGTCGCTGATGCTGATCATAGGCAGTGTAGCAATAGACTAAGAGGGGTTCTCCCAGCGGCACAGCTAAATACTCACTCAACTGCTGATCTGCCCGTGTGCATTCCAAACTCGCCTCTATCTTAGAAATATGGATGCCATTGCGCTCCAAAGTGGGGAAAGTCATGGCGGTTTTTAGTTCGCTAGCCAATCGCCGTCCCAATTCCAAGAGAATATAACTCCTATCTAGGATTGCAGGTGTTCCATCCAAAAGGAGAATTTTGCTTTGGAAACAAGTTAAATCACTGCCCAAAATCTCTTGCACTCGGGGGGGCGGGCTGACCTCCTGAAACTCTAGGTGGCAAATGGCGGACTGCACCCCTTGGCGCTTCATGTCATCCTCGAAAAAGATCAGCGGGCTAGACAGGGAATAAACCCACTTGCGCTGACCTTTGACAAACACCCCCCTGCCATGTTGCGACTCTGCTAAGCCTTGATGTACTAGGTTATGAATTGCTCGCCTGATGGTAATGCGGCTCACCCGAAACCGCTCCATTAACTGATGTTCACTGGGCAGTTGCTGTCCTACCGCATAAACTCCATCTTCGATCTGCTGACGCAACACTTGCGAAATTTGCAAATGCAGAGGAATTCGGCGATCGCTCATTCTGCTTGGTTCTGCGGATAGAAAATGATCGCCAAAAAGCGAATTGGCAATTCAATGAGGGCTTTTGGTCCGTGGGGAATATGTCCCTTAAAAGTCAAAGCATCTCCCTCAGACAAAGTGTAGCTATTTTGCCCGTGCCGATACTCCATTTTGCCAGACAGCATATAAATAAATTCCGTGCCCACATGTTCAAAAATGGGAAACACCTCTGAAGCATCATCCATCGTAATCAGAAAAGGTTCAAACTGCTTCACGGGACCTTGATCATAGGCTAAGAGTTGGTAGGTGTGCCCCCGCTTTGTGCCGCGGCGCACTACTTCCATGCCGCAGTTGTGCTTCACCAACTGCGCCCCGCCCTCTGGTACATCATAGTCACGAAACAGAGTGGCTAGCGATACCCCCAATGCCTTCGCCAGTTTCTCCAGCGTTTCCAAGCTGGTGGCAGTTTGGGCATTCTCAATCTTGGAGATCATGCCCCGCGAAATACCTGTATGCTCTGCCACATCGGCGATGGTTAGCCCCTGCCGTTGTCGGAGTTCTCTTAGAGTATTGCCGACATACCGCTCTAGGGAACCGCCATTCATGCTAATCTAAAACTTATGGAGATCGATGCCAGCTTCCTTAGCAAAGGTATCGAGGCTTTTGTACTGTAGGGTTTTGATTGCCTTGGTCGAGAGCTTGAGGGTGACAAAGCGCTTGCCCTCTGCCCACCAAATGCGTTTTTGTTGCAGGTTAACTTCCTGCAAGCGCTTGTTGCGCTTGTGTGAAAAGGAAATGGTTACAGCGTTGTTTGCTTTTTTACCCGTTAGTTGACAGCGGCGGCTCATGGCTAAATTTTTTTACTAAAATTAGTTTTTGTCTAGTATAGCATAACTAGCCAATTATTGTGCACAGTGGTTCAGATACTCCTTCCCCACCCTCAAATTGGCGGTTTTCCCTCACCCCTCACCACTGTTCTGTAAGGCGAGGGAAGTATTCTTTTATCTGATGGTTTGGGAACATTTGCCCTCACCCCCAACCCCTCGCCCTGTGGGCGAGGGGAGTCTGGGAATGCATGCACATAGACTTCCTTCCATAGGGTGAAGGGAGTGCATTACTTCAAAGTTGCCATTTTCTGGCGAATCACTGGGGAATAGAGGCGCAAATAGTTCCAATAGTTGCCGAAGACTTTGGGAACATAATCTCTGGTTTCGGCATAGGGAATGTTCTCGATGAATTCATCGGGATCGCCAAGACCTTTTTCTCTCACCCATCGCCTGATCGCCCCAGAACCTGCATTATAGCTCGCCACAGCCAGCAGGGAATTATTTTGGAAACTGTTGTGAGTATAGTCTAAATACCAAGTGCCGAAGTTGATATTGTCTTCGGGATTGGTCAGAGAATAACTGCGAATGCCGCGCTTACTGGCGATCCATGCTCCTGTATCGGGCATTACCTGCATCAAACCCACTGCCCCAGAACGGGAGAGGATTTCTGGCTCAAACCGAGATTCTTGGCGGATTAAGGCAATCACCAAGGCGGGGGGCAGGCGAAACTGCTGAGACCAGCGATCAATCTGCGGCAAGTAGGGAAACGGATAGATGGCTTGTTTGTATTGGGGCAGAGCCATCAGTTGTTTGATTTCTGCTTGCTGTTGAGCATCAACATCGATCCACGCTAAGCTCTCCAATGCTCTAATACCATTCAAGTTGTCATTCACCCCCAGCCGCAAGATGCCATCGCTAAATATCTCTTGGGGACTGAGGCGGCGTTTGCCCCTAATGGTGCTTTGCCAGTGATCGTGTGCCTCTCGATCTAACCCAATTACATAGAGTTCATTGACCACATCGGGGACAGCGGGCAGGGGACTGCGCTGGCTATCGGGTTGCAGGGCTAAATTGACATTACGCACGGTGCCGAAGTCGCCCACCTCTTGCCAGCCCAAAAACACTGCTGATCGCCATGCAAAGTAGGAATCGGGTTGCAGTTTGAGCGCAGTAGTAAAAAAGCGATTGGCTGTTACGGTATCTCCTAGCCGCTGAGACCAGCGACCTGCCCAAAAAGCTGACTCTGCCAAGATTTCACTACTAGGATTCTGGCTGATGATGGTTTGCACTGTGGCGATCGCCCCTTGCAGGTTGCCATTGCGGGCTTGGGTACGGGCATTGCGCCAGCGCAGTTGGGCTGAACTAGGAGAACTAGGATACTGCCCTAAAAGGGTCTGCTCGGCTTGACGCGCTGTGGCGGGATCGCCAAACTTCTCTTGGGAAAGTTCCCATAGCAACAGCAGGGCTTCGGCGTGGGTGTTGGCATAATTGCGGGCAATGCGATCGCTCGCTTGTTTCGCTTGATTTTGATCCCCGATCTGCATAATACGGAGCAAAGCTCTGGGAGCTTCGGGACTATTGGGATACTGCTGGACTACTCTTTGGTAGGCGGCGATCGCCCGTTGTGGCTGTCTGGCTCTCTGCCAGCTTCTGCCAAGGCGATAGGCGGTGAAACTATTGGGGGTGGCGTTGGCGTAGGCAGTGCCAGCACGGCTGAACTCAAAGTTATCGTAGTAGGCAGTAGCGATCGCCCACCATTGATCTGGTGTAAAATTAGTGCCCCCACTGAGCAAGCGATTGAGCAAGGGCACGATATTAGGGGTATCTGGGAAATAGGTAACTAGCTGGAGCACCAGTTCCCGCTGTTGCGGATTACGGCTGATGGCTCTCAGCAGAGCACTGCGGGTCAAGGGATGTTTGGGGAAGCGGTTGATCAGTTCCGCATCTCTGCCCAGAGCAGAAAGGGCGATCGCAGAACTGGGATTTTGCGGATATTTGCCTAAAATTTCCTGCCACACCAAGTTGGCATTCTGGCTGTCCCTAGCTAGCTGGTAAGCCTGCGCCCGCTTCACCAACACATAGTCTGCCAGCAAGGCATAGTCTTGCTCCAAGCCATGGAGTACAGCTAGGGCTGAGCGGGGATCGTTGTTTTGCAGATGCAGTTCAGCCAGCAACAACCGCTGACGCGGGCTAGGGTTCTGCCTGCTCAACTGGGCAATGCGCTGGTCGAGGGGGCGGTAGGTCAAGGGGTCAAAAGGGGCGATCGCCCCAGAGTTCACACTAACCAAAGCAGGGCTATCTACAGGGCGGTGGAGTTGGGAACTGGCAAACACACCCCCCAGCAAAGCAACACTAGCGATCGCAATCCATGACATAGCTTTCGGCATACACTAGGCAAAATTTGACCGAGTCATGATAGCACCAGACCTGCAAAAATTGAGATTGGTTCCAAAGTTGAGAAACTGCATCTACAGTTTTTCCCCCAATTGTGAGGCAAACAGCCAAAAGCATTCATAAGGAAGAAATATGCAACTTTTTAGGGAATTGACTGTACTTTAGTTTATTCTGCTGATTTTTCATAGGAAACCAACCACATCACCAGCTAAATTAGAATTAAAAGGAATTAGGAGAGAAGTTGCAAACATGGGTTGGTTTTTCCCACGCATATTTGGCAAAAAGATCGCCAAAATAGAGATCAACGGCGTAATTTCTGCCCCAACTCGCAAGTGGGTGTTAGAGGCGCTGGATTTTGTGAAACAGCGCAAATTCCCTGCACTTGTCCTGCGCATTGACAGTCCAGGGGGGACAGTGGGGGACTCCCAAGAAATTTATGAAGGCATCTGCCGCTTGCGAGAAACTGCTAAAACTAAAGTTATTGCCAGCTTTGGTAACATTTCAGCTAGTGGTGGCGTTTACATTGGCGTAGCCTGCGATCGCATCATGGCAAATGCAGGCACAATCACAGGCAGTATTGGCGTAATTCTTAGGGGCAACAACCTAGAAAAACTGCTAGATCGGGTGGGTGTATCGTTCAAAACCATCAAATCGGGGCAATTCAAAGATATTCTTGCCTTTGATCGTCCGCTGACGGCAGAAGAAGGGCGAATCCTGCAAAGCCTGATCGATAACAGCTATGAGCAGTTTGTCAATGTGGTAGCCAAGGGCAGAAAGCTCAGCCCCGCTACCGTGCGCTCCTTTGCTGATGGGCGCATTTTTACAGGAGAGCAGGCGCTGGAATTGGGCTTGGTGGATCG
>Ga0272446_1003241_pt1 | contig 20866 bp, 20 predicted proteins | sample YNPCB0061_FD_194587 | JGI IMG/M metagenome (GOLD analysis project Ga0272446, IMG submission 194587) | Hot spring microbial mat communities from Yellowstone National Park, WY, United States - YNP-CB-006-1 | ecosystem: Environmental > Aquatic > Thermal springs > Hot (42-90C) > Sediment | place...
ATTCTAATTGCACCAATGTGGGATTGAAATTTAGGATTTGCAACGCGCGTTTTTTCAGCGATGTAATTCTAATTGCACCAATGTGGGATTGAAATCTGAAACGATAACGATTATAGGTAATTTTATACTTTCATTCTAATTGCACCAATGTGGGATTGAAATTATAACCGTTCTCAATAACAAAGTTTGTCAAGCTGATTCTAATTGCACCAATGTGGGATTGAAATAGGGTCTCGATATTTCAAGGCGAAAGGAGATTGTCGAATTCTAATTGCACCAATGTGGGATTGAAATACATTTTCAATGTAACAAGGCAAAGCACTGTAAGCATTCTAATTGCACCAATGTGGGATTGAAATTCGTAAGGCTTAAATGCCTTAAACGATTTGATGTTGTATTCTAATTGCACCAATGTGGGATTGAAATCCCTCTACGCACCTCTGGCTCTGGCTCCAAATCTGCATTCTAATTGCACCAATGTGGGATTGAAATGGTTGCGCTCAATAGCAATCAAAACTTGCGGTATTTCTATTCTAATTGCACCAATGTGGGATTGAAATTAATCGTTTCGCGAATTGCTGCCGCGTTTGGAAACATTCTAATTGCACCAATGTGGGATTGAAATTGTTTGGCTACTATTGCGCCCGCTCCAATAAGTGCAATTCTAATTGCACCAATGTGGGATTGAAATTGTAAAAATCAAGTCAATGCGACCGATTTGATGTTACATTCTAATTGCACCAATGTGGGATTGAAATTAATCGTTTCGCGTATAGCAGCCGCGTTTGGAAACTCATTCTAATTGCACCAATGTGGGATTGAAATTTTGCAAAAGTTTGAAGGCGCGTGGTGTTGCTAATTATTCTAATTGCACCAATGTGGGATTGAAATACATCTTAACCGCATCAACCTTCTTGCCTTTTTCAGATTCTAATTGCACCAATGTGGGATTGAAATCGCAACTTCTGTGAATTGTCCGCTCCAAAAAATTCTATTCTAATTGCACCAATGTGGGATTGAAATTGAAAGGTCTTAAACATTCTACCATATCCGCGCACCATTCTAATTGCACCAATGTGGGATTGAAATTGCGCGAATTTGCTAAACAACAATCAAAGAAAGGAAATTCTAATTGCACCAATGTGGGATTGAAATGCAAACGAAGTTTGTGCATAAGTTCCAAAGCATCTATTCTAATTGCACCAATGTGGGATTGAAATTCACTGTATCGTTTCAGGAACTGGCGCGCACTGAGTTATTCTAATTGCACCAATGTGGGATTGAAATACGGTTCGTTGTTTTCTTCGTGTTTTTTGGCTTTATCATTCTAATTGCACCAATGTGGGATTGAAATTTGTTTATTTGACTACGAAAAATAGATGTTGTAACAATTCTAATTGCACCAATGTGGGATTGAAATCGTTTCGCGAGAAACCGGTTAAATTTCGCATCCGTATTCTAATTGCACCAATGTGGGATTGAAATACTGTGTATATTCTCATTTGTTAACTTGTTTGGTGCTATTCTAATTGCACCAATGTGGGATTGAAATTCGGCTTGCACAGTCGATTGCTTCTGCAAGTTGGTCATTCTAATTGCACCAATGTGGGATTGAAATGTTTCATTTCAGTAAAGATTTGAGTTTCGGCGGCGAGATTCTAATTGCACCAATGTGGGATTGAAATTTGCGCCTGTTAAGCCTGTTGCTAAACTTGAAACTCATTCTAATTGCACCAATGTGGGATTGAAATCCTTTACCCTTTTCCCTTGCCCTTTACCCTTTTCCCTATTCTAATTGCACCAATGTGGGATTGAAATTTTGAGTGTGAAGCACCAAAACGATAGATATAAATTCTAATTGCACCAATGTGGGATTGAAATGCATACAGCCAAGCATATTGCTCAGCTGTAAGACCATTCTAATTGCACCAATGTGGGATTGAAATCACGTTGCGCCGCTCTCGATGAGCTTCTTTTTCAGATTCTAATTGCACCAATGTGGGATTGAAATGAGGTTTGCGCCCGTGTTTTGCGAGGAAACGGTTGAATTCTAATTGCACCAATGTGGGATTGAAATAACGCAATATAACACAATTTAGAACAAAATGCAAACAATTCTAATTGCACCAATGTGGGATTGAAATCGCTCCTGCGCCCGCTCCTGCGCCTGCGCCAAAGCCATTCTAATTGCACCAATGTGGGATTGAAATGCTGTCATTTGGTCAGCTTTTTCGCGACTTATTACGATTCTAATTGCACCAATGTGGGATTGAAATTAAATATCGTCAGTGATGTCGCCAATGCCATTGAGGATTCTAATTGCACCAATGTGGGATTGAAATCCAGCAGACAGCACCAGCACACGACCAGCCCACAGATTCTAATTGCACCAATGTGGGATTGAAATAAGGGCGAAGACAGAGGGCGAAGGGCAAAGGGCAAAATTCTAATTGCACCAATGTGGGATTGAAATTTGGCGCAACAGGCGCAGGCAGTTCAGGCATTAGCGCATTCTAATTGCACCAATGTGGGATTGAAATATTGGTCACGCTGGTCAGAGCTGGAACGCAGACGTATTCTAATTGCACCAATGTGGGATTGAAATAAGTGGGATTGCCGCTAATTTCGGCGGCGCAACTTAAATTCTAATTGCACCAATGTGGGATTGAAATGGTTTTGTTTTTTTTCTAATTGCACCAAAGTGGGATTATTCTAATTGCACCAATGTGGGATTGAAATGTCAAACCCGCACTATAGTGGGTAGTCCGCAAGTGATTATTCTAATTGCACCAATGTGGGATTGAAATCGTGAGACATATACGGTCTAACATCTGACCTTTTGAATTCTAATTGCACCAATGTGGGATTGAAATAGTCTAAACCGTCAAAACCGAGCAGATACTCGGTTTCATTCTAATTGCACCAATGTGGGATTGAAATAGAACGGCAATAAAAAAGCCTGCTTGGTTGCAGGCTGTATTCTAATTGCACCAATGTGGGATTGAAATCACCGAGTCGAAGAGAGATATGAGATAGGGGAGCTGGATTCTAATTGCACCAATGTGGGATTGAAATGATGAAGCCCTTGCTTGCATTTTTGCATTTTACACAATTCTAATTGCACCAATGTGGGATTGAAATTTAAACACACTTGTGCCGCCAACACAACCGACTTAGAAATTCTAATTGCACCAATGTGGGATTGAAATAGAAGAAACTCGGATTGAAGGGCAGGCACGGCAGGCATTCTAATTGCACCAATGTGGGATTGAAATATACAGCACCAGCAGAGTTCAGCACCTTTTTTTTTTTAATTCTAATTGCACCAATGTGGGATTGAAATCGCTGAAAAGGTGCTGAGCTTCGCACTTTTTCAAAGATTCTAATTGCACCAATGTGGGATTGAAATTTTGTTATTTAGAACAAGCGGAGCTGTTCGCTTTGCATTCTAATTGCACCAATGTGGGATTGAAATATAGCGGCAAGATATTCAAGACGCGCGTCGACATAATTCTAATTGCACCAATGTGGGATTGAAATGCTTCAAATATAAAACACACAAAAAAATTACAAAAAATTCTAATTGCACCAATGTGGGATTGAAATCTGACAACTTCATACGCCGTTGTTGAGCATCGGAACATTCTAATTGCACCAATGTGGGATTGAAATCTTCTCAAAACATATTTATAGCCTGCTTGCGTGAAATTCTAATTGCACCAATGTGGGATTGAAATCAAATTGAAACGGCGGATTTTTTCCGCGTCCGCGAATTCTAATTGCACCAATGTGGGATTGAAATACCTGCTCTTCTGTCAGGTTGTGCTGAGTAAAATTGATTCTAATTGCACCAATGTGGGATTGAAATATGGAAAAACGCCGAAAACTATCTGGGTGAAGATTATTCTAATTGCACCAATGTGGGATTGAAATGATTTTTTCCGCGTCCGCGACCGCGTCCGGGTGCGGGATTCTAATTGCACCAATGTGGGATTGAAATCGTGCCACCTTCTAAAACAGCAATCCGATACCCATTAATTCTAATTGCACCAATGTGGGATTGAAATGTAGAGGCAATTCGCAAGCCTGAACAGTCTTTCTCAATTCTAATTGCACCAATGTGGGATTGAAATTAAGCAATGATGTTGATATTTTCAGTCTTCAAGATTTCATTCTAATTGCACCAATGTGGGATTGAAATGCGCCTGTTAAGCCTGCTTCCGCTTCCAAACTCGAAATTCTAATTGCACCAATGTGGGATTGAAATGGCGCTCTACTCCGCGCTGAAAAGGTGCTGAGCTTCATTCTAATTGCACCAATGTGGGATTGAAATGGGTGCGGGAGCGCGGAAACTTGCTTGACCGCCGCGGCGATTCTAATTGCACCAATGTGGGATTGAAATCTCATCGTCGCAGGAGAACTCGTTGGCGTTTTGAAAAATTCTAATTGCACCAATGTGGGATTGAAATTTCGTAATTACCAAAAGTAATGCGTTACGGAAAGTAATTCTAATTGCACCAATGTGGGATTGAAATAAATGAGCCTGCGCCTGCGCCTGTTAAGCCTGCTTCATTCTAATTGCACCAATGTGGGATTGAAATTTCAGGTATGTAAAGTTCTTCTTCCTGCATTTCCGAATTCTAATTGCACCAATGTGGGATTGAAATCTCGGATTCGAGCTCAATTTTGGCAGGCTTTCGCGCATTCTAATTGCACCAATGTGGGATTGAAATGCGAATGGCAGGTAAAATATATCACTCTTTTTAAGTGATTCTAATTGCACCAATGTGGGATTGAAATCAATATCCATCGTGAGAGCTGTTTTAGCGTTTGCGGAATTCTAATTGCACCAATGTGGGATTGAAATCAATATCCAACGGGGGGTCTCTCTTAGCGTTTTGGGATTCTAATTGCACCAATGTGGGATTGAAATAACGCTCTGCATCGAGAGCGTTTTCTATTGCCTCAATTCTAATTGCACCAATGTGGGATTGAAATAGCGCAATGCTCATCAAAGTTGCCGAAGTGTTTGCTTTATTCTAATTGCACCAATGTGGGATTGAAATAAACACAGCTGCATTCTCACTGTCATATTTGAATTCATTCTAATTGCACCAATGTGGGATTGAAATTGGTGAAGACCAAACAAAAGTTCCGTATCGCATTGACATTCTAATTGCACCAATGTGGGATTGAAATTCATTAATTCCCCAATACTCACACTGCCTCCAAAACGATTCTAATTGCACCAATGTGGGATTGAAATCGAATTGGGCGCAACTGAAATTGTCGACGCAAAAAATTCTAATTGCACCAATGTGGGATTGAAATAACCATATCGGAAATCGAGGAACTCACAAGCGATAATTCTAATTGCACCAATGTGGGATTGAAATCCCGCTTTGTTTTCATTTTTCTTAACGATGTTAAGGCGATTCTAATTGCACCAATGTGGGATTGAAATCATGGATAAATCTCGCGGAACGCTTTTGAAGTCTACATTCTAATTGCACCAATGTGGGATTGAAATCTGAAGATTTGATTAATCAGGATTTTATGAAAGAAATTCTAATTGCACCAATGTGGGATTGAAATGTTTTAGCGTTTTGGGAATTTTTGCGAGTGTGTTATATTCTAATTGCACCAATGTGGGATTGAAATGTGTGTTAAAGACACCGTTGTTTGGCTTGTTATTCAATTCTAATTGCACCAATGTGGGATTGAAATGCGATGAAAGCCGTGCAGATGAAGCCCTTGCTTGCAATTCTAATTGCACCAATGTGGGATTGAAATACAGAACTTGGACTTGTCCAAGTTGCCAAACCGAACATTCTAATTGCACCAATGTGGGATTGAAATTTGCTTCATTGAGCCACGAAGAGAGCGGTTGCGTTAAATTCTAATTGCACCAATGTGGGATTGAAATGCGATTTGAACGGCAAGGATTGTTTTGCCCACGTTATTCTAATTGCACCAATGTGGGATTGAAATGAAGGTGAGTATAACCGAAGCCAATTCTTTGTGCGAGAATTCTAATTGCACCAATGTGGGATTGAAATCTGCAAGTCAAACCCGCACTATAGTGGGTAGTTCGCAATTCTAATTGCACCAATGTGGGATTGAAATTTGTCTTGCGCGGCTTTTATCATCTCATGCTTTTTCGATTCTAATTGCACCAATGTGGGATTGAAATTTACTTATGTTAAAAACGGGATTTTGTAGGGTAGATTCTAATTGCACCAATGTGGGATTGAAATTCCTCTTTCGTGAGAACAAAGCCCAAGCCTTTATACATTCTAATTGCACCAATGTGGGATTGAAATGTATAGTCTGCATTGATTTGGACGGTTGCATCGGAGAATTCTAATTGCACCAATGTGGGATTGAAATGTGGCTCAATGAAGCAAAGGCACAGCCGCCAATCACAATTCTAATTGCACCAATGTGGGATTGAAATAATCACTTGAAGTCTATGACAGCGGCCGTTACATTGCAATTCTAATTGCACCAATGTGGGATTGAAATTTTTGTTGGTTGAATATGAAACAGCCAAAGGAGCGATTCTAATTGCACCAATGTGGGATTGAAATGCGGATTTGGCAGAGTTACTATCAAAATACATCGCTGAATTCTAATTGCACCAATGTGGGATTGAAATTGGTACTCAGGTAGAAAAAAATAAGCCAATGCTTCAATTCTAATTGCACCAATGTGGGATTGAAATTCTGAAAATCCGTTGCGTTTTCGTTTTTGCTTTTCCATTCTAATTGCACCAATGTGGGATTGAAATGCTAAAAAACCGTTAATTTTTACAACGACACACAAATTCTAATTGCACCAATGTGGGATTGAAATCTTGTCGTGGTTTGTCAAGCCCACGAATGCGATTTATTCTAATTGCACCAATGTGGGATTGAAATTAGTGGTCAAAGTCTGCTGTGACTTCCTGTTCGTCTATTCTAATTGCACCAATGTGGGATTGAAATGTAACAGAGCCTATTAGCAATTTGTGGGAAAGCATTATTCTAATTGCACCAATGTGGGATTGAAATGTTGATTTTTAAAATCACATATTCGCACGAAGCAAATTCTAATTGCACCAATGTGGGATTGAAATCTAACTCCACAAGGCCGCAATAAACGCCTTGAATGGAATTCTAATTGCACCAATGTGGGATTGAAATGTTAAATTAAAATTTGTCGTTTTAATAGGTAATTTTATTCTAATTGCACCAATGTGGGATTGAAATTGAATTTTTCCGTCCCAACATACAACACCCCTACACCATTCTAATTGCACCAATGTGGGATTGAAATTTCATTCGTGCCCAAATTAGTTACTCTCGCTTTCGATTCTAATTGCACCAATGTGGGATTGAAATGAGAGGCAACTACCAGCGTACGAATACCCACAAATTTATTCTAATTGCACCAATGTGGGATTGAAATAGTTGTTCAGCAACCCAAATCACGGTGAGATTTTTGATTCTAATTGCACCAATGTGGGATTGAAATTTCTGAATTTATGTCGGGAATCAATCGCTTAACCGATTCTAATTGCACCAATGTGGGATTGAAATCGTAATTGGTTAATTCTATTTTGAATTTGCGTGCGATTCTAATTGCACCAATGTGGGATTGAAATGTGGTTGGAGTACTCCACGCGCCTAATTCATTGATGATTCTAATTGCACCAATGTGGGATTGAAATTGAAAAGGCTGGCGTAAATGTTCCGAAAACCTTTTTATTCTAATTGCACCAATGTGGGATTGAAATCTGGGATATTCAGCGGCTTTCCTTCAACTTCAACTATTCTAATTGCACCAATGTGGGATTGAAATTTTTGCGTGATAGCCCCGTCATCTTCGCAAGTTCGATTCTAATTGCACCAATGTGGGATTGAAATCTGTTCGACAACTCCAGCCGCGTAATACAAATTCACAATTCTAATTGCACCAATGTGGGATTGAAATATCCAGTTGCACACACGGCCTTATCAGATGTGTTTGATTCTAATTGCACCAATGTGGGATTGAAATAACTATTTTATCTTTGCACCGTTGTTTTAATCTAATATTCTAATTGCACCAATGTGGGATTGAAATTGAGAGTTCATAAGCAACTTCACAGCCTTGTATGGAATTCTAATTGCACCAATGTGGGATTGAAATATTGGAATTATAGCAAGTTTGTTCGGTAACGATAAATTCTAATTGCACCAATGTGGGATTGAAATGCTATCATATCACTTACCTTTTTCAGAATTGTTTAATTCTAATTGCACCAATGTGGGATTGAAATGAAAGCCCATCGGATTATTTATCAAGCGGTTTATGGAATTCTAATTGCACCAATGTGGGATTGAAATGAAAGCATCGCTTCGTTTCCTATCTTTTGAATCCTCATTCTAATTGCACCAATGTGGGATTGAAATTCAGCAGTTGGTGGTGGAATTGGTGGCTTGTCGTTAATTCTAATTGCACCAATGTGGGATTGAAATAAATTCCACTAAAGTTTGGAATATCAATATCGTCTCCAATTCTAATTGCACCAATGTGGGATTGAAATTTTGTGTTTCCCAGCATTCGACCTCTCCAATACTCAATTCTAATTGCACCAATGTGGGATTGAAATGTTTTACCATTTGCAAATTCTCGATTGAATTATTCAATTCTAATTGCACCAATGTGGGATTGAAATCGTGCATCAAATACCACGCGCGACCGTGTCATTTTCGATTCTAATTGCACCAATGTGGGATTGAAATGTCTGGTTCTTCTTTAAGTTCGGATTGAACCTTTTTATTCTAATTGCACCAATGTGGGATTGAAATAAAAAAGTAATTCAGACGTGGTATTATTACACTAAATTCTAATTGCACCAATGTGGGATTGAAATGCAACGCCCTATCAATGTAAGGAAGTCGTGTAGCCGTCATTCTAATTGCACCAATGTGGGATTGAAATATTATATCGGTAAAAAATACATTTATCCCTGGCTTAATTCTAATTGCACCAATGTGGGATTGAAATCGATTTCAATAGGAGTACGATTCACAACCAATGGTAATTCTAATTGCACCAATGTGGGATTGAAATACTATAACGCGTCGCTTGATGCGAATACCTATCCAGATTCTAATTGCACCAATGTGGGATTGAAATGAGTTAGAGTTAGAGCCAGCACGTAGAGGGCGGCGCAAATTCTAATTGCACCAATGTGGGATTGAAATAAAATGAAACATAGCGAGAAAGAATATCATAGTTCACATTCTAATTGCACCAATGTGGGATTGAAATAAAACAAGGGTAGGTGAATAGAGTTCATTTTTATAGCATTCTAATTGCACCAATGTGGGATTGAAATAAGATGAAATCGAACAACTTGGCGGGCTGTTAGAAATTCTAATTGCACCAATGTGGGATTGAAATTTCATTATTTATCTCCTATTAAGTTTAAAATTCCGCATTCTAATTGCACCAATGTGGGATTGAAATAAACAACTTCATTCGGATTTGCGACGCGCGTTTTTTCATTCTAATTGCACCAATGTGGGATTGAAATAAGTGGGATTGCCGTCAATATCGGCGGCGTAACTTAATTCTAATTGCACCAATGTGGGATTGAAATTACGGATAAAACTCATACGCAACATAATTGCGTGTATTCTAATTGCACCAATGTGGGATTGAAATGTTTTCGTTCTGCGTCTAACATCACGAATCAACAATATTCTAATTGCACCAATGTGGGATTGAAATCGGGGCGGGTTCTAATTGCACCAAAGTGGGATTGCCATTCTAATTGCACCAATGTGGGATTGAAATTTCGTCAAGGGTTACACAGCACGAGATTGCGATTCGATTCTAATTGCACCAATGTGGGATTGAAATTTTGTTATTGACAAATAGCGTCTTGCTATTCTGGTCGATTCTAATTGCACCAATGTGGGATTGAAATGAAATCCTTGTCAGTGTAAGACTGCTTATCCGCTCCATTCTAATTGCACCAATGTGGGATTGAAATTTGGATAAAAATGAGAAGATTGCTGAGCGTGTTAAATTCTAATTGCACCAATGTGGGATTGAAATTTATTCTCTATTCAGCAAAGCGTTCAAAGAAATTGCATTCTAATTGCACCAATGTGGGATTGAAATCACGTACTCTTCTGTGTTATAATCCCAACATATAAAAAATTCTAATTGCACCAATGTGGGATTGAAATGACAATATCTGAAATCGAGGAACTTACAAGCGATAAATTCTAATTGCACCAATGTGGGATTGAAATCACGAAGCGAGAGCGGCTACAGCACTACCAACATACAATTCTAATTGCACCAATGTGGGATTGAAATAAGAAAATGAATAGTCCAAAACGGCAAATTGCAGTTGATTCTAATTGCACCAATGTGGGATTGAAATAAAGTAATGCGTTACGAAAAGTAATTACGGAAGGTAATTCTAATTGCACCAATGTGGGATTGAAATTTCAATTCCGCGTTGGAAAGGTGCTGAGCTTCTCACCTATTCTAATTGCACCAATGTGGGATTGAAATGAATACGTGTGGGCAACAAGTCCACAAGACCTTCAAATTCTAATTGCACCAATGTGGGATTGAAATATTTGGGAGCTATTCATTGCTCTTTTGATAGCGATATTCTAATTGCACCAATGTGGGATTGAAATTAAAAAACGCCGTCAATCAGTTTATCATACTTTCATTCTAATTGCACCAATGTGGGATTGAAATGTTATTGCTTTAAGAACGGCAATAAAAAAGCCTGCATTCTAATTGCACCAATGTGGGATTGAAATGTTGGTGCTGTGATGGTGCTGTTGGGCTGTCTGTGGATTCTAATTGCACCAATGTGGGATTGAAATTAAAGGTAGGCGTATTGTTCGCTATTTAAACCCTCAATTCTAATTGCACCAATGTGGGATTGAAATTGAAAAGGGCGAAAACGGCAATTACGTTAAGTATGCTATTCTAATTGCACCAATGTGGGATTGAAATCTATGTGCAACATCACCCGCATTGATAACCTGAACCCATTCTAATTGCACCAATGTGGGATTGAAATAGACTTTGGTTTGAGTAGCCCCTTGCATATTGCGTCAATTCTAATTGCACCAATGTGGGATTGAAATCTTTCAATCTTGTACCAATTCCGTCGCTCTTCCTCAAATTCTAATTGCACCAATGTGGGATTGAAATGGAGCAGAAGCAGGCTTTGGCGCAGGCGCAGACGGATTCTAATTGCACCAATGTGGGATTGAAATCTCATGGGCAGCTCGATATTCAAGCAGAGCCCAGCGAATTCTAATTGCACCAATGTGGGATTGAAATATGGAAAGTTTCCGTCGGCGAACGGGTGTTTATCCAAATTCTAATTGCACCAATGTGGGATTGAAATTCTTCGTTTTCATACTTCCAACCCTCGCAACTGTATATTCTAATTGCACCAATGTGGGATTGAAATAAGTTCGTCTTGACTGTATTGCTTTTTCAGCGTCTCTATTCTAATTGCACCAATGTGGGATTGAAATGCGATGAAGTTTATTGCGACACAGAATCGGATTGAATTCTAATTGCACCAATGTGGGATTGAAATGTGTAACCGTTGATAACATCGATGCGAAACAAAGCAATTCTAATTGCACCAATGTGGGATTGAAATCCGACACCCGCAGAACAAAACGCGGTGCTAACAGAAATTCTAATTGCACCAATGTGGGATTGAAATCGCACCTTTTCAGCGTAGATTTCACGCTGAAGCTCGCATTCTAATTGCACCAATGTGGGATTGAAATAAAGTAATGCGTTACGAAAAGTAATTACGGAAGGTAAATTCTAATTGCACCAATGTGGGATTGAAATATAGGTAATGTTACGGAAAGTAATTGTTTGCGCAATAACATTCTAATTGCACCAATGTGGGATTGAAATTGTGATTGCGAAACACAATCACATCGGCAAGTTCTTTTATTCTAATTGCACCAATGTGGGATTGAAATACGCTTTTAATTCCATCACCGCCGCAATCGCTTGAAATTCTAATTGCACCAATGTGGGATTGAAATGTATTGGGGTGTATAACAGCGCGCGGGTGGATTATAGCATTCTAATTGCACCAATGTGGGATTGAAATTTTTACTTGGGATTTTATAGGTTGCCCAAAGTTGCCATTCTAATTGCACCAATGTGGGATTGAAATCGAAACTTCTTGTCGTTTTCGTCAGAGAGAGGATAATTCTAATTGCACCAATGTGGGATTGAAATTGTATTTATCGGTCGGTTTGAGCCGTCGAGCAAACATTCTAATTGCACCAATGTGGGATTGAAATTGTGCTATCGTCCACGATGATGCGTAAATCATCACGCAATTCTAATTGCACCAATGTGGGATTGAAATTATTAGTAACAATTCCTATTATAATTATTGAAATTCAATTCTAATTGCACCAATGTGGGATTGAAATTCTTTTGCCCACTCTTGAAGCGAGCGGGTTGAGATGATTCTAATTGCACCAATGTGGGATTGAAATTTTGTTTAATATCAGAATTGTTTTTAACATTAAAACTATTCTAATTGCACCAATGTGGGATTGAAATAACTCTGGAAGGCGGGCTTGTGCTGACGTTAGTGTGTATTCTAATTGCACCAATGTGGGATTGAAATCAGCTTCAATCTGCTCGGTCGTGAGCGCGTGCTGTATTCTAATTGCACCAATGTGGGATTGAAATCTGCGCCTAACGCAAGCGATTTCGTCTCGTAACGACATTCTAATTGCACCAATGTGGGATTGAAATTTTTTCAGGCTCGTAATCAGCACTGGTATGTTGCGGATTCTAATTGCACCAATGTGGGATTGAAATTCAAAGAAAGAGCACTAAAATGAACCTCGCTGAACAATTCTAATTGCACCAATGTGGGATTGAAATTGCATAATCTTGTATTTCGGCAAACATATCCGCACCGATTCTAATTGCACCAATGTGGGATTGAAATTTTTTTCTTTTTGTTTAGAGTTACGATAATTAGTAATTCTAATTGCACCAATGTGGGATTGAAATTTGCCTGCTTTGGTGCAGGCGCAGGCGCAGGCGCAGATTCTAATTGCACCAATGTGGGATTGAAATAGCACACACACAGTTTCTTGACGACGGCTCACGAGTATTCTAATTGCACCAATGTGGGATTGAAATGCCGTTCAGGGCGATGCGACGGCGGAGATTTAATTTATATTCTAATTGCACCAATGTGGGATTGAAATCTCTCCCAAAGGAAATTTACGGAATTGAACCTCCCAATTCTAATTGCACCAATGTGGGATTGAAATCTTGACTATCTCCACGATAACTCGATAGTTGGTCAAATTCTAATTGCACCAATGTGGGATTGAAATTAGGTTGTTGTTGTGCGATGGATTGAGGGCGAAGCCATTCTAATTGCACCAATGTGGGATTGAAATATAGCAGCGCGATATCCTGAACACTTCGGCAAGTCTGTATTCTAATTGCACCAATGTGGGATTGAAATTAACGAAGACAGTCTGTTAGCCAAGTTTGGATTTTTAGATTCTAATTGCACCAATGTGGGATTGAAATGGCGGTGGGTGGAAACGACTCAGCACAATAGTAGGCATTCTAATTGCACCAATGTGGGATTGAAATTATAGATTGAAATTTAGATTCAGTGGATCGGTAAAATTCTAATTGCACCAATGTGGGATTGAAATACGGGCACACTATTCAATTTATTCGCGGTTATCATTATTCTAATTGCACCAATGTGGGATTGAAATAATACCAAAGGATTTATTGTAGCGTTGGTTCAGCAAATTCTAATTGCACCAATGTGGGATTGAAATGCGGATTTGATTTTGAACTTTGCGATTGTGCCTTTGATTCTAATTGCACCAATGTGGGATTGAAATAAATCTTACTTTCGTAGCCGCGCCCACGTCAATGGCATTCTAATTGCACCAATGTGGGATTGAAATTAAGCGACGCACCAGTAAGTGTCCACGTGCAATCGATTCTAATTGCACCAATGTGGGATTGAAATTGATTAAGACGGAGGCGTTATGACCATTTCCATAGAAGATTCTAATTGCACCAATGTGGGATTGAAATTTTGTTCATTGAAAAACGGCGTGTTGGACAATTTAATTCTAATTGCACCAATGTGGGATTGAAATTTATGATTGCGGAATATACAACGCTCTGTTATCACAGAATTCTAATTGCACCAATGTGGGATTGAAATGTTTTGCCCTGCCGCCAGAGTTCGCAGTTGAGCCAGATTCTAATTGCACCAATGTGGGATTGAAATCTTGACTTTCTTTAGCCTTTCGGTTATACTGTGCCTTATTCTAATTGCACCAATGTGGGATTGAAATTAAAGGTAGGCGTATTGTTCACTATCAAGCCCATCGAATTCTAATTGCACCAATGTGGGATTGAAATACCGACTTGTCCTTGCATCATAGTAAGCGTATCCAAATTCTAATTGCACCAATGTGGGATTGAAATGAACGAAAACAGAAGTTGATGAAAAGAAACAAAAAAATTCTAATTGCACCAATGTGGGATTGAAATTCGTTACAATGCTTATTGAAACGAGCGGAATTTATTATTCTAATTGCACCAATGTGGGATTGAAATAAAGCCCACGCGTATTTTTCCGACACGATTGATAATTCTAATTGCACCAATGTGGGATTGAAATAAGCGTTACTGCTCGAATACCCTCCGATTGATGATAATTCTAATTGCACCAATGTGGGATTGAAATATGTAAAAGACACATCGGACGGCATTATAGGCTTTTATTCTAATTGCACCAATGTGGGATTGAAATAATCGATTCAATCGACGCAATCAAATGTATAGAGTATATTCTAATTGCACCAATGTGGGATTGAAATAGGCGAATTGATGAAAGTAAATGACATACAACGGTAAAATTCTAATTGCACCAATGTGGGATTGAAATGTCGATTGCTTCTGCAAGTTGGTATCGTTTCGTTGAGATTCTAATTGCACCAATGTGGGATTGAAATCATTGCTTTCCTTCACGCTCTCGCCAATCGCAAAGGATTCTAATTGCACCAATGTGGGATTGAAATCCGACTTGTCCTTGCGTCATAGTAAGCGTATCCAAATTCTAATTGCACCAATGTGGGATTGAAATATTGAAACCCAAATAAAAATATCAAGCATCTTCTTTATTCTAATTGCACCAATGTGGGATTGAAATGCGTCTCGTAAAGGGCGGCGCAAAACTGAATTGCGGGATTCTAATTGCACCAATGTGGGATTGAAATCAAAAGTGTCGCAAATCTGTTTTACGCGCTGTTAGGGATTCTAATTGCACCAATGTGGGATTGAAATGGCGTTGTAATGTGATGTTGGTGGGGCGTGATGTTGTCATTCTAATTGCACCAATGTGGGATTGAAATTAGCGTTTTTTCTTCTTCGTTTTGGCGATAGTTGTGATTCTAATTGCACCAATGTGGGATTGAAATCAGTCGGAGCGGGCGCAGGGTTTATATGGTCAATCTTAATTCTAATTGCACCAATGTGGGATTGAAATTTTTTTGGGGTCGGCGGGTGTGATGGTGATTTGGATTCTAATTGCACCAATGTGGGATTGAAATAAGTTCGCAAACGGTGGCACTGCAAGCCTCTCCGACATTCTAATTGCACCAATGTGGGATTGAAATCAGACAGCACCAACCAAACAGCACCAACACAGCACAGCATTCTAATTGCACCAATGTGGGATTGAAATGGCGGAAGCGGTCAGGAATCGCCTCGACCTGACATATTCTAATTGCACCAATGTGGGATTGAAATTCAGGTTGTGGCACATCTTGCGAAATCCGTGCCGTGTATTCTAATTGCACCAATGTGGGATTGAAATGAATTTTGGGGTGCGTTTTTTTTTTTGGGGTCGGCGATTCTAATTGCACCAATGTGGGATTGAAATTGGGTCGGTAGCCGAATCGCCGAACATGAGCCTACTTTATTCTAATTGCACCAATGTGGGATTGAAATTCGCTTTCGCTTTTTTCATCGCCGCTTTTCGCTTAAATTCTAATTGCACCAATGTGGGATTGAAATACTCTCGTTTTTGCTTTAATGCAGACGCTACACAACAATTCTAATTGCACCAATGTGGGATTGAAATTACGACAAACGGCAACCGCTCCGCTGGCTTGATGTGTATTCTAATTGCACCAATGTGGGATTGAAATGCATCTCTCCATGCATAATCGCCTGCTCAGGATTCCGATTCTAATTGCACCAATGTGGGATTGAAATCGCTCTTATAGACTTCCGTGTTTTCGTTTGCAAACATTCTAATTGCACCAATGTGGGATTGAAATGCTGTCTGCGTTCTGGTTATGGTTTGCGATGGTCTATTCTAATTGCACCAATGTGGGATTGAAATACATTAGGGTATCTTGCAACAAACTTAAACTCATAAATTCTAATTGCACCAATGTGGGATTGAAATATTGCCGTTAGAAAGTGCAACTTGCCGCCACTTTGATTCTAATTGCACCAATGTGGGATTGAAATTGCGTTTGATATGTGATTTTGAGGTTGTGCAAAACGCATTCTAATTGCACCAATGTGGGATTGAAATTTGCCTTTGCGGCTTCAATTTGTTCAGGTGCAAGTGATTCTAATTGCACCAATGTGGGATTGAAATTGGTTGCTCCAATTCAAAATCCGCTCCGCTTGCGCATTCTAATTGCACCAATGTGGGATTGAAATAACGAAACCGCGTTTGCATTGGCACAAGTTATTGCACATTCTAATTGCACCAATGTGGGATTGAAATCAGCGCAACACACGCAGACCATCGCAAACCATCACCATTCTAATTGCACCAATGTGGGATTGAAATGAAATGTGAGTATAGAAATGTCAAAAAACGGACAGATTCTAATTGCACCAATGTGGGATTGAAATATGGCATTCGCTCGGCTCGGATTCGGCACACATTAATTCTAATTGCACCAATGTGGGATTGAAATTCGTCCCGTTTTTCTTGGTTGCACAGGATTTAGGTATATTCTAATTGCACCAATGTGGGATTGAAATGTTAGATTTTTCATTGTTGTTATCTGTTTAAGTTAATTCTAATTGCACCAATGTGGGATTGAAATGTCAGTTTATTGTATTCCTCTGACAACTTACTGATTTATTCTAATTGCACCAATGTGGGATTGAAATCGAGAACAGGAATTTGCAGTTCCAACGCGGCAAGGATTCTAATTGCACCAATGTGGGATTGAAATAATTCGGAAGCGCGGCGATTTTCTTGACCGCTTCAATTCTAATTGCACCAATGTGGGATTGAAATGAATTTCGCGCGTTACAGCGCGAAATCTATCTCGAGAATTCTAATTGCACCAATGTGGGATTGAAATACCGCACGCAATATACAACATTTTATATTAAAATACATTCTAATTGCACCAATGTGGGATTGAAATAAAACGCTTACAAATCGATTTTAACGAATGAAAATTATTCTAATTGCACCAATGTGGGATTGAAATAGAGCTTGTTGGGGCGATGGCCAGTGACGGCCACCGATTCTAATTGCACCAATGTGGGATTGAAATGCGCCGTGCGCCAAACTCTTCTGGGAACGGAAGGTAATTCTAATTGCACCAATGTGGGATTGAAATAAGCGATGGCACTCGATGGGGTTGGCTTCTGCGCACATGATTCTAATTGCACCAATGTGGGATTGAAATGCTGTTTCGCCCAACGCATCTTTTATCCGAAACTGATTCTAATTGCACCAATGTGGGATTGAAATCTCGTTTCAATAAGCATGGTAGTAATGGCACAAGCAATTCTAATTGCACCAATGTGGGATTGAAATAAGCGATGGCACTCGATGGGGTTGGCTTCTGCGCACATGATTCTAATTGCACCAATGTGGGATTGAAATGCTGTTTCGCCCAACGCATCTTTTATCCGAAACTGATTCTAATTGCACCAATGTGGGATTGAAATATCATACCACCGTTGCAATTCAGCCGTATTTGTTGATTCTAATTGCACCAATGTGGGATTGAAATGGCTTTTTAATTGCATCAATGTGGGATTGCTAAACAGAATTCTAATTGCACCAATGTGGGATTGAAATTATAAATACTCAAATGCAAAACGATTATTCGCGGCGATTCTAATTGCACCAATGTGGGATTGAAATATACGAGAACTTCAACGGTGCAAAATGCGCGAATCGCTGATTCTAATTGCACCAATGTGGGATTGAAATTGAAGCGCGAGGTGTATTTAACACGTTCAGCAATTTATTCTAATTGCACCAATGTGGGATTGAAATAGATTTGTTGCGTAGTGATGGTGGTCGTGATTTAGATATTCTAATTGCACCAATGTGGGATTGAAATGAATAAATTAAATTTTGTTGTAAAGGTAAGCGTTTCCATTCTAATTGCACCAATGTGGGATTGAAATTCATTGTGGTTTTCATAAGGAATACCGACATTGTAAGGATTCTAATTGCACCAATGTGGGATTGAAATAAGGGAAAGAGCAAGGGTAAAGGGTAAAGGGTAAAGATTCTAATTGCACCAATGTGGGATTGAAATTGGATTCGTGCGCCGCTGCAAATCAAGGCGGCGCGATTCTAATTGCACCAATGTGGGATTGAAATCTACTACCCGTAGCCGCAACACGATACAAATATGGCTGATTCTAATTGCACCAATGTGGGATTGAAATTTTCTTGCACTGAATCACCACCACCTCCCCGTCAAGATTCTAATTGCACCAATGTGGGATTGAAATGCAAAACCTGCATGATTTGTGCCTCGTAACTCTGGTGATTCTAATTGCACCAATGTGGGATTGAAATCGATAAAGCATAAGGTCAATCGTTTCAGTGAAGGTAATTCTAATTGCACCAATGTGGGATTGAAATAAAGCATTGCAATCAAACCGATTGAAACCCAAATAATTCTAATTGCACCAATGTGGGATTGAAATAGCGATATGTTATGTTTTTTGAGCTTGTTTACAAGATTCTAATTGCACCAATGTGGGATTGAAATAAGCGGGCTGAATATGCTCGATTTTACGCCCGACACGATTCTAATTGCACCAATGTGGGATTGAAATGGTGGCGATTCCTATCAAAATGCCGTTCATTCCGATTCTAATTGCACCAATGTGGGATTGAAATTCTTGCCGTGAAATGTTAAACAACACATCTTCAAATTCTAATTGCACCAATGTGGGATTGAAATTTATTTGCAAATTCCCAAAGCATACCACTTCTCCTGATTCTAATTGCACCAATGTGGGATTGAAATATTTCAAAGCGTTGCTTGCCTCTGACAGTGGATTAAATTCTAATTGCACCAATGTGGGATTGAAATTCATACAGACATAGACGGCGATGGCGAAAGTAAGTTTATTCTAATTGCACCAATGTGGGATTGAAATCGTAGTCTTCGGTGTGGATATCCGCATAAGTCGGATATTCTAATTGCACCAATGTGGGATTGAAATTTTTTATCCAAAGCGACAAGCGTATCGGGCGAAATAATTCTAATTGCACCAATGTGGGATTGAAATAGGGGCGTTGAAAGGATTGATAATGAAAACACCAGAATTCTAATTGCACCAATGTGGGATTGAAATGAAAGTCCGTTTGTGCTTCTGCACGCCGTTTTAACGCCATTCTAATTGCACCAATGTGGGATTGAAATCAAACTTTTCAAGCGACTGATACGAACTCATCGGAATTCTAATTGCACCAATGTGGGATTGAAATCTTGCGTTATGCTCTTTGTGGCTTTCACAAATCGCGATTCTAATTGCACCAATGTGGGATTGAAATACAAACTTGCAACAGGTAACACACCACACCCGTCATCATTCTAATTGCACCAATGTGGGATTGAAATGAGTTACTGAGCCTCCAATCATGCTACCACTCAAATTCTAATTGCACCAATGTGGGATTGAAATTCGTTCCGCTTCCGAGAAAAGGGTCGTAGACCCATTCGATTCTAATTGCACCAATGTGGGATTGAAATGAAGCTCTTTTAACGCGAGCCATCCTTGATGTGAAATTCTAATTGCACCAATGTGGGATTGAAATATCATGCTACCACTCAAGTGTATTTCTTCAAACGACATTCTAATTGCACCAATGTGGGATTGAAATAGGTATGCTCTTTTCGCCTTGCTCCGAACTCTTCCGCGATTCTAATTGCACCAATGTGGGATTGAAATATGACGACGGCAATGTTGATGCCGTCCGTCAAGCACGATTCTAATTGCACCAATGTGGGATTGAAATTATTACCACGAACATTGATAGCAAAGCACTTGCTAATTCTAATTGCACCAATGTGGGATTGAAATTTTTATCGCTTGTCATTTGCCTCCTCTGGCGGTAATTAATTCTAATTGCACCAATGTGGGATTGAAATCCTGAAACACAACTTCGTCAGGATAATTTGATGTGTTAATTCTAATTGCACCAATGTGGGATTGAAATTATTCGCAACAACATTCAAATGTGGCTGTGATGTGATTCTAATTGCACCAATGTGGGATTGAAATTGGTTTCGGCGTAACGAATCGGCTTTGATTGAAAATTATTCTAATTGCACCAATGTGGGATTGAAATTTGTCATAGTTGCCCTTGCCGATTGCGTAGAAGTCGATTCTAATTGCACCAATGTGGGATTGAAATAAATAAAGGAAGGTGTCGACGTAACAACCGTTCCACCGATTCTAATTGCACCAATGTGGGATTGAAATGTGTTGGTGCTGTTGGTGCTGGGCTTGG
>Ga0272446_1003242_pt1 | contig 20865 bp, 19 predicted proteins | sample YNPCB0061_FD_194587 | JGI IMG/M metagenome (GOLD analysis project Ga0272446, IMG submission 194587) | Hot spring microbial mat communities from Yellowstone National Park, WY, United States - YNP-CB-006-1 | ecosystem: Environmental > Aquatic > Thermal springs > Hot (42-90C) > Sediment | place...
AAGCGGTTCCTCCCCGGCAGCCGGGATTTCCGCTAGCGCTCAATCGTTCCGCTCCTCGATCGCGGCGATGATCGCCTCCGTTACCTCTGCCGTCGCCGCGGTGCCGCTGGGATCGAAGCGATTTCGCATCGTTTTGTTATCGTTCTCGATCCGCTTTCCCGCCTGGCAGCTCGATTCCGGCGAGCCTCTGCCAGAAGCGGATCGTGAACGCATCGTCGCGGTCGCCGCCGCCGGCGGCGGCGACGCCGAGGAAGACCTGGTGCGCGGCGGCGGCGAGTGGCAGCGGGAAGGTGAGCGCGCGGGCCTCGTCGAGCACGATGCCGAGGTCCTTGACGAAGATGCTGATCGCGCTCCGCGGCGTATCGTCGCCCGCGAGCAGACGCGGGCCGCGGTCAAGCAGCATCCAGGAGGCGCCGGCGGAGCCGCTGATCACGTCGAACAGGACCTGAGGGTCGGCGCCGGCGCGCACACCGAGCGCGAAGGCCTCGCCCATCGCCGCGAGGTGAACGCCGGCAAGCAGCTGGTTCACCATCTTCACTGTGCTGCCCGCGCCGGGTTCGGGCCCGAGATTCCAGACCTTTCCGGCGATCGAATCGAGCACCGGCCTCGCGGCGGCGAAGGCGGCCTCCGGGCCTGAGGCCATCACCGTCATCGTCCCGCCCAGCGCGCCCTTCACGCCGCCCGAGACGGGGCTGTCGAGCATCAGCACGCCCATGGCCGCAAGCCGCTTCGCGATCGCAACGGCTGCCGCGGGCGCAACGGTCGTGCAGAGAAGCACCACAGCGCCTTGCGCGAGCCGCGGCGCGATCCCACACTCGCCGAACAGCACCGCCTCGGCCTGGGCGGCGTTGACGACGAAGACGACGACCGCCTCGGCATCGCCCGCGAGCTCAGCGACCGTCGCGACCGCCCTGCCCCCCGCTTGCGCGAAGGCCTCGCGCCCTGCCGCGCGCGGCTCGACGCCGGTGACGTCATGCCCCGCACGCAAGAGGTTGAGCGCGGCGCCGAGGCCCATGGCCCCGAGCCCGATCACGCCGATCTTCACGCGACACCTCCTCCCTCAGCGACGCCCCAGGCGGGCGGCTTCCTCGCCGTATCCGGCACCGCGCGTAACAGGCGGCGGCGGCGCGCGCAATGCAACCACAGGGCGCTGGCGCGCCCACGCCGTGTCCGGCCGCTCCGTGACGGAGCCCGACCGCCGCACCGGCAGCGCCCGCCCCGGCCCTGCGGCCTTCGCGCGGCGACGTGCGATCACGCCTCCGCGGGGGGAATTGAACGCGCGCGGCGGAGGCGGCAGGCTCATCGAGGCGAAAGGACAGTCGCTCAGGAGTGGGATGGTGGCGGAACGCCGCAGGGTGCTGGTCGCGGTCTCGCTCGCGCTGCTGGCCGGTGGCTGCGCCGGCGCTCTGCCTGCCCCGCCCGAGCCGGGCCCGCCGCTTCCCCCCGTGCCGCGGCTTACCGTGACCCACAGCGCCACGGCCCGCGCCGTGCTCGATGTCAACGCCGTGCCCGGCTTGAGCGAGGCAGGGCGGCGCAGCTATGCGCGCTTCCTCACCTATCCTGCCCCGCGCGCCTTCGCGATCGGCAGCGAGGGCGGGCTCGCCTGGGCAGCGAGCGCGCGCGACAGCGAGGAGGCCGCGCAGCGGGCGCTCGCACACTGCCGCGGCGCGAATGGCGGCCGCCCCTGCCGCCTCTACGCGCGCGACCAAGAGGTCGTCTGGGACGGCGCGGCGACGGCCGAGCCGAGTGCGATCACAGTCGGCGGCGATGGCTGGACGCTCACGAGCCCGCAGGGCTTCCTCCGCCACGGCCGCGGCGCCGAGGGCGCGATCGTCTGGACGCACGGGCGCGGCACCGATCCGCGCCGCCATGCGGAGCCGGACCGTTCGCCCGCGCCGCTCCCCTTCGTGCAGCGCTTCAACAACGCCGGCTGGGACGTCTGGGTGCTCGCCCGCGATCCAGAGCGCGACGTGAACTACGACGCCGTCCTTTCCTTCGCCGACACGAGCCTGCGCGTCGCGGCGCTGGCGCTGCGCGAGGCCGGCTATGCGCGCGTCGTCGCGGCCGGACAGTCGGCCGGCGGCTGGGCGGCGCTCGCTGCGCTCGACACGCCGGGCCTGCTCGACGGCGCGATCGCGATCGCGGGAGCAGGGCTCTACCAGCCGCCCGAGGGCCAGGTCGGCACGCTCGACTTCCCGGCACTTCTGGCCCGCGTGCGCGACGACGACGCGGCGATCGTGCTCGCGATGTTCGAGGGCGACCATCTGCTGCCCTGGCCCGCGCGCAGCGCTTCGCTCGCGCGCGCGGCGCTCGCAGGCCGGTCTGGGCCGCTCGTCGTCATCGAGCGCCCGGGCGGGCTGATCGGCCATGGCGCGGGCGCCGAACCGGCGTTCAACGACCGCTTCGGCGCCTGCATCCTCCGCGCCGTTGCAGAACGCGACGGGTCGCGCTGCTAGGATCGTATCGACAGCGGCGGCAACGGCCCTACGTCCATCTTGCGGGGAGCGTCACGCGCCTTGCGCTCCCCAGCCGCGGGCGAGCGGCTCTCTCCATGCTCCGTCAGAGCTTGGGCGCGAACAGCCGAGGCAGGCCGGCCATCGCCGCGAGCGTGCCGAGCCCCGCCGCGAGGCGGAGCGGATCGGGCAGCATGTGCCCGAAGGCGACGATGCCGCCGACCGCGACGCTCAGGAGCGCGGCGGGGCGAGAGAGCGGTGCGCGCAGGTGCCGCGAGAAACCCGCGCCGATGAGGGCGAGCGCGGCGCCGAGCAACGACGTCTCCAGGACGATCGCCGCGATCCCGCCGCGCAGCATCACCCCCTGGTCATAGATGAAGGCGTAGCCGACGACGAAGCCCGCGAGGGCGAAGCGCAGCGCGTGCAGGCCGGTGGCGAGCGGGTTGGCGCCGGCGATCGCTGCCGCAGCGAAGGAGGCGACCGCCACAGGCGGCGTCGCATCGGCCAGCACGGCGAAATAGAACATGAAGAAGTGCGCCGCGAGGAGATCGACGCCGAAGTCGCGCAGGATCGGGCTGCCGAGCGCGGCGGTGATGATGTAGGCCGGCGTCGTCGGCACGCCCATGCCGAGGGTCAGCGCCGTCACCATCAGCAGAACGCAGAGGACAGCGAGGCTCCCTCCCGCAAGCCCCTTCACGATGCCGCCGAAGGCGACGACGAGCCCGGTGACGGTGAGCGCCGCGGTGATCACCCCGGCGCCGGCGACGGCGGCGGCAAGCAGCGCCATGGTGCCCGCGGCCGAGGCGAGCGCCTCGAGGATCGCGCCCGGGCCCATGCAGGTCGACCGCTTCAGCGCCGCGGCGACGACGGCGGCGAGGACGGCCGAGAAGGCGGCGAAGTTGCCAGACCAGCGCTCCATGAGGAGCCAGACGAGCACGGCGACCGGCAGGAGGAGGTGCGCATCGGCCAGCACCGCGCGCCAGGGCGGGATCTCCTCCTCCGCCATCGCGGCGAGGCCGAGGCGCTTGGCCTCGAAATGCACCGAGACGAAGATCGCGAAATAGTAAAGGAGGGCGCCGATCGCCGCGGCGACGATGATGTCGCCATAGGCGATCTGCGTGATCTCGCTCATCACGAAGGCGGCCGCTCCCATGACCGGCGGCATCAGCGCCCCGCCCGTGCTCGCCGCCGCCTCGACCCCGCCCGCGACCGCGGGCGCAAAGCCGAGGCGTTTCATGAGCGGAATGGTGACCGCGCCCGTCGTGACGACGTTCGAGACGGTCGAGCCGCTCATCGTGCCGAACAGGCCGGAGGTGATCACCGCGACCTTGGCCGGCCCGCCCGCATAGCGCCCCGCGGCAGCGGCGCCGAGATTGGCGAAGAGCCGGCCAGCGCCCGAGCCCTGGATGAAGGCGCCGAACAGGATGAACATGGCGATCGTGGAGGCGACGATCCCGGTCAGCGGCCCGTAGATGCCGCCAACGATCGGCACGATGTAGGCCGTCTCGACGATCGCCGGCACATCGAAGGCCCGCGTGGTGAGGATCCCGGGAAGCCACTGCCCGAGCCGCATGTAGACGAGGCAGACGGCTACGATGGCGGCAAGCACCGGCGCGACGGCGCGTCGGATCGCCTCGAGCAGCAGGAGGATCGCGGCAAGCCCGAGCCAGAACTGCGCAGGCGTCAGCGGGTCGATGAACTCCATCCGCGCATTGATCGCCTGCGCGTTCGTGAGGATATAGAGCGACGGCAGGGCCGAGAGCAGCGCGAGGATCCAGTCCGGCAGGCTCGGCTGCCGCGCTGGGCTCGCGCCCGGCCGGGCGGGATAGAGCACGAACACGAGCGGCAGGAGCGCGGCGAGGTGGAAGCCGCGCATCTCGAGCGGATCGGGCACGCCGACCACGCCGCACAGCGCTCCAGGCGCGCCCAAGCTGCGCGCGGCAAGCTCCAGCGCGCTCGCGCCGCCAAGCCAGAGATGCGCGAGCGCGACCAGCGCCGCGTAGCCGAGGACGACGGCCCTTGCAGGGCCTGCAAGCTCACGCACGCTGCGGGCTCAGCTCAGGGGCGAGCGGGGATCCCGCCCCGCCCGCTCACATCGTGCAGCCGGCCTCGGCGAAGGCGCGCCGCGCGCCGGGGTGGATCGGCGCGCCAGGGTACCTGCAGGCCACCGCCGGGTCGAACGCCGCCATCGAGGGGTGGATCGCCGGCAGGCGGGAGCGGTTCTGGATGATCGTTCGAACCATCCGGTACACCGCCTCCTCCGGCAGCGTCGTCTGCACCACGAGCACGGTGTCCATCGTCGTCACCGGAACGTCGCCGGTCTGCATCGGCGCGGGATAGGTGCCGGCCGGTATCGTTCCTTGGCCGAAACTGTAGGTGCGGCTCAGATGGTCCCTCACCTCCTGCGGGAAGGGAACGAGCGTCGCGGCGCGGCGGCTGCGCTGGATCTCGTTGACCATCGCCGCCGGACGGGCGAGGGCGACATAGAGATAGTCGACCTGGCCGTCGATATAGGCGGCGGCGAGGTCGGTGTAGCTGCCCTGGACGACGCGGCCGCCATTGGCGCGTATCTGGTCGAAGGACGTGCCGAGGTGGCGGAGGATGTAGATCAGCGTCAGCGTGTCCGACGATGTGCCCTGCGCCGCGCCGATGCGCAGGCCTGGCATGGTCAGGATCGCGCGCATGTCCGCAGGCCCGCCGTCGGTGCGGCGGAGCATGTGGTGTTCGGTCGGCGAATAGCCGACGCCGATATGGGCGATCCGGTCATGCGGCGCGCGGTAGGGGTCGGCCCCCTTCACCGCCTCGGAGGTGAGGAAGTCGAGCGCGAAGCCGATCTGGCTCACGCCGTTCTGCACACGGGTCGGGTTGCCCAGGCCACCGCCCGGAACGACGCGGATCGTAAGGCCGGGGTTGTTCTCCTGGATGATGGCGGAGAGGCCGGTGGCCATCGTGTACCACCCGCCGCCGAGCGCGCCGGCGACCATCTCCCAGGTCTGCGCCTGAGCACCCTGCGCCATGGCCAGCGTTCCCATCGCGCCGGCGAGAATGCTCCGCCGAAGCATCGTCCCCACGCCCATCGCACAGCTCCCCGTTCGTTGCGGACACACTAGCGGCGAATGATGCTGCGCCGCGCGCGGGTTGTCACGCCTTCGCCTCTTGCGCCGTGCCGCGCCCCGTTTGTTTGCTGGTCCGTGTCGTTTGATCGAGCGCAAGGCGGCGGCCGTGCGGGACGGCGAGGGTCGCCTCCAGGAGATGCCGATGCCGGGACAGCATGCGGCGCAGGAGGCCCCTCCATGGCATTCGCTTGCCGTCGAGGACGCACTCGCGCGCGCCGGGACGACGCGACAGGGGCTGGACGAGGCCGAGGCCGGGCGGCGACGCGCAGCGCTTGGCCCGAACACGCTCACCGCCGCGCCGGGGCGCGGCGTGCTCGCACGCGTCGTCGCGCAGTTCGCCAACCTGCTCATCGTCGTTCTGCTCGCCGCGGCGGTGATCGCCGCGATCGTTGGAGACCTCAAGGACGCGGCCGTCATCCTGCTCGTGGTCGTCGCCAACGCGGTGATCGGCTTCGTGCAGGAAGGCCGGGCCGAGCGCGCGCTTGCGGCCATCTCCGACCTCCTGGCGCCGACCGCAACCGTGCTGCGCAACGGCCGCCGCACCACGCTCGCCGCCGAGGCGATCGTGCCCGGCGACATCGTCGTTCTCGAACCGGGCGACCGGGTGCCGGCGGACCTCCGGCTCATCGAGGCGCGCGCTCTCTCCATCGAGGAGGCGGCGCTGACGGGCGAATCGGCGCCGGCCGCGAAATCCGCCGCGCCGGTCGCCGAGGCGGCGCCGCTCGGCGAGCGCAGCGGCTCTGCCTATGCGGGCACGATCATCGCCGCCGGCGCAGGCTTGGGCCTCGTGGTCGCGACCGGGGACCGCACCGAGGTCGGCCGGATCGGCGCGGCGATGCGCGGCACGCTCGCCCCGGCGACGCCGCTCCTGCGGCGCATGGCCGAGTTCGCGCGCACGCTCACCGCGACGATGGTCGCGGTCGGCGCGCTCGCCTTCGCCTGGGGGGTGTGGATCACCGGCCTGCCGGTGGCGGAGATGGCGGTCGCCGCGGTCGCCCTCTTCGTCGCCGCCATTCCCGAGGGCCTGCCGACGATCCTGACCGTGACGCTCGCGATCGGGGTGCAGCGCATGGCGGAGCGGCGCGCCATCGTCCGCCGCATGCCGGCCGTCGAGGCGCTCGGCAGCGTCGACACGATCTGCACCGACAAGACCGGCACGTTGACCGCGAACGTCATGACGGTCAGCGCCGCCGTCGTGCCGGGAGCCCGGTTCCGGGTCACAGGCGAGGGCTATGCCCCGCGCGGCGCGATCGAGGCGGCCTCGGGCGAGGACGTCACCTTCGCCCTGCCGGAGGGCCTCGCGCGCCTCGCCCGGGCCGCCACGCTCTGCAACGACGCCGCGCTGGAGGAAGGCCCGTCGGGCTGGACGGTGGCGGGCGACCCGATGGAGGGGGCGCTGCTCGCCTTCGCGCGCAAGGCCGGCGCGGAAGGGGTGCGCGAGGCCTGGCCGCGGCGCGACGTCATCCCCTTCGACCCCGCACACCGCTACATGGCGACGCTGCACCACGACGCCGACGGCAACGCTCTGATGGTGCTGAAGGGAGCGCCAGAGGCGGTGCTGCCGCGCTGCGCCGAGGTGCCGGAGGAGGCGCGCGCTGCCGTCGCGGCGCTGGCCGCGGAGGGGATGCGCGTGATCGCCTTCGCCGAGCGCACCCTGCCGCATCGCGCCGCGACCATCGAGGCGGAGGATGCCGCGGGCGGCCTCATCTTCCTCGGCCTCACCGGGCTGATCGACCCGCCGCGGCCTGAGGCGCAGGCGGCCGTCGCCGAATGCCGCGGTGCCGGCATCGCGGTGAAGATGATCACCGGCGACCATCCGGCCACCGCGGCGGCGATCGCGCACGCTGTCGGCATCGCCGAGGCGCCGCGGGTGATCGAGGGCGCTGCCTTCGAGGCCCTGCCGCCCGACCGGCGACCCGACGCGGCGGTGGGCCACGACGTGTTCGCGCGCGTTTCCCCCTTGGGCAAGCTCGCGCTCGTCGAGGCGCTGCAGGCCAGGGGCCACACGGTGGCGATGACCGGCGACGGGGTGAACGACTCGGTCGCGCTCAAGCGCGCCGATGTGGGCGTCGCGATGGGCCGCGGCGGCACGGAGGCCGCGCGCCAGGCGGCCGAGATCGTGCTCGCCGACGACAATTTCGCCACGATCGCCGCCGCTGTGCGCGAAGGCCGGCACGTCTACGACAACCTGAAGAAGGCGATCCTGTTCCTGCTGCCGGTCAACGGCGGCGAGTGCCTCGCCGTGCTCGCAGCCGTGCTGTCCGGCGGCACGATGCCGATCACGCCGCTGCAGATCCTCTGGGTGAACATGGTCTCCTCGGCCATCCTCGCGATGAGCCTCGCCTTCGAGCCAGAGGAGCCGGACGTGATGCGCCGCCCGCCGCGGCCGCGCGACGAGAGCCTGCTCGGCCCCTTCCTCGTCTGGCGCGTGGTGCTCGTCTCGTTCCTGTTCCTCGGCGGGATCAATATCGCGTTCCACGCCATGCTCGCGGCCGGCGCGCCGCTCGAGACCGCGCGCACGGCAGCCGTCTCGGCTCTGGTGGCGATGGAGACGTGGTATCTCTTCTCGGTGCGCTTCCTGCGTTCGCCCTCGCTCACGCTTGAGCGCGCCTTCGGCACGCGCGCGGTCTGGGTGTCGCTCGCGGGCGTGTTCGCCACCCAGGCGGGCTTCGTCTGGGCCCCGCCGCTGCAGGCGCTGTTCGGCACGCGCTCGCTCGGGCTCTTCCCGCTCGCGCTCGCCGCCGCTCTCGGCGCTCTGGTGTTCCTCGTGCTCGAGGCGGAGAAGGCGCTGCTCCGACGGCGCAGGCGGGCGTTGGCCTAAGGTGTCGGCGCGAGGCCTTGGCGCGGCGGCGGCTTCGGGCTACGCCTTTGGGCAACGACAACGAGCCACGGGAGGAATGACCGATGCATCTCAGCCGCCGCGCCACGCTCGCCGCCGCCGCCACGCTCGCCGCGCCAACGCTGCTGCCGCGCGGCGCGGTGGCGCAGCAACGCCCCGCCGAGCTCCGCCTCGGCATCTCCACCTTCCTCTCGGGGCCCTCATCGGTTCGGGGCCCTCATCGGTGTTCGGCGTGCCCGGCCGCAACGCCGCCGAGCTCCTGATCGAGCAGATCAACGCCGCGGGCGGCGTCGGCGGCGTGCCGCTGCGCGCGGCCGTGATCGACGAGGCGCCGGGGGTCGACTTCCTGCTCGGCGAATGCCGCCGCCTCGCGCAGAACGAGGGCGTCGACGTGATGCTCGCCTCGATCTCGTCCGGCTCGTGCCTCGCCGTCGCGCCGCGCGCCGAGCAGCTCCGCCTGCCCATCCTCCTGTGGGACTGCGGCACGCAGCGGATCTTCGAGGAGAACAGTTTCCGCTACGCCGTGCGGACCCAGGCGAACGCCGTGCCCGAGATCGTCGCGCCGCTGCTCTACCTGATGCGCGCGCGTCCCGAGTTCCGCACCCTTGCCGTGGTGAACCAGGACTACGCCTGGGGCCGCGACTCCTGGGCGATCTGGAAGGCGGCGATGGATGCGGTCAAGCCCGGCGTCCGCGTCGTCGCCGAACTCTTCCCGCGCTTCGGCGCGACCGACTTCTCGACCGAGATCACCCGCCTGCAGGCGCTGCGGCCGGACGTGATCTTCTCGACCTCCTGGGGCGGGGAGCTCGACACGTTCATCCGCCAGGCGGCGGAGCGGCGGCTGTTCGAGCGGTCGACCTTCGTGCTCCCGCTCGGCGAGAGCTCGCTCGAACGGGTGGGCCGCACCCTGCCGGAAGGCGTCATCGTCGGCGCGCGCGGCGACCACTGGTTCCTGCACCCGACGGCGCGCGACACCGAGCTCCTGCGCGGCTTCACAGAGGCCTACCGCCAGCGCTTCAGCCTCTACCCGATCTATCCAACCTTCCACATGGCGCAGGCGCTGTTCGCGCTCAAGGCGGGCTACGAGAAGGCGATCGCGGCCAATGGCGGCCGCTGGCCGTCGCGCGAGCAGTTCATGGAGACGATGCGCGGCCTCGAATTCTCACACCTGACTGGAACGATGCGCATCCGCGAGGACGGTCAGGGCCTCGAGCCGATGCTCATTGGGACGACGCGCCACGTTCCCGCCTTCCCCTTCTCTGTGCTCGACCAGATGATCCTCTACCCGCCCGAGCTTGTGATGAACCCGATCGGCACGAGGGGGCTCGACTGGGTGCGCCTGCTCACCCCGGCGGCGGTGCAGCGCGCGCCTGCGCCGATCGCCTACCGCGCCTGAGCGTGGGCGGCGCTGCGGGTTCTCCGGGCCGGGGGCGCGGCAACGCATCCCCGGGGGCGGCGTGACGCTCCTCCTTCTTCTCGCGGTGCTCGACGGGCTCGCCCATGCCGCGCTCGTCTTCATGGTCGCGGTCGGCCTGACGCTCGTGTTCGGCGTGCTGCGCGTGCTCAACGTCGCGCATGGCTCGTTCTTCGCGATCGGCGCCTATGTGGCGGCGACGCTCGGCACGGCGGCGGCCGCGACCGCGGCGGCGCCGCTCTTCGCGCTGCCGGCGCTGCTGGTCGCGGCGATGCTGGTCGGCGGGCTGCTCGGCCCAGTGGTCGAGAGGCTCCTGCTCTCGCGGATCTACGTGAAGGACCACGTGCTGCAGCTGCTCGTCACCTTCGCCCTCTTCATGATCCTCGAGGACGTGCAGAAGCTCATCTGGGGCGTGCAGCCGATCTTCCAGGACGCAGCGGTGAAGGCGCTCGGCCCCGTCGAGGTCGGCGACATCGTCTATACGCGCTACCAGCTCTTCCTCCTGCCCGCCGTCGCGGCCGCGACGCTGCTCTGCCTGATGTGGTTCCTCAGGCGCACGCTCACGGGCCGCGTCATCGTCGCCGTCACACATGACCGGGAGGCGGCAACGGCGATGGGCATCGATGCAGCGCGCGTCTACCTGCTGACCTTCAGCTTCGGCACGATGCTTGCCGCGCTCGGCGGAGCGCTCGCCGCGCCAACGACGAGCCTCGTTCCCGGAATCGGCGTGAACATGATCGTGCTCTCCTTCGCGGTGGTGGCGACCGCTGGGCTCGGCCAGATCGAGGGCGCGGCGCTGACCGCGCTCCTGATCGGCCTCGGGCGGTCGATCGCCGTGTACTTCGCCCCAGAGTTCGAGGTGGTGATCCCCTACCTGATCATGGTGGCGGTGCTGCTTGTCCGCCCCCACGGGCTCTTCGGCTCGCCCGAGCTGAGGCGCGTCTGATGGGCGGCCGGCTCGCCGCTCCAGCGACGGTCGGCACAGCGCTCGTGCTTGGCCTTGCGGCCGCGGCGCCGTGGCTCACCTTCGTGTTCACCATCGCGCTTGCCAAGGGCCTCGCGGTGCTCGGGATCCTCCTGCTCCTGCGCGCTGGGCAGGTGAGCTTCGGGCACGCGCTCTACCTCGCCGTCGGCGCCTACACGGTCGCGTTCGCGCGGCCTCTTGCGGGCGACGTGCTCGTGCTGCTCCCGCTCGCAACCGCCGTCGCCACCCTGGTCGGCGTCGTCGTCGGCCTCTTCGTCGCGCGCTACCGCGACATCTTCTTCGGCATGCTGAACCTCGCCTTCAGCATGGTGGTCTACTCGCTGCTCGAGAAGCTCTACGCGGTCACCCGCGGGACCGACGGCATACGCGTCGACCGCCCGACCATCGCCGGGGTCGCGCTCGAGCGCGTGCCCTACGAGTGGACCATGCTCGGCCTGATGCTCGCGCTCGCGATCGGGCTCGGGTTCGTCGCGCGGCTGTTCCTCGCCTCGCCGCTCGGCCAGGCGCTGCCGGCGATCAAGGCGCGCGAGACAAGGCTCGAATTCGCGGGCATCTCGGCGCGCCGTGTGCTGCTCGTTGCCTATGTCGCCTCGGCCGCGCTCGCCGGCCTCGGCGGCGGCGTGATCGCGCTGACGACGCTGCATGTGACGCCGCTGATCGCCTACTGGACGCACTCGGGAGAGCTCGTGTTCATCGCCATCCTCGGCGGCGGCGGCGCCGTGCTCGGGCCGTTCCTCGGCGCGGTGGCGTTCGAGCTCGTGCGCGTCTACGCAGCCGCCGCCTTCCCCGACGCCTGGCAGATGATCCTCGGCGCGGTGCTGCTCGGCATCATCCTCTTCGCCTCGCGCGGGCTCTGGGGGCTCTACGAGGGCCTGATGGCCAGGCTCGGGCGGCGCGCATGAGCGGGCCCCTGCTCTCCGCCCGCGGCCTCTCGATCGCCTTCGGCGGCGTCCGGGCGGCCGACGGGATCGACCTCGACGTCGCCGCGGGCGAGTTCCTCGCCATCATCGGCCCCAACGGGGCGGGCAAGACCACCTTCATCAACATGGCGACCGGCTATCTGCGCCCGCAGACAGGCACGATCAGTTTCGCGGGCGAGACGATCACCGGGCTCGCGCCGCGCGCCATCGTCCGGCGCGGCATCGCCCGCAGCTTCCAGATCCCGCAGCTCTTCACCGAGCACACGGTGCTCGAGAACGTCGCGCTGAAGGTCGCGGCGCGGCGCGGGTTCTGGCACGGCTTCCGCCCGCTGCTCGATGCCGCGACGACGCGCGCGGCGCTTGCCGTCCTCGACCAGTTCGGGCTCGGCGATGCCGCCTTCGCGCGCGCGACCGAGCTTAACGAGGGCACGCGCAAGCTCACCGACATCGCCATGGCGGTGGCGCTCGAGCCGCGCGTGCTGTTGATGGACGAGCCGACCTCCGGGGTCGCGAGTGCGGAGAAGTTCGCGATCATGGACACGCTCGTCGCGGCGCTGCGCGCGCGCGGCGTCACGGCGGTGTTCGTCGAGCACGACATGGAGGTGGTCGAGCGCTACGCCGACCGCGTCGCCGTCTGGAGCCAGGGGCGTATCCTCGCCTCCGGCCCGCCCGCCGCCGTGCTCTCCGACCCTGCCGTGCTGCGCGAAGTGATCGGCGTCGAGGCGCGGCACGTTGGCGGAGGGGGCGATGCTCGGGCTTGAGGGCATCGATGTCGCGATCGCAGGCGTGCGCGTTCTGCGCGGCGTCTCGATGCGGATCGACGCCGGCGCGCGCGTCGCTCTCGTCGGGCGGAACGGCGCGGGCAAGACGACGACCTTCCGCGCCATCATGGGCCTTGTGCCTCTCAGTGCCGGCCGGCTCGGCTTCGACGGCCAGGACCTCGCCGCCATCCCGGCGCACCGGCGCACCGCGCTCGGCATCGGCTACGCGCCGGAGGAGCGACGGCTGTTCCCGACCTTCACGGTTGAGCAGAACCTGAGGCTCCCGGCCGAGGTGCTCGGTCTCGGGGCGGCTGAGATCGCGCGGCGGCTGGACAACGTCCATGCCGTTCTGCCCGAGGTGAAGGAGCTTGCCGGCCGCCGTGCCGCCGGCCTCTCGGGCGGCCAGGGGAAGATGGTCGCGCTCGGCCGCGCGCTGATGGTGGGCACGAAGCTCGTCCTGCTCGACGAGCCGTTCCAGGGCCTCGCACCGGCTCTGGCGAAACGCTACGGCGAGGCGCTGTTGCGGCTGCGCGAGGCCGTGCCGGGGCTGACGGTGCTGATCAGCGAGAGCAACCCGGACCTCCTCCGCCCGATCGCCGATGTCGCCTTCATGATCGAGCGCGGCGAGGTTCGGCCGACGGCCCTGTGACCGGCCCTGTGACCGGCCCTGTGACCGGCCCTGTGACCGGCCCTGTGACCGGGGCCCCCTTGCGCGGCGCGGGCCGAGCCGCAACGCTCCGCCGCTCCCCGCCGCCGAGGACCCCCGCACCATGAAGGAAACCGAACGCCGCGTGCCGGTGCGCGACCCGCGGCCGAAGCTGTTCCGCCCCATCGAGTTCCGCGGGGTGACGGCGCGCAACCGCATAGCGCTCTCGCCGATGTGCCAGTACTCGGCCGAGGACGGCTTCGTGAACGACTGGCACGTGCAGCATCTCGGCGCGCGCGCGGCCGGCGGTGCGGGGATTGTCATCACCGAGGCGACGCATGTCGCGGCGCATGCGCGGATCACGCCCGGCTGCCTCGGCATCTGGTCGGATTCGCATGTGGAGGGGCTCGCGCGCGTGGCGGGGCTGGTCGCGCGGCTCGGCGCCGTGCCGGGGGTGCAGCTCGCGCATGCCGGGCGCAAGGCCTCCGTCACCGTGCCGTGGGAGGGCACGAAGCCGATCCCGCCCGCCGAGCCGGCAGGCTGGGTGCCGGTCGGCCCGACCGATCAGCCCTTCGCCCCGGGCCACACCGCCCCCGTGCCGCTCGATGCCTCCGCCATCGCCGCCGTGGCCGAGGCCTTCGGCGCTGCGGCGCGGCGCGCCCGCGCGGCCGGCTTCCGGCTGATCGAGCTGCACGGCGCGCATGGCTACCTGATCCACTCCTTCCTCTCGCCGATCGCGAACACGCGGACGGACGGGTACGGCGGCACGCTCGCCGCGCGCGCGCGCCTGCTCATGGAGGTGATCGACTCGGTCCGCGCCGAGTGGCCGGGCGACCTGCCGCTGTTCGTTCGCCTCTCCTGCACCGACCATCTTCCCGGCGGGCTCGCGATCGACGACACGCTGACGCTCGCGCGCTGGCTCGCCGCGCGTGGCGACGTTGACCTGATCGACTGTTCCTCCGGCGGGGTCGTGCCAGAGGCTCGGCCTCCCTCCATCCATCCCGGCTACCAGGTTCCCTATGCCGAGGCGGTACGCGGCTCAGGCATCGCCTCCGGCGCCGTCGGGCTGATCGGCGCGGCGGAGCAGGCAGCGGAGATCATCGGCAACGGCCGTGCCGACATCGTGCTGATCGGCCGCGCGATGCTGGCCGACCCGACCTGGCCGCTGCGCGCGGCGAAGGCGCTGGGGGCCGAGATCGCCTGGCCGGTGCAGTACGAGCGGGGGATCCTCGCCTGAGCCGGTGCGTCGGGGGGCACCGACATGACGGGTTGGACATATCGACGCCCGCGCCCTATACGTCGTGATCAACGATGCCACCTCGGAAGCGCGGCGGGAACGTCATGATCGATCCATACGGGCGGTCCATCTCCTATCTCAGGGTCTCCGTCACCGACCGGTGCGACCTCCGCTGCGTCTACTGCATGGCCGAGGACATGACCTTCCTGCCGAAGGCGGAGCTGCTCAGCCTCGAAGAGCTTGACCGTCTCTGCGGCGCGTTCATCAGCCTGGGCGTGCGCAAGATCAGGCTCACGGGTGGGGAGCCGCTCGTCCGCCGCGACGTCATGACCCTGTTCCGGAGCCTTGGCGCTCGGCTCGGCGCGGGCGGGCTCGATGAGCTCACCGTCACCACCAACGGCACCCAGCTCGCCCGCTACGCTGCGGAGCTCAGCGCCGCCGGCGTGCGGCGGATCAATGTCAGCCTCGACACGCTTGATCCTGCGAAGTTCGCCGCGATCACCCGCTGGGGCAGGATCGAAAAGACGCTGGAGGGAATCTTCGCCGCGAAGGCGGCAGGGCTTTCGATCAAAATCAACGCCGTGGCGCTCAAGGATGTCAACGAGGATGAGTTCGACGCCATGGTCGCCTGGTGCGGCGAGCATGGCTTCGACCTCTGCCTGATCGAGACCATGCCGCTCGGCGAGATCGGCGAGGACCGCACCGACCAGTATCTCCCCCTCTCACTGGTGCGCCGCCGCCTCGCCCAGACCTGGACGCTCGAGGAGACCGACTACAGGACGGGCGGCCCGGCCCGCTACGTCCGCGTCGCCGAGACAGGGCGGAGGATCGGGTTCATCACGCCGCTGACGCATAATTTCTGCGAAAGCTGCAACCGCGTTCGCCTCACCTGCACCGGCACGCTCTACATGTGCCTCGGCCAGGAGGACGCGGCCGACCTGCGCACCCCGCTCCGCCGCCCCGGCGCGACCGAGGCAGACCTTCGCGCGGCCATCCTCGAGGCGATCGCCCGCAAGCCGAAGGGGCATGACTTCGTGATCGACCGCCGCGGCGCCGCGCCGGCCGTCTCCCGCCACATGAGCGTCACTGGGGGCTGAGCGCATCGGCGGCTTGCTGGCGCCCGCGGGCTGACGGCGCCGGCGGCAGAGGCTAGAGTGATCCGCATGCTTGATCTCCGCATTCCCGGCGTGCCCGACTGGGCGACGCTCGTCCTCCTCGTCCTCGGCCTGATGCTGGTGCTTGCCTGGGTGCTGATGCCGTTCTCGGTGTTCGGCGTGAAGGGCAGGATCGAGGCGCTGGAGGCCCGGCTCGAGGTGATGCACGACGAGCTTCGCCACCTCAACGCGCGGCTGGCCCAGGCGCCGCAGCAGCGGCTTGGGGATTTCGCCATGCCGGCCGAGGCGCCGACGCTGCGCCGCGTCGAGGTGGACCTGCCGCCCGCGCCGCGCAGCACGCCGCCCATCCCGCCCCCGCCCGTTCTGCCCGAGCGGAGCGCTCGGCCAATGGCGTCGCGCCCTGAGCCGATCCTGCCGCAGCCGGGCAGGGCGGAGCCGAAGCTCACCTGGCCGCCGCGCGGCTGAGACGCGGGCGGACCGAGGACAGCGACGATGCGCGTGACCGTGGTGCAGATGAACCCGGGCGCGGACAAGGCGGCCAACATCGCCCAGGCGGCGGCGCTCGCCGAGGCCGCCATCGCGTCCGACCGGCCCGACCTGATCGCGCTGCCCGAGATCTGGACCTGCCTCGGCGGCGACCGCGCGGCCAAGTTCGCCGCCGCCGAAGTGCTTCCCGCCCCCGGCTCGAACGCTGTGCCGGGGCCGGCCTACGCCTTCCTGCAGGAGCTTGCGCGGCGGAATCGCATCCACGTCCATGGCGGCTCGATCGGCGAGGCGGGCGGCGACCGCCTCTACAACACCACCCTCGCCTTCGACCCGGAGGGACGCGAGCTCGCCCGCTATCGCAAGATCCACCTTTTCGACATCACCGCCCCGGACGGCACCGGCTACCGCGAGAGCGCGATCTACGGCCGCGGCGAGGCGATCGTGACCTACCGCGCGGGCGACATCACCGTCGGCTGCGCCATCTGCTATGATCTGCGCTTCCCTGAGCTCTTCCTCGCCCTGCGCCGGCAGGGGGCGGAGCTGATCATGCTGCCCGCCGCCTTCACGCTCGCCACCGGCAAGGACCATTGGGAGCCGCTGATCCGCGCCCGCGCGATCGAGACGCAATGCTGGTTCGCCGCCCCCGCGACCTGGGGCCAGCACATGGAGACGGGCGGCCCCCGCCACACCTGGGGTCACTCGCTGATCGCCGACCCGTGGGGGCATGTGGTCGCCAGGGTGCCGGACGGCACCGGCTTCGCCACCGCGCGAATCGACCGGGCGCGAACGGCGAAGGTGCGCGCCGACATGCCCGTCCTGGAGCACCGCGTCCTGGAGCAGAGCGTGCTCGAGCACCGCGTGCCGTGAGGCTCGCCTTCCTCGCCGCCGACACCGAGGCGGCGCGCGCCGCGCGCGAGCGGCTGATCGCCCGCTACGGCCAGGCCGACCCGGAGACGGCAGACATCCTCGTCGCCCTCGGCGGGGACGGGTTCATGCTCGAGACGCAGCACCGCCAGCTCGGCCGCAACCGGCCGGTCTACGGCATGAACTGCGGCTCGGTCGGGTTCCTGATGAATGAGTACCGCGAGGAGGGCCTGCCGGAGCGGATCGCCGCCGCCATCCCCTCCGTCCTGCACCCGCTTAGGATGCGTGCGACGACGGTGATCGGCGGCGAGGCCGAGGCACTTGCGATCAACGAGGTGTCATTGCTGCGCGAGCAGCGCCAGGCGGCGAAGATCCGGATCAGCGTCGACGGCACCGTCCGCTTGCCGGAGCTGATTTGCGACGGCGTACTCGTCTCCACCCCGGCTGGCTCGACCGCCTACAACCTCTCCGCGCACGGGCCGATCGTGCCGCTCAGCGCGAACCTGATGCCGCTGACGCCGATCAGCGCCTTCCGGCCGCGGCGCTGGCGCGGCGCGCTGCTTCCGGCGCAGTCTGACGTTCTGTTCGAGGTGCTCGAACCCGAGAAGCGACCGGTCGCGGCGGTGGCCGATTACACCGAGGTGCGCGACGTTCTCACGGTGCGGGTGCGCGAGGACCGTGACGTTTCGCTCACCATGCTGTTCGACGCTGACCATTCGCTCTCGGAACGGATCATCGCCGAGCAGTTCACCGCCTGAGGCCGGTCACGCGAGGCGGGTCACGGGTCGCAGCCCTCGTCGGCAAGAAGGGCTGCGACCTCGTCGGCCGGCACGTCGCGGCTGATCAGCGCCTGGCCGACGCCGCGGGCGAGGATGAAGGCGAGTTGGCCGGCCTCGGCCTTCTTGTCTCGCCGCATGTGCGCAATCAGGCGATCGGCCGAGAAGCGCCGGTTCAGCATCGCAAGCCCGGCCGGAAGCCCCGACGCCGCAAGATGCGCCCGCACCCGCTCGGCATCCTCGAGCGCGCAGAGGCCAAGGCGCGCCGAGAGCGCGAAGGCGAGGCAGAGGCCCACCCCCACCGCCTCGCCGTGCAGGAGCTGCGCGCCGTCATAGCCGACCTCTGCCTCGAGCGCGTGCGCGAAGGTGTGGCCGAGATTGAGCAGCGCCCGCCCGCCATCGGGCTTGGTCTCGCGCTCGTCCTCTGCCACCACCCTCGCCTTGGCGGCGCAGCAGGCGCGCACCGCCTCAGCCACCGCGCCCGGGTCGCCGGCGAGCACCTCGGCCCCGTGCGCCTCGCACCAGGCGAACAGGGCGGGGTCGTCGATCAGCCCATACTTCACCACCTCGGCGTAGCCAGCGCGCCGCTCGCGCAGCGGCAGCGTCGCAAGCACGCCCGTGTCGCAGAGCACGAGCCTGGGCTGGTGGAAGGCGCCGACGAGGTTCTTGCCGGTCGTGAGATTCACCCCTGTCTTTCCGCCTACGGAACTGTCCACCTGCGCAAGCAGTGTCGTCGGCACCTGGATCAGCGGAAGCCCGCGCAGGGCGACGGCCGCGGCGAAGCCGGCAAGGTCGCCCACCACGCCGCCACCGAAGGCGATCACGCCGGTCTGGCGGTCGAGCCCCCCCTCGGTCATGCGCTCGAGAAGATCGCCGAGCACGGCGAGGCTCTTCGAGTGTTCCCCGGCCGGAACAGTGAGCATGGTCTGCGCGAAGCCGGTCGCGGCAAGCCCGTCGGCGAGCGTCCTGCCGTGCAGCGCAGCGACCGTCGCATCGGCGATCACGACGACGCGTCGGCGCGGCAGAACGGCGGCGGCGTGCGCGCCCGCGCGCGCGATCAGCCCCACCCCGATCAGGATGTCATAGCCGCGCCCATCGAGCGCGACATGCACAGAGCGTGGCGGCGACCAGGACGTGATCGCCGCAGCGACCCGCCCGGTGGTCGCTTCCGCCGGTTCGTCCACGCAGTCCACCACGATATCGGCCTCCGCATAGGTCGGGTAGCGCTTCGCCGCAAGCTCGCCCAGCACCACAGCCGGGTCGCGGCCCACGAGCAGCGGCCGGTCCGTCCGGCCGGAGACGCGGCGGACGAGCACCGGCAGCGGCACCCTGAGCCAGACCGACAGGCCGCGTGCCCGCACAAGCGCGCGCGTGTCAGGGTCCATGAAGGCGCCGCCGCCGGTCGCGACCACCGCCGCCGGCCCCGCGAGCAGACGCGCGATCACCCGCCGCTCGCCGTCGCGGAAGGCGCGTTCGCCGAGGCGGGCGAAGATCTCGGCAACGCTCATGCCCGCGGCGCGCTCGATCTCCTGGTCGGCATCCACGAAAGGAAGGCCGAGCCGCGCGGCGAGTCGCCTGCCGATCGCCGACTTGCCCGCCCCCATCAGCCCGACGAGAACGATCGGCCGGCCCGTCCAGGCATTGCTCGCGCTCTTGCCGCCTTCGTCGGCAGGGCGTGGGCGGATAGACTGTGCCGTGTGCGAGTCGGGGCTCATGCGGCACCGTCATCAGCCAGCCGTGCCGACGACGCAAGCCCAGGGCGCTCCCGGGGCGCGCCCGGGGCGACCCGGGACGCCGCCGCTGCGGCGGAAGCGGGCCGGCACGGCGGGAACGGAGAGACCGGCACGGAAAAGAGCCGATACGCAAAGGACAGGCACGCGCACCGATGAGCCGCCTCGCCCTCCTGATCGTCGTGACCCTGCTCGGCCTCGCCGCCGGCGCTGCCGTGCTGATCGGCCTCTTTCCGCCCGAGCCGCGCCAGGCGCCGGTCGAGCGTGTTCTGCCGCTCGATCGCTTCGGCACGCGCTGAACCCCCGAGCGCCGCACGATGGACCGTCACGCCGAGGCCTTCCTCGAAATGCTCGCGGCCGAGCGCGGGGCGGCGCGCAACACGCTCGCGGCCTACGCCGCCGACCTCGCCGATGCCGCCGCGTTCCTCGCCAAGCGCGGCATCCCCCTCGCCCGCGCCGATGCGGCGGACTTGCGCGCCTATCTCGCGCACGTTGCCGAGGCCGGGCTCTCGCCGCGCACGGCGGCGCGCCGGCTTTCAGCTCTCCGGCAGTTCCACCTCTTCCTCTATCGCGAACGGATCCGCCCCGACGACCCGACGGCGGAACTCGAACGGCCGAGGCAGGGAAGGCGCCTGCCGCGCACGCTCACGCCCCGCGAGGTCGAGCGGCTGATCGAGGCCGCCGCCGCGCAGCCGCCGCCCGAGGGCCTGCGCGACGCCGCTCTGATTGAGCTCCTCTATGGCAGCGGGCTCAGGGCGAGCGAGGTGATCACCCTGCCGCGCGCCGCCCTCGACCGAGCGTCCGAGGCGCTCCTGGTGCGCGGCAAGGGCGGCAGGGAGAGGCTCGTGCCGCTCGGGCCCCGGGCGCGCGCGGCGATCGCCGCCTTCACCGCAGCGGCCGGGCAGGGCCGCAAGGCGGCGCCCTCGCGCTGGCTCTTCCCCGCCCGCGGCGCCTCTGGGCATCTGACGCGCCAGACGCTCGGCCACATCGTCAAGCGTGCTGCTCTTGCCGCCGGTCTCGACCCGGCCAGGGTGAGCCCGCACGTGCTGCGCCATGCCTTCGCCACCCACCTGCTCGAGGGCGGCGCCGATCTCAGGTCCCTCCAGGCCATGCTCGGCCACGCCGATGTCGCCACCACGGAGATCTATACGCATGTGAGCGGGGCACGGCTCGCGGCCACGGTGGCGGCGCACCACCCGCTCGCCCGCCCTGCCCGCGGTCGCCCCGATCGCGACACCCCTGGCCGCGACACCGCTGGCGAGGCCAGCCCCGGCCGCTCGCGCGCCCGCTCCTAGTGTGCTATCGCGCGCCGCCATGCGCCATTTCCTGGACTTCGAGAAGCCGATCGCCGAGATCGAAGGCAAGATCGAGGAGCTCCGGCACCTTCCCGACACCCCCGACGTCAACATCGCCGAGGAGGTCGAGCGCCTTTCGGAGAAGGTCGACCGGCTGATCCGCGCCACCTACGCCAAGCTTACCCCTTGGCAGAAGACGCAGGTCGCCCGCCACCCGGCGCGGCCGCA
>Ga0272446_1003243_pt1 | contig 20859 bp, 13 predicted proteins | sample YNPCB0061_FD_194587 | JGI IMG/M metagenome (GOLD analysis project Ga0272446, IMG submission 194587) | Hot spring microbial mat communities from Yellowstone National Park, WY, United States - YNP-CB-006-1 | ecosystem: Environmental > Aquatic > Thermal springs > Hot (42-90C) > Sediment | place...
GCTTGTCGTGCCGATCGAACGGCAGCAGTTCGACTGGATCACGGTCCAAGGCGTGGTGCCGGCCGATGCAGGCGGCGCCGAACTGGCCTTTGTACAGCAGCCGGGCGGCACACTGGAGATCGTTGCCGTGCGCTTTGGTCAGGCGCCGGCGGTAGAATTGCCGGTGACGCTGCTCTCAGAGGCACCCGGCGAGTTGAACGTGATCGCGCCGGTTGTGGCGTATGACATTGATCCTGAGGCGCGCAGACTACAACCGGGCCGCAGCCAGCCAGCCCCGGCACCGTGCGGTCCAACGCCGCCCGACACCGAACCACTGCCTGGCGGCGCTCCAGCCGGAGGGCTGGAGGAGGATGAACCAGTCTCGGTCGAGGGATACTGCCCATGTTGCGAGACCATCCATAGCCTGCCCGACGCAGTGGAACAGGTTGCCGAAGGCGGCATGGTGAGCATTCGCGGCACCTGCCCGAACTGTGGCGTACCGGTGACGATCTACTCGCTCAGGGCCGGCCAGTGAGCCTGGTGTGCATCATGTTGTGCGGGGATGCACTGGTGATGAACAGGTGTCTCGCCCATGAGAATCGCCAGTACCGGGACATGGTAATATACACGGGCGTGAATTGAGCATGAGAATTGTGCAGTGAACCCGCGATCCCCTCGCTCCTGGACGATTTCTGTCATCCGGCACACGTTGCCCCTTGCCCCACAATAGCTTAGGAACGCTTATGTGGATACCGGTTGAGCCGTTGCGTCACGATCTCCCTGATGTTGAACGCTTTATTGCCGCACTCGACGCCGCCGAGTTCTTCGACCGGGCGCATCCGGTGATCCTGGCGCGCGCCCCGGGGCGGCTCGACTTGATGGGCGGCATTGCCGATTACTCCGGGTCGCTGGTGCTCGAGTTACCCCTTGCTGCTGCAGCGATTGTCGCAGCTCAGCCTGATGAACGTGCAGAGGTGCGGGTACGCAGCCGGGTCGCAGCTGAGCTTGGCGGCCTGCGCGATGTGGTGATCCCGGCGGCTGATCTGGCGGCATGTGATTATGCTGGCGCGCGCGCGCTGTTTGCAGCGCAGCCAGAGGTGCACTGGGCGGCGTATGTGGCCGGCGCGCTGGTGGGTCTGCATGTCGAGTACGGCGTTGCGTTGCGTGGCATGCGTTTGCTACTCGAATCCGAGGTGCCGCCCGGCAAAGGAGTCAGTTCTTCGGCGGCGATTGAAGTGGCGGCCATGCGTGCCGTCTGTGGCGCCCTGGGCATCGAACTCACCGGGCGAGAGCTTGCGTTGCTTTGCCAGAAGGTCGAGAACCTGGTCGTCGGTGCGCCATGCGGCGTGATGGACCAGATGACCGCTGCGCTGGGCGACGAAGAAACGTTGCTGGCGCTGCTCTGCCAGCCGGCGGAGCCATCCGGCCCGATCGTGATCCCACACTCCATCGAGGTGTGGGGCATCGACTCTGGTATTCGCCATGCCGTCTCCGGTGCGGACTATGGCTCGGTGCGCGTCGGTGCGTTCATTGGCTACCGGATACTTGCCGACCTGGCGGGGTTGACGGCGCAGCTTGTGGGGGATGTGCTGCATATCCAGGATTCGCGCTGGAACGGCTACCTGGCAAACGTGACACCATCCGAATGGGAAGCGTTCTACCGCGATCGCGTACCGCTTGAGTTGCGTGGCGCCGAGTTTCTTTCGCATTATGGCGGCACAACCGACCGGGTGACCATTGTCGAGCCAGACAGGGTCTACGCCGTGCGCCAGCCGACGGCCCACCCGATCTATGAGCACCAGCGTGTGCGCCTGTTTGCGGCGCTGCTGGAAAGCCTGGCGGATCTCAACGAGTCAGCGGGACATATCCACGCGCAGGCGCGCCAGAAGCTGCGCGTTCGCGCTTCGGCAGCCGAGGAACGGATGCTGCTGCTTGGTGAATTGATGTATCAATCGCATGCCAGTTATGGCGCGTGTGGCCTGGGTGCAGATGGCACGGATCGGCTGGTGGAGCTGGTGCGCGCCGCCGGGCCGCACCAGGGATTGTATGGCGCGAAGATTACCGGTGGCGGGAGTGGCGGCGTGGTTGCGGTGCTGGCGCGCAGCGGCGCGCGCCGGGCAGTTGAACGCGTTGCTGCGCAATATCAACGCGAGACGGGCCACGATGCGCTGTTGATCGGCGGATCATCGCCAGGCGCCATGGCGTTCGGGACGTTGACGCTGGCATATACCTGACATACGAACGCATCGCCTTCATTTTGACTCCGTTTCGTGCCGATCTCGCTATGCCGCTGCTGCAGGCGCAGGCATATACTGCATCCAGAGGGCCATCATCGTGTTGCTGGTAACGGCCCTCCGTGATCAGCCGGGCAGCGAGGGTGTCCATGAACGACGATTCCGCATATGCCGCGAGGCGCTATCATTCGTTCTTTGCTGGTGTCGAATATGCAGCTGTCGGTTTTGGTGGTGTCGAACTTGCCGGTGCCTGGCTGCAATCGTCGCCGGCGCTGGCGCTGGCCGCAGCGACATCAGGAGCGCTCGGGTTGTTGTTTGCGTTGGCGCGCATGTTTCTGCACCGCCGGCAACTCATTGCTGCGATCATGATCGCCGGGGCTGCCGGCTCGCTGGCAGCTCTGGCGTATATGATCGCATTACCCGAACTGATCGCCAGCTTTACCCTCTTTCCCTTGTGCGTCATTGGCCTGGCGATGCTCCACACATCGCGCCGGTTGCTTGTTGGCGCAACAATCGCTGCCGTCATCACCACCCTGCTGATCGTCGGGCTCAGCTTCCTGCCGCGCTGGCTGCCGCCGGTGCCGTCGACCATGGTGTTTGCGCTGCAATTCGCGACACCGGCGGTTGTGGTGATACTGCTCGCCTTGTTGCTCGGGTACACCTGGAACAATCTGCACACGACCCTGCGCGCGAGCCGGGTTGCCAATCATGAGCTGGAGACCTTGCGTGATGGTCTTGAGGCCCAGGTTGTCCAGCGGACGGCTGAACTGGAAGCTGCGCTGGGGCAGGTCCAGGCCCAGGCGCAGCACCAGGCGCAATTACTGGAGGAAATTGAGCGCCAGCAGGCCACGATCCGCGATCTCGGCGTGCCGGTGTTGCCAGTGAGCGTATCGGCGGCGGTTGTGCCGTTGATTGGTGCGCTTGATAGCGAACGTCTCACAATGTTACGCGACCGCGCGCTGCGCGCCGTGGAGCAATTGCGCGTCCACACCCTCCTGCTCGATCTGACCGGCGTCGAGATCCTTGATGAACGTGTTGCTGCGGGAGTGATCGAGCTTGCGGCAGCCGTGCGCCTGCTGGGCGCCAGGGTCGTGCTGATCGGCATTCGCCCCGAAGTCGCCGAGTCGATCGTTGCGCTCGGCGTCGATCTGCGCGGGATACGCTCGATCCGCGATCTACGCACGGCGCTCGCCGAGCTTGGGTGAACGGCAGAGATCAGTTCAACGCGTGGTATGATGTCGCGCATGCAGCCTGGTTGTGCGGTCTGCCGGAGGTGACGCATGCGTGTGCTGATCTTTGTATTGATGACCATCCTGTCGGTCATGCTGGTGCTGTTCGGTGTGCAGAACCCGCAGCCGGTCGTTGTGCGCTTTCTGACGTTCACCAGCGGCCCGATCTCGCTGTCGCTGGTTATGATCCTGGCGGTGATCGCCGGCGCGGTGCTGGTTGGACTATTGATGGGGTACAGCGGTGTACGCAGTTCGCTGCGCACCCGGCGCTTGAGTAAGCAGCAGGCCGCGCTCGAACAGCGCATCGCTGCACTGGAGCAGGAAAACACCCAGCTTCGTGCCCGATTGCCGAAGCAGGAATCGCCGGCGGACAAGCGTCATCCCACATCACACTGAACCATCCTGTATCGCGCAGGCACTTACCGGCTGCGTTGCGCGCTGCGCACGATCAGTTTCCACACTTCCCGTATCCACAACACAACACTCGAGGCGCCAATAGCGACCGCCCAGTCCGTTGCGTTGAGTGCAACCGTGCCAAACGCCTGTTGTAATGGCGGCAGATAGATCACCGCTACCTGCAAGAGCGCCGAGATCACCACGGCCAGCCAGATCCAGCGGTTGGCCCGCAGGTCGCGCAAGGCGCTGCGCCGGTCGGAACGTGCATTGAACACGTTGAAGAGTTGCAGGAATACCAGTGTTGTGAAGGCCATGGTGCGCGCGTACTCAATGTTCGCCGCGCCGTCACGCGCGATTATGCCGCCCGGCAGCGACCAGTCCATCACCAGCAGAGTAATGATTGCCATCATGGCGCCAACGCCAAAGATGCCGCGCCACATCTCCATTGTAATGACCGGCGTATGCGGATCGCGTGGCGGGCGTTTCATCTGGTCGGGGTGTGGTGGATCGACGCCGAGCGCCAATGCTGGCGCTGAGTCGGTCAGCAGATTGATCCACAGGATCTGGACGGCAAGGAGCGGGACAACGATGGTTGACCCTGCTTCTGGTGTCAGGCCGATCACACCTGCCAGCAGGACGCCGAAAAACATGACCATCACCTCGCCAATGTTTGATGAGAGCAGGTAACGCAAGAACTTCTGAATATTGGAAAAGATTGCCCGCCCTTCATCAACTGCGGCTACAATTGACGCGAAATTGTCGTCGGTCAGGATCATGTCCGCGGCGCCACGCGCGACGTCCGTGCCGGTAATCCCCATGGCAACGCCAATATCGGCAGCTTTCAATGCCGGTGCATCGTTCACGCCGTCGCCGGTCATGGCGACGATCTCACCACACCTCTTGAGCGCCTGCACAATGCGCAACTTGTGTTCCGGTGCCACGCGGGCGTAGACCTGAACCTCCGGCGCCCATTGTTGCAGCGTCTCGTCGCTGGCGTACTGCACATCGGCGCCCCGCACGACACGTGCGGCGCCGGCGGCGATTCCCAGGTCGGCGGCAATGACCGCGGCCGTGATCGGGTGATCACCGGTGATCATGATCGGGCGGATGCCGGCGCGGCGCGCGACATCAACCGCACCGCGCGCTTCGGGGCGTGGCGGGTCAATCATGCCCACCACGCCGAGAAACACAAATGCCTCCTCAAATGAGTCGCTCAGGGCGCGGGCCTGACCCGCACTGCCGGGAGACGTGCCCGGTGAAGCAGTTGTACCGGTTGATGTCTCAGGCAGTTCCAGCGCGTGTCGGGGGAGTGTACGGTAGGCAACGCCAATCGTTCGCAGTGCTTCGCTGGCCATCTGTTCGATACCGGCCAGAATTGCCGCCCGGCGCTCATCGCTCAGTGGATGCGCCTCATCGCCGACACGCTCGTGGGTACAACGTGCCAGCAATACATCCGGTGCACCTTTGGCGCACACCATTACCCGCTCGTCGCGATCGGCGTCGGCATGCGCCGTGCTCATCAGTTTGCGTTCGGATGTGAACGGCGCCTCGCCAACCCGCGGGAAACGCGCGCTGAGCTCGCCAAGCTGGGCCGCCAGGTGCTGTTCGAGATCGTTGGTTGTGCGGTCGTGCGCATCCGGCTCCGTGCCGTCCTGTAGCGCCAGTTTGGCGTAAGCGACCAGCAACGCTCCTTCGGTCGGGTCGCCGTGGATTACCCAGCGCCCATTGTCGTGGCGCAGTATGGCATTGTTGGCCAGGCACGCAGCGCGCAGCGTCTTCTCGACTTCCTCGCGCAGGCGCTGGTCGGTCAGGGGCCTGTCACCATGCACCAGCGCCCCGTACGGCTCGTACCCACTGCCGGTCAGATCCACGCGTCCACTGGCGGTCATAACGGTGCGTACCGTCATCTCGTTTTTCGTCAGCGTTCCCGTCTTATCGGTACAGATCACGGTGGTAGAACCGAGCGTCTCGACCGCAGACAGTTTCCGTACGATGGCGTTGCGTGTGACCATGCGCTGCATCCCGAGCGACAGAACAATTGTCGTGACCGCAGTCAATCCTTCGGGTACGGCGGCCACCGCCAGCGAGACGGCCAGCAGCAGGACGTCCACCAGGCCAATCAGAGAGCGCACCTGGCCGACCAGCAGAATCGTGATGCTGATGACGATGGCAATACCGATGATGATGAGGCCGAGCATACGGCCCGTGCGCGCCAGTTCGCGTTGCAGCGGCGTCTGTTCATCTTCGGCTTGCTGGAGCGAACCGGCGATCTTGCCGATTTCGGTTGCCGCACCGGTGGCGACAACCACGGCGCGCCCGCGACCCGCGGCGACAGCCGTGCCACTGAAGACCATGTCGAACCGGTCGCCAATTCCGGCATCATGGTCAATGTGCCGGCTATCCTTCACCACCGGCGCGCTTTCACCGGTTAGCGCGGCCTCGGCAACACTCAACGCAATCGCCTCGACCACGCGGGCGTCGGCAGCAATGGTATCGCCTTCTTCAAGCTGGAGCACATCACCCGGAACAACCGTGGCGGTAGGTACCGTGCACACGAGACCGTTACGTATGACACGCGTGGTTGCCGCACTCATGGCGCGCAGCGCAGCGACGGCCTGTTCAGCGCGGCTTTCCTGGACGTACCCAAGAATGCCATTGAAGATGACAATGGCAAGGATCGTGATCGATTCATAGGGCACAGGCGAATCGTGTTCGATGCGCCAGGCAATAAACGACACCACGGTTGCGACCAGGAGCAGGATGGTCAGTGGATCTTGAAACTGGGCGAGAAAGCGTCGCCAGGCAGGCGTAGGGGGTATGGTTGGTAGCTCATTCGGGCCGTAACGCTGCAACCGGCTGGCAGCTTCCGCGTTGTCGAGACCAGTCGCCGGGTCGCTGCCAAGCGCGCGAAGCACGTCGGTGGCGGCCATGCGATAGGCCGATGTTGCCAGGTCGGTCTGCATAGTGGCATTATACCCGCGAATCCAGAGTCTGCCCCTGATCTCCTGATCTCCCGTCAGGTTGGGTATAATACAGGCGGCTGACAGATGGAGGTTCCGTACCCCGACGGTCACCATGACGACGACCTTGCTCCTGCTTGGCCCGCCGGAAATCTGGCGCGACGGGCAAAAGCTTGATATTCCCCGGCGTAAGAGCCGTGCCCTGCTCTTCTTTCTTGCGGCAGAGCGATCCTCGGTCCCCCGTGAACGGCTCCTTGCCCTGCTCTGGCCCGATCTACCCCGCCCTGCCGCGCTTCAGACGCTACGCACAACCTTGCATAGTTTGCGGCGCTTGCTGGGAGCCGCGCTGCTGATCGACGGCGAGCGACTGGCGCTGGCGCCGGATTGTGATGTTGATCTGTGGACCCTCGATGATGCGTACAACGCCGCGGCGGCCGAGCTTCTTGCGCCGGCGCTCGGGCGTTACCGCGGTGAGGTGCTCGCAGGTTTCACCGTCCCTGATGCACCCGACTTCGAGGACTGGGTCGATGCCCTGCGAGCGCGTTGTCGTCGGGTTGTGCTGCGTGGCTGGACACTGCTGGCCGGGCAGTATGAGCGCGCTGGAAACCTGATTGCGGCGACGGAAGCCCTCGAACGCGCCCTGGCCATCGATCCGCTCCAGGAAGATATTCAGCGTCAGGCAATGGCGCTGGAATATCGCGCCGGCGCGCGTGTCGCGGCTATTCGCCGGTTCGAACGTTTACGCGAGTTGCTCGACAGCGAACTGGGCGTGCCGCCCATGGAGGAAACGCGCGCGCTCTACGACGCCATCATTACTGGCACGGTTACTGAACGCAATGGTGTTGCCGCCGCCGCGGGAACATTGCTGCGCCCACCAGCGATGCTACTGCCGGTCGAGCACGTCGTGTCACATCAGGCAGGCGAGAGTCACCAGTGGCCCGAACCGCTGCCGTTCACAGGTCGAAGCGCCGAACTGGAGGAGATGAAGCGGGCGATCGCTGATGGGAACGTGCTCCTGATCGAAGGGCCAGCCGGTATCGGCAAAACGCGCCTGGTGAACGAATGCCTCGCCACGGTCGATATGCTTGTCTTACGCGGCGCCGCGCGCGAACTGGACCAGGTGCTGCCATACCAGCCAGTCGCGGAGGCACTGCGCCAGTTACTGGCATTGCCGGTGTGGCATATCCTGCGCGAACAACAGGCAATCGCGCCGGTCTGGCTGGCTGAAGCCGCGCGCCTGGTGCCCGAACTCGTGCTCGAAGGCTCTGCGTCGCCGGATCGACTGGCGCCACCGGCGGACGAACCCCGGATGCGCGAAGGGTTAAGCCAGTTGCTGCGAACCCTTGCCCGCTACCATGCTACTGTGCTGGTCGTTGATGATCTCCACTGGGCCGATACGGCGACGCTTGGATTGCTGGCGTATCTGGCGCGTCAGCGTGTCGCTCCCCTGACGTTGATCGCTACGGCGCGCCCGTTTGAGCCGCGCTCACCCTCGGCGCGGTTTGTCTATACGCTTATGCGAGAAGGGCGACTGACGCGCCTGGTACTCGATCGCCTCGACGACCAGGCGGTCGCCGGGCTGGCCCGGCGCATCAGTGTGCGCTCCGGTGATGCTCTTGCACACTGGCTCCAGGCAAACGCCGAAGGGAATCCATACATTATCGTTGAGTTGTTGCGCCATGCGCGTGCGCGCGGTATTCTGGATGCTGATGGCACGCTCCATAGCGCACGCCTTGAGCCGAGTCCGGTCATTCCGCCCACGATCTATAGCCTGGTAGAGTCACGCCTGGCGCGTCTTTCTGCGCCAGCGCGGCGCGTACTGGACGCCGCCGTTGCCGTAGGGCGTAGCTTCGAACCCGACATCGTGTCGCATGCCGCGGCGCTGTCGGAAGAAGCCGCGCTCGATGCGCTGGATGAACTGGCTGCCGCCGGCTTGCTTCACCGCCACGGCGATGGGCGATACTCGTTTGATCATACATTGACCATGGAAGTTGCATATCGCGATGTGGGCGAGGCGCGCCACCGGTTGCTGCACCGGCGGGTCGCGGAGGCGCTGGAAACCCTGCGCAGCCGTGAGCCGGATGCCTCGGCTGGCCTGATTGCCGCGCATTATGCCGAAGGTGGCGATCCTGATCGCGCGGCGCGCTATGCCGTACGCGCCGCGCGCCATGCAACCCGGCTTGCGGCCTGGTCGGAGGCTGTCGTCTTTTACACGCAGGCGCTGGCAGGTGAGAGCGGCGTTGCACGGCATGAGATCCTGCTCGCCCTCGGCGATGTGTATCTGCAGTCAGGTGAGACGGCGCGTGCGTCGGAAACATTTCGTGCCGCGCGCGATGCGGCGCTGCAGCGAGGCGATCGCGCAGAGGCCGACCTTGCGACGCTGGGGCTGGCGCGTTCCATGCTGGCGCAGGCACGCTATGCCGAGGTCATGACCCTGGCCGCCGGTGTGGCCTCAGGCGGTGATGCAGCCCTGGCGTTGCAGGCCGAGATCTTGCTCGGTACTGCGCTCTCGCTCGAGGGCGCCGATCTTGATGCGGCGGCATGGCGACTGCGGCGGGCGGCCATGGTCGCTGAAGCCGGTGCGCGACCGGACATGCTGGCGCATGTGCGCTTTGAACTTGGTGGGGTGCTGGCTCAGCAGGGCGACCTGGAGGCGGCAGTCGCCTGTTATCGCGCAGCACTCGACGTCGCCGAGCAGGACACTTCGCCGGCAACGGCAACATGGCGAATCCTGGCGCTGAACAACCTGGCCTACCATGTACATCTGATGGGGGATATCCAGCAGGCCACCGAATATGCGCGGCGCGGCATGGCGCTGGCGCAGGAGCATGGCGCGATCGGTTTGCAACCATACCTGTTCTCCACCTCCGGCGAGATTGCACTGGCCAGGGGTGCGCTTGAGGAAGCTGAAGAACAGTTCATGGCCGGGCTTGAGCTGGCCCAACGCCTGGGTACGCAGGAGCGAATCGCCGGGCTGATGGCCAACCTGGGGCTGGTCGCCAGGCGACGTGGCGACCTTGCCCTTGCGATCCATCGGCTGTCAACAGCGCTGGCGCATGCGGATGGTCTGGGGATACGCCACCTGGCAGCGCACATCCGGATCTGGCTGGCGCCGCTGCTGCCGCCACTCGAGGCGCGCACCATCCTCGCCGAAGCGCGCGCCATCGCTGCCGCCGGCGGGCGCCGGCTGCTCCTGGCACAGATTGCTGAGCTGGATTCCAATCAGCATGGAGGAGCGATGTATGCCTCACAAACGCCGACGCCATAAACGGCCCGGGCCGGCTTCTGCGCATGGCACCGCTGATCTGGCCCGGTTGACGGAAGAGACCTCCTACCAGACTCTCCTGGCGGCGTTCCCGATCATCTTCTTTACCACCGATGTAAACGGTGTCATCCTCCTCTCAGAAGGGCGCGGACTTGATGCCCTTGGCTTGCACCCTGGCCAGTTGATCGGTGTCTCGGTGTTCGACGTCTACCGGCAGTTGCCGGATGGTCTGGCTGCGTTGCGTGCAGCGCTCGACGGCAATCCGGCCACCAGTGTTGACCGTGTGGCCGGGCGAACCGTCGAGACGCGGCTCACGCCATTACGCGACGGTGACGGTCTGATTGCCGGTGTTGCCGGGATGTCGCTGGATGTTACGACGCGTATCGAAACCGAGCAACGACTTCTGCATGTGAATCGGCTGTATGCTGTGCTGAGCCAGGTGGGTGAGATGGTCGTTCGGATCAACGATCGGCAGCACCTTTTCGAAACCGTCTGTCGTATTGCTTCTGAGCAAGGTGGTTTTCGGCTGGCTTGGATTGGCCTTGTGGACGACGAAACCCGGCTGGTGCATCCAGTGGCGGCCAGTGGTGCGGCGACGGCCTACCTGCAGCATATTAACATCAGCGCGCGCAACGAGCCGGCGGGCAACGGGCCTACCGGCCGCGCGATTCGCGAGGGGCAGCCGGTTATCTGCAACGATATCGAGGCCGATGTTCAGACATTGCCGTGGCGGGCGCATACCACGCAACATATGCTGCGCTCCTCGGCGGCATTTCCATTGCTGGTGCACGGCCATGTCATTGGCGCGCTGAACCTGTATGCCGGTGTCACCAACTTCTTCGATGCCCAGGAAATTGCACTCTCGGAACGTGTGGCAAGCGTCCTCTCATTCGCCCTGGAAAAGCTTGAAGAGGAACAACGGCGCCGGCAGGCCGAGCAGATCCGGCAACTCGATGTCGAGCGCCAGGATGCGCTGCTACGCCTTGCGGAGATGAATACCGCCAATGAGCGTGAGATTGTTGATTATGCGCTCGAAGAGGCGGTACGCCTGACCCGTAGCCGCATCGGCTACCTGCACTTCATTCATGAGGATCAGGTCAGCCTGCAGCTCTTTACCTGGTCGCGCGGCGTGCGCGAGGAATGCTACGCCGAGGAAACGACCCATTACCCACTTGAACAGGCCGGCGTCTGGGTGGATTGTGTTCGCCTGCGCCAGCCGGTGTTTCACAACGATTACCAGAATCTGCCGAACCGGCGTGGCTACCCTGATGGGCACATTCATCTCCTCCGTCATCTGAGCGTCCCGCTGATCGATGGCGACCGGGTTGTCGCCGTCACCGGCGTCGGCAACAAAACCGATCCCTACGATGACACAGATGCGCGCCAGTTGCTGCTGTTCATGAACGGCATGTGGTCAATGCTGCAACGCAAGCGCGCAGAGGCCGCCCTGCGCGAAAGTGACATGCGCTACCGGCGCATTACCGAGCACGCACTGGACATCATCTACCGCTACCGATTCTATCCGACGGCCGGCTTTGAGTATGTCAGCCCATCGGTCACCGGCATCACCGGCTATTCACCGGAAGATCATTATGCCGATCCCGGGCTCGGGTTCAAGCTGGTGCATCCCGCTGATCGCGAAAAACTGGAGCAACTTGCGCATAACGACGCCTCATACGCCATCCCGCTTGAACTGCGCTGGGTTCGTCGTGATGGTTCGGAACTGTGGGTCGAACAGCGCAACGTACCGGTGTACGATGCCGATGGACGCCTGATAGCCATTGAAGGCATCGCCCGTGACATTACCGAGCGCAAACTGGCGGAGGAAGCGCTTCGCACCGAACGCGCGCTGCTGGAAACGCGCGTTGGCGAACGTACCCGCGAGTTGCAACAGGAGCGCGATCGCACGCGCGCCATTCTGGAGGCGCTGGGAGAAGCAGTCATGGTGGTTGATCTCAACGACCAGGTGCAGTATGTCAACCCGGCGGCCACGGCGCTCACCGGCATCGCACTCGAAGCGTTGCCGGTATCCTGGAATCAGTGGTTGCAACGTCAGACCGACGCGTACGAGGCTCTGGCGCGTATGCGTGTGGCGGTACGCGCCGGGCGCACATGGAATGATTCCCTGGTGCTTGTGCGCGGCGATGGAATCGCCTATGATGCTGACATGAACGCTGCGCCACTCTTCTCGCCCGATCATCCCGGCCAGCCCATCGGTTTCGTGAGCGTCCATTATGACATAACGACAATGAAAGTTGCCGAACGCATGAAGGATCAGTTCGTCTCAAATGTGTCGCACGAATTGCGCTCACCTACGTCGCTGATCACAATGCTGGCCGGTAGCCTCGAAATGCTCTACCCGCGTCTGGATGATGAGCGACGGCTCGAAGTGATCGGCGACATCCGCAAACACGCGCGCGATCTGAGTGATTTGATCGGTGGCGTGCTGGAGATTTCGCGGATTGACGGCGGACGAGTCGCGACTGACCGGCAGGCGCTGGATCTGGCGCTCCTGGCGCGGGAGGAGGTCGAGGCGCTTGCCCCGGCTGCGCAGCGCAAGCGCCTGGCATTGACCATCCATGCACCGGCGAATGTGCAGGTTGTCGGGCAGGCCGGGCAACTACGTCAGGTCATCCGCAAGCTGCTGACGAACGCGATCAAATACACCCCGGAGCAGGGAAGTATTCGTTGTATCGCCACAATACTCACCGTAGACGCCGGTCGATCGCTGCCTCCCGGCCATGCCTGGCCAGGGTGCGCGCGACTGCCTGAAGGGAGCTGGGCGGCGGTGTGCATCAGGGATAGCGGTATTGGCATTGACCCGGCCGATCTGCCGCATATTTTCGAGCGCTTCTATCGCGCGCGGACACAGACGGATATTCCTGGCACCGGGCTCGGTCTTTCAATTGCCTGGGAGCTGGTGCGGTTGCATGGCGGGCATCTTGATGTGCATTCAACTCCGGGCACAGGAAGCGCGTTCGCCTTCTATCTACCCATTGCGCGGGAGGTGCCGCAATGAACGATGACACGCTGATTCTCCTCGTTGATGACCAGGTTGATCATCTGCAGGCGATCCAGTTGCTGCTCGAAGGTGTCGGGTATCGTGTCGTTACGTGCACGTCCGGCGCGGATGCGCTCCACATCCTTGCCAGCCATCCTGTCAGTATCATTCTGGCCGATGTCGCGATGGCGCAGATGAATGGCTACCAGTTGCTGGAAGCGGTACGCCGCCAGCCACAGTGGAACGCGGTGCCGTTCATCTTCCTGACGGCGCGCGCGCTCGATAGCGATATCCGGTATGGCAAGGCGCTTGGTGTTGACGATTATCTCACCAAGCCCATCCAGCCCGAAGATTTGCTGGCGGTAGTTGAGGGAAAACTGCGCCGTCGCGAGCAACTTGTACACTATGCCGCCCGGCCTGCAACCGCGTCGCCTGATACCAGCCTGCGTGTCGGGCGTATCCAGATCGATCTCGAGCGCCACCGTGTCCTGCTGGATGGCCAGCCGACCACGCTCTCCGTGCGTGAGTTCGCCTTACTGGAACGCCTGGCGCGCCAGCCTGGCGTGATCGTGCCCGCGCGCGACCTGGTTGAGGCGACACACGGGCTGCACACGAACGATGCTGATGAGGCGCGCGAATTGATCCGCCCGCTGGTGCGTTCACTGCGCCAGAAGCTTGGCGACGTTCCCGGCGCGCCAGGCTCGATCGAGACGGTGCGTGGCCTGGGGTATCGCATGATCGAGAATCCTGGCGATTGACCCGGTGGCCGAATCGCTACCGCTTGCTCCCGCTGCCGAACAAGTCCTGCTCGCGATTCTTCTGCGTACCTGCCTGCATATGCACGATAGTTCCCGCCTGTCTCCCGCAGAGGAACATGGATCGCGTCTTCGAACTGCGGTACGCTTGATAAACGATGGAAACGCCCCGATCCTCCTCCGGCGCTACCGCCGGGAAGTCCAGTTCGTGAAACAGATGATGCGACGATCCGATCCAGCGGGTATGCATCACGACGCGGCGCAGGAGTTACGCGCCCGTATCGGCATCAGCGGCAAAATCACCTACGCCAGTCGTTCGTGGCAGTCGTTGCTGGGATGGCATCGCGCCGATCTCGCGATTGGCGCCTTTGTCGAACGGGTGCATCCGGATGATGTGGATGGTGTAGTTGCCGCTATTCATCAGGTGTACCGCAATGGAACCGGCATCCATTTTACCTGCCGCTATGCGCACAGGGATGGCGGTTACCTGGTTGTTGCATGGCAGGCCAGGCCCCGGCGCGACATACAGTACATCGATCTCCGCGGGCGGTTACTGGTGAACGACTGAATCATGCCCCCGCAGCACACGAAACTTCACGTCAATGTCCCGTGTATGTGTGATGAATGTCTCAGTATTTGCTGGTATGATACAGACATGACGCACCCCGTCGTAGAGAAGAGACCTGGCATCGGGGTGCGGGACGACGACGTCAGGCCCGCTGCACAATGATGTGCAGGCGCTGCGGGAAGCTGAAACAGCGTGGTTCCGGCTTCCCGGGCGACGGGCCCATCGCGCGAAGGAGCGTGTTGTATGGTGACCAAAGAAGAGATTCGAGCACAGCCGGGGAAGCTCCGCATCACATTCTCTGTGCCGGCAACAATCTGGGCCGATTGCATCGAACTTGCCGGCGACTTCAATCACTGGAACCCTGCCGCAACACCGTTGCACCAAGCCGAAGATGGCTGGAGCGTCACCCTGACGCTCGATCGTGGGCGCACCTACGGCTTCCGGTACCTGGTCGATCACCAGGAATGGATGGGAGACGCCAGCGCCGATAGTTATTCAATCGCACCAGATGGTTGCGTTACCTCGATGGTCATTGCGCAACTGCCGGCAGACCGCCTCAGCCTTCGCGCCGCGGGCCCGGTCATCACCCTACGGCGCGAGCCTGCCGTTATCGGATAGCGGACCATGGCCGATAGCAGATGATCGTGGCTTCCTGACACCGTACGCGCCATTGCCGACGGCTCAAGTGGTTTGCCTCGCACAACGCACGCGCTGCCGGCTGTAACGTGAACATTACCCGCGTACTCCCTCTTCCACATACCGCGTCAATTCGCTGACGCTCAGATCGGCGATCCCCAGTTTGTCCAGCGTTCGCCCGCGACGCCAGTAGTCGGTGCGGTGAATGATGCATGCCAGCCGGATGATACTGTCAATGCCCGCAACGGCCACACCATAGCGTTGACCAAGCGCGGCGATCGGCACCAGGCTCATCGGCACATCTTCGAAAATATAGCGATGATTCAGCGTTGGCGGGGCTTTGATGCCGTAGTATCCTGGCTGGTTCTGAATGGCTTCGTAGAGATTGTCACCCGTCGCATTGTAGGCGAGCGCCAGCCACTCCTGTGCCGTGCGCGCGCGAATACCGAGCGCCGCTGCCACGGTCACCCGCTCGCGGTCGAGCACCTCAAGGACACGCGCGACAGAGGGGGTCACACCATCAATATAGAACTGGAAGTCGCCGCGCGTCGACTCGATCCGTCCGGCGTTCAACAGGGTGAGCGCCGGATGAAAAATGGCGCCCATGTTGTTCAGGCCCGTGCGGAGGACATTACCACCGTCAATATACTGCGGGAACGCGTGGTGCAGGATGCCGAGCACATCGCCGGTGCGATACGAAGGAAGCGCCGCCAGCGGAACCGCCTCTTTGATGCGAAAGATGCGCGCCTGCGCCGGCCCGTCGGACCGGCTGGCGTACAGGAACGTCTCCGCCTCAGCGATCGTCACATCGGCGGGGCAGTGTTCGTCGCGCAACACTCTGGCCACCTCGATCGCGCCGCAGGTGCGCCCCGGATGCAGCACGACGATCTGCCCGTCGCGCAGATGCGGCGCCATTGCACGCGCAACTTCGGCGTGCGCCGATGACGGCACCACAACCATGACAACATCGCACTGCTCCAGTGCTTCTTTCATATCGGACGTAACCAGCGCCAGTTTGCCAAAGCCGCGCGGGCCCGTTTCTCCCGACTCCAGGTCAATGCCGCGTCGCTGGCGGATCGCCTCGACGTGTTCGGCGGTACGGTTATAGAGCGTCGTTTCAAACCCCATGAGCGCCAGGTGCGTGGCCATGGCCTTCCCGCCGTTGCCGGCGCCGATCACGGTATAACGGGTGGACGGAGGCATGACGTTTTCTCCTGATCAGTGACAACGTTGCACGTTCAACGTTCAACGTTCAACACATGCATAATTCGTTCACGCTCATCGAGCGGCCGTCCATGTTCATCAATGGCCACACACATACCGTTGAGAAACCGCGTCACGATCTGGCCGGGAGCAAAAGGATTGTTACGCAGGTGGGGCGCGTCCAGCAATCCCACAGCCACTGCTGTTGCCAGCGTTGCCGGATCGATCAGTGGATCGGCAACACCCGGCGCGGCTAGCGCAGTGATCCCCTCCAGCAGAGAGTGAGCGTCGGTCACAAGTTGCTGCACCCGCGTGCGGATCCGTGGGTCGGCGGTCATGTCGGGCTGACCGCGCAATGCATTCTCGATGGCGCGCTGCGCCATGCCACATGACTCGATCACATCCTCGGCGGTTGCCGCGTGATGCGCCTCCGTATGGCCGACAATATGGACAATGTGCGGCCGGAGCGCCATTTGCAGATAGATGCTGGCCGACAGGTGCGCCCGGGAAGCCGCCGCATCAACGGGGTAACTCAGCAGGCCGGTGCGAGTCTGTTTCCAGATACGGAACTGCGGCCCGGCGAGTGGCGCAATGATCTCCAGCACGGCCAGCATCTTCGCCAGGTCCATCGCATCCGAGAGGCCAGGCGGGCTGTTGAACATCAACTGCGCGATATAGTCGCGCACGCCGAATGCGCGCGCATTGTACGCCGACAGGTAGGCACTGACGACAAAAACCGTATCGGGTGCGTCGCGCATGCCCCAGTGGTGTGGTTCGTTGAGTTCAACAGGGATGTCACGCTCGCCGTACCAGCGCATGATCGCCTGGTGCTCGCGGATGGACCCTTCCAGATCCCACGGCCCGCGCCCGTCCATGCGGTTGAACCAGAAGAGCGGGATGGCGCACCAGGCGATATTGATGGTTTCGACATACAGTTCGGCCAGGCGCACAAAATCATCAGTGCCGGAATAGGTACGCATCAGCGGGTAATTGCCACGCCGGCTGGCAGCATACAGCGCGCGGTAATCATCGGCGCTGCGCACCGGGACGCCACCGGCGCCAGTGCGGGCGCGATCCTGGCGTTCGGGATGGAAGAAGTTCTCCTGCGCATCCTGGTCGGTGCCGAGCGAGATGACATCCAGGCAACGCGCCTCCGCAATCCGCGCGATTCCATCTATCGTCGCCTGCATCGTTGGCAGGCCGAAATGATGGCGGAGCAGCGGGAAGGGGGCCTTCCAGCGAATCCGGTCAACGGTGCGCTGAGGAAAGTCGGCCTCGGTGCTGGCCAGGCTCTGCCCTTTGAGATAGGCGAGTACCTGATCGCCTGGCTCACTGCCGTCGAAGACCTGCTCGAAGAAGCCGAGAGCAGCAGCCTGCTCCGCCAGCGGCGGCGTGCCGGCAAAGGCAAAGCGCACGCCGGCGGCAAGCAGATCGTCGGCAGCCTCGGCGAAGCGGCCGAGCAGATGCGCGCCGGTCTCAGGCGTCAGGCGGTATGATACTCCCACCAGGTCGGCGCGTTCGCGGCGCGCTGCCTCCAGAACCGTATCCACCGGAACGGCCGGCCCAAGAAATACCGTACGCCAGCCGGCTTCTTCAGCCAGGCGCAAGAAGTTCATCACGCCGGCGACGTGGACGCATTCGCCGAGAGCTGCCGCAACAACTGTTTTCTGCGTATCCGTCACGGGTTCGCCTCCATTCGCGGTGTGCCTGTACCTCGCCAGGCGCGCCTTTTCTGGTATATGACATGCGCGGAGGGGAGAGGGGCAGGTCACCGGGGAAGTGCGCGGAGGCCTGTACCAGGTGACCTGGCAATCAGTGCGCTGGAGATGTGAAGGACGATCATACCCAGGCACATTATACCATATCGTCCCATGTCAGGAGTTATGCAGCCGCTCTCGTTCGTGGCGCACAACTAGCCACGTAGCACTTGCCAGAGCCCAACCAGCGCAAACAGCGCACCGATGCCGCCGAAGATCAGGCCGACAATCGGAAACGCAGCTGCACTGGATCGCTGCTGGGCCACATACGCAGCCCGGTCGCCGCTGGAAAGAAACTCGGCTTGCAGCGCTGGCCCCTCTCGTCCCTGGACAATCGGGCCGATTGCCATGACGGTCGCGCCGGCGGCGAAGCCGGAGTAACGCCTGGTTCCTTCGCCGGTCAGGCCGTTCCAGCTCAGCGACGTCGAATCTTGCCAGCGTAACGGCGGGCTTTCGAGGCGGTAGTTGTCATTTTCGATCTGCACCAGGCCATCAGGAAGCTCCAGCACCAGCGGCGGTGTCACGCGCTCGTCTTCGTGCCATTTGGGGTCGCCATCGCTGTCGGTACCGCGATACTCTTCGCGCACGTAGGCGACAAACTCGCGGAAGCGCTGCGGGTTTCGTGTACTGATCCGCCCCTCTACAACCACTTCGCCGCCCGCCGCACCGCGTTCGATAACGCGCGCGGTTGCGAGTGGAAGTCGCTCGGCCCGATCTGCAGCTTCGATTGCGGCGCGCGAACCGAAGATGCCCAGTCCTATGCCGAGCGTGACGAAGAGCAAGCCGAAAAGGGCCATAAAGATGCCGCTGCCACGTCGTCTGCAACCGGCCATAAGAACCTCCGCAGGGAACGTGTACGGATGAGACGTCACAGGTGCCAGCAATGTCACCCACCGGCGGGTGAGCCGTACCAGGCAGCCGAGATACCGGCACTCCCTTCAGATGCATCGGTTACAGCGTCGCAGCGGCGCGCGCCGCTACCGCAATCGCGCGTTCGACAGCGGCAGCTTTCCGTTCCAACACGATCGCTTCGCCCGCCGTGCGCTGCGCGACGATCGCGCAGACACACCCGGCAGCGAAGCCGTAGACTAACCCCATCTTGAACAGGGTGCCGGCTTCCATCTCATAGTTCAGGATGTTCAGCCGGCGATACTCTTCGGTAATACCGCGCAACCGGCGCAACAGGTGCGGATTCGCGGATTCGCTGCGTTCCTGCCCCTCGTAGAATGTATCAACTGATGCGGTGATACCAACAAAGTGCACGATTCCCTCGACGCGCGCGGCTTCGACCAGCGCCACCGTGACGAACGGATCGGCGGCGGCGGGAAACTCGCGCGGCGCGATGTCGTCGGCGGCGCCCTGGCGGCAGAGTGCGGCACTGGAGATGACGACGCTGCCGGGTGGGATGTGCGCCTGGATCGAACCACTGGTGCCGACACGGATGATCGTGCGAATGCCGGCCTGTACCAGTTCGTTCACGACGATACTGAGCGATGGTGCGCCCATGCCGCTGGTGGCAGAAATGATGGGCCTTCCCGACGGCAGGCGCCCGATATAGCTGTTCAGGCCACGATGCTCCGAGAGCATGCGTGGCTCATGCAGCATGGTCTGTGCAATCATGCGCGCGCGTTCCGGATCGCCGCTTAACAGTGCGATTCGCGGCGGATCGTCACCAAGATCGCTTGGGCCAAAACCGATATGGTAAAAACGGTCGGTGGTTGTCATGGTCTGCACCTCACGCGGTACGTCGCACCTTGGAGCGTTGAGTGTTGTGCCGAGGCGACGCGATTGTACCACTCCAGCAACGATACTGCGACTCCCACGATGGTCAACTCTTACCGCTCCGTGGCAGCTTCTCACTTTTCAGATCTTGACCCCTGGTGTACGATTCGTTAACCGCGACGATACGTTCAGCACGGAGGTTGCACGATGGCTCAGGTTTCTCAGCACCTCAGCCCTGTCGACAGCGCCTGGCTCCATATGGACGATCCAACCAACCTGATGATGGTGACCGGTATCGCGCTGCTCGACGGCTCGATTGACGCGGCTCGCTACCGCAAGACGGTCGCGGCGCGTCTGTTATCGTTCGAGCGCTTTCGGATGCGTGTGGTTGATGATCGTAACTCGCTGAATGGCCCGCGGTGGGAAGCAGATCCTCATTTCAACCTGGACGCCCACATTCATCGGGTGGCACTGCCATCACCAGGCGATATGGGTACGCTGCAGGAGTTTCTTGGCGACCTCTCGAGCACCATGCTTGACTACACCAAGCCGCTCTGGCAGGTACATCTGGTGGAGAATGTGCTGGGCGGTTCGGCCATGGTGATGCGGTTCCACCACTGCATCGGTGACGGTACAGCGATGAACAATGTGCTCTACCGCCTGATGGACCTGACGCCGGATGCGCCGATTGAGCGGCCACACAAACCGCAGGCTCATAGCAGCCTTGGCCCGCTGCTTGATCCGATCATGTCGGCAATTGAAGGGTCGGTCAGGCTGGCGGATGACCTGATCCACGAAGGGATGGAGATGGTGCGCCATCCCGAGCACCTGCTCGACCTGCCAGCCCAGGCGGCAGGCAGCGCGGTCGCGCTCACCCGGGTGCTTGCCCTGCCGACGGAGACCATCACCCCGCTCAAAGGGCCGCTCGGTGTGCAGAAACGTGTCGCCTGGTCGGCACAGGTGCCACTCGATGATGTGAAACAGATCGGGCAGGCGGCGGGCGCCAAAGTGAATGATGTCCTGCTGGCCGCTGTCGCCGGTGCATTACGCGCCTACCTGATCGGTCGTGGCACACCGGTCAATGGTCTCGAGATCCGCGCTGTCGTGCCGGTGGATCTGCGCCCGGCATCGCGCCGCCACGAACTGGGAAATGA
>Ga0272446_1003244_pt1 | contig 20858 bp, 14 predicted proteins | sample YNPCB0061_FD_194587 | JGI IMG/M metagenome (GOLD analysis project Ga0272446, IMG submission 194587) | Hot spring microbial mat communities from Yellowstone National Park, WY, United States - YNP-CB-006-1 | ecosystem: Environmental > Aquatic > Thermal springs > Hot (42-90C) > Sediment | place...
TGTAAATGTGGTATGATATACTTAATAATTATATCTTTGCCTAAGATTTCCATAAAAAGAGTATTTGCGATTTGGCACCTAAAAATACATCTTTGATTGGAAATCTTATACAATCCTAAACAACCTCAAAGTTAAAAACTTTTATCAAAGAAGAGTTGTAAATCTAAAATTAGCTGTCTATCGCATCTGAAAAAGAGGGTGTAGAGGCTTTTGTCCACTGATAATCTGGGAGGCTAATTCCCCTAAGGCGGGAGCGTGCTTAAAGCCATGCCCTGTGCCCCCACCTAAAAACCAACAGTTATTTGCCTCTGGGTGAGTATCTAAAATAAAGTTTCCATCAGGCGAGTTTTCATAAGGGCAAACCCGATTTTCTACCAAAGGAGCATTTTTAAGAGCAGGAAAACGGTGAGAAATAAAGGCATGTGCTTTGGCAAAGACTTCTTGGTCTAAAAAACGATTGCCATTAGTGGGGTCAAAAATTTCTCCTCTCTTGTCCACCCCAATCTTAAAACCACGAGCCGCATTGGCAGGAATGCCATAGTAAAAGTCCTTGCCGTCCAAATCTACCCATACCGGCATATTATCAAATAAGGCAGTGTACGAAGCGGGTACGCCAAAGTAATATGCTTCTTGCTTGGTACAAGTGATAATTTCTCCTAAAACTTCAGGGAAAATTTGTCCTAACCAAGAGCCACAGGCAAAAACAAAAATATCTGATTGCCAAGTAGTTCCATTAGAGAGGGTGAGGTATGCTAACTTTTCATGCTTGACGGGAGCAGGGCTAACTTGGGCTTGTATGAAAGTTCCACCTTCTTTGACAAAAGCTTCTTGCACGGCTTGGCAACTCTCGCGTGCTTTAAGGTAGCCTCCGTAGGGGTCAAAAACGAGGTGATGCAGGTCGCCTGTATAAATATGCGGAAATCGCTGTTTTGCCTCTTGCAAGGAGATATATTGATATGATAAGCCGTGTTTTTGCATGAAGGGGATACTCTCTTCAGTGATAGGGTGGGAGGTTCCGTAGCAAAACCATAAAACCCCAGAGTTGAAAAAAAGGGATTTATTCCATAACTTTTGATGTGCTTTCCATAACTCTAACGCTCTGATATTGAGGTCAAAGTAGGTTTCGTTTGCTCCATAGGTAGAGCGTGTAACTCTGGTTTCGTCGCCTGAGCTTGAGCGAGAGTTGCCCGCTCCCCAAGCGTCTATGAGAGTAACTTTAAAGCCATTTCTTAATAAGAATAACGCCGTCCAGCCTCCAAAAGCCCCTGCACCTATAACAGTAATAGAGGTATTTTTGTCTAAAAGAGGCGCTTGTCTTAGTATTTTGCTTTGTGCGATGTCTCGTGGTGCGAAAGTTGTCTGTTCTTGCATATTGCTTAATAGGGGTCTGTAATCACAGGTTGGTACAAGCTAATGATAGTAGGGTCTGGTGCTATCAAATCAGCGATTTCATCTTTTTCCCTGTAATTAATAGTTCTTAATACATACTTAATAGATTCCAAACGCGCTTTTTCTTTGCTATTCCCTTTGATGATGACCCAAGGGCTGTAAGTGCGGTGAGTAGCATCAAACATTTTATCTTTATAAACAGTAAACTCGTGCCATTTTTTTTGCGCCTCCATGTCTATAGTACTGATTTTCCATTGTTTAAGAGGATTGGTTTGGCGTGCTATTAAGCGGCGTTTCTGTTCTTCTATATCTATGGAAAACCAAAATTTGATAAGTAAAATACCGTCGTCGACCAGCATTTTCTCGACCATAGGCACTTGTTGTAAAAATAAATGATACTGCTCCTCCGTGCAAAAACCCATCACAGGCTCTACTACGCCTCTATTATACCAACTTCTGTCAAAAAAGACCATTTCTCCCGGATTAGGGAGTTCTTTGATATATCTTTGAAAAAACCACTGCCCCTTTTCCACTTCGGTAGGCTTCGGCATAGCTACTACGCGCATAGCTCTGGGGTTAAGGTATTGGGTAAAGCGAAAAATAGCCCCTCCTTTGCCTGCTGTATCGCGTCCTTCAAAAATCAATAATACTCTTTTCTGATTCTCTTGTACCCAACGCTGAAGACCGACAAGTTCTATTTGTAATTTTTCTAAGGTAGCTTCATAAGCCAATGGATAGTTTTCCATGTCTATGTAGCCATTGTTTCTCAAAGGGGCAGTAGTGGGGTTCAATGTTGAAATTTCCATCATTGGTAATAAAAAGTTTTTATTATGCCACAACAAACGTAAACACACACTTTCTTGTTAAAAAACAGATACAAACATTAAAGATAAGTTTTAAAAAAGTCATTTGTATCAATGGCAAGTTAATAAATTGCTAATATATTTAACATAGATTTTTATATTTTTATCTCTGAACTACTGGGATTACTACTTGTTTTGAGTAGTAATCTTACTCTCTGCATCAACTCCCTTCAAATGAGGCAGTACAAAATTCTCATCAGTAAAAGCACTGAAAGATTCTGTTCCCTAACCTAAGTGCTTAATACTTATTTAGACTATGCAAGCAAAAATAAGGAAATTAATAGCAAGAAGCATGTAAGTTTGCAGAGAATTATGATAGAAAAATAGGCAATGTTAATTAGCGAAGAGATATACTTGTAAGAAATTGCAAGGAATATTCGAGATTTTGAAACAAAAATTTGACATTTACAGTATTTAAGAATAAATTTAACAAGTTTTTTAAATCTTTATCAAAAATGAAAAGAGTAATATTTATTTCACTTTTATTCCTTTTGCCGTTTTTGGCTATGGCTCAGAGCGAATTAGTCAAGCTTACTGCAGAAGATGATAAGTTCTTCGAAGCGCAACTCCCTTATCTTCAGAAGTGGATGGACGAACACAAGATTGGTGCTGTGATTAAAACAGAAAAATTGATAACTAACTTAGCTGATAACACGGTTACAGTGTATCTGAAATTAAATTATCAAGACAGTGATTCTGCGTTTTTTGCTTACAACAACTTGAAAAGAAAATTTGATAGCTTGCACACGCTCTCTTTAGAAACTTCCATTTTCAATAAGGCGACACAGCTTTTAGAAGTTCCCGCAAACCAACTTATTGTGTCAATCGCAGATAGGAGTGAGGATACAAAAAATGTGAAAATTTCTTTCAAAGATGATAAGATAGACGTAAGAAACGTAGGAACGAGGGCTGTTACAAGTTCTATCAATGTCAAAGTCCCTTCACCTAAATTAGTAGTTCCTGCAAGTAATAAAAAAACAGTAAAAAGACCTACCACTGTTTCGGCTGCTGATAAGCAAAAAGCACAAGAACAAGAAAATGCCTTTAAGTTAGAAGTACTAAAAAAAATCAGACAGGAATCCGAAAAATATTTTACTGCTCCCAATAGAGGAGGGAAATTTACCTACTTAGGTATTAGAGATGGGGTACTTCGTTTTGAAGTAAGCGATATTAAGAAAGAAATTATTAGGGATAAAGGAGATTTCTTAGCTCCTTATGAAATGATTACCTTCACTATCAACTTTTCTAAAGAAGAGAAGGGAGATAAAGAGGAAGGACTAAAAGTAGAGTTCGCAATAGATGCTAAGAAGGGAGCAAGTTTTCCTTGGAAGCCACGGGTAAGTGCCTTTGTTCCTATAGATGATGATAAAGAGGGCAAATACAAAATGGAAATGTATTCATATATCTACGGTGCCATGATAGAAAAATGGCTGGAGAAACTAAACTGAATATGAAAGAATCTAAGTTAAAAAACATTATCGCAATTTCTATTGCTACATCAAAATTCTTAATCATCGCTTGGCTTTTGCTTTTATTCATAGCTGAAAGTTACACTTTTGATGACTTCATTAGTATTATGAGCATCATTTTACCAGCTTTTTCTGTTCATGCTTCTGTCATTGTTCGCTACACGGTCATGCAACGCTACAACCACAAAGCGGAAGATAAGGAAGTAAAAGCATCTTTTCTCTATACGACATTAGTAATGCTTTTCTTTTACACCTTTGCTATTATTGCAACTCTTGCATACCGACACGATGTAGGACCCGAGGCTATGGAAAATGTAAAAACTTCTTTGGGATTGGTGGAAACAATATTTGGGGGGTACTTAGGTTACGCCATTGCCAATCTTTTCAGAATACAACCTGAGATAGATATTGATTAGCAGGTGAAAGCAAACTTACCAAGCATTTTTAAACTTTACAAAACTTAAAAACAATGAAAAAACTTGTTCTCGTGTTTTTAACCCTATTCCTGAACATCTTGGCTTTTGCACAGCAAAGCCAAACAGGGGATAATGAAAAGCGTTTGGCTTTTGTCATTGGGAATGCCAATTACGATGGTATTAACAAACTCCGCAACTCGGTCAATGATGCAAGAAAGATGAAAGAAAGCCTAAGCAATTTAGGCTTTAGCGTAATTTACTTAGAAGATGCAGATTTAGTAACTATACAAAAAAAATTCATTGAGTTTAAAAATCAAATTAAAAATCATACAGTAGTTTTATTCTATTACTCTGGACACGGTTTGCAGGTCAAAGACATCAATTACTTAGTACCTATCAAAGCAGACTTAGAATCGATGAGTGCCGATGAGACTGGTAGTAGTATTGAGTTTGGCTGTTTTAAAGTGAATGAGATTGTAGAGGCAATGAATGAAAAGCAGGGTAATACTAATATCATTATTTTAGATGCTTGCCGTGATAATCCTGTGGAGAAGCTTGCCGCATCAAAAGGCGCAAAAACCAGAAGTCTTGCAACTGCTCAAGGGTTAGCCTCAATGAATGCCTCAGAAGGAACTATCATTATGTACGCTACCACGGCGGGAGGAAAAGCTTCTGATGGAGAAGGGGACAACGGCTTATTTACGTCTGAGTTGATAAAGCAGATGAACAAGCCACGCATGAAAATTGAGGAAGTATTCAAGGAAGTAGGCAAGGAGGTGAGGCAAAAGTCAAATAATAAGCAAAGCCCAGAATTCAGTGGAACTTTTTATGGGAACTTCTATTTCAAACCAGAAAAATATATGACTCCTGAAGAAAAAGAGGCAGAAAGGTTAGAAAAGGAGAAAAAGCAAAAAGAAGAACAAGCTAAAATAGAAGAAGCAAGAAAAAAAGCCTTAGAAGAAGCCGCTAAAGCTAATACAGAAGAATTAGCAAAGATTCAAGCCCAAAAAGATGCAGAGCAAGCGGCAATGAGAAAGCAGTTTGAGGCAGAATTAGCCGCAGAAAAAGCCAGACTTGCGCAACTAACAAAGCAGTTTGAGGAAGAGAAAGCCAGAGAACAAGAAAGAATCAAAGCAGAAATAGAAAAAATCAAGCAGGCAGAAAAACAGAAATTGGCTGAGTTGGAGAAAAGAGAAAACGAACTAAAAGCACAGTTAGAGAAAGAAAAAGCAGAGGCTCTCAAAGAAGCCAATAAAAAACAAAAAGAACTTGAAGAAGCTCAAAGACAGGCAAAAGAAATAGAACAAAAATTACTTGCAGAAAAGTTAGCCCTTGAAGCGAATAGACAAAAAGCAAACGAAGCACAACTCAAAGCCCAGCAACGCATTATAGATAGCATTGCTCAAGCCTCAGAGCGATTAAAATTTTTGCAAAATGAGTTTACTCAAATAAGGCAGAAACAGATAGCAGATAGCTTGGCGCGAGTAGAAAAGGAAATGAAAATGCAAAAGGAACTCGAGGAGGCAAAGCAAGCCTTAACTTCCTCTACAAATCAAGAAATAGGAAAGTTAGACGAGGAGCAACAAGAAAAAATAGAAGAATATAACAAAAAAATTCAGTTTTTTGCCTCCGAGGTAGCCAATAAGGAAATACAGTTAGCAGCAGCAGAAACAGCAATAGCCACACAAAAGAGAATCATAGATTCTTTACTGGCGCTGACAGAATCCAAAAAAATTAAAGAACTCAACCTGACCGAGCAGGAGAAAATAGACATAAATATGGAAAATGAGTGGAAAGACTTTGGCAGGTACAGAAACTTCTTTGAAATGGACGGCTACAGATTTGGATACAGAATAGATAGAAACAACGAGTTTAGCTATAATATTGATGTTACTAAGGAAATTTTTAAAGATGACTCCAATGAGTCCGAACACGTCTATGTAAGTAGAATTACCATAGACGATATGTCTGATAAAAATATTACAATGAAATTACTTTACAGCGAGTACAGGGACAATCACTACATGAATTATGGCTGGGTAACATCAGCATCTTCTTATGTAGAAGCAAGATTTGACTTGGAAAATAAGGTAGTAAAGTTCGTACCTGTAAGTAAGATAAGTATGCTTCGCAATTCAGGACAAGATTTTATCAGTGAACTAAATTTCGAGGACAGCAATCTTTCTATAAGAAGTGCCATAGTTATTACTATTAAGTATTTCATGCGTCATTATACACGTGCAACAAGGCATGTAAGATAGAAATAGCATATCCTTCCGCTTTTCACAAAATAGTGGAAGGATATAAAATATATTTTTGGGGTATCACAAAAAGTAGATTTTGCAACGAAACTTCTGTTGTAAACATATTGCTTAAATTGCTGACAAGAAAAATTTCTATTCAAATAAGGATACACTTTCTAATTCTTCCAAGTGGGTTTGTAAGCGTTTCATGGGCTTGGCTATTGCTACTCTGCCTGAGCGCACAAAGCTCAAAATCCCAAAAGGTTCTAATTTTTTGAAAAGGGCTTGGGTTTCGTGTTCTCTTCCTGTCTTTTCTATTACGATAAACTCAGGCTCGATAGCTAAGACCCTTGCGTTGCTCTCCCTGATGATGTCCTCTACTGCCTCACTGTGGGCAAAGACTTTGGTGGGCATCTTGTAAAGGGCTAACTCTTGGTAAACAATCTGCTCATCTTCGTAAAAAAAGCATTTCAACACTTCTACCTGCTTTTCTATTTGTTTGACCACTTGTGCTATTTTGTCATAGTTTCCATTAACTACAATGGTGAAGCGACTAACGCCCTGAGTTTCTGTTTCTGAAACAGTGAGGCTTTCTATATTAATTTTTCTGCGAGTAAAAACCGTAGTTACTCTATGCAATAAGCCAATGGTATTTTCTGTAAAAACAGAAATAGTAAATTTTTTATCGTTCATAGTTAAAAAATTATAAACCATTAATTACAAATGGTTTATTATGAATTGTTTATATTGTTTTTAAATTCATAATTTATCATTCATTATGGAATCTACCTCCCAAAGAATCAAGGACTTGTCTGTATAATTTCCGCTTCCTTCTGTACAGTTTTCATTAATGACCTTCAAAGGTTTAGGAAAATGAAAAGGAGCAAGCGCTAAATTTAAAGGACGCCAATCTCCTGTAACGATGTCTTGATTTTCAGTTCTACGAGGAAAACTCGTTGTAAGAAGATATTTGATGTTACTTTTCTTCAAATTATCAAGAAATCGGAAAATGTCAGCAAAAGATAGATGCACCAAGCAATCTCTGCAAAGCATAATCTCTGCTTTAGGTAGTGAATCTTTGGTAATATCCAATACAAGAAATTCGTAATGCACTTGTTTTATGGTATCTGAAAAATTTTCAGCTACCCATCGCTTGTTTTTGGCAATAACCTCTGGCACTATGTCTGCCCCAATGTAGCCTTTTACAGGCAAGTCAATCTTACTAATCCAGCCTAAATCACCGCAAGGAGCATCAAGCAAGGTTTCTACACCTAACTCTATCAGCAACTTAGGTATTTCCACTGAAATTGTAGCCGTCTGCTCGCTATTAGAGCCTTGTCCTGAAACCGATTCGCTATCCCCCCAATGATTTTCTTGGTGAATTTTCTTAAAAACCTCCTCCATGTTTAGCTCTATTCCGTTTTCTTTGAGTTTTTGAAAATACTTTTCATCAAAAGGAAGTTCTTTTTTCATACTATTTCAAGTAGAATTGTGTTTGAAATAACATCAAATATATATTTAAAATTATCACTCTAACCGAATATCTGCTACTCCTGCACCCGCAGGTACCATAGGGAATACATTGGTTTCCTTTTCTACACAAATTTCTAAGAAATAAGCCTCTGGACTTTCCAACATAGCATCTAAGGCACTGCTCAACTCCTCTCGTTTTTCTACTCTTTGGGCTTTGATAGAAAAAGCCTCTGCTAATTTGATAAAATCAGGGTTTTCCATATCTACTGAGGAGTAACGATTATCAAAAAAGAGTTGTTGCCATTGGCGTACCATTCCTAAGAAGTTGTTATTCAAGATAATGATTTTTACAGGAATTTTATACTGCATGATTACCCCTAACTCTTGCATAGTCATTTGAAACCCTCCATCTCCTATGATGGCTATTACTTGGCGGTCAGGTCTGCCTACTTTTGCCCCGATAGCAGCAGGCAAACAGAAGCCCATCGTTCCTGCCCCCCCAGAAGTAATATTGCTTTCTGTTTCAGTGAATTGGTAGTAGCGTGTTGTAGTCATTTGGTGCTGACCTACGTCAGTGGCTATGATTGCTTTGCCTTCGGTCTTGTCGGAGAGCATTTTGATAACCTCCGCCATTTTGATTTTTTCCGTGTTAGGAGCGAAATCTTTGCTTACTACTTTTTCATACTCAATTCTATCTGCATCTGCAAACTCTTGCAACCATTCTGGATAGGCTTTAGGAACTACTTTTTCAGTCAAAGCTATAAGTGCTTCCTTTGCGTCAGCAACAATAGCTACTGTGGTTTTTACGTTTTTGTCTATTTCCGCAGGGTCTATTTCTATGTGAATTACTTTGGCTTGCTTGGCGTAAGTTTTTAAGTCGCCTGTAACTCTGTCGTCAAAGCGCATTCCTACGGCAATCAAGACATCGCACTCGTTAGTTTTTATATTGGGTCCGTAATTTCCGTGCATTCCCAAATAGCCTACATATAGAGGGTGCTTGGTCGAGAAGGCAGATAATCCAAGCAAAGTGCTTGCTACAGGTATGCCCGATTTCTCCGCAAAAGTTTTTAATTCTTCTTGAGCTTTAGAAAGAATTACGCCTTGCCCTACCAACATCAAAGGTTTTTTAGCCTGATTAATCAAAGTTGCTGCTGCTTCTACGGCGTTCATGTCCACCTTGCGGCGAGGGAAATAACTACGAATTTTGGTGCATTTATGGTATTCAAAATCAAAGCGTTCGTTTTGGGCATTTTTAGTAATATCAATCAAAACGGGACCTGGGCGACCGCTTTGAGCAATATAAAAGGCTTTGGCAAAGGCTGTGGGGATTTCTTCTGCTTTGGTAACTTGAAAGTTCCACTTCGTAATAGGCAGGGAAACACTAATGACATCTACTTCTTGAAAAGCATCAGAACCAAGCAAATGGCGAAAAACCTGCCCTGTAATGCACACCACAGGCGTAGAGTCTATCATAGCATCTGCGATGCCTGTAATGAGGTTGGTTGCACCAGGTCCTGAAGTGGCAATTGCTACTCCTGCCTTACCTTTTACTCTGGCATAGCCTTGAGCGGCATGAATAGCTCCCTGCTCGTGGCGAACTAAATAATGTTTTAGCTTATCCTGATAGTGATAAAAAGCATCATAAACAGGCATAATTGCGCCTCCGGGGTAGCCAAAGACGCACTCCACGCCTTCTGCTAAAAGAGAGAGAACAACTGCTTCGGCTCCTGTAATATTTAATTTTTGACTGCTTGGTTTTTTTTGAGTACTTACTTCTTGCAACAGTGTTTCCATATTAGTAATGTTGGATAGTTAAATAGCTTAATAGTTATTGTAAGTGCTTAGCATTTAATTTTTAGTGGTTAGTTATTAGATAGTTGCACAGCTAAATAGTTTTGTCTGCATTTGGTAGTTAGCAGTAGGTTATTGTATATAATCGACTTTCAAATTTAGCGAATCTACTGGTAAATTTATTATAATTTGGTTCATTTTTTTTATAGTTCGTCAAAAAATGACTGATAGTCAGTTTTTATTTGTGTATTCAGTACCTTCTGTGAGATTTCATTGCTTCCTCACAAATGAAAGAGCCTTTCTACTATCGGAGTAGAAAGGCTCTTTCATTTTATTTAGTGTGCAAGTATTCCTTTCCTACCCCGCAGCCGAGGTAATAATGAGAACGACCACCACAAGAATAATTGCATTCAATTTCATTTTTTATTAGTTTTAGACAAATGTCTTAAATAAAGAATAAAAAAGCAAATAATTTTTAGAAAAATTTATAGTTTTGTATAAACAGTGTTAAAACCAGAAAAGTATCTGTACCGATGGCAATCACTACAAAGAGGCTAATATACTTTGAGTTGAAATATATAGTCTTGTAATTTCTTAATCTGCTGAGGTCTTTTAACTCCTGCTAATTTGTTATTTTTAGGTAAAACAATAGAAGTTTCCAATGAATCCGAATGCACTTCTTCTAAAATTTTAAATAACTCTTTGGTTTTAAGGGCAAAAGCCACTCCTTCGGAGTCTTTATCTTTCTTAGTAATTACACCAATAATATTTCCTTTGCTATTAAAAACAGGACTTCCACTATTACCACGATTCACGGGGATAGATACTTGATATTCAGTAGTATCGCTATCAAAGCCTGTTTTAGAACTTACTGTTCCTTCGCTGTAAACGATGTCGTCTTTAGGATAAGCCAAAGTGAATACTTCTTCTCCTAAATCTGCAATATTTTTTTCAAAAGTATAAGGTAATTTACCAAACCCCGTAAAATTGCTATCTGAAATTTTTAAGATAGCAATATCTCTATCTTTGTTGCCGTAAATCAGTTCTACTCTATACCTGTATTGAGCATTGGTCATAGACTCAATAACTAAGGAGTCGGCAACTCCTTCTACCTGACTTGTTTTTTTAACTACGTGGTAGTTAGTAATTAAGTAACCGTTAGAAGAAATGACAAAGCAAGTACCTCCGCTTTTCTGTACTCTGGAATATTGGCTTTCTTGTGCTTTAATGGTATTCTTTAAGTCATTAATAGATAGCTTTGTTTGGTTCAGCTCTCGGGCAAGTTGCTGTACACGAGAATATTGTTTCCCTTCTAAAGCCTTGATGTAGTCTAAGGTAAATACGGTACTTAGCACTGCTATCAAGGCTACAGAAGCCGCTACTGCAATTGTGGGAAGGTATTTCTTTTGGAATGATTTGATAGCAAAGCGCATAGATGAGGGTCTGATGCTACCTTGCGTCGCCATTTCTTGGTGAAATTCATTAAACATTGATTTCAACTGCCTACCTTTGGCGTATTTGTCAAAGCCTCTTCTTAATTTTTGATGGACTGCTACTTCTTGAGCCAAGAACTCATTTTCGTGTAAGGCTTTTTCAAACTCTTTTAATTCTTCTGCTGAAAGTTGCCCTTCTAAGTACCTTTCTATCTGCTCTATCTGCTTATTGGTCATCATTGATATTGGTAATTTCTAACTATTAAAAAAGCAAACTAATTAAATACCTATTATTTTTTTCAAACGATTTAAGCATTTGTATTTTTGAGTTTTTGCATTATCCGCATTGGTATAGCCCATTTTCTCTGCTATCTGGTTCATGCTTAGTTTTTGGATATAATAATCTTCCAAAATAGTACGGCAGGGTTCTCCTAATTTTTTCAGTGCCTCTTCCATTTGGCTAAACTGAATCTCCGTATCTACCTGCTCCTCTTCGTCTATCAGAATAAAATCCTCAAAGTCTTCTATTTTCCCCAGAAATTTATTTTTTTTATATAAATTTTTCAACCAAAGCCGCCTACACACTGAATAAATATATGTTTTTATTTTACAATTCAGTTGAAAATCAGGATTCTGAAGATGCTCATAAAGAATCATAAAAGCTTCTTGATAAACGTCTTTTGCTTCGTCTTCTGTTCCATTATTAGTACTGATAAAGTGCAACACCATAGGGAAGTGAAGTTTATACAAGCGATTCATTATTTGGCGGTTATCTTGCCTAACACCTTCAATAAATTCCTCTTCCGTCAGAATCTTTAGTTGGTTCATGCAAATGCTGTGCTTTTAATACAATGAATAAGGTAAAAGTAACCCTCAAATTTGCAAAAATAGGTTTTTTAATATTTTTTTAACTAAATAGATGATAGGAATCTGTATTTAAAATTTTCTCATTTTTTCATCATTTTAGCCTTGCTTATAAAAAAAAACAAAACAAAAACCGCAACTTTGTAATCATTAAGAATACAATAATGTACACATGATTTTAAGTATAGAAACTTCTACTGAGGTCTGCTCGGTTGCCTTGCATAAAGATGGTAATTTACTTGCTTATTATGAACTCTTTACAGAAAAATCACATTCCTCTGCCTTAACCTTGCTCATCAGAAGTATAGTAGCAAATATGAATAAAAAACTTACAGATTTGCAAGGCATAGTGCTTTCTCAGGGTCCGGGGTCTTATACAGGACTGCGCGTAGGTACTTCTGTTGCCAAAGGGCTTTGTTATGCTTTGGATATGCCTTTGTATGCAGTAGATACACTATTGGCAATGGTACACACAGCTAAACAAATGATATTACTGCCTGAGGAAGTATTGTTCTGCCCTATGATTGATGCAAGACGCAATGAAGTATTTACCATGCTCGCTGATAGCCAATTTTGTATTTTACAGCCTACTGAAGCGATGATTCTTGCTCATGATTCCTTTGCAGAAGAATTAGCAAAAAAAGCCATACTAATTTTTGGAGATGGTGCAGAAAAAGCAAAAAAAATCATTACACACCCTAATCTGATATTGCTACCTCAGATTTACCCCTCTGCTAAAGCCGTTGGAGACTTATTTTTCTTAAAAAAAGCACAGCAGGTCGACGTAGCTTATTTTGAGCCTTTTTACCTCAAAGAAGTTTATACCAAAGTAAAACTATCCTCTAACTGATGCTGAGAGTAAAGTAATTTAGAACTTTTGGAAAGTTGAAAGATGGGGCTATCATTCCCAATTTTCCATTCTTTGTTGCACCTTTGCCATCTCTACATCAAATATCTTTTTGAAAAAGGCATACTGTTCTTTTGGGGCGATTTCTTCTAATTTGATTATAGCGTCTTCTGCAAAAGCCACATAGTTCATTTCTAAGCATTGCAAGATATACAATTCATACAAAGGAATAGGAAATTCCTGATAATCATTATACAAGCCTAATGCTTCTACCAAAGTATCGTATGCTTTTCGTGTCTGACCTCTTTTGTTGTAATGTACGGCTAACTCCATAGGAATATCTATGAGCAAAGGAAGTTGGCGATGCGCCTTGTTAAACAAAGCCTCTGCATGAAGGCTGTCGTTTTGGCTATCTAAGTAAAGAGCCTTGAAAAAATTTTTGTATCCTTGTTGGTTTTTTTTCGGCTTAAAGCTATCTATTATATTGCCTATATCTTTGATTTTCTTTAACTTATAGAGTAATTTTAAATCAGCTAAAATTAGTTCCTGCTGAACATCTGGAGCTATACCGCTGATGCCTGTAAGCGCGTTTCGGATAATCTCTGCCGAGGTAGGTCTATTTAGGCTAAGGTAATATGAAATTCTATCAACAGCAGTAAGTACTTGGTAGTTTGGCTCTTGTATATTTTTAAAAATTTCATTAAAACTTTGGTCTGAAAGAACAAAATGGTTGTAATGGATAAATCTATATTTTGAAATATCATCAAAATTATTGATAGTCAGTCTTTTTATGCTATCAGGGTGAATAAGCCTAAGCATATCTTTGGCTATCAGCCTATGGCTTGAATCTGCTTTGGCATCATTGGCGATAGTAGTCCAGACTTCTATGGCTTCTGCTCGCTCTTGGGGAATTTCTGAAAGCGCGATGGCATAGTTTAGCCTTGCTTGCTTGCTATCTAATTTAGCTGCTGAGGCAAGATATTTGATGGCTCTTGGGTAATTATCCTGCTCTATCATCATTATTCCTGCCAGATTGCCGTAAAATGGGCTTACATCATTCAAGGAACTAAACAACTTGTCCATATTTTGATAAGCCTCTAAGTTTTCCCCTACGGCTCTATTTCTCAAAATATCAATCAAATCTAAATAAAGCATTACCTCGCCATTACTGCTTACTTTTCTGTATTGGCTCAGCTTTGTCCATATCAAACTGTCGTTATTTTCTATCTGATTGAGTGCATAGTTATAAAAATAACATAAATTTCCTCCAAAAATCACATAATCAGGAAGATATGCTACATTTAGTTTTTTAGAAGTCTTTTGATGTTGAGCGTTGTAAAGGACTAATTCATTGTTGTCTGTGTGCAAATCATCTTTTAATCCTAACATAGTTTTTACTGAGTCGGGAGACATCAAGAGATTGTTTTTCAATAAGGTAGCGTAAATATTGGCGGCGGCGATTCCCTCTTCTTTGAGCAGAGGTCGTGCTTTTTCGAAGTGATAAAAAGCAGAGTCCCATAAGTCATTTGTATTGGCAAAAAGCAATCCCAATTTCAAATGCAGTTCTCCACTTTTAGGGAAGCGATTTACACCTTCTTGCAGTTTAAAAATAGCCTCTATCAAGCGGTCATTTTGCATGTATAAATCGGCAAGTTGGGCGTAGGAAAAGGGATAAGTATTTTTTACTACTGCTCTATTGAAATAAATATAGGCATTCTCGATATTGCTAAATTGTAGGGCTATTGTACCGAGCGAATAGTTAGATTTGTGGTTAAAAGGGTCATAACCTGTGGCAGTTTTGTAATACTGCTCGCTCAGAAAAATATCATTGGTAGCGCGGTAAGTATCTGCTATGCCATTGTAGTAAGCCGCAATAGACTGATTATAAATAAAATAGCTTGAACGAGAAAACATAAAAAACAGTAACACCCCTCCAATGACATAAATCCAAATGAAGTCTAATCGCTTAGGCTGATAAATTACTTTATATACTTTCTGATTTGCTTGAATATACGGATAAAAGTTAGTTAAAGAATAAAGGAAGAACCCCGCTCCAAAAGCTAAGTGTGTATATAGAATACTATCATGGAAAACTTCTATCAAAGGGTCGTTGGCGGTAGCAATGGCATAGCTAATGGTAGATAGGCTGATGATTGCCAAAGCTAAGTAAAAGAAGGCTCCTGTAGGCGAGAATGACATGATGCCTTTGTAATGAATCTCTCTGCGTTTGAAGCCCCAAAGCCCAATCATCACAGTAACTGCAAAAAGTACAAAAGCATCTACATACAAAATTTGCCAATTAATAGCCCCAATGCTAACCATGTAGGCGTAAAGGACATTGAAAAGATAAATGCTTGAAAGTACTATGTAGTGCCTTGCTGTGTGTTTGCTTGCTACGCTTGCCGAATCTGTTACCAAGTATAGAATACCATTAATGATTTCATGAGCATTGAAAGCGGCAAAAGTTGCACAGATAATCATAGGCACAATGATACCAAAATTAGCAATAAACATCTCAGGGTGAGCGACTTCTGCGAATTGGTAAACTAATACGCCTAAGCCAAGTGTAATGAAGGTAAAAACTGCGAAACGAGAAACCATAGAAACCTGCCAACCTATTTTACTATTGGCAAAAGCATTGAAGTAATAGCTAATAGGCATGTAGGCGAGCAGAGCAATAATTAGGAAAATTTTTTCCTCAGAACCAAAAAATCCTAATAATTCACTATTAAGCGTAGCTAAGTAAAGTACAAAAATAGAAGCAATGACAAAGTACCAAGTACGACTAAGAAAGGTAGCCGTAGTAAGTAAAATCAGCATGCCGAACACGAGAAAAATTAGATACAGGTAGGTAGCTGAGAAGTTCAGTTCTATGTTTCCTGCTTTATAACTTTCTAAGATAAGGTAACTATCAGCAGTAATTTGAAACTCGAAGAGATTTTTATCAAAACTATCTACAACTACTTGTTTGGGTTTGGTTTCACTGACTTTTTCCCAACGAAGCACAAATCCACTATTTATTCCATAGCTGATAAAGTACAAAACGATGGCAATACCAAAAACTGCTAAGGTTGTCAAGAATAAGAATTTTTCGCCTTTGCTTACTTCTGAGCTTCTCCAGCGATTCCAGAAAAATAGGTATTTCAAGGATATTATGATTTTGTAATTACAAATTTTACAGACGTAAATAGTTGTAACCTCTCTATTTTATTTTGCAAATCTACATAATTTCTTTGATAAAATCAGAAGTCGGCAAATCTTCTTCGTCTTTGAGTGCTACCCCAGATAGACGCTTGCTTTTTATCATTTCTAATAAGTAAATGAGTTTGGCTTGAGCAAGAGGATAAGCCAAACCCTTAGCGTGAATATTGGAAATACAATTTCGCCTCTCATCGGTAGCACCTATAAAAGGCTGGAAGGTAAGATAAATGCCCATACTATCTGCTGTGCTTAATCCGGGACGCTCTCCTATCAATATTGTAGCAATTTGGGCGTTCAATAAAACTGCTATTTCATCAGCGCAGGCTACTCTTCCCTGTTCCACTAAGCAGATGGGGGCGATTTCCCATTCTTTTGCTTGTAGGTGAGAAATCACTTGGTTGAGAATAGGAGCAGCGTGTGTATTTACTGCCGTAGCAGAAAGACCATCTGCAATGACAAACACTACATCATGCTTTGGTAGATGACTTGCATTTTCTTGTAATAATTGTTGTGAAGCTTGGCTAAGTCTTCTGCCTTGATTAGGATTTTTAAGATAGGCTAAGCGGTCTTGGGCTTGTGTATGCAAGTCAAAAACAGTGAACGAAGGGTTCAAATCTCCTTTTATTTTTTTTCTATCCAAAGTAGAATATACTGCATCTCTTGCTTTGGCATGTTCCAAGCGAAAATCGAGCAGGAAATGCGTAGGCAAAGAAGTACCCGCACGACCAATAGCAATACGCGCTTGCGTGAATTGATTTAAAAAATGCCATGTATTCTTCTCGTACTCCATGGAATTTTACGACAATAGCTTTCGTCTTTGTAAGTAAAGGTATTTTTCTGTATTTTCAACTTTCCAAACATTTAAAACTCTTGGGAAGTTGCACTTACAAGCCACCTAACAGTTGTTTTCTCTGCATTTCCAAAGAAGCAACATTGTTTTGTGCAATGCTTAGGTTCGGAGGGAAACCATTAGGGAAAATGATTTCAGTAAAGTTTTCATCTTTATCGCCAAGATTAACTTTGTATTTCTTGATTTGCAACTTGCCACTGCCTATCTGCGACTCTGTTCCAAAAACATAGTAACTGTTCTTCTTGTAAGACTGCGGATAGAGGAACAGCGTGGGCTTCAACGTCGTCATCTTTACTTAAAACAATGGCTCTCACGCTCATACCCGGCAAAACTAATGCTCCTTGTGGTGGATTAAATGTTACATGAACTTCTATGGCTTTGGTTTCAGGGTCTATGGAGCGTGAGATGCTTTGCACTTTTCCTATCACCGATTTAAAGGAAGAATTAACAAAATCTATTTCCACACTTTGCCCTTCTTTGATTAAATTGATTTCTTTGTCATAGACATAGATTTCTGCATGAAGTTCATTGATATTGACTAACTCTGCTAAAATGGTTTGTTCTGATGCCAATGCTCTAATAGAAATAGGTAGTTTGATAACATAACCGTCTATGGGAGAAGTAATGGTTACCGAATTAGATATTTTTGCATGTTGAGGGTCTTGCAAGTTTGCGATATTGATGCCTAAGAGTTCTAATTTCGCACTAATACTTTTTTCTCTACTAATAGAGGCTTTGTACTTTGCTTCGGCAGTTTGCAAGTCCACCAAAGCGCCTACTCTATTCCTAACAAGCTCTTTTTGCCTTTCTAACTCTATGGTAGCAAAATCTGCTTCACTTTTGGCAGCTAAATAATCGTTTTGCAGTTCTATCAAACGCATGCTTGTTAAGGTCATCAGGGGGGCTCCTTTTTTGACGATGCTTCCTTCTACTACAAAGATTTTATCGACTTTGCCCTCGATGTTAGAACTCACCGTCGCACTTAGGTTAGGTAAAGATTTGACCTTTCCATTGAGATAGACATTTTGAACGATTTGCTTGCGTTCGGGTTTGATGAATTTGATATTGAGTGTTGCTAACTGATTTTCAGAAAGTTCTAAGAAGTCAAGCGTTTTTGAGAGGTTTTCGCCTACTTTTTCTTGCTTGCTACAAGCGGATAAAAAAAGTATAATGATGGCTATATAAAGAATGAATGTATTTTTCATATAAAACAATTTTTTTGATAATGATGTTAATTTTTTCTTGAAAAATGGCTTACAGAGTTGTGTCCACTGTTAGCATTTTTCTATCGTACTCTTGCTTTTACTGCTCTCCTTTGAGGTATTGCAGATAAATGATAGCCTGATTAAAGTTTTTGAGTGTTTCTAAGTAGTTTGCTTCTATTTGGAATGCCAATTCTAAGTTTTGCAAGTAAGCGTAGTAGGTAATACTTCCTAAGCGATAACTTTCCCTTGCATCACGTAGTATTTCACTTGCCTCTCTTAAACCAACATTCTCAAAGTAATTTAAGTTTTCATCTGCTTGTCTGTATAAAGCAAGCGCGTTGGTATATTCTGTATTGAGTTGCAAGGTATTAATGCGAGTTTGGGTTTGAGCTATCTCAAATTCTTTCATGCTTGCTCTAATACTTGCTCTCTGTCCCCATGCCCAAATTGGAATAGAAATTCCATAGCGCAAGCGATTTTGGAAAGGAGCATAGCTTACATCATTGACATCTGTCGAGCCTTGGTTGAGGTAGCCAAAAAAGAAATTCGGTAGAAGTTTTCTTTTTTCTACTTTTACCAGACTGCTATTCAGACTTTCTATTTGACGATTAAAAGTCAAAATAGGGTTGCCTGCAAAAGCAGTAGTGTCCAGTAACCTGTACGAAGCAGGTAAAGGAGGCATTTTACTCAACTTTGCATTAGGTAGGTTGGTCGTGTCTGCGGCATTTCCTAAAAGCAAGCCAAATTGCAACTTAGTATTGCGAAGTTCTACCTCTGCCTGGCGCAAGTTATATAGGATTTTTTTGTATTGGGATTCTCCATTAATACGCTCTAAATTAGTGATTTGCCCTACACGATACCGCACATCATTTACGCGTATAATATCTCTGTAAATCGAGTCTTGTCTTCGCAGAAGATTGACTTTCTCGATGATGAACTGCAAGTTGATGTAGGCAACTTTTACTCTGTAAGCTAAGTTATTGGCTGAGATTTGTTTTTCTGCTTCTGAAACACCTATTCTATTTTGCTGTGCCTCTGCCTGAGCCGCATACACCGCAGGGAACTGTATTCTTTGCATTACTCCCGGTCGCATTACCGTTCCTGTGGGGGCTTCAAAAATCAACTCTGGATTTTCTACATAGTAAGCGGCTGGTTTGAGCAAAATTTGCTGTTGTATCTTTTGGTCGGCTAGCTTGATTTGTGGGTTTTTTTCCATTGCCAGATTTACTGCCTCTTGCATAGAAAGATTTTTTTGCCCAAAGGCAAGCATACTGATAAAGAGGAATAGCAAAATCATCATTACTTTGCTAAAAGGAGCGTGTGCCTTTTCTCGTTTGGAGAGGTCTTCTTCGTCTGCTTTCTTTCTTTTTCTCTTAAAAATACAATACAAAGTAGGTAAAACAATGATAGTTAGGATAGTAGTAGTAACTAACCCTCCTATTACTACTGATGCCAAAGGTTTTTGGACTTCTGCACCTACACTTGTAGAGAGCGCCATAGGCAAGAAGCCTAATGCCGCCACCGCTGAGGTCATCAAGATAGGTCGGAAACGCTCTCGCAAACCTCTCATTACTCTGTGTTCTGGTTTGATTACCCCCATTTCGCCTAATTGATTAAAATGTTCTACTAATAAAATGCCGTTCAATACTGCAACTCCAAAAAGGGCAATGAAACCTACCCCTGCTGAGATGCTAAAATTCATGCCTCTGATAAGTAAGGCAAAAACCCCTCCTACGGCTGATAAAGGAACGACCGTATAAATCAGTAGGCTATCTCCTACTGTACCAAAGGAAGCGAAAAGTAAGCAAAAAATAATAAACAAGGCAATGGGTACGACTATCCCTAACCTTGCCTTTGCGCGACTAAAGTTTTCAAACTCGCCTCCATATTCTATTTCGTAGCCCTTAGGAAGACTCACTTCGGCATTTACTTTGACTATCAGGTCTTTGACAATAGACTCCAAATCTCTTCCGCGCACATTGAAGCCGATATTGGATTTTCTTTTTAAGTTTTCATGTCCAATTTCCGAGGGACCGATTTCTTCTGTAATATCAGCCAACTCTCTAATGGGTATGCTTACGCCTGTGGAGGACTGCACGAATAAGTTTTTAATATTTTCTACTTTTTCTCTTTCAGAGCTACTCAATCGTAAGGTAAGGTCGAATCGCTTATCATTTTCGTAAATCGTTCCTGCGATTGCCCCTGCAAAAGCTAATTGGATAGAGCGGTTCATTTGCTCTACCGTAACGCCATAGACTGCCATCTGCTTGCGGTCATACTTGATATTGATTTGAGGCAAGCCAAAAATCTTATTTTCCTGCACATCTACCGCACCTTCGATGGTCTTAATAATGCTAATAATCTGGTTGCTTTTTGCGACGATGGTGTCTAAGTTAAAACCATATACCTTTACTACTACGTCGGTTCTTGCCCCGCTCATAAGTTCATTTACCCTATTTTCTATAGGTTGCTGTACAGAAATTACTATTCCCGGAAACTGTTTCATCACATCAGAAACCATGTCCGCCAATTCTTCCTGTGCTTTTGCCTTTTTCCATAGCTTTTTATCTTTTAATACTACTACTATTTCTTGAGCTTCCAAAGGCATAGGGTCGACAGGTACTTCGGAGGTTCCTATTTTAGAAACGATGCGCTCTATTTCATCTGGAAATTCTTTGAGTAGTGTGCTTTGAATTTTATCCCCCAAATTAATTGCTTCGGTCATCGCTGTTCCTACTGGGAGATTAACCTCAATGACCAAATCTCCCTCTTGGAGTTTAGGAATAAACTCCCCTCCAATCTTGCTAAAGCCAT
>Ga0272446_1003245_pt1 | contig 20853 bp, 19 predicted proteins | sample YNPCB0061_FD_194587 | JGI IMG/M metagenome (GOLD analysis project Ga0272446, IMG submission 194587) | Hot spring microbial mat communities from Yellowstone National Park, WY, United States - YNP-CB-006-1 | ecosystem: Environmental > Aquatic > Thermal springs > Hot (42-90C) > Sediment | place...
ACATCGGCGGCGAGGAGCTGAACAGCAGCCCCCGCCACGCCCACCATCGCTACGTGATCAACTTCGGCGAGCGCAGCGAGGCCGAGTGCCGCCGGCGCTGGCCCGAGTTGATGGCCATCGTCGAGGCGAAGGTCAGGCCCGAGCGGATGAAGAATAACCGCGAGGCATACCGGCGTTACTGGTGGCAGTATGGGGAGAAACGGGGCGAACTGTGGCGCGCCATCGCCCCGCTGGCGCGGGTGCTGGCAATCTCTAGTGTAGGCCAACATGCCTCATTTGCCTTTCTTAACAGCAGAATGGTCTTCTCGCATGCACTTATTGTCTTCCCCCTCCCCACCCACGCCGCTTTCTGCGCCCTCCAGGCGCAACCCCACGAGCACTGGGCGCGCTTCTTCGGCTCGTCGCTGGAGGATCGGCTGCGCTACACCCCCTCCGACTGCTTCGAGACCTTCCCCTTCCCGGCGGGCTGGGAGACGCACCCGGCGCTGGAGGCGGCGGGCAAGGCCTGCTACGAGTTCCGCGCGGCGCTGATGCTGCGCACCGACGAGGGGCTGACGAAGACCTACAACCGCTTCCACGACCCTTACGATCATGATCCAGCGATCGTGGAGTTGCGCGCGTTGCACGCGGCGATGGACCGGGCGGTGCTGGAGGCCTACGGCTGGGGCGACATCCCCACCGACTGCGAGTTTCTGCTCGACTACGCGATCGACGAGGAGGAGTGGGGCAGCAAGAAGAAGCCCTACCGCTACCGCTGGCCCGACGCGGTGCGCGATGAGGTGCTGGCGCGCCTGCTGGAGCTGAACGCCAGGCGCGCCCAGGCGGAGAAGCTGATGGGCCAGGTGAAGACGAAGGGCACCGGCAAGGGGCGCAAGAAGCCGGCGGGGATGCGGGACATGTTCGAGGAGTGAGGCACACACGCACGAGCCACAAAAGAACACAAAGAACACAAAAGCCTGGAGCGATTTTTTGCATTCTCTGTGTTCGTTTGCAGCTTACTTACAACGGAGTCCACCGTAGCCATGCGCACCATCTACCAACTCTGCGACATCGTGCGCGAGACGGCCTATGCCATCCACGTCTACCACGGGCACGGCCACCTGGAGAAGGTCTACGAGAACGCACTGGTGCATCGCCTGCGCAAGCTGGGCCTGCACGTCAACCAGCAACACCCGATCCGGGTGTTTGACGAGGATGGTACAGTGATCGGAGATCTGGTGGCCGATCTGCTGGTGGAGGAAACGTTGATCGTTGAGCTCAAAGCCGTGCGCACCCTGGCCCCGGAGCATGTCGCGCAACTGCTGGGCTATCTGAAGTCGACACGGATTGAGCACGGCCTGCTGATCAACTTTGGCGCGTTCAAATTTGAGATCAAGAAATATATCCTGACTCAGCACAGCACAGGGACGAAGTGAGTACCCAGGCCTGAGCTCTTTACGCTCGTTATGTTCGCTTGTGGCTCAAACATACTTCCGGGTACGCGCATATGACCAACCCTCTCACAACCCTCGCCGTCCGCTCCCGGCTCGTCGAGGCCCTCAGGCTCGACCTGGTCGGCCCGTGTGCCGGGCACCCGCTGGCGGCCGAGCGGCTCCCCGAGGCCCTGCGGCCCGCCACCTGGTACCTGACCGGCTTCCTCATCCCCTCCGGCACCCCCGCCGAGCAGGCCAGCGACCCGGACGAAGACGAGGAGCTGGAGGCGGTCCCCGCGCAGACCGGCCTCGACCAGGAGGCCAACGACGACCGCCGCGCGGCCAAGAAGGGCTTCTTCCCCTCGTCGATCGGCCTGACCTTTCTCGTCTCGGCGGCAACAAAGGAGTTGACCCTCACGCTGCGCTGGGGTGACTACCGGCTTGAGCCGCTGGAGCCGCCGGGAGAGGAGCCGGCGGCCAGCCAGTCGGCGGCAGCCGACGGCGTCGCGCAGGAGCCGCAGGGCGGCAAAGAGGAGCCGAAGGTCTGGCAGCGTTACCAGCGCGAGGCGTCGGTGACGGTCACGCTCACGGGCGGGCCGCAGGAGCCGAAGACGATCCGACATTCGGACGGCCTTCAGTACCAGGTGATCGAGCGCCCGATCACCATCCTGGGGCGCGACCTGCCGCTGCCGCCCGGCACGCGCTCGGTCTCGGTCTACCTGGTCAACCACCGTACGCCCAACCCCGACGTGCCCGACCTGGCCTACGCCTTCCAGGCAAGCATCGAGGTTGCAAGCGAGACGCCCTTTATCGCCCGCCCCAACCTCGCCGGGCTCCAGGCCGAGGAGTGGGACGACCTGGTGGCCGACCTGCACTACGCCGGCATCCCCGAGTACGCCGTCGGCCACGCGGTCTCCGCCGACTGGGAGCTACACGACGGGGCGTGCCGCGTGGTGCGCACGGCGTGGCTGCCCCGCGCCGAGGTCGAGAAGACGGTCACCGTCACCGTGCCGGGCGTCGAGCTGAGCATGGACGCCCTGGGCGCCCTCGCCGACGGCGCGGCGGCCGAAACGGCACTGCGCCCGCTTGTGGAGGCGTACCGCGCCTGGCTTGCGCAGCAGCGCCAGTACGCCGCACCGCTGCCGGACAGGCGGCGCGAGACGGCCGAGGCCCTGGTCGAGCGGGCGGCCATCGCTGCCGCACGCATCGAGCGAGGCATCGCCCTGCTCGCCCACTCACCCGAGGCCCTCGACGCCTTCCGCGCGGCCAACCGCGCCGTCGCCCGGGCGCTGCGCACGCGCAACGGCATTCCTCAGCCGCACTGGCGTGCCTTCCAGCTCGCCTTCATCCTGCTCAACCTGCCCGGCCTGGCCGACCCGCTCGACCAGGATCGCTCCAGCGTCGATCTGCTCTTCTTCCCCACGGGCGGCGGCAAGACCGAGGCCTACCTGGGCCTGGCGGCCTTCGCCATGGTGCTGCGCCGCCTGCGCCACCCCGGCGACGGCGGCAAGGAAGGGGCCGGCGTCAGCGTGATCATGCGCTACACCCTGCGCCTGCTCACCCTCGACCAGCTCGCCCGCGCCGCCGGCCTGGTGTGCGCCCTGGAGCTGGAGCGCGAGCAAGCGCCGCAGCGCTACGGGACCTGGCCCTTCGAGATCGGCCTCTGGGTCGGCAAGGGCGCCACACCCAACGCCCTGGGCAAGAAGGGCGACAAGCGCGACGACACCGCGCGGGCAGTCGTCAATCGCTTCAAGAGCGACCCCAGGGGCAACCCCGCGCCCATCCCGCTGGAGAGCTGCCCCTGGTGCAATACACGGTTCACGCCCCACTCCTTCAGCCTGCTGCCCGACGCCGACAAGCCGGGCGAGCTGCGCATCGTCTGCAGCAACCACGAGTGCGCGTTCTCGGGCAACCGGCCGCTGCCCATCGTCGCCGTTGACGAGATGATCTACCGGCGTCTGCCGGCCTTCCTGATCGCCACCGTCGACAAGTTCGCCGCCCTGCCCTGGATCGGGCCAGGCGGCGCGCTGCTCGGCGGCGCCGACCGCCACGACCGCGCCGGCTTCTACGGGGCCGCCGAGCCAGGGCGCGGCACGCCCCTCGGCCGGCCGCTGGCCCCGCCGGATCTGATCATCCAGGACGAACTACACCTGATCTCCGGCCCGCTGGGCACGATGGCCGGCCTGTACGAGACGGCGGTTGACGCCCTCTGCACGCGGGTGATCGCCGGCCAGTCGGTCGGCCCCAAGATCATCGCCTCGACCGCCACGGTGCGCCGCGCGCAAGACCAGATCCAGGCCCTCTTCGGCCGCGCCCTGACCCACATCTTCCCTCCGCCCGGCCCCGACCGATGCGACTCGTTCTTCGCCCGCACCGCGCCGACCAGCGAGACCCCGGCCCGCCAGTACGTCGGCATCGCCGCCCAGGGCCGCAGCCCGAAGGTGATGATGCGCAAAGCCTGGCTGGCCCTCATGGGTGCCGCTCAGCGCGCCTATCTCGACGCCGGCGGCGAGCGCAACACCGACAACCCGGCCGACCCGTATATGACCGTGCTCGGCTACTTCAACAACCTGCGCGAGCTGGGCGGCGCCCGGCGCATCCTCGAGGAAGAGGTCCAGAGCACCGTCAAGGGCTACGGTGGGCGCAAGCGGGTCGGCGAGGCGAACGGCCTCTTCGCCGACCGGGAGCGCTTCAGCGAGGTGCTCGAGCTGACCTCGCGCGTCTCCACCGACCAGGTCGCCGAGGCGCGGCGCCGGCTGGGCTCGCCCTTCCACCAACTCGACGACCGGGTGGACTGCGCCCTGGCCACCAACATGATCTCGGTCGGCCTCGACATCCAGCGCCTCGGCCTGATGCTGGTGATCGGCCAGCCCATGCTCACCGCCGAGTACATCCAGGCCACCAGCCGCGTCGGCCGCGACGACCGCCGCCCGGGGCTGGTCGTGACCCTGCTCAACATCCACAAGCCCCGCGACCGCTCGCACTACGAGCGCTTCCGCCACTACCACGAGACCTTCTACCGCTCGGTGGAGGCCACCAGCGTCACCCCCTTCGCGGCCCGCGCCCTCGACCGGGGCTTCGCGGGGGCGCTGGTGGCCCTGGCCCGTCACGCGCAGGCGCCCCTGACCCCGGCCGACGGCGTTGGACAGCTCGCCCGGGTCCGCACCGCCCTGGAGCGCTACCTGATCGACGTGTTCCAGCAGCGCATCAGGCAGCAAGACCTCGCCGAAGAGGAGCGCGACGAGCAGCTGCTCGCCGTACAGCTGCGGGTCGTTGATCTGCTCGACGCCTGGCAGACGGTGGTTGAGGACTACCAGCGGGTCGGGGTCGCGGTGCAGTACCAGCAGTACGAGGGCAGCCGCACCGCGAAACCGCTGCTGCGCGACACGCTGGAGCGCCAGTTCGACTCGGAGCACCAGCGCAAGTTCCGCGCGAGCCGCTCGCTGCGCGATGTCGAGCCGGACGTGAACCTCTTCCTGCGCGACGCCAACAACCAGCTGGTGGAGGAGTGAGCACATAGCCGATAGCCGATAGCCGATAGCCGATAGTACTACAGTTGTAAGTTGTCTTGACTGGTAGGCTGGAGCTGGTTGTCACCCCTCGCTGCACGCCTCAGAACCAGATGATTCTTGTCATTCCGAACGGAGCCGCAGGCGGAGTGAGGAATCTAGCGCTGCCCATGCGCCGCAAGACCCCGCGCTGCGCGCCTCAGAACCAGATGATTCTTGTCATTCCGAACGGAGCCGCAGGCGCAGTGAGGAATCTAGCGCTGCCCATGCGCCGCAAGACCCCGCGCTGCGCGCCTCAGAACCAGATGATTCTTGTCATTCCGAACGGAGCCGCAGGCGCAGTGAGGAATCTGGCGCTGCCCATGCGCCGCAAGACCCCGCGCTGCGCGCCTCAGAACCAGATGATTCTTGTCATTCCGAACGGAGCCGCAGGCGCAGTGAGGAATCTGGCGCTGCCCATGCGCCGCAAGACCCCGCGCTGCGCGCCTCAGAACCAGATGATTCTTGTCATTCCGAACGGAGCCGCAGGCGGAGTGAGGAATCTAGCGCTGCCCATGCGCCGCAAGACCCCTCGCTGCGCTCGGGGTGACATGGGTTGCTTCCGGCGCCAGTGGCCCGCCGCCGGGCCATCAGGTACGCGGCATGACAAGGGCGCTGGCATACGAACGACAACTGTAGAAATAGCTGATAGCCCGCCGCCATGCGCATCCCGGCGTGGTGTGGCGGAGCCCAATGGACGGTTGAGATGAACAAAGCACACGGACAACTCCGCCGCGGCCAGCTCCTGACCACCTACGGACCGGGAGCGCTCTTCGACCTGCCGCGCCACTCGGCGATCATCGGGGGACTGGAGGCCTGGCCCAAACCGAGTGACCTCGAAGAGATCGTCGAGCCGCGCCTGTCGCGCAAGATCCAGGAGCTGACCCAGGTCATCAACCCACGGCTCTACGCGCCGCCGGCCGCCGACGATGCCCCGGGGGCTGCATCAATCGGCATCGGCGTCTATCGCTTCCCCGAGTGGTTCGTCGTCCAGGAGGAGCACGCGCCCGGCGCCCGCAGTCGCTCGCGGCGACTGGTTCATCGTAGGGCCCTTACCCGCGGCTACTTCAAGGATCAGGACAAGAACCTGGCCGTCGTCGCCACCCGCTTCGTGGCCGCCTGCTCCCACGGCCATGTCGACGATCTCAACTGGCGTTTCTTCGTCCACGGCAGCACGGACTGCCGGCGCCAGCTCTGGCTGGACGAACTGGGAACGAGCGGCGACCTGGGCGACCTGGTGGTGCGCTGCGAGTGCGGCAAGCAGCGCCGCATGGTCGAGGCCTCCAACCGCGAGCTGAAGCTCCTTGGCCGCTGTACCGGGCGGCGGCCCTGGCTCGGCCCTGACAGCAGCGAGCCCTGCAGCGAGCCGGCGCGCCTGCTCATCCGCACCGCCTCCAACGCCTACTTCCCGCAGGTGCTGACCGTGCTCTCGCTGCCGGAGCGCGACAGCTCGGTAGACACCGTGGTCCAGGAGCTGTGGGACGACCTCAGCGCGGTGGAGAATGCGGGCGACCTGAAGGTGTTTAAGAAGAAGCCGGCAGTCGCCCAGAAGCTGAGCGCCTTCACCGACGACGAGATCCTCGCCGCCATCGCCCGCAAGAAGAGCGGCGCACTCCAGGCCGAGAAACCGCTCAAGCAGGTCGAGCTGGACGCGATCCTGGCGGCGAAGGAGGGCTTCGGCGACGATGTGCCCCTCAACGAGGACTTCCACGTCCGCCGGCTCCCCGAGCATAGCTGGCGCCACAGCGAGGTCAGCGCGGACATCGCGGCGGTCTACCAGCTCCACCGCCTGCGCGAGGTGATGGCCCTGGTGGGCTTCACCCGCTTTGAGGCCATCACCGCCGACATCAACGGCGAGTACGAGGAGGAGGTCGAGCGGGCCGCTATTGCGCGTGAGCCAGGCTGGTACCCGGCGGTCGAGAACCGCGGCGAGGGCATCTTCGTGCAGCTCCGCCCCCAGGCCGTGGCGGACTGGATGGCGCGGCCGGCGGTGCAGCAGCGCATCGCCGCTCTCGGCGTCGGCCACGACCAGTGGCAGACGAAGCGCAAGGCCAGGCACGCCTTCCCGGGCGGGCCGTACATCCTGCTCCACACCCTCTCGCACCTGCTCCTCCAGTCCCTCGCCCTCCGCTGCGGCTACCCGATGAGCGCCATCCGCGAGCGCATCTACGCCGACACCGACAACCAGCGCTACGGCATCCTGCTCTACACGGGCAGCCCCGACTCGGGCGGCACCCTGGGCGGGCTCGTCCAGCAGGCGCGCGCGATCGAGGAGCATCTCGACCACGCCCTGCGCACGGCGATGCTCTGCTCGAACGACCCGATCTGCGCCCAGCACACGCCCGACGACCAGCTGGAGGGGCGCTGGCTGCTCGGTGCGGCCTGCCACGGCTGCACCCTGATCGGCGAGGCCTCGTGCGAGATGCGCAACGACTACCTCGACCGCGCCCTGGTTATCCCGGTCCTGGGTCTAGAGGACGCCGCGTTCTTCACGCAAGCGCTATGAACGATCTCCTGCTCGACCTGCCATCCGCCACCCGTGCGAAGCTGATTGCGGCGTTGGAGAGCGGCTACCTCTCGCTCACCTCCAGCGCCACCAGCCTGCGCGCGACCCTCGGCCGGATCGACACGCCCGAGGAGCTCGCCGACGCGCTCCGTGAGCTGCAAGCCCTTGGAATGAGTGCGAGCGGGGCAGCGGCGGCACTCCGGGCGGTGGAGCGGGTCGCCGCGCGGCAGCGCCGGCCGGACCTGGTGCTCTCGGGGCTACACGTCCCCGGCACCTTCGCCCGCGACACGCGCACGGTCTACAACGAACTGCTCGGCTCAGCCGAGCGCAGCATCTGGCTGAGCAGCTTTGTCTACCACAACGGGCCGAAGGTCTTCGAGACCCTCGCGCGGCGGATGGAGCAACGGCCAGGGCTCACCGTGAACCTGCTGCTGAACATCCAGCGCCGATGGGGCGACACCACCAGGAGCGAGCACCTGGTTACCGAGTTTGCCCAGACCTTCTGGCAGAAGGCGTGGCCAGGGCAGCGTCGGCCGCGAGTCTACTACGACCCGCGCTCACTTGAACTGGACGAGTCCGGCAGTCAGGGACAGGCGGGCGTGAAGGGCGGCGCGGGCGTGCGGGCCGTCCTGCACGCCAAGGCGGCCGTCGTCGACGACGAGGCGCTCTTCATCACCTCGGCCAACCTGACCGAGGCGGCCGGCGAGCGCAACATCGAGCTGGGCGTCCTGCTGCGTGACCGCAGCATGGCCCTGACCGTGGTCAGCTACTTCCAGCGCCTGATCGACACGGAACATTTGCGGCTGCTGCCGGGGTGAGCGCACGCCGCGACGTGCTGGCTGATGGATATTGAGAAATTAATCCGGTATGTCGAGCCGGCCGTGGGGCTAATACCATTTCCGATTGCAGATTTTGGATTGCAGATTGCCGCACATGGCGTCACGATGAGCGATGACGGCAACGACAATGCGGAACTGCCAACTGGATTTGGTATAAAGCCCTCGGCTATGGAATGCGAAGCCCGCCTGCTCGGGCTAGAGCGGATTAATTTCTCAAAGACAATAAGCCGAGCATGGTGTTGCCGAAGGCAATGAGCGGAGGCAGGTGACGATGAACCCACCAATCTATGCCTCCAGCAGCGCGTGGCACGTGGGGTGCTCGGGGTCGCGGTTGTCAATGTTGCGTACGAAGATGTTGGCGTCAACGGTGAACACGCCCGCCGCCCTCTACGGTCACCAGGCGCTCCGCCCGATCGGCCTCAAGCTGCTCGCTGGCGAGCCGTTCCGCCGGGAGCGCGGCCAGTTCCGCGCGTAGCTGCTCGAGCTTCGCCCAGGCGTCATCGCCGTGGGGCGTGGCGAGTGCGCCGGGACGTTCCACGAGCGCCGGCGCAATCTGCCGGGAGAGATGCTCAATCAGCCGCACCTGGTCGAGCGGTGACAGCATATCGGCGAGCTGCTGCACCTGCTCCAGCGAGATGGTCATATGCTTCTCCCTGATCGTTGCGTAATCGCTTATACCAAATCCAGTTGGCAGTTCCGCATTGTCGTTGCCGTCATCGCTCATCGTGACGCCATGTGCGGCAATCTGCAATCCAAAATCTGCAATCGGAAATGGTATTATTTGGGCAGACACACTTGCCCTCCTCTGTTGGAACCGCTGCGAAGGGGGAAGCATCTCGATCGAGACCCTTCGCGGAGTGTGCCCTGCGCGCAGCCGACGGGTGGCCCCTGCGCGCAGCCGACAGGTGGCCCCTGCGCGCATCGGCGCCGAGCCCGAGCCGGCGACGCTTGCCGAGGAGATCGCCGCGCGGTGGCAGCGGCGCGCTGGCGTTCGTCGCGGGCCAGCGAACAGCGCTGATCCACGATCAGCGATCCCGATGGAGCTCCTCCTCCGCCGGCACAAAGCGCAACTCAGCAATGTCCACCACCGGCTGGTAGCCAACGGCCTGGTAGATGTGGTTCGAGGTCGGGTTCCGCAGGTCGGTGAAGAGGAAGCAGAAGCGCTTGCCGGCGTCGAGCTGGTGCTGGCTCAGGGCGGCGACCAGCGCGCTGGCGTAGCCGCGCCGGCGCCGCTCGGGGGGCGTGTAGACCGCGCCGATCCTGATCCCGTTCGGCGTCGGGCCGGTCGCACCGGCCAGGGCCACGGGCTCGCCGTCCTCCCAGAGGGCCAGATAGCGGCTCGGCGAGGTCAGCCAGCGGGTCACGACGGTGGCCTTGTCGCTCGCGACGACGCCTGGCGTCGCCTCATCGTGGAACGCAGCGAGCCAGGCCTCCAGCAGCGGCCGATCGGCCTCCGTGGCCCGCCGCATCCGCCCCGGCACGGCGGCGGGCGGCCGCACGGTGGTCAACTGGTAGATGCGCAGGTCCATCGTGGGCCTGATCTGGACCGGGCGCACCGCTGCCCAGTGCTGCGCAAAGCGTTCGGCATCGGCGCGGGCACCCTGCACGCCCGGAAGGGGCTGGCCCTCAGCCGCCAGCGCCGTGGCCAGCCGATCGAGGGCGGCGCTGTGCGCGGTGTAGGAGAGGACGAGCTTGTTGGGCGGGGTCTGCAGGGCCGCCAGGACGACCAGACCTTCCTCCTCAACCGTGCACATCAGCGGCGGCTCCGGGCCGAAGCTGTGGGGATTGTGGGCAAGCTCGGCGCAGATGCCGAGGAGCAGATTGTTGTGGGCCTCGTGGGCCAGCAGGAAGGGCGAGGTGCGCGCGACGAAGGACGGGACAGCGGTGAAGCGGACGAGTTCCATCGTGGTGACTCTTCGGGGTTGTACCGGCGTTTCACCTCATTGTACACCCTCCACGTCCGGTTGCCCGCGCTCGACCGTGCCCGCCGGGGGCTGTTGCAACGTCCAGCGCTTCTGGCCCTCACCCCCCTGCCCCCTCTCAGATGGAGGGTTTTTGGGAGGTGCGCCCCCAGGCCCCGCATACCCCACCCCCCTACCCCCTCCCCTGGCAGGGGAGGGGGTCAGAATCTGGCGTTGCGGTGCGCCAGGTTCGCTGGCGCACCGCAACGCCAACAACATACCTCCCTCTCCCAGGCTGGGAGAGGGGCAGGGGGCGAAGACCAGACATTACCCGCATAAGGTATACTACGGCTGGGCAGCGCCTGCGATCGCTCCCTGGCCCTGCCCGCAAGGAGGGGCTATGTGGCTCATACTCAGGCAAACCGTGCTGCTCCTCACGCTCGTGTTCGCCCTGGTCGGCGTAGCTGTCCCCCGTGCCTATGCCCACGAGACGCAGCGTGGCTGGTCGCGGGTCGCGGGCATCCCTGGCGATATGGTGCTGGAGGATGTGGTGATGGCCGGGCCGGCGGTGGCCTGGGCCGTCGGGCGGCACGAACAGGGGCCGCCCGGGGTCGTCTATCGCCTCAGCCTGGTGCAGGATCGCTGGCAGGTCGCGCGCGACGCAACCTTCGACCAGGAGCTCTTCGGCGTGGCGGGCAGGCTGGCGCTGAGCCGCCCACCACCAGGAGACCGTCACGCTCGCCAAATCTTCACCGGTTTCACATCACTTCTACATCGGGACTGAACATCGGGCGGTTATCCTGGCAGATGAAACAATCTGCAACCGCCGATCAGTGAGGTCCCCCCATGGCAACTCAAACCAGACCGCTCAGTCGCAGCATCACCAACCTGCTGCTCGACACAGCGAGTTTCGTCGCCTTTCTGCTCGTCACCGCACCCCATTTCACCGGCATGGCCATCCACGAGTGGCTCGGCGTCGCCCTCGCCGGGGCCTTGATCACCCACTTGCTGCTCCACTGGAACTGGCTGGTCTCGGTGACCCGCCGCTTCTTCAGCGGGGCCACCTGGCGCGCCAGGCTCAACTACGTGCTCAATGCGCTGCTGTTCGTGTGCTTCACCGTGGCCCTGTTCACCGGCCTGATGATCTCCGAGGTGGCGCTGCCGTTGTTCGGCATTCAGCTCGGCCACGACAGGCTGTGGGAGCAGTTGCATCGCCTGGTCTCCGACGCCTGTGTCATCCTGATCGGTCTGCACCTGGCCCTCCACTGGAACTGGATCGTCAATACCAGCCGGCGGCTCTTGCGCCGTTGGCGTCCTACACCGACCGTCGGTCACGAGGTGACACCATGAAGATTGTGTTTCGGACCCTGGCCATCCTGGTGGCGGCCCTCGTCGTCGTCGCGGGCGTGTACGCATTCAGCGCGTCGGGCTTGGCGCAAGGGCTACGGGCCGGCGGCCCTGGTCGGGGCGACGTCGCCCGTGAGGGCGGGCGACCGCCGGCTTTTGCCGCCCCAGAGCAGCCAGACGGCCCGCCGGCTGGCCACCGCGAGCACGGGGGCTTCGCAGGCCACGGCGAGCACGAGGGCCACAGCCCAGGCCTGTCCGGTCTGATCGAGGTGGGCAAGAACCTGGCGATCGTCACCGGGATCATCACCCTGATCGCCCTCGGCGCACGGCTGCTCCGCCTTGACCGGCGCAAGAGCCGTGAGGACCGCAGCCCTGGCGAGGTGCCGGGGGTGTGATGACGAACTGGGCCTGCTGGCCCGCCAGTTCAACACGATGAGCGCCGACCTGCAGCGAGCCACCGAGCTGCGCTGGCGGATGACGGCCGATCTCGCCCACGACCTGCGCACGCCGCTGACGGTGATTGCGGGCTACCTGGAGGCGCTGCGCGACGAGAGCCTGCGCCCCACGCCCGCCCGCTTCGCCGCAATGCACGACGAGACCCAGGTGTTGCTGCGGCTGGTGGAGGACCTGCACACGCTGTCGCTGGCCGACGCCGGCAAACTGGTGCTCAGGCGCCAGCAGGTCGAGCCGGCCCAGTTGCTCAGCCGGGTGGCCCAGACGTACCACGACGCCGCGGCCCTGGCGGGCGTCGACCTCCGGGTCGAGCCGGCGCCGGGGGTGCCCGCCCTGTGGGCTGACGGCGAGCCTGCCGCCTGCCAGACGCCGGCAGTGCTCGTGGAGCAGCGGCACGAGCGCTGGCCTGTGCTATACTCGCTACAGACGCGGGTGGTCGGGCACGCTGAGGCCAGGGGTGAATGGTGCGCGCAATGCTGACCCAAGGACGAACAAGGGGCCAGGTGGCACAGTGGCTGCTGGCCGGCCTGCTCGGCCTGGTCGCCGCAGTGCTGATCATCGGCTGGCTCGAGCAGCGCCTCGCCCCGGGGGCCGGCTGGGTCTGGCTGGTGGCAACGATCGCGTTCGGCGGGGTCGGGGTCGATCTGCTGCGCCGGCGCGCCGGCCACGGCATCAGCTGCGCGATCCGGCCGCGCATCCGCCCGCTGCAGGTGAGCGGCCTGGCGCTGCAGGTCCTGGGAGTGGTGCTCTACCACTATGGGCAGCAGCCAGCCTTCCAGGCCGCGCTGCCCGCGCTGGCCGCGCCCTGGCTACCGCTGCTCTGCATCGTGGGCGGGCTGATCACGCTCGGCCTGGTCAGCATTGCCAGTGACTGCCGTGACGCCGAGCTGCGCGGGCGCGTGTAGCCGCCCCCGCGCACCCTGAGCAAGCTGGTCTGAGCCGATGTCACTCCCTGCACGCCTGATCCGCCCCGTGATCGCCGACCTGGAGCCCTACACGCCCATCCTGCCGCTCGACGTGCTGGCCGCGCGGCTCGGGCTGCCGGTCGAGCGCCTGGTCAAGCTCGACGCCAACGAGAACCCCTACGGCCCCGCGCCACGCGCGCGGGCAGCGCTGGCCAATGAGCCGTTCTACCACATCTACCCGGATCCGGGGCATACGCACCTGCGGGCGGCGCTGAGCGCATACACCGGCCAGCCGGTCGAGCGCATCCTCTGTGGCGCCGGCGCCGATGAACTGATCGACCTGATCCTGCGCCTCTGCATCGATCCGGGCGATACGGTGATCGACTGCCCGCCCACCTTCGGCATGTATAGCTTCGACACGGGCGTGTGCGGTGGGCAGGTGGCGACGGTGCCGCGCCGCGCCGACTTCAGCCTGGACCTGGAAGGCATCGAGCGGGTGGCGTCCGCCAGGAAGGCGAAGATCCTGTTCCTGACGACGCCCAACAATCCCACCGGCAACCTGCTCTCGCCCGCCGAGCTGGAGCAGTTGCTGCGCCTGCCGCTGCTGGTGGTGGTCGACGAGGCCTACATCGAGTTTGCCGGGGTGGGCCAGGGCTTCGGCGCCTGGGTTGGCCGCCACGAAAACCTGGCCGTGCTGCGCACCTTCAGCAAGTGGGCCGGGCTGGCCGGGCTGCGGGTCGGCTACGGGCTGCTGCCGGAGTGGCTGGCCGAGCAACTCTGGAAGATCAAGCAGCCCTACAATGTGAGCGTGGCCGCCCAGGAGGCCGCCATCGCCTCGCTGGAGGACCGCGCCCACCTGCTGGCCAACGTGGCGCGCATCGTGGCCGAACGGGAGCGGCTGTTGCCATTACTGGCCGCGCTGCCCTTTCTGCAGCCGCTGCCCAGCGCGGCCAACTTCATCCTCTGCCGGGTCGTGGAGCGTCCGGCCCGCGAGCTGAAGCTGGCCCTGGAGCGCCAGGGCGTGCTGGTGCGCTACTACAGCACGCCGCTGCTGCGCGACTACATCCGCATCAGCGCCGGCACCCCGGAGCAGAGCACGGCGCTGCTTCAGGCGCTGCATACGCTGATCTGAGCGCTGGTGCACGCGCAACGCCCCGCAGCATGAACCCATCGGATCGATCCTGGTAATGCCTCCCGGTTAGGCTTGGGCGGCATAATGCGCTGTACGCCAAGGATCACCCGATGAAGCTTGAAAGCCCTGCCAGCGTTGCAAACCTGTCACTCGTTGCAACCGAAAAAACCTCCTCTCTTCGGATTATTTTCATTATCTATTTTATTTCCGGCTTCTGTGCCCTGATCTACCAGACTGCCTGGCAGCGCTTGCTCGGCCTCTTTACCGGCGCCGATGTCCGTTCGGTAACAATCATTGTCGCAGCCTATCTGGCTGGTCTTGGTGTCGGCAGCATGATCGGGGGCATCATAGCCGACCGGTTATCGTGTCGCGGCGCAGTACGTCTGTTTGGCCTCTGCAACCTCGCAATCGCTGCGTTTGCCCTGGCAGCGCGCCTGATCTTCTACGACCTGTTGTTCCTGCGCCTGCACATGCTGGCGGCCAACCTGGCGGGCCTGATGCTCGTGTCAGGTCTTGCCCTGCTGGTACCGACCACCCTGATGGGCCTGTCGCTGCCGCTCCTTTCACGTGCGCTCGTGCGCTCACTCGATGCGGCCGCCCAGACGATCGGGCGGCTTGAGGCGATCAACATTAGCGGGGCGGCGCTGGGCGCACTGGTAGGCGGTTGCCTGCTCACCGGAACCCTGGGTTTCGCTGGCGCCTCGTATGCGGGCGCGGCGCTGAGCACCGCAGTCGGGGTGACGGCACTGCGCGTTGCCCGGACTTTTCCCGCTGGCAACAGCCGGCCGCAATCGGGACCCGTGCTATCCTTGCGCGGTTCTGCGCACCTGTGGCGCTGGAGTGCGCTGGTCTTTCTCTCCGGCTTCACCGCAATTGGCCTGCAGGTGATCTGGTTCCGGCTGCTCAGTGTTCCCGTTGAGTCATTTGCCTACACGTTCGCTCTTCTGGTGGCAATCGTCTTGCTCGGCGACGGCATCGGCACTGCCATCGGCACACGGCTGGTGGCCCATGCGGTCGATCTGCGCCGGTGGTTCATGGTGACACAGGCCGTCATCATGGCCTATGTGCTCGCGTCTGTGCTGCTCCTCTGTGCGCTCTACGCCCACTTCAGCGGCGCTACGACCCGCTTCGGCGTGAGCACCGTCGCCACGCAGGCGTCAAGTGTCCAGGTGCTGCTGATGGTGGGCTTGCCCCTGGCCCTCCTCTTGCCCCCGAATGTGCTGATCGGGCTGACCCTGCCCTTCGTACAGAAAGCCGTGCAGACAGAGGCCTCGCGCGTTGGCTTCCACGTCGGCATCCTTCAACTTGCAAACCTGTGTGGCAACGTGGCCGGCGCCGTGCTGACCGGTATGCTCTTCCTCGATCTGTTCGGCACCAGTGGTGTTTTGCTGCTCTATGGTCTGATCGGCCTGGGGTTTGCCGTGGGCGCGTTCGGCGGGTCGGCGCGACGACCACGGCACGTGCGCGTCACTATCCCCGTCGCTCTGGTCGGTGCGCTCACGTTAGCCCTGGTCCTGTTCCCGTCGAATAGTCATCTGTGGGCGACCCTCCACGGCGGCACAGAGACCAGGGCCGTCATCGCCGAAGACTCGACTGGCGTGACCGCCATCATTACGCACGATGAGCATGCCATCCTGTATGTGGGTGGAAATGCACAGGGCGCGGTCCCGTTTCTCGATGTCCACGTTATTCTTGGGGCGCTGCCGGCACTTGTCCATCCGCACCCCCATGAGCTGTTGATCATCGGCATTGGCTCTGGCGGCACCCCGTACGCAGCCGGCCTCCGCGCTGAAACCCGCCATGTTCTGGCTGTCGAGCTGATCGGATCACAGCTCCCGGCCCTGACCGCGTTTGCCCAGCGTGAGGCCGGCACGGCCGTGGCAGCCATGCTTGCCGATCCGCGCTATCAGCTGGTCGTGGGTGACGGCAGGCGTGAACTGGCGCACACCGCTGCACGGTTTGACGTGATCCAGGCCGATGCGATCCAGCCGTGGCGCGCGGGCAGCGGTCTGCTCTACTCGCGCGAGTTCTTTGAGCAGGCGCGCACCCGGCTCGCTGCGGGGGGCTTCATGGCACAGTGGACACCCACCGAGCGCACGGGCACAACCTTCCGCCAGGTATTCCCCTATGGCGTGGCGATCGGCACATTCATGGTCATTGGCGCGAATGAGCCCGTGGCCTTTGATCAGGCCACAATCCTGGCGCGGCTCGACGATCCGCACGTTCGCACACACCTGGAACGCGGTGGCGTTGACCCTGAACGAATACGCGAGTTTATCCAGACACAACCAGTGACCTTCTGGTCGCCTGCGACACCCCGCGGCGGCGAGGTAAATACGGACCTCTTGCCGCGCGACGAGTATTTCCTCAACAATTGAGGGGCGTGGTACACTAGCGCGGGGACGACCGAGCAGGCGCCAGCCTGGAGGAGCGCATGCAATGCCTACCGAACTCCGCGAATTGCTCGACTTCGCCAACCAGATCGCCGTCCACGCCGGCAAGATCACGCTGCGCCACTTCCAGCGCGACCTGGTGATCGACCATAAGGCTGACGAATCGCCCGTGACGGTGGCCGACCGCGAGGCCGAGGCCTATCTGCGTGAGGCCATCCGCGGGCGCTACCCCGGGCACGCCGTGCTCGGTGAGGAAGAGGGCCTCAGCGGCCCACCCAGGGCCACCTACCGCTGGGTGCTCGACCCGATTGACGGCACCCGGTCGTTCATCCGCGGCGTGCCGCTCTATGGCGTGATGGTCGGCGTGCTGCGCGAGGGTGAGCCGGTGGCGGGCGTGGTGCACGTTCCGGCCCTGGGCGAGACGGTCGCCGCCGCGCGGGGGCTCGGCTGCACCTGGAACAAACGCCCCTGCCGCGTCTCGACGGTCAGCACGCTGCGTGAGAGCCTGGTGGTGGGCACGGTGGCCCACGGCTACGAGGCTTACGGCAAGGGCGAGGCCTTCCAGCGCATTCTGGCGGCCACGGGGCTGTTCCGCACCTGGGGCGACTGCTACGGCTACCTGCTGGTGGCCACCGGGCGCGCCGAGGCGGCCCTCGACCCGGTGATGAATGTGTGGGACGCGGCGGCGCTGCTGCCCATCCTGACGGAGGCCGGCGGCACCTACACCGACTGGCAGGGCACGCCGACGATCGAGCACGGCGAGGGTATCGGCACCAATGGCGCCGTGCTGAATGAGCTGCTGCAGTTGATCGGAGCATAACCCGTGGATGCCAACGAGTACCAGCGGCTGGCCCTGCGCACCGAAGCCCCCGGTCGTGAAGCACGCGAGCGGCTGCTCAACGCGGCGCTCGGCCTCACCGGCGAGGCCGGTGAGTTCGGCGATACGCTGAAGAAGCACCTCTTCCACGGCCACCCGCTCGACGAGGCCGCGCTGCGTAAGGAGCTCGGCGACGTGCTCTGGTACGCCGCCCTGGCCTGCGATGCGCTCGGTCTCCAGCTGGGCGACGTGATGGGCGAGAACATCGCGAAGCTGCGCCGTCGCTACCCCGATGGTTTTAGCAGCGAGCGGAGCCTCAATCGCGAGGCGGAGTAGTGCCAGTGATGAGTGACGAGCCGCGCACTGCCAGCATCGAGCGTACCACGGGTGAGACGGAGATCAGCCTGCGCCTGAACCTCGACGGCAGCGGCCAGGCCGACGTGCGCACCGGGGTGGGTTTCCTCGACCATATGCTCACGCTCTGGGCGAAGCATGGCCTCTTCGACCTGAGCGTGAGCGCCCGGGGCGACCTGCATATCGACGAGCACCACACCGCCGAAGACACCTGCATCTGCCTCGGGCGCGCGCTCGATACGGCGCTCGGCGAACGGCGGGGCATCGTGCGCACCGCCCACAGCTTCGTGCCCATGGACGAAGCCCTGGCCCTGGTGGCGGTCGACCTGGGTGGGCGGCCCTACTGCGTGGTCGAGGCCACCTTCGCCACCCCGCGGGTCGGCCAGCTCGCCACCGACCTGATCTTCCACCTGCTGGAGAGCATCGCCATCCACGGGCGCCTGAACCTCCACGCCCGCGTGCTCTATGGCCGCAACGATCACCACAAGATCGAAGCGCTGTTCAAAGCCTTTGGCCGCGCCCTCGACGCCGCCAGCCGGCACGACCCGCGCCTCGCCGGGGTGGTGCCCAGCACCAAGGGCGTGCTCTGAGGGGTGCCGCAGGGGCGCCAGGACACGTCGATGATGCCTTTTCTGATCGCAGTCCTGCTGAGCTTTGTGCCGGCCCTGTTCTACGCCGCTATCGTCTACTGGCTCGACCGCTTCGAGAAGGAGCCTGCGCCATTGCTGCTCGGCGCCTTCGCCTGGGGCGCGATCGTTGCCACACTCGGCGCGATCATCTGGAGCTCGGTGCTGCAGCTGGGGATCGCGGGCCTCACCGGGAGCGCGGACCTGGCTGAGATCAGCGGTGCGACCCTGGTCGCGCCGCTGGTCGAAGAGACGCTCAAGGGCCTGGCGGTGGCGATCATCGTTCTCGCCTTCCCGCACGAGTTCGACTCGGCGCTCGACGGCATGGTCTACGCCGCGATCACTGCGCTCGGCTTCGCCGCCACCGAGAACGTGCTCTACCTGTACTTCGCCGGCTATGGCCAGGACGGGTACGCGGGCATGGCCGCACTCTTCGTGCTGCGGGTCATCCTCGGCGGCTGGGGCCACGCCGTCTATACGGCCTTTATCGGCATCGGCCTGGCGGTGGCTCGCCTGCGGCGCGGCCTGGCAGTCAAGCTCATCGCGCCGCTGCTCGGCTGGATGATCGCCGTCTTCCTCCACGCGTTGCACAATGCTATGGCGATGCTGCTCGCCGGTAGCCTCGGGCTGGCCGGCCTCGCCGCAACGCTCCTGGTCGACTGGATCGGCTGGGCGGTGGTGTTTGCCGTGGTGGTGGGCGAGATCTTTCGCGAGCGGCGCTGGATGCGCCTCTACCTGCGCGAGGAAGTCGAGCGGGGCACGATCAGCGTGGAGCAGTACCAGACGGCCACCTCGATCCGCGGCCAGTTGCGGGCGCGCATGCGCGGCAAGACGGCGCGGCGCTTCTACGAGGCCTGCGCCGAACTGGCCCAGAAGCAGCACCAGCTGGCCACGCTTGGCGAGGAGCGGGGCAATACGGCGCGCATCGCCGCGCTGCGCACCCAGCTTGCGCTGCTCGCACCAGCAGTGTAGCCGGCGGCACGGTCACGCCGGGGGCAAGTCGGAGGCCTGGTCGCCGAGGTAGTGGCTGAGCAGCCGGTGGCTGCGCTCGCAGGCCTGCGCAAAGAGCTTGGCGGCAACCCGTTCCTCGCTGAGCAGGCTGCGGCGCTCGGCTTCACAGCGCCGGGTGTGCTCGATCGCGGCCTCGAGGTCGGTGGCGCTGGCGTGCAGGTCGGCCAGCAACTCGGCAGCGAAGGGTGGGCGCGGCGTCAGGAGTTCGAGCGCCGCCGCGATCCGGCGCAGTTCGTGCAGCAGATCAGCGGCGGTGCTGGCGGCACCGGGATGGCCGGGCGCGATCAGCTGGGCATAGGCCGGGTCGTTGCGATAGTGGTGGTGAAACTGGTGCTGCGCCTGGTCGTAAAGTCGCTGGGCAGCAATCTCGCACGCCCAGCGCCGCGCGATGGCCGCGCGCCATGCTCGCAGCGCCTGGGCGCTGCGGAGTTGCTGTTTGGCCAGCGCGTGGGTCAGGGCGCGATGGCTGGCAAGCTCTTCGCGCAGCGGCGGGAAGGCGGCGCAGTGGCGCTCGAGCAGCAAGAGCAACTGGCTCGAAGCCTCGGAGAGCGGCAGGTCTGAACGCAGTGGTTCGATCACGGCAGGTCCTTTCGGGATGAGGCGGAGTGCGGTGGCGCACCTGCCACTGGTATGGTACGAACCCGTTCAGGTGGCGTCCATAGTACTTCCTTGCTTTTTCAGCGTGGGACTCGCACCGTGGGCGCGGAGCCGACCCGAGTACCGCGGGATGCCAAAAAACCGCCCCTTCGCCACGCACTGCGCGCTGCTCAGGATGCGGTTTTTCAGCCAGGCGCACAACGCGCCTACGGTGCGTCCTCCGCCCAGAGGATCGCTACCCGGCCGCCACCGAGCGCAACCAGGCCGTTGTCAAGCGGTGCCTCGCTGATCGAGCGCCAGCCGAGCACCGCTTCGCCCTGGCTGTCGTAGACGGCAACCTCGCCACTGACCGCACCATTGGTGAAGAAGCGCGCACCTGGCGGAACGAGGGCCAGGAAGCGCTGGGCGAGCGCCTCCGCCTGGGCACGCGCCACGACCTCAGCGGGGTAGGCCAGTTCACTGCTGATCAGCTGGACGAGCAGCCTGGCAGCGATGCGGCGCGGCAGCTCGATCCAGGCGGCGCCGAGCCCACGATAGCCGAGCTCGGCAGCGAGAGCATCGAGCGCCGCGGCGGGTTCAGCGGGCTCGCCGGCAAGGCGAGCCACGGCAAAGGTGAGCGGGTAACTCGTCGCCCGCGCCTGCTCAAGGTCGTGGGCCAGCGCGGCCACGGCGGGGTCCGTATCGGGCAGCAGCCGGGGAACAGCCACGGGCCACCTCGTCGTATCAGTCAGACCGTGAGCCCGAGGGTCGCGGCCAGGTCGCTCAGGGCCTGGCGCTCGGCCTCGCTCACGGCCGTCCCGCCGAAGCCGAGGAAGCCACCCTCCTTGCCCGCCTCGGCCGCCTTCTGCGCGGTATCGTAGAGGAACTGCTTGAAGGGCTGAACCTCGTCGGGCGAGCGGGCCGCAAGCAACGCCACGGCCTCGCTCACCGTCTGCTTCGCGAAGGCCATCGCCTCTTCCTTGCTGCCAAACTTCGGCAGGTCGGGCTTGAGCTCCCTGGCCTGCAGATCGGT
>Ga0272446_1003246_pt1 | contig 20845 bp, 20 predicted proteins | sample YNPCB0061_FD_194587 | JGI IMG/M metagenome (GOLD analysis project Ga0272446, IMG submission 194587) | Hot spring microbial mat communities from Yellowstone National Park, WY, United States - YNP-CB-006-1 | ecosystem: Environmental > Aquatic > Thermal springs > Hot (42-90C) > Sediment | place...
CCTGGAAGGGGTGCTGGTCTTGCAAACCATCGAAGCACGCACCTTTTCTGCCAACGAAGTGCGTACCCTCACCACTGTGGCGGCGCAGCTGGCCCCTTTAGTGGGCGATGCCCAGTTGCTCGAGCGCATCATGGCCGCTGCCCATCAGCCCGAGACAGCCGCCGCCGTTCTGCCCCAGCCGACGCAACTGAGCGGAATAGCACTCAGTCCGGGCCTGGGCCTGGGCCAGGCTTATATCGTGGATCGCTTCGAGGAGTGGCGACGCAGCGTTCGGCTCACCTCGCAGGAACCCGAACGCGAACGCGAACGCTTGGCGTTGGCCTTTAGCCGGGCGCGCGAAGAGATTACCCGACTCTCGCAACACATCAGCGAACTAGTGGGTGAAGATCATGGTGCGATTCTTCAAGCTCAACTGATGATCATGCAAGATCGCAACATCGAGCAAGACCTGCAACGCGCTATCGCTCGCGGGGCCAGTGCCGAAGGTGCCCTCTTGAGTACCTTGGATCAGTACGTCGCTGTCTTCGCCCGCATGACCGCGCCGATGTTCCGCGAACGCGTTTACGATATAAAAGATGTCTTCCATCGGTTGTTGTGGCAATTACGCGATCGACTCCATCCCGACCAAACGGACAAAGTGGTTCTGGTCTCGCGGGAAGCCTCGGTCATGGAACTTTTTGCCGTCGATCTAGACCAGTTGGCCGGCGTCGTCGTCGCACACGGTGGGCCTCAGAGTCACGCGGCGATTTTGGCCCGCAGTCTCAATATCCCCATGGTCAGTCAGATCACCGATTCGAGCGGCTTGCTTTTTCCTGGACGGCAGCTTCTGGTCGATGGCGACAACGGAATCGTCCGTCTGGACCCACCTGACGATCTACGCTTGCCGCAAGTGCGTCCCAGCCAAGAGGTGTGTATCGCGGCAGCGGTGAGCGGTATGCCCAAGGTCGAGGTCAACGTTAACCTCCTCTATGAAGCTCAGACCGCTTATCATCAAGGGGCCGATGGCGTCGGGCTGTACCGCAGCGAATTTTTATTCCTAGCCCGACGCACCCTGCCTACGGAGGACGAGCAGGTCACCATCTACCGCAAGCTGCTCGACTGCATGAAAGGCCGACCGGTTACCATCCGCACCTTCGACCTGCGACCCGACAAATTGGCTAATGTCTCCCACATGGGAACCAAGGCGACGCGTCCGTTTGATTGGCGGATCGTGCTCCGTTCGCCGCCTTTGCAAAAGCTCTTCAGCGAGCAGCTGCGGGCCATCCTGCGGGCGGCCGTCGCCGGGCCGGTGCGTATCCTCATCCCGCTGGTGACCCGCAGCGAGGTGCTGGATTTCGTCTTTGAAACGCTAGCTCGGGCCCGGGAATCGCTGGCACGCGAAGGGCTGGACCATGTGCCCCATCTGCCCGTGGGCGTGATGATCGAAGTGCCCGCTGCCGTCCCCCTGGTGCCCCTTTGGGCCGAGCAAGTCGATTTCTTCGCCCTGGGTACCAACGACCTTACCGCCTGTGCCATGGGCTTGGATCGCGATGACCCCATCGGCGAGGGCCAACTCGATAGCTTGCATCCGGGGCTGCTTCGGCTTCTCCACGCCACCGTCCGCGATGCCCATGCCGCTCGCCGTAGTGTCTCGGTGTGTGGCGAGTTGGCCGCTGACCCTATCGGAGCGATGGCCTTGGTGGCCTTGGAGGTCGATTCGCTCTCCGTGCCTGTGCAGCAATTTGCCGCCACGCGTCAGGCTCTGGCACGCATTAAGCCGGCTTACATCAATGAGTTGAAACCCCAATTACTTCGGCAACGCTCCTCGCGAGCGGTGCGAACGCTGATCGCCAACCTACTGCAAAGCAACGCCGCGCCTTAGCCTGGCGTGTGGAGCCTAACGCTGCCGGGGTTCTAAGGGGATTGGTTGTAGCGGCACAGCCCCACTACCCGGGCTGTGGCTCGCCCCACCGAGCGGGTGTTGGGGCAGCTTCGGTTCGATGGCCGGCGTACCATCCAAGCCGAGAGTCAGGGCAGCGACAGAAGGAGAAGCGGCCTGACGAAGGATCGGTGAATCGCCCCGACGCAACAGCAAGTCGCGCAAGTGCTCTTCAGCAGGGGTGGCTAGCTCAATTTCATTCAGGTAGAGAATCGCCCAGCCACGCAGCGGATCTAACGCAGGAAAGGCCCGATCGAACCGCCACAACGCCAGTCGGCTAATCAGAACATCCCAGACAAATCTCAGCAGCAACACCAGCGCGAAGATCGCCACCGCCCAGCCCAGGGCGCGTTTGGCTCCCATCTCCGTCACCAGCCACAACCCCAAAAACGTGCCCGGGACCACGACGAGCAACGAGCCGGCCAACAGCGTGTTGCCCCACTCGATCTGGCGGTCCAACAGGAAAAGGATCGTTTGCAGACGCCGATAGATCTGGCGCTCGTTGGACTCGGGAGAGGGATACATGGCTCAACCTTTTGTGAGGAAATCAAGTCGTCGCCATGTTGAAATTTTAACGGACAGGCGGCGATAGGCAATCGAAGTCAGTAAGCATTTTTATCCACAAAACCGCGGAAGATCGTCAGCCAAAGGATTTGCAGATCAAACAACGGTGACCAATGGGTGATGTAATACAAATCGAACTGCACCCGTTTGCGTAACGAGGTGTTGCCCCGCCAACCGTTCACTTGCGCCCAGCCGGTCATCCCTGCTTTCATGCCGTGGCGGGCCATGTAAAACGGGATCGACTTGGTGAATTGAGCGATCAACTCCGGCCGCTCGGGGCGTGGCCCGACCAGGCTCATCTCCCCCCGCAAGACATTGAAGAGTTGCGGCAACTCATCCAAGCTGGTCGGACGGATGAGCCGCCCGATCCAAGTGCGGCGATCGTCGTCTTTCTTGGCCCACACGGCCCCGGTTTCTTTCTCGGCATCCACTCGCATCGAGCGAAACTTGAGCATTTCAAACGGCTTGCCATTCAGTCCACAGCGCGTTTGCCGAAACAGAATCGGCCCCGGACTGCTGCATTTGATCGCCAGGGCAATCAACGCCATCACCGGAGCGAAGACGAGTAAAGCCAGCAAAGCAAGGACAATATCCATGAGACGTTTGACAAGTACATTGATGCCAAAATGTTGACTCTCGCGTAGGCCGATCACCGTCAGACCATCGAGTTGGGTAGTGGTCAGCGACAGCCCCGCCATACTGGGCAGATCGGGCACCAGACGCACCTCGGCAGTCGTTTGCGACAAGATTCCGAACACCCGCCGGACATCTTCGTAACGCTTAAAGGGCAAAGCAATGAAAACATGCGAAACCGCTTTTTCCTGGATGAGTCGGGGCAACTCCTCAAAGCCGCCCAAAATGGCCAGATCGTTGCACAAGGGGCTGCGGCGGTCTTCGACAAAGCCCACATTGACAATCCCCAGCCAGCGGAGTTTCCGCAGCGTCCGCTCCAGCCGCCGGGCCGCCCGTCCCGTGCCGACGATCAACGCCTGAGTCCGATTGTAGCCCCAGCTTCGCAACTGCTTCAGCACCGCCCAGCCGACCCGTCGCGAAATCAAGATGGCCAGCAGCACGCCGGCCCCAAAAAGCAGAAAGTTACCTCGGCTCTCGTAGGGGTCACGCAGGAAAAACAGCACCGTCAGCAGAAACAGCCCTAGCAACCCGACCCCTTGGCCCACCGCCAACATCTCCTCCCGGAAACGCCGTAACCGTCCGATCTGGTACATGCCAGCCAGCTTGTAGGCAAACGCCGCCAGCAGGCACACGAGCGGCAGTTGCCGCCAGCACCAGTAAAACGGGGGGATGTCGCCTTCCCAGACAAACCAGCCGGCTTGAAAGCGAGCGTAGTAGGCTCCCAACCACATCAGCGCGGTCAACAACAAGTCGGACACAAAAAAGCCGAAGCTTTGCACCTGACTGCGACGATCGATCATCTTTGCCATCCTGGCAGGGGGTCGGCCCGAAACGTCCGGATGTCTGATTGGAGCGAATCCCCGGCCAGAAAATCAAGGCCGATCGGTTGCTGGGGTGGACAACAATCCGGTTTCTCTCGCAGGTTGGTACCATCTCTCGGCTTTCAGAGCTGGCCGAGTGACTTTTCCAACCGTGTGGCTTGCCAGGGACTTGCCTCTGGAGCTAGCCAACGCCGTCAACGGGTAACAGAGGCGGCAAACCGTGGCGTCGCCGGGCCTCCTGGCATTGCCAACCGCCGGCGGGCAGGTCCCGACACACTCCCGGACGCGAGGCATAGATCGTGCAGCGGCGGTCGGCTCCTGCAAAGGGACAGGCTTCCAGAAAAGGCAACGGATACAAGCGATACGTCCAACGGGCATCGACCATTTGCAGCGGCAGGCGGCGTCCCTCCTGAGCAATTCGTGGTTCACGCTCGGCGTCTCTCTGCGACGCAAAAATCGGAAAGCTCTGGCAGCACCTGCCACACTCGTCGCATTCGTACTCTTCTGCCTTCATCCCGCTGGTCGCTCCCGGTGTGTTCGGCTAGCATGCTCTGCACCTGCTTGCGGAGCCGACGCCGATGATCCTGCCAACGATGTACCGAATTCGTCAACAATTAGAAAGACCCCTCCTGACGGATATTGCCGCTACTGTCCAGCGGGAACTCGCTCGCCTGGATCTGGGCCAGCGCCTCCGCCCTGGTCAACGCGTCGCTCTCACCGCGGGTAGTCGCGGCATCGCCAACATTCCGTTGATCCTCAAGGCCGTCGCCGACCATCTCAAAAGCCTGGGGGCGCGGCCATTTCTCATCCCCACCATGGGCAGTCACGGGGGCGGCATCGCGGCCAAGCAGCGTAGCATTCTTGAAAGCTACGGCATCACCGAGGAATACGTCGGGGTGCCGATCCTGGCGAGCATGGAGACCGTCGAGGTCGGCACCACGCCGGAGGGCTGGCCCGTGCTGCTCGATCGCCACGCCCATGAGGCCGACCATATTGCGGTGATCGCACGGATCAAGCCGCACACGGCGTTTCATGGCCCCGTCGAGAGCGGGCTGTTAAAGATGATGCTAATTGGCTTGGGCAAGCATACGGGGGCCCTGTGGTATCATCGCTTGCTGATCGAGCAACCCTACGACCGGGTAGTTCGCTCCGTGGCTCGCACTCTGTTAGCTTGTGCCCCTATCGCCTTTGGTCTGGGGATTGTCGAGAACGGCTACGATGAGACAGCCCTGATCGAGGCGATCGCGCCGCAAGATTTTGAGAGTCGCGAAGAAGCGTTGCTGGTCGAGGCCCGCCGACTTTTGCCTAAACTCCCGGTACGAACCGGTGATCTCCTCATCGTTGATCGCATCGGTAAAGAAATCAGCGGCAGCGGCATGGATACCAACGTCGTCGGCCGCAAACGCGCTTTTCGTGGTCAGCCCGCGCCAGCCGAGATGCCGAACTACCGGCTGATTTTTGTGCGTGGCTTGTCGGCCAAGACCCAGGGCAACGCCAGTGGGATCGGTTTGGCCGACTTCACGACCAAGCGGCTCATCGAGCAGATGAATTATGCCGACACGGTGACCAATTGTCTAACGGCGGGTTATCCCGAGGGAGCTTTTATACCTGTTTACATGAACAATGATCGCGAGGTAATCGAGGCTGCCCTGAAGATCATCGGCCTGCGCGAGTCGCACCAGGCCCGTGTGGTCCGCATCGTAGATACGTTGCATGTCGATGAGGTCGAGGTCAGCCAAGCGGTACTCGATGATCCCCACCCCCAGACACGCTTCGAGGTGCTTGCTCCACTGGGGCCTTATCGCTTCGATGACCAGGGCAATTTACCCGACCTGTGAACCGCACGCGAGCTTGAGCCTGACCAGATCGCGCGCCGGAAGCTGGCATTCTCACGCGGGCTTGAGCCTGGCAGGATCGTTACGACCCGGCGCGGCCGAGCCTCATCCCACCTTGCATTGCTTGCACTCTGGTCGCCGAGCGGTACAATATCTGATGTAGTCCCATCGCTTTGGCGGTGGAGTTCCGTCTGTCGCTCTCGAACCCTTCTCCGCAGGTCGATCATGGCGCAGCAATACCTTACCCTCGAAGAGGCCGCCCAGAAACTCGGCATGTCGGCCGATGCTTTGCGGGAGATGGCCAAAAAGAAAGAGATCCGGGCGTTTCAAGATCGTGGTAACTGGCGGTTCAAAGCCAGCGACATCGAAGAAGAAGCCCGTCGTCGGGGAGCCGATAGCGCTCCGGAGCTGGCTCTGGGCGAGGGGAAAAAGGTCCAAACCTCTAGTGATGCCGATGTCCATCTTGCCTTGGACGACCATCTGTCCCTGGGCGACGATTCCGAAGTCCAGTTTGACCTGCCCAAGTTGGGTAGCCGTCCGGCTGACAGCGGTGTCCGCCTGGATCGCAGCAGCGATAGCGATGTCAAACTGGTCGAGGAATCCAAGTCTCCCTCCGACAGCGATATTCGTCTGCACGATGCCGCCAAGGGCAATCCCGGCTCGTCGGCCAACATCATCACCGAAGAAATCGACCTGGATGCCGAGGAGGCTAAGCACCAGGCCAAGTCCACCAAGCCGATCAAACCGCGTGCTCAGACGACACAGTACAACCCCAACATGCCGGTGCTGCCGACCAACTCTCCCTATGAGATTTCCGAGCCGGACGTCGATTTGAGCCAAACTAAAGCGAAAAAGGTTCAGGATGGCAGCAGTGAACATGAGATGATTGCCTTCGATCCCGATAAAGCTCGTGACGAGCTTGGCTCGGGAGAGATTCCCTTGTTGCCCAGCGACGAGGAAGTCGATTTCGGCGGGGTACCTGCTCCAAATGCTGGTAACAGTGGCATCAACCTCAAAGATGCGGTCGATAGCGGAATTTCGCTGGAGGAGGGCGGCAGCGATGAGTTGGATTTTGAGTTGAGCCTCGACAAAGAATCCACTCCCCAACCAGAAGCGAAATCCCTTAAAGCACCCAAAAAAGCCGCTGCCCCGCAGACTACCGAAGATTCCTCCAGTGAGTTTGAACTCTCGCTGGACGAAGACTCCTCGGTGGACCCTTCGTCCTCCAGCGAATTCGAACTTTCGTTGGATAGTGGCCCCGATCTGGCCCTGGAGAGCAGCGACAGCGAATTTGAACTCACTCTCGACGAGGAAGCTGTTCTGAGTGACGATTCGGACGAGGCCAAAGACATCTTTGAGGAAACCAATCTGGAATTAGAACCTCTCGGGGAGGAGTCTGGCTCGGAAGTGGTTTCTCTGGATCAGGACACGGACCTGGAAGAGAGCGAATTTGACATCGACTTGGAACAAGTCGAAGATGAATCCGCCAGTCAGGTCGTGGCCCTCGACGAGGAAGAAGCCGACGATGCAGCTGCTACTATCGCGCAGAAGCGTTCGGGAACTGCGGGCAAAGCTAAAGCGGGCAAGGCCAAGGTTGTTGCCGACGACGAGGAACCGGAATTAGACTTCGGTGAATTTGAAGAAGACGAACAACCCAAAAAGAAGCCCGCCAAGAAAAAAGCTGCTGTGGCCGAGGCCGACGACGAGGACGACGATTTAGACGACATCGAAGATTTGCGGTCGGCGGCAGCCCCGGCAGCGTCGGCCGATTGGGGGCCTGTGCCGGCCATCTTCTTGTTCCCGACGTTTATCGTGTTGTTCCTCGTGGTGATCATGTCTTTTGAGTTGATCCAGGGGATGTGGGGTTATCATCGCTCGACGAAGGTCGGCAAGCCGATCATCGACAACATCGCCCGGTTGTTCGACGACAAAATTCCCAAAGACTAATACAACCTCTCACAAGGAGGCCTGGTCGCTCGTCGTTTGGCGGGCGACCGCCCGCTGCCACCAGACCTTAGGCTTCGGTGCCTTATTTCTTCTGAGGGGTTCAAAAGTGGCCAAGAAAAGTAGCTGTCCCATCTCACGCAAGCAATTCCAGACCCGTGCCAAGCCGGTCGAAATCGTGGTAAATGGCAACCGTTGGATGGCTGCCCCCAAGGAGTTTTCTACCGGTTCCCTGGGCTGGTATCTCAACGAGAAAGTCACGCTCGAAGTCGATGGCGTGCCCGTTACTGTACAAATCGGCATGAATCTCACCATCGTTGGCAGTAAGGAATTGCCGTCGGAAGATTCCTCAACAGCGGCAAACAGTGAGGCCGAGGAATGAAGGTCGAGACGATTGCCCACTGGGGATGGTCCGAGGTCTTGCGTATTTGGGACGAGCAGTACGAATTGCTCATCCCAGTGCCGATCGGCCCGCGTATTTTGAGTTTTCGCCGCCACGATGGCCCGAATGTCTTTCACATCCTCCCGGAGCAATTAGGACAGTCCGGCGAACCGACCTGGGTACCACGCGGTGGCCATCGCCTGTGGACGGCTCCCGAAGACCTCAGCCGCACCTATGCAACGGATAACGAGCCGATCCGCTGGGAACGCACGTCACACGGCGTGTTACTCACTCAGGAGGACACCCATTTTGGCTTGCGCAAGCAGATGGAACTCTCTTTTGATTCGGGGGCTGTCGTCGTCGATCATCTGTTGACGCCACTCAGCCCGCAAGAAACCGGATTCGCCTTGTGGGCTTTGACTGTGTTGGCCCCTGGTGGCTTTGAGTGGATGCCACTCCTGCCCAAGGCACCGCATCCTGGCCCACCGCAAAACGCACGTTCGGCTCAAGATTATGCCCCGAATCAAACGCTAGTGTTGTGGCCGTTCACTTGTTTGAATGACAAGAGAATTTATTGGGGCGAGCGTTCGATCCAGCTAAGGCAAGACCCGCAGGCGAGCACGCCAACCAAATTGGGCCTGAGCCAATCGCAGGGCTGGACGGCGTATGTCTTGGGCACGGAAGTTTTTCTCAAGGAGTTTGCCTACGACCCGCAGGCTACCTACCCGGATCGCGGCAGCAACTTCGAGACCTTCACGAATGCAGACATGCTCGAGATGGAAACCTTGTCGCCTTATGTAGCTACGCCCATGGTGGGACACACCTACCGCCATCGCGAACGCTGGCAACTTTTTGTTCAAGAGCAACTAACCTTTGGCCAGGAGACGATCACGCCGAGGAGAGCGAGAACGGCATAAGGGGAAAAAGGTACGGGCCACTTGACAGATCGTTTGTACCCAGTACGATACGGATTTAGACGAATGAGCGATGGATTAGTCCTCATCCCATTCCAAGCCCCAAAAGAGGTGCGGCATGTCATCTCCTGGTCGTCGGCGACGTCTTGAAGTGGAAAACATCGGCGACGTGACGATTGTCACCTTCACCGATCGAAAAATTTTGGATGAACAAAGTATCCAGGCGATCGGCGATCAATTGATCAGTCTCGTTGAGAACGAGGGCTATAACAAGCTCCTTTTGAATTTTCAGAACGTGGAATATCTTTCCTCCGCAGCCTTGGGCAAGCTCATTGCCTTGAACAAGAAAGTCAAAGGAGCCGGGGGAGCCTTAGTGTTGAGTAACATTTCCCCACAGATTTATGAAGTGTTTGAGATAACCAAATTAGATAAGTTTTTCAAGATCAAGAAGGATGAGCAAGAAGCTCTGCAATGCTTCTGACTAATCCTCCCTTGCCTGTGGTTGGGAGGCCGCCCCCTTCTCCTTCCTCCCCAACGTGCTGCAACATCGGGCCGATTCCTCTGGGATACCTTGTCTGGGTTCCCTAGGCTCACAAGGTTGTCCTGATCCTTTGGGTGACTCGGTAGGGTTTGGGCCGAGCAAGGAGTTGAGTCGGATGCCCCTTATTGATGTTGATACTACCATGTCCAACTTCAATGATACAAACGTGCCTTACATCCAAGTCACTTTGCCCAGTGACACCACCGAGGCCCGACGCTTCCAAGACCACATCGAAGAACAGCTTGCTGCCCTGCAAGTCACCGAAAAAGAAATCTTTGGGGTTCGGCTCGCTCTCGAAGAAGCGCTCGTCAATGCCATCAAACATGGAAATCAATACGATCCCAACAAACAGGTACAGATACGTTACCGATTCGTCAATCAACCCCCTCTGCGTTTTGAAATCATCATTACCGACGAAGGGGCAGGCTTTGATCCCGAGGATGTCCCTGACCCGACCGCCGAAGAAAATCTCGAACGCACCTGTGGTCGGGGTCTCATGTTCATGCGCCATTACATGTCGGCCGTCGAGTACAACGCGGTGGGCAACTCCGTGCAGATGACCAAAGTCTTCCAAAGCCAGCAATAACCCAGGCGAAGCAACGCTCTGCACCGCCATGACCACTCCGATGATGCAACAGCACCGGGAGGCCAAGCTCCGCTATCCGGGCATGCTGCTGCTCTTTCGCGCAGGTGATTTCTACGAACTCTTTTATGAAGATGCCGAAATCGTCGCTCGCATCCTCAATATCGCTCTGACCAGTCGAGACGGCAAAATCCCCATGGCCGGCTTCCCAGCGGTAGCCTTGGAAGTCCATCTGCAAAAACTGCTCCGTGCGGGCCATCGGGTAGCGATTTGTGACCAACTCGAAGATGCTACTCAAGCCAAAGGTCGGCTCATCCGCCGTGAGGTGACCCGCGTCGTCACGCCCGGCACGCTCACCGACGATTCCTTGCTCGATCCTCGTAGCCTGAACCATCTGCTGGCCTTGGCTCCCTTGCCCCGACGCGGACCCGTTGGCGTTGCCTGGGTCGAACTCTCCACTGGACTTTTCCAAGCAGCCGACATCTCCCCCGACCACCTTGGGGATGAATTGCATCGTCTGGCCCCGAGTGAAATACTCGTCGGGGAAATGGCCAGCATGGCCGAGAGTGCTACGTTGTTAGAGCAGCTGCGGGAAAACCTGGGCACGTTGACGATCACCACCCGTCCGGATTGGACTTTTGACCCCCTAGCGGCGCGGACGGTGCTGCAGGAGCATTTTCGCGTTTCGACCTTTGCTGGATTGGGCTTCGATGATGCTCAGCCTTGTCTGACGGCGGCCGGGGCCCTGCTGACCTATTTACGCGAGACCCTGATGGCTAGTTTGGCCCATTTAGGTCGGTTGCGTCCCTACCGGGCGGAGCAAGTTTTGTTTTTAGACGAGGTGACCCGTCGCAGTTTGGAATTGGTCCGCACGCAACGCGAGGGCACCCGCGAGGGATCGCTGTTGTGGGCCATCGATCGCACCGTTAGCTCCATGGGAGCACGCCTTTTGCTGGAATGGCTGCTCTCGCCCCTGGTGGATTTGCAAGCGATCCAGCTTCGTCAAGATGCCATCGCAGAATTTCTCGATGATCCGTCCCGCCGAGAACGCTTTCGCACACGTTTAGCCAAAGTGTCTGATCTGCAACGACTCACCGCCCGGGTTAGCACCGGCCGTGCCTCTCCGCGCGACCTGGCAAGTGTCGGCAGCACACTGAACTTGCTTCCTGAACTCGTGCAAGAACTGCAAAAATGCCGATCTTCTTTGCTATGCGATTTACAAAGTCGTTTGGATGCCTGCCCCGAAGTTCGTGAACGGTTGGAACGAGCCTTGGTCGATAGCCCGCCGCAAACGGCTAAGGAGGGGGGAATCTTTCGAACCGGCTATGACCCGGACCTCGACGAGCTACGCCAGCTGAGTTCTCAGGGCAAGGAATGGCTGGCCAATTTTCAGGCGGAGGAAATTCGCCGCACGGGCATTCCGAGTCTGAAGGTAGGATATAACGACCCTTTTGGATACTTTATTGAGGTGACCAACGCCCATCTGTCACGGGTGCCCAGTCACTACATTCGTCGGCAAACCCTTACCAATCGAGAACGCTTTGTCACCGCGGAGCTGTCGGCCTGGGCGGAAAAAGTACTCTCCGCCCAAGCTCGCATGATCCAACGCGAGGCCGAACTCTTTCACCAGCTTCGCGAGCAGGTGGCCGCCCAAACCAACCGTTTGCTCCTAACAGCCGAGGCCCTCGCGACGCTCGATGCCTTGGCCGCTCTCGCGGAATTGGCCAGCGAGCGTGGCTATGTACGGCCGAAGTTAGTGCCCGAGCCAATCTTGCAGTTGCAGGCTGCCCGACATCCGGTGTTAGAGCAGACTCTGCCCGCGGGAACCTTTGTCCCCAATGATCTGTCTATGGGGCCTGCCGATGGTCGCTTTCACCTGATCACCGGCCCGAACATGGGCGGCAAAAGTGTGTTTTTGCGGCAAACGGCGTTGTTGACGTTGCTGGCGCAGATGGGAAGTTTTGTGCCGGCTCGCTCAGCGACAATCGGCCTGAGCGATCGCATTTTTACTCGGGTGGGAGCCAGCGATGATTTGGGCCGCTCTCAATCCACTTTCATGGTCGAGATGGCCGAGGCAGCCAACATACTCAACAATGCGACCGCGGCCAGTCTGGTGATTCTCGATGAAATTGGGCGTGGCACGAGTACTTATGATGGCGTATCGCTGGCCTGGGGCATTACGGAATATCTGCATGACTCCATCCGTTGTCGTACTCTGTTTGCAACACATTATCATGAGTTGGCTGAACTCCAAAGCCGACTGGCCGGCTTACGCAATTTTCAGGCTCGGGTGCAGGAGACGAGCGAGGGGATTGTCTTTTTGCATCGCATTCTGCCCGGCAGTGCCGACAAAAGCTATGGCCTCCACGTCGCCGAGCGGGCGGGCCTTCCCGAAGCGGTGCTGCGTCGCGCTCGCGCGGTGTTGGCTGAGCTCGAGGCCCAGCATGCCGCCCGGGAAGCCCAGCCCGCCTCAGCCCATTTACGTCGGCCTAAATTGGCCCAGCCGAGTTTGTTTGCCGGCTGCGACGATCCCGTGTTGCTGGCCCTGCGCGAGTTGGATTTGGAAACGCTCAGCGGAGAGGAAGCGTTGCAGTTGCTGCGACGCTTCCAGCGAGAACTGGGTGGCTAAGCAGAGCCGGGCGACTTAACTGTTGTCCTTGAGCTGGGTCAAAGAACGACGGATGGCATCCTCGGTGAGTGGCGGTTCGAGGCGGATACGCAGGGCTGTATCGCGAAAGATCAACACACTTGGGGTAGTTGTTACCTTTAATCCTTGAGCGATTTCCGGACATTCATCCACATCGCAGGTAAAAAAACGCCCTTCCTTCTGAATCGTGTTGGCTACGTTGGTCAGTAACGGCAACGCCAAGCGATCGGGGCCGCTCCACGGCGACCAAAACAGCACGACCACGGGAACGGTGCTGGAGCGGATCTCCTGTTCAAACGTATCCACGGTGATGGCCGGCACTGAGGTAATTTTTTTGGGGGGGCGAGCTTTGCGTGGGGTACCGGATTCCTCGCGGAAGACAGCACTACGGGGCAAGAGCCGACCTTCGCAACGCTGTTCCAAGAATAGATAAAGATCAGCAGCTTCTTCGGGCGTATCAAAATATTCGCTCAGTTCGCCTTCGTCTTGGAGTTGTTCTAGCCACTCCGGTCGCAAGCCCTCCAGGCTGATGGTGCCGGCCGGTGGCGTGAATTCAAGGACGAACAAGCTACCCGAAGGATAGATACACAGATCTGCCCAGTCATCGACTTCCTGATTGGCGCGCAGGCGACGAATGATTTCAGAACGAGCGGAACTCATAGCGCACTCCTTGGCTGATCTATGCTATTGTAGAGATTCACAGGCACGGGTGGGCAGGCAGCTTCTTCTGCTCGGTTGGATCATTCGAACGCAATATGGCTTACATCTGGATGTTGGTCGGCTGTTTCTCTTTCGCGTGGATGAGTCAGTTGGCCAACTGCTTGGGACAACTCGACTGCGATTGGCGCTTGGTGGCCTTGGCTCGGGGCTTGCTCGTGTTGCTACCCGCAGGGTTGATCACGCGGGCCGCTGGCGCTTCTTTTGCCGTGTGGGGCCCGGGCGTGTTATGGTTACGCTCCGTCGCCGGGAGCCTGAGCTTGGTCTGCACTTTCTACGCTTTGGCTGCCTTACCCACCAGCGAGGTGCTTACCCTGACCAATACCTTTCCGATCTGGGTGGCGCTGCTCAGTTGGCCGTTGCTGAGGCAACGCCCAGGGCTGACCGTGTGGTTGGCAGCTTGTTGCGGCGTGATGGGCGTCTTTCTCATTGAGTTTGACAAAGAGCAACTGACCTTTTCCCGGCAGTTGGCCGTCGCCCTGGCGTTGCTGGCGGCGGTTTGTTCAGCGCTAGCGATGTTGGGGTTGAACCAACTCAAACAGATCCATCCCTGGGCGATTGTGACACACTTTTCGGCCGTAGCCACCCTGACGGTAATGTTGGCTTGGGCGATTAGCGGCCCCCCGGCGTTCGCCCCGCTGGCTCGCTGGGAAAGTGTCGCCATGCTTTTGGGCATCGGAGCCACGGCGACCCTGGGGCAGTATTGCTTGACGCAGGCGTTTCAGCAGGGCCAACCGGCCCGGGTCTCGATCGTCGGCTTGACGCAGATTCTCTTTGCTATGGGTATCGAAATCCTGCTCGGAGGCCCAGGCTTCGGCCAATTGACGCTCGCGGGGATCGCCTTGGTGGTCGCCCCGACCGCGTGGATGATGGCTGACCGTGCCGCACAGGCTTAAATGCCCCACAGGCTTAAATGCCCCACAGGCTTAAATGGTGCTTGCAGCCTCTGTCCTGTACTTACAACCTGTCCTGTGTGTCGACTCGATGGATTGATAGGCTTCTCAGGCCTCCTTTTCACCCTGGTTTTGCGTTGCGGCTGTATTTGGAGTGGAGACGAGACAGCCGATTGGTCGAATCCATTAATCGAACCTTATGTGATCTATTCGGCTGGAGGAGGAGCGCATGGCTGCGAATCTTCGAGTTTACAGCCCCTCGGAATCGGTTGCTAACGAACCGGCCTATGCCGAAGTTTCGGTGCGTCTGGCTGATCTGCTGCCTCTGGTGGCTTTGGCTCACCGCAAGAACTATCTCTGGCTGCAGGACTTTTTAGACGACGAGGTACGTATTTCGCACGACTTGTATGAAGTTTTGCAAGCGTTTCAAGAGACTCGGCCCTCCGCGTGAGATCGGTTTGAAACGCCAAGAAAAAATGCACAGCCTCTAACGGTTGGCCATACGGACTTGCTGCAGCTAGACTGAAGGCAAAAGTCTCTGTGGGAGCTTGGTATGATCCGTTTGGGTGCTGTCGATTTCGACACCTCTCATGTTGTCGAATTTGCCAAACGTCTGTTGCACAAAGAGATCGCCAAGGAGCAATGGGTCGAGGGCGCTACCCTCGTTGCTGCTTGCCCTGGCTCCTCGGCGATGTCGCCTGAGCGTATCCCTGGTTACAAAGATGCGATGATCAAGCTCGGCGTGCCGCTCGTCGAGAAGATCACAGACTTGATCGGCCGAGTGGACGGAGTGTTGATTCACTCCCTGGAGGGCGGGGTCCATCTCGAACGGGCACGACCGTTTCTCGAAGCGGGAATCCCCTGCTTCATCGACAAGCCGTTCACCTGTTCGGTGGCAGAGGCTCGCAAGATAGCAGCCCTATCGCAAAAACACAAAGCTCCGGTGTTTACGTCCTCGTCGCTGCGTTATGCCCCGGAGTTGGTGGCTTTTTTGGAGCAACGCGACAAGCTCGGCCCGATTTGGGGCGTTCTCAGCTACGGCCCCGCGCATCTTTTTCCGCAGAAACCGGAAGGTCCCCCGCGTAACCCAGGACTTTTCCACTATGGAATTCATCCGGCTGAAGTGTTGTACACTCTGATGGGGCCTGGCTGCCAACGCGTCACCTGCACCCATGAAAAAAACGTGGACGTAGTCACCGGCCAATGGAAAGATGGCCGGGTCGCTACCCTGCGTGGCTTGCGTTCGGGAGCAGTGGGGGAATACGGTTTTGTCGCGTTTACCGAGAAGGCGAATCGACATGTGGTGATCCGGACAACCTACATTTATCGTGAACTTCTCAAGCAAATCGTTCGCTTTTTCCAGACAGGCAAATCTCCAGTGCCCCTGGAAGAATCGATCGAACTGATTGGCTTTCTTGAGGCGGCCTGGCGAAGTGGGGCTAACCATGGGGCCGGCGAAAAAGTAGAATCGTAATCCGCTGGGGCTATTCCGGACTTAGCCAACCACCCGATTCCGCCCTTCCTCCTTGGCTTGATAGAGTTTGTTGTCAGCTTTGGAAATGATTTCCACAGGGTCCAACGTCTCGCCATATGTCGTGGCGATGCCGACGCTGATGGTCACTTCAAATGTTTGTTCATCGAAACGGAACGGCTGATCGGCCACGAGCGAACGTATCCGTTCCGCGACGACTCGGGCATCCTCCCAAGTCGTTTCTGGCAACACAACGACGAACTCCTCACCCCCATAGCGGGCAAAAAGTTCCTCGGCTCGAATCCCCTCTCGCAAGCGACGTGTCATTTCCCGCAACACATAGTCCCCACACAGGTGCCCATAGGTATCATTGACTTTCTTGAAATGATCGATATCGAAGATCAGCACACTCAGTGGCCGTGAATGTCGTCCCGAACGCGCCAGCTCGCGGCTGAGAAATTCCATGAGGTAACGCTTGTTGGGAATCTCTGTTAAACCATCAATAATCGCCAGGCGATAAATCTCCTCATGATACTCGGCTTCAATGTTTCCCCCTGCGAGAAAGCGATAAATACAATTACCCACGCGGACATAATCGCCATCTTTGAGTAATTGTCGTTCGCACGGGGTGTCATTGATAAACGTGCCGTTGGTGCTGCCAAGATCGCAGGCCACATACCCTTCGGGAGTCGGGTCAATCCGCGCGTGCCGTCGCGACACCGAGTGATCATCAATCTGAATCGTACAATCCGCGCTTCGCCCAATGATCACACTCCCTGATGGACTCAGGGGATAACGCCGGCCCATATTCGGACCTGAAGGATAGATATGCACCACACACGCTTCATTGACCAGCGTCGCTTTGAGACGAGGCAAGGTGCACAGCGTATCCGAGGATGTACGGCCGTTTGTCTGAGGGGATGTAGTGTCGTCCATGTGGATGAAAACTCCCAATCAACAACACAAGCGACGTACAGTTGCAGTTGATTAAGATTATCTCATCTGCTGAAAATGTCAAACACGCGCTATCTCTGCTTCTCTCGCTTCCAACCAAGTCAAGATTCGCTGACCCAATTCTCGACGCACCCCCGAATACACATGATCTGCCCCAGGGACAACCTCGACGACTGCTCCAGGATGAGCCGAAGCTATCGCCTGGTCCAGTCCCTGAAACGCAAGATTCGTCTCCATCTCTTTACTACCCAAAATCACTAAGGTGGGATGTTTCAGTCCCGGTAACAATCTCAGCAGATGATACCGCTCCTCGGGGCCGTATTTTTCTAAATAGCCTATCGCCGTCGTCAGAAACGATAACGGAAAGGTGACCTCCATCAATTCCTGTCCTCGCCCCTGAGAGACTCGTTCCTGCGCTTGACGGTATGATTGCCGGAACTCGGCCGAATGTTCCCAGAACCACGAGTAGGATAAACGCGGCGGCGAAATGGCCACCACTCCTTGTACGGCCGGATGAGGGGAATGCACTTGGCTGTAGACGGCTTTGATGGCCCCGAGACTATGGCCAACCAGGAAAACGCGAGATACCTGCGTTATGGCCCGTTCGCACCAAGACCAAACATCCAAACGGCATTCATCGACCATTTCGTAAGCCGCCCCGCGTCGCCGACCACCCTGCGTGGACACCAAATCATGTCCGCGGGTATTCAGGCGAAGAACGGCAAAACCATGCTCAAGCAGCAGGGGGGCAAGCGAATTGCCAACCGCTGACATATAAAAATTACTACCGGTGCCGTGCAGTAGAAGAACCGCGGCTCGTGAGGCAGCCGCTGCTTGCCACAAACCATCAAGCACAAGGCCGTCCGTCGTGGTCACCTGCCAAAGTTCGGTAGTCATGCTTTATCTCCACGGGGCTGAATCTTTTCATAGAGCAATTCCACCAATTGTTCTAGCAAATCCAGATATTCCGTGCCTGCAATCGCAGAGACACGTCCGAGCAGACGACGCCGACGCTCGAGCCGGCCAATAAGAGTTTCAACGCCCAAACTGCTAAGGTTGTCTTGTAAAGCGAGTAGTTCGCGAAAATCTGCTTCATCCAGTTGACTGGCCCGATCTGGGTTCCGTTCGATCCACGCTTTGAGTTCTGGATGTGTTGCTTCTTGATAACGCCATCGCGACAAATCCCCTCCGGGAGCTGTTGCCTTGGCCATCCGACTCAGCAAACGCTCCAAGGGCAGATCGCGTAATTCGCTCACATTGAGTCCAAAAGCCCGAGCACAAGCTAGTACGGTAGCATTGCGTAGTTTGCGTTGCGGCCCAGGTAAGAGAATTTGCCGAGCCGTGTGCCGATTGATCCGCGCGATCCGGGCAAATTCTTCCTGATTCCAGCCGCGCTCCTCGACTAGACGGCGGACTTTCAACGCAAGCTCGTTGCCGTCGCTCGGTCCCATATCTGAATGTTTCATTTCTCAGGAACTTTACAGAGCACTGTAGCCTCACTAGCAAACCTTAAGGTTGAATCTGAATATGAGGTCGCAGCTTCTCCAACGTTTTCGTGCCAATCCCTTTAACCCGTCGCAACTCCTCCACGCTACGAAAGGGCCTTTGCCTAGCCTCCGTATGAATTCGCTCAGCAAGCACCGGTCCAATCCCTGGCAAAGATTGTAATTGTTCCATGGTTGCATGATTAGGATCAATCGGAGATTCAGTCAACGGTTTCGCGGGTGAACGAACCTCCGTGTTCTGAGCGCGAATCACTTTCTCCATCTTCTCGGACGATTCAACACACAGAAACGGTCGCAATCGTTCAAGTGTTGCGGGACCAATCCCATAAATCTTGTCAAGTTCGTCCACCGATTGGAACGGACCATGCTGCTCACGATAAGCAACAATACGCCGTGCAAGCGTAGGACCAAGCCCCGGCACAGCCGCCAACTGGTGTTCATCGCTACGGTTCAAATCAAACGGGACAATCTTCGAATGCAAAGACAGCGGTCGCGTTGCCAACTGCGTTTTGCCCCAGCAATACCACAACGTCAGAGCCAACGCAAACAGTGTTAAGACGCCTAACGTTCGTAAGGCGGCCGTGGTAAACAGCGGTGGCGGCGAGGGTTCTTCCATGTAGTCAAATTAGGAAAGGGCATCCACGCGGCAATTCTTGCTCTCCATTCCCATTTTGACATTTTTCCTGATTTTAAGTTCATTTGAGCCGAAACTGTACAGATGGCCAAAAAAGGTAAAATCATGCACGATCAGCTGGGGTCCGTAGGATTTTCGTTCTTGGGAAATGATCCGAAGAACACGAACGAGGCCGTGCCTGTTATTTTGTTGTGGAGCAGAGAGACTCCCAAAGGTCACAGATGCTTTGTTGCCAAGTGTAACGAGGTTGCCAACCCCACGAACGCAAACGTTGGGGATCACCCGCACTCCGAGAAACCTGCACTCGAAAAGATCCTTCTCCCTCTGCAACGGTGGGGATAATTTTTTGGCCAGCTAATTGTGCCAGATGCGAGCCAGCCGTACCTAGAGAAGTTTCTACACCCGTACAGACGTTGACAATCCCCGCAGAGCCAGCCCCCTGAAGCACCAAATAAATAGCCTCAACTACATCGCGAACGTCTACAAAATCGCGTGTAACCTCATAGTTAGAAACCGGGAAAACAGTTCCCCGAGGTTCTTGCAGAAACCGACGTCCTAACGCCCCTAGAAAATAATGTTTAGGTAGTCCGGGACCAATCACATTGAAAAGCCTCAGAACAAAAATCGGTAGTTGCCACTGAGACTTGGCTATCATCGCAAGCTGAGTTTGAGCGAGTTTGGAGGCACCATAAAAAGTCTGAGGTTGTGCAGGGTAATCTTCCGCGGTCAGTGGGGGAGCAGGACCATACTCTGCGGCTGTACCGAGGAGGATAAGGGGAGAATTTGACACAAAAGAACGTTGAGCCTCGATTAAATGAAGAGTACCTGCAACATGCGTATCATAGAAGAGCGATGGATTCTCAGAATCAACTACTCCTGTACAATTCACAATGCTAGTAGGGCGAAGTAGCTCCACGAGTTCATACACCTGGCTACGACTTCGAACATCACAAGCCAATGCCCCTGAACGAGCCGAAACAAACACTTCACCTAGTCGGGCAACAACATGTCGGCCAATAAAGCTATTTGCACCCAGAACAAGAGGTTTGCTCAAGCAGCCTCCTTCGGCAGAAAATCATATCGCCCGGTGCCGAATAATTGAGTCGCTTCTAAAAGATCTTCATGACGACCGAGATCCAGCCAGGTAGCATTATTGTTCCAGGCAATAACCTTCTTTCCGGCGGCTACAAGTTTGAGAACTAAGGATGGAAAATCGAGATACTCGCCCTTAACGATAAAGTCGAGAACCGAAGCATCGTAAACATAAATTCCCATACTGACGGGATAATGAAGAGTAGGCTTTTCAATATAACCAGTGACCTGACCGGACTCAGTGGTTTCGAGGATTCCAAGGTCAATCTTCACTCGTTTTTGATGAGCAGCGATTGTGAGTACAGCACCAGAGTTTTGGTGTGATTGAACAAGAGCTCTATAGTCAAGATTGGTGAGAATATCCCCATTCATAACCAAGAAGGTACCTTGTAAATCGGAGATGCTAGCAAGGCTCCCTGCCGTCCCAGTTGGTTCCTCTTCCTCAACAAAATCGATCTTAATGAGACGTTGTAGACTGCGATGTTGGGCGAGAAATGTGCGAAAATACACACTCATGTATCCCAATGACAGCGTGAGATGAGTAAATCCTGAAGCGGCTAACTGCCGGCAGATGATCTCCAGAATAGGCTTATCGCCCACGGGCAGCAAAGGTTTAGGAATGACAGTGGTGTAAGGAGCTAACCGAGTCCCACGACCACCGGCAAGAATAACAGCTCGCATAAGGACTCCTCATTGAAACTGCTGGAGATTATCGTTTTGCTATCGATTCCGAGTCAACTACATCCAGGGCAATCTGATCAAGTACGAGTCGTAAACGGGCTTTCTTGTCATTCTGT
>Ga0272446_1003247_pt1 | contig 20844 bp, 16 predicted proteins | sample YNPCB0061_FD_194587 | JGI IMG/M metagenome (GOLD analysis project Ga0272446, IMG submission 194587) | Hot spring microbial mat communities from Yellowstone National Park, WY, United States - YNP-CB-006-1 | ecosystem: Environmental > Aquatic > Thermal springs > Hot (42-90C) > Sediment | place...
GCCGCTCCGCGCCTTGCCGTGACCGGCGTACTCGCCCTGGTAGACAAGAGCGGCTGCAATTTTCGATTCGACGGCTCCATGAACGTCGCCCGGCGGCGGCATGTCGATCAACCTCCCGTGGTGCAGTTCGTAGCGGACGGGGCCGGAGGGCAACTGTTCGGGCAGGGCCGCCAGATCGGCGACCGTGTACAGTCGTGGCGTGTACTCTCCCAACAACGGCGGCACGCTTGCTGTCTCGGCCATGTTCGGCTCCTTGGTCAATTGATCGTCTTGCCCAGGGCATCGGCCAAGCGGTGCAGTTGCTTTACCAACTGACTAAAGGTGGCGAAGTCCAGCGACTGGGCCCCATCGGACAGAGCGCGATCCGGGTCGGGATGCACCTCGATGAGCAGGCCGTCCGCCCCTGCTGCCAGAGCGGCCAGGGCCATCGCCGGCACATAATCGCGTCGGCCTGTGCCGTGACTGGGATCGACCAGTACGGGCAGGTGCGAGACCTTTTTCAACGGCGGAATCACGGACAGATCCAGCGTGTTGCGGCTGTGATCGGAAAAGGTTCGCACGCCACGCTCGCACAACATCACATTGTACTTATCGCTGGACATGACGTATTCGGCGGCCATGAGCCACTCCTCCAAGGTGGCTGCCAGTCCGCGCTTGACCAGAACCGGCTTGTGCAACCGCGAGACGCGACGCAGCAGGCTGTAGTTCTGCATGTTTCTGGCTCCGATCTGGATGATGTCAGCAGCCTGCTCGACCGCCTCGGCATATTCGGTGTCCATCAACTCCGTGACAATGCCAATCCCCGTTCGCTCTCGGGCGCGAGCAAGGATGTCGAGTCCCTCTTGCCCCAGCCCCTGAAAGACGTAGGGACTGGTGCGCGGCTTGAAAGCCCCGCCGCGCATCAAGTTCACTCCCAGGCCACGCAGGAACTCGGCCGTGCGGAAGATCATGTCCTGGTTTTCCACTGAGCAGGGGCCGGCTATCAGAGTGAAGGTGCCTGGACCGATGACCGTCTGAGGCGTTCGCACGAGGGTATCGTCGGGATGCATCTCGCGGCTGGCGAGTTTGTAGGGCTTGGTCACGCGGAGCAACTCCAGTACGCCGGGCAGTACCTCCAGGGATCGAGGATCAACGGCACTGATGTTACCCGTGATGCCAATGGCCGTCCGCGTCGTGCCCGGCAGCGGATGGGGAGTCAGCCCCATGTGGCGAATGGTAGCAACCACTTGTTCGATCTGGTCGGCCGTGGCATGTGCGTTCATCACAACGAGCATCGAAGATCCTCTGGTGCAGTCTGGCGAATTCGGCCTCGCCGGGTGGCCTCGCGGAGAACTGCTATTTATCATACCCCGCGGCGGGCTTTTCGTACTCCCCCAGGACATCACTCCGCTCGCTGACACGGGGCGGCTCACCAAAGCGAGCCAGGTTGCGTTAGCACCTGGAGAGCGCACAAGCACCTGGAGAGCGCGCACTCCGCCCGCTGACGCGGAGCGGCTCGCTCCAGCGAGCCACCTTGCGTCAACGGCTAGAGCAGCAACCTCACCTCACCACTACCAGATTGTCGCGGTGGACGACTTCCTCGTAGGGGCAGGCACCGAGTACCTCGCGAATGCGCTCAGTGCGAACGCCACGCAGGCGATCTACGGTTCCTGATGGGTAATTCGTCAGACCGCGAGCGAATTCCACGCCGTCTGGGTCGCAGATGGAGACGACATCGCCTTTGCTGAACGATCCCGATACACCGACGATGCCGATGGGCAGCAGGCTTCGGCCCTGATGTTGCACGGCATTGCGTGCCCCGGCATCGACGATGAGCCGACCGCGCGGCCGAGCGGTGTAGCCCAGCCAGCGTTTCCAGGCCGGCAGGGTGTTGGAGTGCGGCAGAAACAGGGTGCCGACCGGCTCGCAGCGGAAGATGGCATCCAGCACATCGGGTCGCAGGCCGCTGGCCAAGATCACCGACTCGCCCGCGACCGTGGCCAGTCGGGCGGCTCGCAACTTGCTCGGCATGCCGCCTGATCCCAAGGCACTGCGGGTACTGGCCGCTCGGTCGAGAACGGCTCCGTCGATTATCGGTACGGTGCGGATCGGCTGGGCCGAGGGATCGACCGTCGGGTCGGCGGTGAACAGGCCATCGACCACGCTCAACAGCACCAGCAACGGAGCTTGGAGCAGATTCGTGACCAGAGCAGCCAGATGGTCGTTGTCGCCGAAGCGGATCTCGGCCACGCTGACTGTGTCGTTTTCGTTGATGATCGGCAAGCAGCCCCACTCGAAAAGCGTGACAATGGTGTTGCGAATGTTGAGATAGCGAGTGCGGCTGTCGAAGTCGGCCGCTGTCAACAGCAACTGGGCTGTGGGGATGCCATGCTTGACCAGCACCTCCTCCCAGGCCTGCATCAGGAAGGTCTGACCGACAGCGGCACAGGCCTGCAACTGCCGTAGATCCGTGGGCCGTTTACCCAAACCGAGCCGACCCACGCCGGCTCCGATGGCTCCCGAGGAAACCAGAGCCACCCGTCGGCCCGCCGCATGCAGTCGGTGGATCTGAGCCGCCAAGGCAGCAAAGCGGTCTGGATCGAGTTGTCCATCGGATCGCGCCAGGACGTTGGTGCCCACCTTGACCACCACGGTGTGGGCACCGGCGATCACTTCCTGTCGCACAGGATCCAGCATGGACGGTCTCCCTTTGCTAGCAACCACGAAATCGCTGAACCTCACCAACAATCCGGTTCGTCCGAGGCGATGTTTTCTATAGTGACGAAAATCGCTCAACTTTTCGAGGGCTGTTGCTGCATGGCCAACGACCACTTGCCGGAGTCTCCCCCGCGATTCGGGCTGTTGCGCGGCCTGCTGTTGCTCGTACTCGTCGGCGGCGTGGTAGCCTTCTACGCCGGCGGCGCGGCCGACCTGTTGAACTGGCAGAGCATTCGCAGCCAGGTGGACGACTGGAAACTCCGCGTCGCGGAACAGCCGGTGACCTCTGCGGCGATCTTCTTTGTGATCTATGTGATCTTGACCGCCTTGTCGGTGCCGGCCGCTGCCTTGCTGTCCTTGGTGGCAGGTGCCCTGTTCGGACGAGTGCTGGGCGTGGCACTGACTTGCACAGCGGCGACCTGCGGCGCGAGCTTGGCGTTTCTGGCCAGCCGCTATCTGTTTCGCGACTGGGTACAACGTCGCCTCGGAGGTCGTCTGAAGCAACTCCAGGCCGGCATCGACCGCGAGGGTGTGTGGTTCTTGTTGACGCTGCGATTGATTCCGGCGGTTCCGTTCTTCCTCATCAATCTGGGCATGGCTCTGACGGCGATGCGGTTGTTGCCCTTTGCCCTGGTTTCCTGGCTGGGCATGTTGCCCGGTTCGTTCCTCTACGTCAACGCCGGTGCCGAACTCGGACGTATCCAGCAGCCGCGTGATGTGCTGACCGGCTCCGTGTTGGGATCGTTGTTGCTGCTGGCTCTGCTGCCTGTAGTGATGCGTGGCCTGCTGGCTCTGTGGCAACGCTCGTCCTCGAAAGGCTGATCTGTGCGAATCGCGATCGATGCCTCGGGCCGTGGCACGAGGGCCGCCAATGGCGAGCCGAAGTCTGCTGTCGCATCTTCGAGCCCAGATAGGGGAGATGGTTTTGAACCGTCTTACTCCGCGCTGACCGATATGCCGAGTTGTTTGCCAATCTCGCGGAGGATGGCACGGTCACTATCGGGCCGGGCCGGGCTAGCGGGATGTTGCCGATCGCTGGCGATCCAACCGCGCAGATGGAGGAACTGAGCCGCGCTGTGCTTGTAGGCGGGCACCGGCGTGCGAAAGGCGAAGAACCCCAGGTACTGCAACACGTCGTTGAGTTCGTAAAACGCCGGATCGCCCGCCAGCCACAGAGCATCGCGACGAGCGAACTGATCCGGGGCGAAGGTACTCAGACCGAGCAGGTAGTCGCTGCCATACATGACCATGTCGATGGCCAGATCGTTGCCGGTGTAGACGTGGAAGTCGGGCCGGACGGCATCGCGGAGTTGCAACCGCTGCCATTCGAGCGATCGGCTCAACGAGGAGTGCTTGGCTCCGATGCAGGCCGGGATTTCCAGCAGGCCGCGATAGGTCTCCAGCGAGTAGATGCGGCCAAACGGAGCAAACATCTGGCCCAGTTCAAAAGCGATAAAGCGATCGCACTGCCGGGCGATGGCTTCATGGCTGGCGACGACTCCGTCGTCAGCCTGGCTGGTCAGTCCATAGCTAGGGAAGATCACTGGCGTACCGCCCAGAGCGGTGATGGGTTCGATCTGTCGCAGGTAGGCATCGCGGTGGAACAGATCGCCCGGTTGGTCGGCGACAAAGGCACCGGCCACGAATCGTCCGCCACTCAGGACGGCTTGCGTCTCGCGAAGTACCGCAAGGCGGGTGGCCTCATCGAGCAGATTGACGTAGCCGGTATCCATGTTGACCGCCGGGATCAGACCCGCATCGGCAGTGCGTCGGACGTGTGCCCGGAAGCCCAGCCAGTCGATTTCGCCCGATGAGGTGAACGGCAACAGGATGGCCGAAATGCCGGTGATCCGCCGACGCGGACGAATCAGCGACAGAGGGTCGAAAGAGGACACAGCACAATCTCCGCTCAGAATCAACGAAGCCATCTCATCGAGCATTATCGGAGTCCAGATCGATTGCGGACAGTGCGACGGCCAACAAAAGCGACTCGCCCTGTCCGTCGCGCAACCAGGCTTGCGGGATCAGTCGGCCCCAACCGGGCAGCGACAACTCCCTGGCCGCTAGACAGAGTTCGCCGCTAGAAAACTCTTTTTCGCTGAGCAGACACCAGGCCCCGGCAGGAGGCATGCCTTGCAACCGACAAACCGGCCGGGCGTAGTAGAACAGCAGCCCGTCGTCCTTGAGGCCGCGCACGTGCAGCACTGCATCTGTGGGAACCAGCGCAGCTAAACGTTCCGCAGCGCGTCGCGGCTGTCGGGCCTCGACGCGGGCCGGCAAGACCCAGGCGACGTGGACGAGTTTGACTCCCAACCACAGAAGGAGCAAACCAGCCAGCGCATTTTTCAGACACTTTTCATTGCCGATCCAGGTGGGCAACAGCGTCCATCGCCGCCATGTCAGGCAGCCCAGGACGGCCAGTCCCGCCACGGCCGGTTGCGCCGGTAGGATGTGTCGCGGCCGATGTCCCGGCACCACCGTCCAGAACACCAGCGACGTGACCAGCCACACCAGACACAACTGCCACAGCCGATACGCCGACTCCTCACGCGGACGCAGTACCAGAGCGACCGCCGCCAGAATGGCCCAGGGTAGACAGCCGGCCAGGAACGCGAGCGGAAACGTGAGCAGTTCGTCCCACGGATACGGTCGGGGATGATGGCTCGGCGACAGCCGCAGCAGGGCCTCCCGACTCAGTGCGTCGCGTACCTCCGTCCAGCCCACCGACAGAGCGACGCTCCCCAGCCAGCCAACTGTCAGCGCGACGAACAGACAGGCCGCCCCCAGATGCCCCGCTCGCCCTAGCAACCGCAACTGACCGCGCCAGGCCAGAAATGGCAGAACCGTGAGATAGAAGAACGCCGGTGCCGTCCACTTGGTGAAGAATCCGCCGGCGACGCACAGCAGAGCCGCCAGCCACCACAGGCTCTCTGTATGCGTCGAGCGAGAGCCAGTGGAGCAAGCCTCCGCCGCCTCCACAGCTCGCAGGAAGCATAGCATGGCTGCAGCGACCCAGGCCAATTGCACCAGATCGATCTCGGCGGAGGGCAGCCGATCCAGCCACAGCGGACAGGCCGGCAACACCACTGCAGCGAGCCATCCCGCCCCCGCGCACCGCTGGAACGTCCAGGCGAATAGCCCAATGACCAGAGCCGCCGCCAGCACCGAAGGCAGGCGTGCTGTCCACTCCGTGACCTGCCCCGCAGGCAAGCTGCACAGAGCAATCAGGACGCTCATGCCTGGCGGTTTCGTGAGGTGCGGTTGGCCGTCGAGGTGGGGCACCAGCCAGTTTCCTGAGACGAGTACTTCTTCGGCCAACCGGGCGCGTAATCCCTCGTTGCGGATCAGTTCACTCGACAGACCGCCCAGCAGTAACACTGCCAGGAAACCGCACGCGGCGATCCAGCGCATAGCCCAGCCTCCTTGCTGGGGAGAATGAGAACCTTCGCTGGGGTTCTACCACACATCCTGTCCGGCAGACCAGTGCAAGGTGACGACGCTGCCGCTTCACCCACACAGAGCCTGGGCATGCTGCCGGATACGCTGCACCATCGCGGCCAAGCCGTTGCGACGATTCAGACTCAGGTGCTGATCCAGACCCAGTTTGCGGAAGAACTCCTCGACATCGAAAGCCATCACGTCCCCAGCACGCTGGCCGCTGAAGAGCTTCTCCAGAAGACCGATCAGACCACGCACTAGTTCGGCATCACTGTCGGCCAGGAACTCCAGCACGTCCTTGCTGCCCGGCTTGCGTCGTGCGCTGAGCCAGACCACACTCTGACAGCCATGCACGCGAGCGCACTCGGTCTTCAACTCCGCCGGCATGGGAGGCAACTTCTCGCCCAGTTCGATCAGATATTGATAGCGGTCGTTCCAATCATCGAGGAAATCGAAGACTTCGAGAATCTCACGAGCGACGGCCTGCGGACTCTCGCCAGCGGCTGGAGCGTACTGAATCTCTAGACGTGGAGGGCAGGTGTTGGCGGCTCCACCGCACAACGTGATCTCGGCTGGACATCGTTCGTGATCCACGGACAAATTCAGCGATCGCCGTTTGCTGTTCTCGGCCACGATGCTGCTCAGCACGTCGGCGAAGAAATCCACTTCCGCCAGGGTGTTGTAGACGGCAAACGAAGCTCGGGTCGTGCCGGAGATGCCCAGACGATCCATGAGCGGCTGGCAGCAGTGATGGCCGGTTCGTACCGCTACGCCTTCCAAATCCAGCCGAGTGCCGATGTCCAACGGCGACAGCGGCGGATTCTCGACCAGAAACGACAGAGCGGCGGCCTTGTTCAGGGCGTTGCCGACAATGCGGACTCCAGGGATCTTCTGGAGCCGAGCGGTGGCGTGCCGCATCAGAGCGTCTTCGTGTTCGGCCACACGTTGCAGTCCCAGATCTTGGAGATAGCCCAGGGCGGCGGCTAGCCCGATCGCGCCGGCGATGTGCGGAGTGCCGGCCTCGAATCGACTCGGCGGCGGGGCGTAGGTCGTTCCCTGGAACGAGACGCGGTCGATCATGTCGCCCCCTCCTTGCCAGGGCGGCATGTCGTGCAGCACCTCGGCCTTGCCATACAGCACGCCGATGCCCGTCGGGCCATAGACCTTGTGCCCGGAGAAGACCAGCCAGTCGCAGTCCAGTTGCTGTACGTCCAGGGGCAGGTGCGAGGCCGATTGCGCCGCATCCACCAGTACTCGCGCTCCTTGCGCGTGGGCCATCTCGATGATTCGCTCGACTGGGTTGATGGTTCCCAGCGAGTTGGACAGATGCACGATGCTCACCAGTCGTGTACGCGGGTTGAGCAATCGCTCGTACTCGTCGAGCAACAATTCGCCGTCTTCGTTGATAGGAATCACTCGCAGCACGGCCCCAGTCTGCTCGCACAGCAGTTGCCAGGGCACGATGTTGGCGTGATGCTCCATCTCGCTGACGAGGATCTCGTCGCCGGCGCGGAGGTACTTGCGACCCCAACTGAAGGCCACTAGATTGATGCCCTCGGTGGCCCCACGAACGAAGACGATTTCCTCAGCCTGACGGGCACCCAGGAATTGCTGAACGGTGCCACGAGCCGCTTCGTAGTCGCGAGTGGCGCGCTCGCTCAACTGATGCACGGCGCGATGGATGTTGGCGTTGGACTCGCTGTAGTAGTGCCGCAGTGCCTCCAGTACCACCAGGGGTTTCTGGGTGGTGGCGGCATTGTCCAGGTAGACCAACGGCTTGCCGTGAACCTTTTGCCGCAGGATCGGAAACTCCTCGCGAATGCGGCGCAGATCCAAGCCGGGAGACGCTGCCGGCTTGGTGGCAGCCAGCGAGACCTGGGGCACATCCGTCAGGAAAGAAGCACTCATCACAATTCCTCACTCTCCGCGAGCGGAGGTAGGTGACTCGACGCTAGCAAAGCACGCTCCAGTCGGTCACGCAGCGATTCGACCTGAATGCGGCCGATGATGTCATTGGCGAAGGCAAAGGTCAACAGGGCTCGTGCCTGTGCCAAACCGATACCGCGACTCCGAAGATAGAATAGCTGACGCTCGTCAAGTTGGCCTACTGTCGCTCCGTGCGTGCATTTGACATCGTCTGCGAAGATCTCCAGTTGCGGCTTGGTGTCGATGGTGGCCTCATCGCTCAACAGCAGCGTCTGGTTGGTCTGCTTGGCATCAGTCTTCTGAGCATCCTTGCGGACGAAGATCTTGCCGTTGAACACTCCCTTGGCGCGGTCGTCGAGAATGCCCTTGTACAACTCGTGGCTGCTGCAATGGGGCACGGCGTGATCGATGACGGTGTGCGTGTCGTGGTGCTGTGTTCCGGTCGCCAGGTACACGCCGTTGACCGTGGCCTCGGCGTTGCTGCCCTGGAAGCGGACACGCACCTCGTTGCGCACCAAGGAGCCGCCTAGTCCGACGTAATGCGTACTGAATCGGCTATCGCGAGCCTGCTCGACTTGCAGGCAACTGAAGTGGTAAGCCTGCAACGACTCCTCTTGCACTCGGTAATGATCGAGGTTGGCTCCCTCGTCAAGCACCACTTCGGTGACCGCGTTGGTCATGTACAATGCCTCTGAGCCAGTAAAGCTCTCGACCACTCGAGCTTGACTGGCTCGGCCCAGCACGATCAGGACACGACGATACCAGAGCGTGGGTTGCTGAGTAGAAGCCTCAGCCACGGCCGACAGTAGCAATGGTTGCTCGACCACGACCCCGGCTGGAACGTAGAGGAAGGCTCCCTCACGCCAAAAAGCGGTGTTGAGTGCCGTGAACGCCTGATGCTGATAGCCGGCGATCCGGCCGAGATGCGGTTCGACGAGGTCGGGATGCCGTTGCAGGGCTTCCGCCAGGCTGCACACGATCACGCCGGCCGGCAGCGTGGCGTTGGGGATCGGCAGGTTGTCGCTGGTCGTAAGCTGAAAGGCCGTGCGCGTGATGGGCGTGACGCTGGTGAACTTCCAGTCCTCGTTACGCGGGCCAGGGAAGCCGGCCTGCTCGAAGCTGGCCAAGGCACTGGAACGCAGCCGGGCGATGGCCGGTCGATTCGCGCCGGGCAGCGAGGCTTCCAGGCTGTGGAACGCCCGGCGATAGATTTCGGTGGCAGAGCCAGCCTGTACAGTCGTGGTCATCAGTAGGCCCCCTCTCAGACCGGCTGAGCCACACGGTCATCGGCACCGATGTTGGCATAGCCACGGGCTTCGAGTTCCAACGCCAGTTCCTTGCCGCCCGAGCGGACGATTCGGCCACCGGCCAGCACATGCACGCGATCCGGCACGATGTAATCGAGCAGACGCTGGTAGTGGGTGATGACCAGCATGGCCCGATTCGGGCCACGCAGCGCGTTGACTCCATCGGCCACGATGCGTAGCGCGTCGATGTCCAGACCGGAGTCGGTCTCGTCGAGGATGGCCAGTCGCGGATCGAGGATGGCCATCTGGAAGATTTCGTTGCGTTTCTTTTCGCCGCCGGAGAAGCCCTCGTTGACGGGTCGCTTGAGCAGTTCGTCCTTCATGTGGACGAGTTTCATGCGTTCGCGAACGAGTTTGAGGAAGCCCGCCCCGTCCAGTTCTGGCTCGCCACGATGCTTGCGAATAGAATTGACGGCGGCGCGGAGGAAGTAGGTGTTGGTGACACCGGGAATCTCGACGGGGTATTGGAAGGCCAGGAACACGCCTTCGCGAGCCCGTTCCTCGGGATCCATTTCCAGCAGGTTCTTGCCCTGGTAGAGAACCTCACCAGCGGTCACCTCATAGTCCTCCTTGCCGGCCAGCACGCCGGCCAAGGTGGACTTGCCGGAGCCGTTCGGCCCCATGATGGCGTGAACCTCGCCGGCAGCGAGGGTCAGATTGATGCCGCGCAGGATCTCTTTGTCCTCAACGCGGGCGTGCAGGTTGCGAATTTCGAGCATGGGTGTAGTCGTCTCACTTACTTCTTGGGAACGTCTCGTATCAAATGGGCGAGCGATTAGTGAATCTCCAGGATGGTCATCAATCCTCACTGGACGATAAAGACTCGCTCGAGTCAATCTGGTCAGATGGCCTTGACTTTGGTGATCGTGACCAGCCGATCTAGTGGCTCTCAGCCCACACTGCCTTCCAAGCTCACGCCTAGCAGTTTCTGCGCCTCGACGGCGAATTCCATCGGCAATTCGCGGAACACTTCCTTGCAGAAACCGTTGACGATCAGGTTGACCGCATCTTCGGTCGAGAGGCCACGCTGCCGACAGTAGAAGATCTGATCCTCGCCGATCTTGGAGGTCGAGGCCTCATGTTCGACCTTTGAGGTCGTGTTCTTGACTTCAATGTAGGGGAAGGTGTGCGCGCCGCAGCGATCGCCGATCAACAGCGAGTCGCACTGCGAGTAATTCCTCGCGCCGGTCGCTCCTTTGAGGATCTTGACCAAGCCGCGATAGGTGTTCTGGCCCTCGCCGGCGGAGATGCCCTTGGAGACGATGGTGCTTTTGGTGTTCTTGCCGATGTGCAGCATCTTGGTGCCAGTGTCGGCTTGCTGCTTGCCCTTGGTCAGAGCGACCGAGTAGAACTCGCCGACCGAGTCGTCGCCCTGGAGGATGACGCTGGGGTATTTCCAGGTGATGGCACTGCCCGTCTCGACCTGGGTCCAGCTAATTTTGCTGCCCCGGCCGCGGCAGGCTCCGCGTTTGGTGACGAAGTTGTAGATGCCGCCCCTGCCGTCCTTGTCGCCGGGATACCAGTTCTGCACGGTCGAATACTTGATCTGGGCGTTGTCGCCGGCCGCCACCAGTTCCACCACAGCGGCGTGCAACTGGTTCTCGTCGCGCATCGGAGCAGTGCAACCTTCCAGATAGCTGACGTAGGCGTTCTCCTCGCAGACGATCAGCGTCCGCTCGAACTGGCCCGTACCGGCCGCGTTGATGCGGAAGTAGGTGGACAGTTCCATCGGACAGCGAACGCCTTTGGGGATGTAGCAGAAGCTGCCATCGCTGAAGACCGCCGAGTTGAGGGCTGCGAAGTAGTTGTCGGTGTACGGCACGACACTGCCCAGGTACTTGCGCACCAGTTCGGGATGTTCCTTGACGGCCTCAGAGAACGAGCAGAAAATTACGCCCATCTCGGCCAACTTGCTTTTGAACGTAGTCGCCACCGACACACTGTCGAAAACGGCATCGACGGCCACACCAGTTAGTCGCTTCTGCTCGTCGAGCGGAATGCCGAGTTTCTCGAAGGTGCGCAGCAATTCCGGATCGACTTCGTCGAGGCTGGCCAGTTTCTTCTTCGGCTTGGGAGCCGAGTAGTAGACGATGGCCTGGTAGTCGATGGGGTTGAAGGTGATGTTGGGCCACCAGCGCGGCTCCTCGAGCGTCAGCCAGTGTCGGTAGGCTTTCAGCCGCCATTCGAGCAACCAGTCCGGCTCGTTCTTCTTGGCCGAGATGAGGCGGATGATGTCCTCATTGAGGCCAGGCGGAATGGAATCGGTTTCGATGTCGGTCACGAAGCCGTGTTCGTATTCCTTGGAGGCAAATTCCTCGATCGTAGTCGTCGCATTGCTCATGGCAACTCACTCGCGGCAGAATAGCTTTGGCCCCACCATCGGGGCAACCGTCGGCCTCAGGGCCGGGACAACGCACTCAGGGTCACCAGGGGGGGCTGGCTGGCCGGCAACTGCTCACGCAGTTTCTGAACCACCGGCATTTGTCCAGTCAGCAGGTCTTCCAAGCTGATCTGATCCAGTACATGACGCAGCCATTGCTCCAGGGTTTGCCACAACCCCTTGAGGTTGCAGCCGTCCTGATGGATACAGGGGCCGGTCGTCTCTGGGCCGGCGTGCCGTTCGCAGTAGACCGGCTCATCGAAGAGCGGTTCGCCCAACACCAGCAAAACCGAACCGAGTCGGACCTGGGCCGCCGGCCGACTGAGTCGGTAGCCGCCCGCTCGACCACGAACGCTCTCCACTAGGCCAGCCTGACGCAACACCGCCAGCAACTTGGCCACATAGGCCGGCGAGAGATTCTCAGCAGCGGCGATCTCCGGAATCGTCAGCGATCCCTCGCTGGCCTGTCGTGCCAGTCGCAACAGACATCGCAGACCATATTCTTCCTGGGCGGTGATCTTCATGCAGCCCTCGCCGTTGCAAGTGCCTCTCGTCTGCTTTCATTGTTAGCAATCTGTACTTTTATTTCAAGTTTTCTTTCCAGATTGCTTGCTGCCGCTGACCGCTCATCGGCGACGGCCTGGGAGACGAGCCGATCCGCTTGTCCCAGAACTCGTCTGGGACAAGGAAAAATTTTTTCTGCGGAGACTGGAAACAGGGAAGGGACACCCTATTATTTAGGTAACCTCTCTTCGTGAGGGGCCGGGCCAGTCGCGATGAGTGGGCGACATCGCTGACTGGCTCCTTCTATTTACAGGCAGCACATCCACTCACTCAAACCCTGTGAAACCCTAGCAAGCCGACGTGTCACCTACCCGATGCCCTGCCCATAGGGGCGGATGACCCCAGCATTTGCTTGTCTGGCTCCCCATCTGACGCAAACGACTACTCGGCCCACGATTTTTTGTTTAACGTCGTAATACACTTGTTGCCGCCGCGGATTGTTATACGATGTATAACGTCGCTCGAGTGTCATGAGGTATCTGCTATGAGACATGTGCGTTGTCTTGCTGCTCTGGGACTGCTCCTTGCGCTGTTCGGGCCGGTCGTGGAGGTGTTAGCGCAGGCACAGCCCACAGGAGATTTGCTGACCCGTCTAATCTTTCAGGATGACAACACGCGAACGCTGCGTTGGGCAGATGTGCGGATCGCAGGAGAGAATCTGACGCTGGGTTCGGTGGCCACGGTGACAGGCTTCCCAAAGTTGGATCCTAAGAAGCAGACGCTGGTGCAGATGGTCGAATCCAATGGCCTAGTGCTAGTCGGAGTGCGTGATCAGGACAATGGTCAATTTCGCAGCGGTTGGGTGCTGTTGCACAGTGGAGTCGGCTACACCGATCACGGCGATCATGCTCATTGGAATTACACCAAGAAGCCGCAGGTCTGGGACAGCCGAATCGATGATAAGCAAGGCAACCCGGCACACCTCTACGTCTATGAGGGCAAGTTCTTTGTCGCAAACGACCTGCTAAACGGTTACACGCGTATCGATCCGAGCAAGTATGCCACAGCTGCTGGGCGGCGGCTGGGCAAGGATCAACCACGGTTTCTGGTGGGCGGGGGTAATCACATCACCCTGGCGGTTGTCGAGGACAAGGTCGGCTATTCATGCTGGATCGATGGCGGAGGCCCCAACGCTGGTCGGGTGGATGTCACACCAATCACTTCCAGCGAACGGAGCGAACCCGCTTATTCCTTCCACCTGCCAACGGGGGTAATTCACGGAGCGACGGCCTGCAACGGCAAGGTCTTCTTTGCTCCGGCGGATGGCATCTGCTGGGTGGATGCCGACCGCGAACTGACCACTAAAGCCGATGCGGTCAAAATCCACCACATTTCCCTGGGCAAGCAGGACGACAAACCCCGACGAACCGGGGCTTTTACTACCCATGGCAAGCATGTGCTGTGCGTGACCGGCAAAGGGCCAGGAAGCCAGTTAGTTCTCCTCGATACACGTCAGAAAGAACTCACCGCGCAACTGGTGCCCCTTTCGGTCAAGCAGGGCACTCTGGCCTTGACCCCTACCGTCGCGGTGACCCCCGCAGGGAAGACGTATGCCCTGATCTGTCACGATGTGGTCAAGGGAGCTGATGCCACAGATGCCCTGGAGATCGTTGACCTGGATCCTGATGGGGACGGACAGTTTACCGATGCCCGATCTGTCAAGACGCTAACGATCGGTCGCAGTGCTGTGGAGGGGCATTTCGGACATCATGGTTTGGCTTTGGATGCCGATCGCCGTTATGCTTTCGTGACCAATCCGGGTGATGGCACCATCGAAGTAGTGTCGCTCAAGACGCTGGAGCGAGTGGCTACTTGGAATGTCGGCGGTAAGCCGACCGCACTGATCGCCAGGGGAGGACAGGAAGTAAGGGATTGAACCTGATGCGGGATTAGAGAATGTCCCATCTCCAACGATAGGGCGACTGGCGAACACGTTAAGCGTGCGAGACTTCGTCGGCACGGCGAAGCCTCGCACCGAGAACCCCGAACGCAGTCGATGGTGCGTTGGCCGCAGTTGCTTGCGGGCATCGACCAACAACGCAGCAGCCCACGCCAGAGCCTGCACCCCTGCACACAGCAAGAAGACTAAGTTCCAACCTGCTAACTTGTCACTCGGACAGCCCAGGTCACAGCCACCAGACGGTCGAGGGCCGACTGATCCTTGAAGCCCGCGTCGCAGTACAGGTGGCGAAGTTCCACAGACGGCCCGAGTCGCCGAGAGCGAACTAGCGGGGTATGGCTCGCTCCCAGACTAACTCGGGCCGCCTTGTAGAACCGGGCCGATCCCGTCGGCCCAGTACCAGATACTCACGCGGAGCCCTCCTTAGCGTGCCAGGCGGTATCTAGCTCGAATGGAAACAGGGGACGACGACGATGTTGATAGGTGAGTTGACCCATGTCCGCCGTAGTCACCCCTGGCGTGTTGACGCGGATCAGGCGTGAGCAAAGCGGCGCGTAGGCCGCCACCGGCGCATGCACGCCCTTGAGAATGATGACCTGGAATGTCGCCGGATCGAGGCCGAACGCCGTCAACTGATTGGAACTGACCGGAGCCGTCCGCCGACTGGTCAGCAGCACCGTCAGTCCTGCCTCGGATCGCACTACGGCCGTTGGCCCCTGGTCAAAGTGAGTGTACCCGCCGTGCCGGGCCAAGCTCTCGGTGAAGGTGCCCTCATGCAACGAAACGACGGTGAAGGTGTCATGCAAGGGCGGGCCGTGCCGGTCGTCGGCTTTTCCGCCGACGCTCAAGGGCAATCGCTGTCCCGCTCCCACCGCCTGACACTGCTGCACGGCCTGGGGATCGTTCAGGCAAACGACTGCCGGCACGGCTGCAGCGCGAAGCACTTCGTGTGCTAGAATGGTGCCATCGCCGGGCGAACCGCCTCCGACGTTGTCGCCCATGTCGAGCAAGCCCACCGGGCCGGGCAGTTTGGCTGCCTCGCGTACTGCCTCCTCGGGAGAATGGAGTTGTCCGATGAAGGCGTGCCGTCGCTGCCACCATTGTTCCGCCAACTCGTTGGCCAATCGCTGGGCCAGGGCAGGATCGTTGTCGGTGACTGTCAGGACACAGGCTCCCATTTCGGCGACATCGGCATACGGGAAACCCAGCAGCAGGCTGTTGGACAGCACGCCAGGTCGGCGTAGCTGTTCGTCAGCCAACGCATAGAGCGAGCGACACGGCTCCTCGGTGGTCAGTTGCCGTTCGATGTTGATGGCCAGAGGCGGGAAGGCGGCGGCCATGCTCGGGCGAATCTCGCCGCGCAAGGTGCGGACGAGCAGGCGAGCGGCTTGCTCCCCGACCTGTCGCTGGTCGAGGTGCGGGTTGGAGCGATAGGCAATCAGAGCATTGCAAGCTGTCACCATCGCCGGCGACACATTGGCGTGCAGATCGAGGGTGCCGACAATCGGTAGGGTTGGCCCGACGGCAGTCCTGACGCGAGTCAGCCAGTCGCCATCAGCATCGGCAGCCGCTTCGCTGACGGTGGCTCCATGTGGGGCGACCAGCAGGCCGTCGAGCGGCCCGGCGGCGTTCAGGCAGGCCAGCAGTCGGCCCACGAGGTGTTCCCAGGTCTGAGCCGTGATGACTCCATGCGGCGTGGCTCGGGCGGCGAACAACGGCACTGCCTGCACTCCTGCTTCGGCCAGTCCGGCAAAGAACCCGCCTGTCTCATGCGGCGCATCGGCCAGGCTGGTGCGTACAGCCTCTCCCTCGGCGAGCAAATTGCACTCAAAATGCTCGAGTGTCGTTGGCTGATGGACGAAGGTATTCGATTCGTGCAACAGGGCCAGGATGCCTACCCGCATCGCAGTGTCCAGTCGGCAAGGTGCTTAGCGTTGTCAGACAGCCAGTTGGTGGGTTCGCGGAGAGTACACTGGCAGGCGACGGGGAGTATTCAATGAAGTGCCCCGAGCGGTGGCAACAGCCGATCAGGCAAAAAGTTGCGCGACGGGGACGGCAAAGCCGGGCAGCACGTCGGGCAGAGTGAGGGTGTCGGTCTTTCGGAAGATCTGTTGCAGCACATCGGGACGATAGACCGAGGCCGACTCCGTCGCTGGATCGAGTACCACCACCGCGTTCACGCCGATCCGCAGATACTCGCCGACCTTGGTGAAGATGTCGCTCCAGCGGTCGGACGGCGAGCGCACCTCGACCACGAGTTCGGGCGGTACGCTGAGCGGGCCGTCGGGCAGGTCTCCGGGGGGCAGGCGGTCAAAACTGCAATAGATCACATCGCCGCCGCGCACCGAGTCTGGGCCGGTGACGACCCAGGTATCGTTGCTCATCACGCGCCCCAACTTGTTCGAGACGACGTGTTGAAAGAGTTGTGCCGCGATGAGAGTGCAGATGTAGCCGTGCCGGGTTCCCGTCATGGGCAACTCCTTGACGATGCCTTTGACGAGTTCGACGCGCTGGCCGGCATGGCGAGCCGTGAACTCGTCGATGCTCAGGCGCGGCGATGCTGGAGCCATCGGGACGGGTGGGAGGGGCTGGGTGGTCGATGCGGTTGTCATGCGATGCTCCCTTGCAAAGCGATTCTCTCCGGGCATGATACTCTGAGGTGGACAAACCGTGCCAGAGCAGTCACCTCTTTGCCCCCCATCGTGCCGGGCAATAGCCTAACTGGCCCATCCTGCAAAGAACTCCTCTGCTGCTGCCCGAACAACCGTGAGGGTGGCTCCAGACCGGTCGCAGGCACTCTAGGCACTGCGGAAGCATCGCTCAGGGTAGTTGTTCTCCTCGGTTCAGCGGCGTAGAATGACGGATGGGTAGGTCATTTCCGACCTTCTCCCCCTTCGTGCGTCCTATCGGATCATCTTCATCCTCAGCAAGTTTCGTTGCGGAGAGGCACCATGACGATAACAGGCCACGACCGCATGGTCGGACAGAACTGGATCGCCGGCCGTTGGATGCCCAGCCAGGGCGACCGCTTTGCCAGCCGCAGCCCAGCGCATCGTGAGGAAATCATCGGCGAATTCCCGGCCAGCACTCCCGCCGAGGCCAGCGAGGCTGTTGCTGCTGCACGCGCTGCCTATCCGGCTTGGCGACGAACCAGTCGTGTGCTGCGCGGCGAACTCTTCGATCACCTCGCCCAACTCGTCAAGCGTGACGTGGACGCGCTGGCTCGGCTCATGGCTCGTGAATGCGGCAAGGTGGTCACTGAGTGCCGCGCCGAGGTCATTGAAGGGTTGCACATGATCCAGTACGTCTTCGGCACCGCTCGCATGCCCAGCGGTAGCGTTGTGGATAGCGAGATTGCCGACAAGGATGCTTTCATCCGCCGCAAGCCGTGGGGAGTTGCCGCCGTCATCACGCCGTGGAACTTTCCCTTTGCCGTGCCGTTGTGGATGCTCGGCCCGAGTCTGCTCGAGGGCAACACAGTGGTGTTCAAGCCCTCTGAGGAAACCCCGGCTATTGGACAACGATTGATCGAACTGTTTGTCGAGGCCGGCTTCCCTGCCGGCGTGGTCAATCTTGTCCACGGCGACGGCGCGGTCGGCGAGGCACTGGTTCGCAACCCCGAGGTTAACATCGTGCTGTTTACCGGCTCATGGGAGGTGGGCAACCAGATTCAGCGAATCTCGGCAGACTTCCACGACCGCATCGTCGCCGCCGAAATGGGCAGCAAGTCGGCGGTCATCGTCTGTGGCGATGCCCGACTCGATCTGGCGGTCAATGCGACACTCATTAGCGCGTTCAAGACCTCCGGCCAACGCTGCGTCTCGGCGGGCCGCGCCCTGGTTCACGAGTCGCTGATGGATCGCTTTACGACGCTGCTGGTTGAGCGCGCTCGCCGGCTTCGGATCGGCGAACCACTCGACGCGAGCCAGTTCACTGGGCCGGTCATCAACGAACAGGCGGTCGCCAAGATCGAAAGCTACAACCGATTGGCTCGCGACGAGGGAGCGCGGGTCGTTCTCGACGGCGGTCGGCTCAACGATCCGGCCCATGCGGATGGCTGGTATCTGTCGCCCTTCATCTATCAGATCGAGGCTCGACCAGGCATCCGTTGTGTCCGCGAGGAGGTATTTGGGCCACACTTGGCTCTGATTCCCTTCCGCGACAACGAGGAAGCAGCTCGACTGTACAACGACACCCCCTATGGGTTGTCGCTGGCGGTCATCACCGAGGACTACCGCGCTATGCGGTTCTTCCGTGAGGAATGCGAGTTTGGCATGGGCTACGTTAACTTGCCGTGCATCGGTGCCGAGGTGCATCTCCCCTTCGGCGGGGTCAAACGCTCGGGAAACGGCCATCCCTCTGCGGCCGGTCTGGTCGAGACGGTCACGCACAAGGTGGCCTGGACAGTCAATCACAGCAGCGAAATCAAGATGGCTCAGGGGCTGACTACCGATCTGGAAACGACCTGAAGGCGAAAGTAGAGGTGTCACCATGAATCGCATAGCTCCTAAGGAGCCGGCTTGGCTCTTCGATGACCGCGAGGTGCCGCATCTGATCGTGCCGCCGCCGGGTCCCAATGCTCGCAGCTTGCTGGCTCGCGACGTGCAGTTCACCTCGCCTTCCTACACTCGTGTCTACCCTCTGGTAGTCGCTCGCGGTTCTGGGGCGGTTATCGAGGACGTGGACGGCAATCTGTTCCTCGACTTCACGGCAGGCATCGCCGTCAATGCTACGGGACATTGCCATCCACACGTCGTCGCGGCGGTGCAGGATCAGGCCGGCAAGTTGCTGCACATGTCGGGAACCGATTTCTACTACCAGCCGCAGATCGATCTGGCCGAGCGACTAGCTAAGGCCGGCCCCTGGCCGGGCCGACGGCGCGTGTTCTTCACCAACTCGGGTGCCGAGGCTTTGGAAGCCGCTCTCAAACTGGCTCGCTTCCACACCGGCCGACCGCGTGTGCTGTCGTTCTTCGGTGCCTTCCACGGCCGAACCTATGGAGCCATGTCGCTCTCCGGCTCGAAACTGATCCATCGGCGCGGCTTTGCTCCGTTAGTGCCCGAGATCCACCACGTCGAGTTTCCACGCGGCTGCTGGGGTTGCCCGGCGAACTCGGACTGTGCCTGTGTCAATCGTCTAGAAGAAACCGTGTTGCGACGTACCGCGCCGCCGGATGAGGTGGCGGCCATCTTCGTCGAACCGATCCAGGGAGAGGGCGGCTATCACGTGCCACCGCCCGGCTTCTTGCCCGCTCTGCGGCGACTGTGCGACCGGTACGGCATTCTATTGGTCGCCGACGAGGTACAGTCCGGCATGGGCCGAACCGGCAAGCTGTTTGCCTGCGAACACTGGAACGTGCAACCGGACATCATTTGTCTAGCCAAGGGCATTGCTAGCGGCATGCCTTTGGGAGCCATCATCGCTTCCGAGGAGGTCATGAACTGGCCGCCCGGCAGCCATGCCAGCACTTTCGGCGGCAATCCGGTGAGTTGTCGTGCCGCCCTGGCGACGCTCGATCTGCTGGAGGCCGGCTACATCGACAATGCTGCCGAGCGTGGCGAACAGTTGCGCGAGGGACTGTTGGCGTTGCAGCGAGAACGGGAAGAAATCGGCGAGGTACGCGGCCTGGGGCTGATGATGGCCGCCGAGATCGTCAGCAAGCGTTGTCCCTACACGCTCGATCCTCGCCGACGCGACGAACTGATCCAGCAGGCCTTCCAGCGTGGCTTGCTGCTGTTGGGCTGTGGTGAGAGCGCAATCCGCTTTTGCCCGCCGTTGTGCGTTACCGCTCAACAGGTCGAGAAGGCACTGGAAATCTTCGGGGAGATGCTCGTCGGTCGCAAGCAACTCGCGATGGTCTGAGCTAGCCGGGCTACCGGCCAAGGGCCAGAAGGCGAGTTCAGAGGAACCCCCAGCAAGCCGGGAGCGTCAGCAACCAGAGGGCTTGCCAACCTCCGGTCGCTGGAAACCTCTGGTCACTGACGCTCCCGGCTCGCTTCATTCGTCACAACTGCTCAGTCCTTTTTCTTAGCAGCAGGCTTGGCTTTGGGCTTGGCCTTCTCTTTTTCCTTGTCTTTTTCGGAGGCGGCGCTTGCCGCTTCCCTCTCCTCGGCGGCGATTTCCTTCTTGCTGGGCATCAACTGAGCAATGGTCACTTCCTTTAGCGTCTTACGAACCGCCTCAGCACATTCCTGGCAAATGTTATCCAGTTTGTTGTTAAGTGAGGGATTGCTTTTTTCTGCTCCTGGAGCGATGCCTTGAATTTTGCCATCGACAGCTTCGAGGATTTCGAGCATGGAAATTTCAGAAGGCTGCTTAGCCAGACGATAGCCGCCGTTTGGCCCCTTGATCGAGGAAAGAACGCGATGCGAAACCAGGGGCTTGAGTACCTTGAGCAGGAATCGCTCCGGTATGCCGCGAGCCTTGGCGATGTGGTGCGAGGCCACGGGAACGGTTTGATCCTTCTGCTGAGCCATGTAGGCTACCGCATGCAGGGCGTAACTGCTGGCGCGTGTCAGTTTCATGTCTACCTCACGTTGACCAACCTCAGGGTGCGTGAATGCTTGTCCCTCGGGCCAACTCAATACTTCCCATTAAGATCCAAAAAGTCACTATAGCAGGTGACAAAACCT
>Ga0272446_1003248_pt1 | contig 20839 bp, 18 predicted proteins | sample YNPCB0061_FD_194587 | JGI IMG/M metagenome (GOLD analysis project Ga0272446, IMG submission 194587) | Hot spring microbial mat communities from Yellowstone National Park, WY, United States - YNP-CB-006-1 | ecosystem: Environmental > Aquatic > Thermal springs > Hot (42-90C) > Sediment | place...
GGCAGGCGAGATTTCTTGTCCTCTTCGCTGCGGGCCGGTGTCAGCACTACCAGTCCCGCCAGCAACACTACGGCGAATCGCATTGGCGGTTCCCTCGGGTCGTTTGGTCGATACCCCATCTTCTAGGATAATCTCCGTAAACCCGTCCGGGTCGTACACCGCCCCAAGGGAATTTTTGCTGCCTCACTCCAGCCCCGAGGGCAATTTCTGCTGCCTCACTCCGTGCCGCTCATTAGGCCAATCTTCGCCAGCATGCGCCGGGCCCGCTCTTTGTCCTGACACAAATACCAGGCCATACCGCCGTGAAACACCTGCAATTGACTGAGATACTGCTCGGCCAAACGCGGGGCCGAGGCTCCCATGAGCTTGGCTGCCAGGGCCATCGCTTTGCCATCACAGCGTAGATGAAAGTGGACCTGATGGCGGATAGAAGTTTGACCCTGCTCGCGGGGAGTCACGCGATAATACAGCGTAGCCAAGGCGCGAAACTGGGCCGGCACCAAAAAGCCTTGCGGTTTGGCTTTGCCCTCGATGTACCACACTTGCACTCCTGGGGCCGAGTGGATCACCCGCCAGAAGACTTCGCTGCCCTGGCCATCTCGCCAGACATAACGCCCCGGTAGCGGCTCGGAGATGTCGCTCACCTTGGCCCCTAATTGTCGCCATAACTGAATGGCAATTTTGGGGTTGGCCAACAACCACTCGTAAACATCTGGAGCGGCCAGAAACGACTCGGCCGGTGCCTTGGCCACCAAGGTGGGCGCGTCGAGAATGAGCCGCACCGCCTCTCGAACCTCAGCGGGCAACTGCTCGGGGGGTACCACGGCACTGGGCAGCGACTCGCGGCTGACGGGCTGGGTGTGAGGAGCGGCGGAAGAGGCGGGCGGCGTTTGAGCGCTGAGCGTCCCCACGGCAGCCAGCAATGCCAACGTCGTCCAGATGCGCCATGTTCCCATCGGGCCAATCTCCCCAACTCCCCGCCGACGTTCTCCCATGGATTGGAGCAACAGCGACGACGACAGAAAGCGTATCGACCCGCGAAGTTGTCGTGATGTAGTAAAAGAGGCGGAAGACACCGAGAGTAGTAAACGAGGCGAAAGACACAGAGGAAAGGACCGACGCGAAATGGTCCCTCCTCCGCAAGCCCAAATGAGGCGGAAGAGACGGCCCGAAGCTCGAAATCAAGAGCGAGCGACCCAGATTCGCAGCGTTGGCCCATATTTTCGGCAAGTTTGTCACGGTCGGCAGACGATGAATCATCTGAATCATCTACGCGATGGATTGGCATGAGGCTTGTTCTCCACCGTGGGGGCGAAGGTATGTGGAACCGCTTGCTCGTTGCCGTCGCCGTGGCCTGTTTGGGAACGGGGATCGGATGGGGCCAGGAGGCACTACCTCCTTCGGGGACGGTGGTAAGTGAGATGAACGCCGCCATACCGGTTTACCCGGGAGTCTTCTCCGCCCCCCTGCCCTCGCCGCTTGATGCGCCTCTGCCGCCGCGGTTGTGGCTGCGTGCCGACTATCTCTTTGCTTGGATCAACGGACCAACCAATACGGCTACCCTACTGACGACCGCGCCGGCGGGCACGGAACGTCTGCGGGCGGGAGTTCTCGACGACCCGCGTACCTCTGTTCTCTTTGGTGCTACCCCCACGACGGCCGCGGGCTTCAACGAGAGCATGCGGCCAGGCTTCCGCCTCACGACAGGGATGTTACTGAATCCCGAAGCAACCCTCGGTGCCGAGGCCAGCTTCCTGATGCTGGGCAGCCGCGCGGTGACGTTTGCCGCTAATTCTGACGGCAAGACGATCTTGGCCCGCCCGTACCGCAATGCCGTCACCGGTGCCCAGGAAGCGGTCCTGATCGCCTTCCCCGAGGTGTCGGCCGGCCAGGTCGATTTCCGCGTCGCCAGTGGCAATTTTTACAACGGCACCGCTGGGGTGTATGAGACGTTCTGCAACACGGGCACGATTCGACTCGATTCGCTGCTGGGCTATCGGTTTTATCGCTATGATGAGGCGTTTCGTGTTCGCCAGCAGGTGAATGTATTGGACCCCAACTTTGTGCCGGGCACGCAGATCTTCACGCGCGACGACTTCAACGCCCAGAACCAATTTCACGGGGTCGAGATTGGCCTGCGGGCCGAGATCGCTGCCACTCAAGCGCTACATGTGCATCTGCTGGCCAAGGTGGCCGGCGGCAATCTGCGTCGCGAGGTGAACATCAGTGGGGCACAGCTAGTGGTGGTGCCGGGCAGTCCCACGGTGGTGGAGCGGGCGGGCTTTTTGGCCCTGGAGAGCAACTCGGGCCGGCACATTAGCAACGAATTTATGGCGGTGCCGGAGTTCGGCGCGGGACTGAGCTTCCAGGCTTTGCCCAATTTGCGGTTGCATGTTGGCTACAACGGAATCCTGCTCTGTCGGGCTGCCTCGGTGATGCCCCAAGTGGATACAGTGATCGACCCCTCGTTGTTGCCCCCGGCGACACGTCCGGCGGTGGAGGGAGATCGACCGCGTTTTCAACTGCGACGGGATAATCTCTGGATTCAATCCCTCGAACTAGGTGCCCAACTGAACTGGTGATCGCCTCGGGAGTTGAAACACATAAAGCCTGCCGCCTCGCTTCCCTAGTCGGCAGGCTCTTTTTCTGTAGGCGAATCGGAGAATGTGTAAATTAGCGAAAATTAACGCTTGGCCAGATCCGCGGGTTTCTCAGGAATGTACAGAATCGTACCCAGCGGCACCCGATCCGGAGCCATCAGCCGATCCCGGTTGGCTCGAAATAAAAAGCTAGCCAAGCGACCATCGCCGTAATACTTAGCAGCAATGCTGACCAAGGTTTCGCCTTCTTGGACCGTGTGCTTGCGGTTGGCCGGGATCACCGAGGGCAGCCCCGGCACGGGGGGAATCGGCGTGATCAGGGCCGAGGTGGAAGAAGGGGATTGGACATTGCCCGTCAGAGCCGGTACATCCTTTCGGAAGAACAGCACCGCGAACAGAATGACCGCACTGACGCCAAGTACCATTCCTAATCGAGCGTCGTGTGGCATGGGGACATCTCCGCAAAGCCGAGGGGGCCGAGCTTCTTTTAACCCGGTCGTGGAGACTGTATTTTCCCCCTGCCGAGCGTGTGCGGTCTAGAGCAACCGGGCCGTCGGATCGTGATTCATGGCAGGGAATCACGGTATGCACGCCACAACGAGATCAGTTTTTGTGGCTGGCATCTTCGATGTAAACGTCAACTTGCTGGCCAACGTACAACTTGAAGGGGCCAGGCCCCACTGCATAGAGGACTTGCAACACCCGCGTATCGACCCGCTCGGTGTTTTGACCCGTCAGCGATTTTTTGGGAATGACATACGGCTCGATTCGCACCAAAGACAAAGGAAATTCCTGCTTGGGATTGCCGCGTAGCATCGCCTTGGCCGGTGCCTCGGGGTGAAAGCGGGGAATGTCATGTTCGTCGATGTCGACACGCACATACAAACGCCGCGTGCTGCCCAGAACGATGTATGCCGTGCCGCCCAGGGTATGCACATACTCTCCGGGACGAATGTTGATCTGCAACACTTCCATCTCCGAGACGGGCAACGGCGGAGCCAACACTTTCAATCGTTCCAGTTCGGTTTGCGTTTGCTGCACCAGCGCTTGGTGTTGAGCAACCGAGGCTTCGGCAATCTGCAGGTCGGGCTTCCAGGCTCCTTCGTTAAACAGGGCCAGGTCGGCCTCGGCCTTGCGCAGCTGTTCCCGGGCCATCGCTTCGGCCTGCTCGGCCCGGATGCGTTCTTCTTCGCTGTTGGCTCGCGAAGCAAACAGGCGTCGGGCGCGATTCATCAGGTCGAGCTTGTCGGCCCAGTTAGCCTTCGCTTCGCGGACACGAGCTTCCAACGGAGGTCGTTCGCTGGGCCGAGGCAGGGCACGTAATTTTTCGAGTTGCGCCTGGGCGGCTTGCAAGGCGGCCTGACGTACCCGAAGTTCTGCCTGCACGGCACGGGAATCGAGTTGGAACAGAGGTTGACCTGATTGCACCCGATCGCCCACTTGGACAAAAACCGTTTCGACCACCCCGGGAAGATGCGAACCGATGCTGATATTTTCCGTCTCCGGTTCGATGATCCCCGCCCCGCTTACCCCTTTGCCATACGGCGTGCGCGGGGGCGTCACCGGCGGGTCCAGCTTCGGTGGCTTCTGGTTGGCCGTCACCACATGATAGAGGGCAAAGCACAACGCCCCCAAGGCCAGAGCCGGCAATCCGAATTTCTGCAACATGAAAGCTCCTCGCAGCTCTTAGTGGGTCACGGGAGAACCAGCCTGATGCTCCTGCACGTTTTCAATCAGCCCATCGGACATCGAAACAATCCGGTCGCCAAAGTGATAGACGCGACTATCGTGAGTGACCACAATGACGGCCCGATCCGGCTGGACGGCGACCCGACGGATCAGATCCATCACCGTTTGGCCGCTCTGGCCATCCAGGGCTGCCGTGGGTTCGTCGCACACCAGCAGACGCGGTTCATGGATCAGCGCCCGCGCGATGGCTACCCGCTGCTGCTGCCCCCCGGAGAGTTGGTTGGGCAGACTATTAACCTTGTCCGCCAGGCCCACCGCTGCCAGCATCGCTTTGGCTCGTTCCACGGCTTTAGAGCGGGGCAGGCCTGCGATCAACAGCGGCACCGCCGCGTTTTCCGCGGCCGTGAGTGCGGGCAAGAGGTTGTACTGCTGGAAAACAAAGCCGATGTTGGCCCCACGAAAGGCGACCTTGAGGCTGCCCGAGAGCCGGGACAGCGGTTGGCCCAACACTTCCACTTCCCCGCTGGTCACGTCGAGCAGGCCAGCGATAATCGAGATCAGCGTCGTTTTGCCACAGCCCGACGGCCCCACGAGCAGAGCGAGTTCGCCGTAAGGCAGGTTGAGATCGATGCCGCGTAGCACCTGGACACGCGTCTCGCCTTGGCCGAATTCCTTGGTCACGCCTCGGCACACAATAGCCATGCTCATGACCGGATCTCGCTTTGCTCATACGGGTAGCCGCGCAACCCTGCCAGCGAAAACTGCGTGAGATGCTCGACCAGGGTTGACTCCTGCAACGCGGCGTAGCTTTCGTCCCCTTCCAACAGCCGAATCACATGTCGGCAGTGATGGTAATGAAGAATCTGGCCGACGATGCTGCTGGCGAGCAGCCGCACCAGCCGATCGGGTGTCGCAGGAGGAACGAAATCGCGGACGATGCCCAAAAGGACGTGAAACGACGGTCGCACTAGGTTTTCCACAAATTGCTCACAGGCCCCCAGACGCGGCTCGGCCATTTCCCGGAAGATCAGTCGCCGATGCCACTCGACCCCGTCGCGACGCATCAAGCGATGCAGAAAGGCAGCAATGTAGTCCCGCAGGCGTTGTTCGGCCGGGACTCCCGCAGGCCAGGTCGTCGGCGTCGGGGTGAGACGTTCACATTCGACAGAAGCATGGCGTACCGCAGCGATGTACAACTCTTCCTTATTGCGAAAGTGGTAGTTGACCGCAGCCGTGTTCACCTCCGCCGCCCCGGTGATTTCGCGGATACTTACCGCATCGTAGCCGTGTGCCGCGAACAAGGCACCGGCCGCCTCGAGGATGCGTTGGCGGGTGGGGTCGAGGTCGGCCATCAAGATACCCTGGATTCCTGTGGCAAGGAGGCAGCGAAACAAGGAGAGCCACGAACAACCGCTTCAAACGATTGTTTGAAACCATTGTATCAAACAGCCGTTCCAAGTCAAGCCCACCGCTTGCCCCTTCCTGATCGAATTGGCCCGAAATGATCTACTTGATCCAGATTGCCCAATCCTCCCCCGTCCATCTCTCTTCACGGATTCGGCCTGGTTCCCCTCCGCAGATGCTTTCTCGTCTCGCCTCTTCTGTTTGCTGCTATCCCCCTCGCTTCGCTCAGGGCAGCTCCCGCAAGGCTGCTATCTCCGCTGCACTTAGCACGCGGTCGAAGAGCAGCGTGCGGCCGATCAGGCCGTGGTAGTAGTTGCTGTGCAGGTAGTGCAGCTCGGTGCCCAGGATGAGGCAATCGTGCGCCCGCAGCGGCACCGGAGCTTTCTTCTCCACCGCCCGATGGACCTCCTTGCCGTCCAGGTACAGCCTGATCTCCCAGTGCTTCTCGGCGTTGACGCCGGCGGTCACGGCCACATGCTGCCACTGGTCAGCGCGGACGGTGACCTCTTTGCCCGACCAGTGGAACTCGCCGTCGAGCAGGCGGACGCCCAACTGGTAGGGGGCTTTCTCGCCAAGCAGGTGCAAGCGCAGCCGCCGACTGCCGAAGCCGACGATGTCGGCGATGGGCTGATCCTTGGTCATTTGCGCGTCGGGGCGAATCCAGGTGGCCAGCGTGAGGGCTTTGTAGTCACGCTGCGGCCCGCCGTGTGATCCGGAGATGGCGAAGGATTTCGTCTTGCCGGGGCTGTAGGGATCGAGGGCGAAGTAGAAAAACTCTAGTCCACCGCCCTGGGCGAAGTCCGCTTGCCCGCCCCCGCCCACAGCTTGCTGCCGGAAGCGTAGGCCCATGCGGTCGGCCTGCTTCTCCCAAGTCACGTTGCACAGCTCCAGCGGGGCAAAGGTCGGGTCGGCATGATTGTAGACGTAATGCCCTTTGCCTTCGACGAGTCGGGCATCAAACACCGCACCCTTCGGCGAGGGCTCGTGCTGAGCCGGTTGCGATTGCGGTTGAGCGGCGACCTCAGCGGGAACTGGCGTACCAGCCGGCAATTCCTCGAAGCGGCTGTCACCGATGAAGACATCGCCTGTGCCAGCGTTGCCGAACGCGACATTCAGCCGCGTCGTCTCGGCGGGAAGCGTGAAGACGAAGCCATACGGCTTCCAGTTGAAGTCGCCGGTGCTGAGGTAATGTTTAAACTCGGCGAGCTTGCGGTTGTCCTTGGCGAAGGCAGCTAGCTCGATGCGACCGCCCGGCCCAACGACGCGCTCGGCCTTGCACAGCCCACGCATGATGTATCGGCCCGCTGGCAGCGGCTTGGGCAGCGGCACGTCCGATTGGCCGAACGAGCGCGGCGGCAACTGAAGGGCGAAGCCGCTGCCCGTGCCGGTGTTCTTGGCCCATTTGTAAGTGGGCCGCTGGTTGTGAGCGGTCATGAAGGGCATTCCATCCCACCACGGTTCGCTCATGGCTCTGCCCTTGGTGAACGTCAGGCGTGGCCACGAGTCGGCCCAGACGTAGTGGTGGTTCGGATCGAGTCGCGGCGAGTCGATCAATTTGGAAGACTTGAAAATCCGTTCGGCTTCCTCCGCCGGGTAGCCGGTGTAACGGTAGCGGGTGCGAACTTTGCTGCCCGCCGAGAGTTCCTCGGCTCCGTAGGCGATGCCGGTGTCGTAGAAGGCAGCACAGACGGCGGTGTAAATCTCACGCGGCACGAGCAGTTTGGGGTCATGCGGGGCAGGGCGTTGACTCGGCTCAATCGCGTACTCCACCGCCGGAGCCAACACCATCGGCTCGTTGTGTCGGCCGTACCACATCCGCAGGCCGTTTTGCCCGGCGATGTTGTACAGCGGGCCGGGATCGATCGGGAACACCGGCCGATGCACCAGTTGATCCTTGGATTTGCGAATGACGAGGTACTTCCAGTTGAACGGGTCAAGCGGGGCGTGATGCTCCAGGGGGAAGGCGTCGAGGCGGAACGGCTTGCCCGGCAGAATCTCCAACTCCGAATCCATGTCGTAGGTGTAGCTACCGCGCTTGGCATCGAAGCCGATTATCAGGGTGGTCTTGGTCTGGAAGCGGTTCGCATAATGTTTCGCCTGCCAATCGGCCCGCAGGGTCGTACCCCCGCCGTGAACCTGCGGCTCGGTGGATTTGCTACCGCCATCTTTGTACGCACCTTGGCCAGCGATGTCCCAGTGAGCGTTCCACATCAGCATCGGCTTCAGACCGGGGCGCAGCTTCACACTGTTGATGACTTGAACGTAGTAGGTGTCGTTTTGCTTGTATTGGATCGGCAGCATGAGAATCGGTTCGTCGCCGTCGAAGACCCAGCGATGATTGCCGAGCCATTTTCGCACGGCGAAGTTGGGCTGGTGGGCGGTGGGCAGCGGAACCGGCTGATCCTTCTCGGCCACCGCTGGCAGGGCCTTCAGTTGCACATTCGAGAACTGGGCCGCGCCGCGGCTGCTGGTCATGAGACCGACTTGGCCAGCGGGCAAGAGCGGCAGCGGATCGCGGTAGCGGATCAACTCCTTACCTTGAACCTCGACTCGCACCTCTCGGCCACGCCGCGACACGCCCACCGCCAGCGGTTTGTCTTTCTCGATCTTGCAGGGCACGACGCGGACATAGCCGCCCTGCGGATAGCGGACCAGGGCGACGCATTGATATTGGTGCGAAAATTGCACCCGATAGCCCAAGGCATTTTTGGGATCGACGGCCAGCCCGATCCCCGCCTCGAAGCCGCCGTCGCCGTACGTCGGATCGGGCCAGACCGACCAACTCTGACCAAACCAGCCGAAGTCGCTGGCCAAGCGGGTGACGGTCACAGTCGCCTGGATTTCCAGATCACGAGCTGGGGATGCCGTGAACCAGCCGACCCATTGGCCCGGCTGGGCTTGCGCGGTGCGAAACGAGCCTGAAGTGAGCGTCAGCTTGCCCGCCTCGGCTTGGCCACCGGTGAACTCGGCCGGCACCACAGCCCACTTGGCAAAATCGGCCTCAGCCGCAGGGGCTACGCCGACCAGAGCGAAACATACAGGCCAAAGCAGCGTGCGAAACATCCTTCACCTCGGTAGAACGTTCGGGCGGTCGGAGGCAGCGTCATTCCTTCGACGATTCGTCCTCAGGGGTGGTTCCGAAAAACGGCCAAAGGGATGGCCAGCCAGTTCCCTTTGGCTTGGCTGACGGCCGGCGAAGCCTCTTCGCAGGCGAGCAATCTTCGTCAGCTAGCTTGCCGTGCGATTTTGGGGATTCTGTCGGCCGCGGTCGCTCTCAGGGCTGGTGGTGGGCATGAAGAAACTCTCGCTTGTCGGAGACACGACTGCTATGATAAACGTAACATGGTGTGTTCGAGGCCTCCCCATGCCTGCCCAATTGGTTGCACTGCGTGACGGGCCGAATATCTTGATCGACAAACCGATCTTGCTCCTTGGCCGACACCCCGAGTGTGATATTCAGATCGACTCGCGGAAGATTTCGCGACGCCACTGTGTGATTGCACAAATCAACGACTATTTACTGGTCCGCGATCTGGACAGTACCAACGGCATCCGCATCAATGGAATCAAGGTGGTGGAAGGAAAGCTCATGCCGGGGGACGAACTAACGGTAGGCAATCACGTGTTTCGTGTGCAGATCGAGGACACTTCGTACTCGCCTGCAGCGGTCCCCGAGCCGAATGTCTCTAGCCCGTCCAACCTCGAGGACGACGAGCTAGAAGACGCCGACGAGCCGATCCCCTTGCTGGACCTGGACAAGGCCAAGCCAACGCGGCCGCGTCCTCGGCCCCCCACCGACTTGGACGACTCTGACCCCTTGGGGTAAAGCTCTTGCCGTTGCCGCTGGGACTGCTATATCCACTGAGACCCACTGGCGGGAGATGGCCCATATGCTGACTGCATTCGTGTTGATGGTCCTGCTTCCGAGTGCCGAGCGTTATGGTGTGGCCGAAGATAGCATGAAGTATCCGCAAAAGACGCCGCAGCAGGCGTTGGCCTCGGTCCTCAAAGCGATCGAAGCCAAAGATTATCGTTACCTGCTCGCTCATCTCACCGAGCCGAGTTTTGTCGAAGATCGGGTCAAGCGCGTGTATGGGGGGCAATTCGACGAGCAGGTCGAAGACACCCGCGCCCGCCTGGATGCCCTGGTCATCAAGCAGTTCACCCGCATCGCCACACAAGGCAAAATGGAGGTAGGCAAGATCGCCGCCATCGTCCGTAGCGACGACTACCCCGACCGCATCATCCGCTTGGTGCCGCGTGACGGCAAATGGTATCTGACTCACGCGTTCACGCCGCTGGAAAAATAAGGCCGCCCGATCGACCAAAATCAACGAAGTGGAAACAAGGGCATGATCGACTTGCGTAGCGATACCGCCACCCGCCCGACACCCGGCATGCGAGCTGCCATGGCAGCGGCCGAGGTGGGCGACGATACCCTGCGGGAAGACCCCAGCATCAACCGCCTTGAGGAACGCGTGGCCGCTCTGCTAGGCCATGAGGCGGCGTTGTTCGTGCCCAGCGGCACCATGTCCAATCAGATCGGTATCAAGGTGCATACCCAGCCGGGCGACGAGATGATCCTCGATGCCGGGGCCCACATCTACAACTACGAGGCGGGCGGGCCGGCCGCTCTGTCGGGCGTTACTTGCCGCTGCCTGGAGGGCGAGTTTGGCATCCTGGATGTGTCGCAGTTGCGCGGCAAGATTCGGCCTGTCAACGACCACATCGTCCGCACTCGCCTAGTCTGCCTGGAGAACACCCACAACCGCGGCGGGGGCCGCATCTACCCTCTGGAGAAAATCCGCGCCATTCGAGCCTGGACGCGTGAAAATGGCTTGATCCTTCATCTCGATGGCGCTCGCCTCTGGAATGCCTCGGTGGCCACGGGCATTGCGCTGGCCACCTGGGCTGCCGAATTCGACACCCTCAGCGTCTGTTTCAGCAAGGGACTCGGCGCGCCGGTGGGGTCGGCTCTGGTTGGTCCGCGCGATTTCATCCGTCAGGCTCGACGAGTCCGCAAGCTATTCGGCGGCGGCATGCGGCAAGCGGGCATCCTGGCGGCGGCCTGCTTGTATGCACTGGATCATCACTTGGATCGTCTGGCCGAGGACCACGCCAACGCCCAGGTAATCGCGGCGGCTCTGGCGGAGTGCCCCGGGTTTCGCCTGGTGCCCGAGACGGTCCAGACCAATCTCATTTGGTTCGAGGTCCCCAACGCCTCTGAGGTGGCCCATACCTTGAAAGAACACGGCATCTTGGTTCAGGTCGCCGGTCCGACTACCCTGCGCGCCTGTACCCATCTGGACGTGTCAGCCGCTCAGGCACGAGCCGCCGCCGACACGCTGCGACGCCTATTTGGCCGACAGCGTGCCTCGGCATGAGGTTCTCTGTTGGTCCCGGCGGCGAGAGTCTTGCTATTTTCCTTCGAGGCCTTTTTTGCCACCTTCTTTGCCCACGAGTTCTTTCAGCTCGCGCACCCAGATGTTGCGAAACCGCACCGGGTCGCCGTGATACATCAAAACGAGCGGCAGCTTGTCGGGATGTTTACTATAAACGTTCTCGCGATCGTAGTAGGTGCTACCTTGGATCTCGGTGTGATTCTGCACCACCACGCCGTTGTGTAGCACCGTGACATAAGCCGGCTTGAGTAGCTTGCCCGCTTGGTCAAAACGCGGCGCGGTGAAGATGATGTCATAGCTTTGCCATTCGCCCGGCTTGCGCGAGGCGTTGACCATCGGCGGACGCTGATTGTAAACGGCGGCCGCCTGACCCTCGGGGTAGGTCTTGTTTTGGTAGCTGTCCAGCACCTGAATCTCGTAACGGCCGCCCATCAAGCCGATGCCATTGTTGCCGCGTCCCTGGCCGGCCCCCTTGACTAGCTTGGGCGAGGCGAACTCGACGTGCAGTTGGATATCGCCAAAGCTCTTCTTGGTGCTGAGGTTGCCTTTGACGGTAAAGCCGCCGTCCGCGTCCACCTTCCAGCCCTTGGCCCCGTTCCACTCGTCGAAATTCTTGCCGTTGAACAAGACGATGGCATCCGAGGGCGGGTCGCGGTCGGTGACGCCGGGGGTCACCACGGGCGGCTCGGGCCAAAGAATGCCACTGAGATAACGATTGGCCAAGGCCGGACCGCAGACCACCAACAGGGCCACTGTCCAAACAACCGCGACGATTCGCATGGGAGAGCTTCCTAGTACTAAGGCGAACAACGGCTCCGAAAAACGCAACTCTGGCCAACCTAGGATGCCGACGGAGCGCCGGCCAGAGGCTCGATCCGCGCTGTGACGCGCTGGCGGGCTAGCTGGGCGAGCAAGTCCTCGGCCTGGCCACGCGTCAAGCCTTCGGCCAAACGGATTGGCAACTGTGCGACGGCGGCGTCGGCTTCGGCGATGCTCAGCCCCCGCGTCAGGCGTAGCAGACCGGCCAACCAGGGACGAATCGGCAAGGGGCACGCTTCGACCTCAATAGCAAAGGCAGCCGAACAAGGTTGACGACGCAGCAGCCGTTGCAGCGAGTTGAGTTCGACCAGTCCGATGATGCGGTCGCCGGCCTCAATCCGCGTGTTGAGCAGAGACGCCGGGCTATTGCCCGCCCCGCGACGCAGCCCCACCGGCAACAGGTCGTAATCAATGGCCACCGCCCGCACGATCTGACCGGTCAAAGGATCACCCGGTTGGATCAGGAGGTCCAGGGTAGCAAACAGGCGGCCCTGGTAGGCGAAAACGCCCAGCACGCGGTCGCCGAACAACGCTGCCACAAAGGCCGGCGCGGCCAGGGCTGGCACCGAGAGTGCCAGGCGGAGGTCGGCCGCGTCGCGGAGCATCTCGGCGAATTGAGGATCGTTGCTCAGCACCACGACGCGAGCTTCGCGGTTCAGTTCGCTCACCAGCAGAGCCACTTCGAGGTTGGTTATATCCTGATTCGTTGCCGAGATCACCGCGCGAGCCGTCGCCGCGTGTGCCTGCCGCAACACCTCCACCACGGTGGCATCGCCAATCATCACCGCCGCCCCTGAGCGTCGAGCCGTCGCCACGAAGCGGTTGTTGCCATCCTGTTCGATGACCACGACGCGCTCGCCCAGCCGGAGCAATTCTTCCGTAACGCGAAACCCCACCGGACTTAGCCCGCAGACAATCACGTGACCGCTCTCGGGCAGTCGGCGGACTTCCAGCACGCTGCCCAGCCGCGCCCGCAGCAAATAGTTGGTGAACACCGCCGTGAACGCGGCGATAAGAACGGCCCCGAGCAAGCGCAACAGCCCGGCATAGACACGAATGAACGGAGCATTTTGATAGTCTTCCTCGTGCAGCGGGCCACCCGTGGCCATCACACTCACCGAACGCAGAAAGGCATCCGCCAGATTGTACTGGGGCACACCAAAGTAAAAGACCAAGGTACTGACCAGCAGCACCACCACGACGACCATCGTTCCCACTAGCACGGGCAGGTCCATCTCGACGAGGGTGCGGCGGAGCATGCGGCCCAGGCGAAACAGCAGATTCGCCCAGCGCGGCTGATCCTCGACCTCAGCGGTATGCAGCAGCGTTGCCAGCCGAGCCGGCGGTCCCGCCACCACCAGTTGATCGCCCGTTTGCAAAACCGCTTCGGCCTCGACCTGGAGCAGATGGCGTGGCGCACCGCTTGCAGGCACATGCGAGACGACCACCACCTCGCGGCGTTGGGCCAATTGGCCGATCGTCTGCCCCGCCAGACGGGGACTGACGGGCAGCTCCAGCACTTGCAGCAGGCCGTCTGCCGAATCGTCCCAGCGGAAGGTGCCCAGGGCTTGGCCCGTTAGGGCGGCGGTGGCCAGGACCGGAGCGGCCAACAAGGAGGTGGACAGGGCAAAGACGTTGTGGACGGCCTTGCCCAAGCGAGCGAGCAGGTTCTGGTTGAACATCCGCACGACAATGCGCACTTGTTTGTTGAGGGTGCGAACCATGAGTGCGGTAGAGATGTTTAGCGAGTCATCATTGGTAAGAATCAGCACCCCGGCGGCTTGTTCGATGCCTGCCTGTTGCAGCAGGTCGCGGCGGCGACAATCGCCCAGGAACAGCGGCGCTCCGTTGAGGCGGGGATCGCCCGGCGGACACACCGAGTCGATCACCACCACGGGCAGCCCCGCGGCTTGCAGGAAATGCAGCACCCGAGTGCCCATTCGGCCCAAACCACATAGCACGATCGGACGATCCATTAGCGAACCTCGTGTGTCCAACGTAGCGCGGCAGAGAAAGTCGATAGCTCACTAAGTAAATCGATCCGAGCGGTCCTTGCTTTCATCGGCTTAGCTGGCTGGGTTGGTAGCCACCGCGAACGGCCGCCCTCCGCTGCTCCCTAGCCGGGCCGCCCCGACGCTTCGCGAGCGGCGTTGTCGTTTGGCGCTGAGTTGTCGTTTGGCATGCCGTGGCGGGGCCAATATCGGTAGGCCAGCGAGCCGAGGATAAAGAGTCCGCCCAGGAGCATCCAAACGTCCGGCCGCTCGCGGGCTGGATCGACGAGGCAGGCCCACAGCGGCACCAGGATCGGCTCGATGAGCATAAGCGTGGCGGCCTCGCCCGGCTTGACGAATCGCGAGGCATACGTTGCCAGGATGTAGGGCAGTCCCAGTTGCACGACGCCAAATAACGCCAACACCCCCAGTTGCGCCCCACTCGGCCGAGCCTCAAACCAAACAAACGGCAACAGAGCGATTCCAGCACAGAGGTGGTTGACCACCGTGATCCAGACCGGCGATTGGTCACGCTGGATGCGTAGCCCTATCAGCACCAGGCCGAAAAACAGACCGCTGACAATCGCCAACCCCACAGGCAGCAGTTGGCTACCTTGCCAGCCGCCAACCAGCAAAAAGCCCACCCCGACCATGCCCAGGATCAGGGTCAGCAGGTCGCGCGGTTGAGCCGGTTCCTGCCACAGATAAACGCTGACCAGAAAGATCCACACCGGCGCGGTGTACTGCAACAGCACCACGCTACCGCTGGTGCCCCAGGTCATCGCCGTGATGTAGCTGGCATTCATGAGCGTAAAAGCCAACGCTGTCCCCCCCAGCCGAGCGGTGAAGCGAATGGCCGACAGGCGAAGCCAAGGCAGCAAAACCAAACCAGCAAACAGAGCACGCCCCGCGGCGCGTTGCAGCGGGGAGAGCGGCGGGTCGTTCAGCCCCAACCACGGCGAATCAAACAAACGCGTAAAGAAACCGCTCAGGCTCCAAAGTACGGCAGCAAATACGATCAACAGCCGGGCTTTCACGTGCGGTCCTCACCCAACTGTAGCCAGATGGTGAGCGGATAGCTTAGCAAGTCGAGGCAGCCAAGAGAAGTCTGTCGCCGCAGGTCCTGAGGATTGCCCAGCGGCAGATAGTTGACAGAGAAGGCGAACTGCATATGGTGAGAGATTGTCCCACCGGAATGACTCTTGAAACAAGTGAGAACTCTCCATGAGCGAATCAACCCTGCAACCCACTCGGCGTGAAGCGATCCAGACCGCGGGCGTCTTGACCGCCAGCACCTTGGCCGGTGTCGCCATCCCTGCCGTCCATGCGGCCGGCGACGAGGAAATCCAGGTGGCCCTGATCGGCTGCGGTGGCCGAGGCACCGGGGCCGCCGAGAACGCCCTACGGACCACTGGGCCGGTCAAACTGGTCGCCATGGTCGATGTGTTCAAGGATCGCCTAGAGAACAGCTACCGCAGTCTCAAGAGCGGCTTTGACAAACAAGTCACGGTCACGCCGGACAAAAAATTCATTGGTTTTGATGGCTACAAACAGGCGATGGACAGCCTGCGCAAAGGGGATGTGGTGATCCTGACTACGCCGCCCGCCTTTCGTTGGGTGCATTTCCAGTATGCCATCGAGAAGGGTCTGCATGTGTTCATGGAAAAACCCACCACGGTGGACGGTCCCTCCAGCCGCAAAATGCTCGAACTGGCCGACAAAAGCGAAAAGGCCGGCCTGAAAGTGGGCGTCGGCCTGATGTGCCGACACTGCGACGCCCGCAAGGCCCTCTACGAACAGATCAAAGCCGGCCGCATCGGCGACCTCACTCTGCTGCGGGCCTATCGCGTGGTCGGGCTGACCGGCTCGGCTGCCACCGGACCCAAGCCCAAGGGCATCAGTGAACTGCTGTATCAAGTTCGCAACTTCCACGGATTTTTATGGCTGAGCGGCGGGGCTTTCAGCGATTTCCTCATTCACAACATTGATGAATGCTGCTGGATGAAAGATGCCTGGCCGGTCGAAGCCAAAGCCCTGGGCGGCCGACACTACCGCGACAACTGCGTCGATCAAAACTTTGACGTCTACTCCGTCGAATACACCTTCGCCGATGGCACCAAGCTCTTCCTGGAAGGCCGCAACATCAACGGCTGCCATCAGGAGTTTGCCAGCTACGCCCACGGCACCAAGGGATCGGCAATCATCAGCACCTCGGCACACACGCCGGCCCGGTCGCGGATCTTCGCCGGCCACGACATGAAGGCCAAGCCGGTGTGGTCCTATCCCAAGCGGGAGCGCAACCCCTATCAGCTGGAATGGGACTATCTGATGGATGCCATCCGCAATGGCAAGCCGTTTAACGAGGCCAAACGCGGGGCCGAGGCCAGCCTCGTGACGGTGATGGGTCGGCTGGCCGCCCACACCGGGCATGTCTGGACCTACAAGCAGACGTTGGAACACGAGCATGAGTTTGCCCCCACCGTCGATAAACTCACCCTCGATGGACCCTCGCCGCTCCAGGCCGATGCTCAGGGCAAGTATCCGGTACCCGAACCCGGCCGAAAGACCAAACGCGAATATTGAGGCCACTCAACCCAAATCGAAAGTCGATGCGCTTGCGGGAGCGTGTGGCGGTCAGGCAGTGGCCGCTACACGCTAGAGCAAGTGTTCTGAAGATTTCTTGTCGCCTCCCGTCATGCTTTATGGCACCGCATTAGGAACCTTCTCAAACCGATGGCAACTCCTTCTTCTCAGCGAGTTGCCATAGCGGGAATAAAGCAAAAAGAGATAAAATAGAAAAGCATCGTTCTACGACTGCGGGTTCCCAAGGCGAACCTCGGGTTGATCTTTCCGTGTCGATGCGATATTGCCCGTCTTAAGCGGGTTGGTTTTCCCCGCCGCAAAGGATCGTGATGAACGAAGCCACTATCCAACTCGATAGCCGTGATGAAGCCCTACTGCTGTTTGGCAGCCGAGATACGTTTTTGAAAGAGGTGCGTTCAGCGTTGGGCATGCAACAACTAGCAGGTCGCGGGGATCAGGTGTTGCTCAAAGGCAACGATGACCAGATCAGCCAGGCACGGCGTGTTTTCACGCAGCTGCGTTCGCTGCTGCGTTCTCAGGGCAGCCTGAGCTTGGAGGATGTTCGCACTGTGCTGGAGGTAGTGACTCAGGGCAGTCAACCCATCGTGGCCAGCGGCCCTGTTGGGACTGCTGCTGTCGCCAGTGGTGTCAGCAAATACGTTCGCCCCCGCACCGATGGCCAGGCCCGCTACGTCAAAGCCATGCGCGAGAACGACCTGACCATCTGTGTTGGTCCCGCTGGCTCGGGCAAAACCTGGCTGGCCGTTGGTATGGCCGTTAGTTGGCTCCGCAGCCAGCAGATCAAAAAAATCATTCTGGTGCGGCCGGCGGTCGAAGCAGGGGAACGCTTAGGCTACTTGCCCGGCGATCTAGTAGCCAAGATCAACCCTTACTTGCGCCCCTTGTTTGATGCGCTTAATGACATGATGGAGCCAGAACAAGTTAAGCGCTATATGGAAAATGATATCATCGAAATTTGCCCGCTTGCTTATATGCGTGGTCGAACGTTGTCACACGCAGCCATCATTCTTGATGAAGGACAAAACACGACGGTTGCGCAGATGAAGATGTTTTTGACACGGATGGGGACCGGCTCGAAAATTATTGTGACCGGCGATGTGACCCAGGTCGATTTGCCACCCAAGACGCGTAGTGGCCTGTCCGATGCCCTGGTCCGCTTACGAGACGTGGAAGGCCTAGCCGTCGTACAACTCGATGAAAGCGACATCGTGCGAAATCCGTTGGTGCAGCGGGTACTCAAGGCGTATGAAGAGGACCGTCCCAAACGCAAAAAGGAGTGACCGGGCCGGGGGCACAATGCCTCATAAGGTCCGTTCCTGATATGTTTGCTTCCTCTCGCAAACCTTCGCGGATCGGTCAATGGGATGGCCGACGCCGCTCCTCACGTAGCGACGAGCCTGTCTGGCCCCGTCTGTGGGAGCAACCAGTCCAATTGCGTCTCGGCGCGGTCCTGTTCACTGCCATGGCCTTGACAGTGACGGCCTTTCTGTGGGGGCCTGCCTACACCTATCGCCCGGGGCAAATTTTTCCTCATGACATTCGCGCGCGCGTGTATTTTGAAGTGCCCGATGTCCTCGAAACCGCCCGCCGCCGGGATGAAGCCGTCGAACGCCTCGCGCCTGAGGCTCGCCTCGACGCGGCCCAATGCGAAAGGGTTCGGCTTTCGGTTCCCGTGGTGATGGAACGCTATCCCCCCGGCGCTTTGCTTGTCAGCCGAGGCCAACCCCTCACGGAACAACAGATCGCCCTGCTCAAAGTCGAACAACTGGCCCACAACCGCAGTCTTACTACCTCGGACCGACTCCGACGATTCCTCGCTCTGTTTCTGGTTTTCCTTTTGCTCGCTTCGGTCGTCGTCTTGTATGTCGTGCGCTTTCATGCCTCCTTGGCTGAAAGCCTGCCTAAAGTACTCAGCGTGTGCGGGCTGATCTTTCTCACCGTGCTAGCGGGAATGATCCTCGCGGGCATGAGCTGGCAAGCCATCCTCATCCCGCTGACGATGACCGCCCTGATCCTGACCATGGCCTACAATCCACAGTTTGCCTTGCTGATGTCGCTCAGCCTGACGCTGACCGTCAGTGTGGCGTTGGGCGGCCAACTGGGCGACCTGCTCATCGCCATGGGCGGCCAAACGATGGCCATTCTGTCGCTGCGGCATGTGCGTACCCGTATGCGTCTCATCGAGGTCGGAGCGATGGCCGGTTTGGGCTATGTGGCGATGACCCTGGCCGTGGGGCTGTACGGCGAACATGATGTGCGTTTGGTGTTGCTGGATGCTGGCCGGGCCTTCGTCTGGGGTACGCTTGCAGGGTTTCTGGTCAGTGGGATGCTGCCGCTTGTCGAGCGTTTATTTGGTATTGTTACTGATGTGAGCTTGCTAGAACTCAGCGATGGCTCGCATCCGTTGTTGCAAGAGTTGGTTCGTCGCTCGCCCGGAACTTACACCCATTCGATGACCGTGGCCACCCTCGCGGAGCCGGCTGCCGAAGCCATCGGGGCCAATCCGTTGCTCGTGCGGGTCGGCAGCTATTTCCACGACATCGGAAAAATGCTCAAACCGCATTATTTCATCGAAAATCAGACCGGTGAGAATCGTCATAATGATCTTGAACCGGCTTTAAGCACCCTTATCATCATCGGACATGTGAAAGATGGCGTTGCGCTGGCGCAACAATATGGCCTGCCCGAGCCAATTATTGATTTCATCCGCCAGCATCATGGCACAACCTTGGTTGAGTATTTTTACCGTGCAGCCCTGCGATTGGCTGAAGAAAGCGGTACGGCACCGGCTGTTCCCGAGGGCGTGCCACACCCCCTGGAACCGACCTTTCGTTATCCAGGACCCAAACCGCAATCGCGTGAGGCGGCCGTGGTGATGTTAGCCGATGCCGTCGAAAGTGCCAGTCGCGCCCTAAGCCAACCGACGCCTGCCAGCCTGCGGAAACTCGTCCGCGACCTGTCGATGAAGCGGCTGCTGGATAGCCAATTTGCCGAATCGGGCCTGACCTTGACGGAATTGCACCAAGTCGAAGAGGCATTGGTAAAGGGGCTGATCGCGTTGTATCACAACCGCATCAAGTACCCCGAAGCCCAACGCAAAGCGGGCTGATACGAGTGCCCAGGCCGCTCGCCAACCGGTGCAATCAATTTGGCCCGCCAATCTCCATCAACACGAATCGCCAGGGCCAGACGTTGCTTTACTCGCGCTGCAGGGGCGTGACATACAGATGAACCGTGTGTTCGAGATGGGCGGTTGGAACGGTGATCGTTTTGGTCGCGCGGATACCCGGTATGCGAAACGCATGCGAAACAATGCGTGACCCCGGTTTCAAACGTTTCAATTGCGGTAGCAGTTGCTCATTGACGCTTGTCATCAAAAACATTAAAATCACGTCCGCCGAGCGAAAATCTTCCCGAAACAGATCGTTCCGCACAAAACGGATCTGCTCGCTCACCCCGGCCTGCTCGGCCGCTTGCTTGGCCTCAGCGATGCGTTCGGGGTCGATGTCAATGCCCACCCCACGCAGACTCTTGTCGCGTTTCATGGCCGCAATGACGAGTCGGCCATCGCCACAGCCCAAGTCATAGACCAGTTCGTTGGGTTGCAAGTCAGCCAGATCGACCATGGCTTCGACGACTTCAGGAGGAGTTTGCACATAAGGAACATCGGGGGTGCGGTAGCTCGTGAGGATATAAAACGCCACTGCCCACATCACGAGAGTCGATACAAGCAATAGCAAAAAGGTGCGATAGCGTTTCATCCCGGCATGCTCTCCACTGGCTCAGCGGCGACAGTTGAGCAAGTATTCAAGAACCGCAGCGGTTGATTCATCAAAAGCCTGTAGATGTAGCAGCTCATACCATTCTTCAAGGATGAGTGATTGCAAAACACTCAAAAACGAGGGAGGAGAATCGGTCTGAATCAAAAGTCGGCCGATCTGTTCGCTCGGTTCGCTGAGTTCGATTCGGCTGAGGGACGGCAGCCGCTGTAGCAATTGGGCTGCTAGTTGCCGATGGCGCGTGCCTGACTCACCACGCTGGACATCCAGGCGATAGGTCAAGGGGGCAGCCACCAGCCGTTCGCGGATACGCGGTACGGTGTCGGCAGCGGCGATGCGACCGTGAGACATGATCACGACATGATTGGTGAGTTTTTCCAGCTCGTCAAGCTCGTGACTACTGACGAGAAGACATTTGCCTTGATTTGCCAAGGAATGAAAAAGCGTAACAAATTCCGCTCGGCCTACGGGATCGATGCCGCTCATCGGTTCATCGAGAACCAAAAGCGGTGGATCGTGGAGCAACGCCTGGGCCAGCTTCACCCGCTGCC
>Ga0272446_1003249_pt1 | contig 20832 bp, 20 predicted proteins | sample YNPCB0061_FD_194587 | JGI IMG/M metagenome (GOLD analysis project Ga0272446, IMG submission 194587) | Hot spring microbial mat communities from Yellowstone National Park, WY, United States - YNP-CB-006-1 | ecosystem: Environmental > Aquatic > Thermal springs > Hot (42-90C) > Sediment | place...
TCAAAGGAGCCGTAGCCCTGGGTGACGGTCTTGAGCCGGTCATAGAAATCATAGAGAACTTCAGCCAGGGGCATCTCCACCCGGATCTCAATGCGCCCCGGCGAGGGATAGCTGAAGGTGGCGTTGACCCCCCGGCGCTCCAGGCAGAGTTTCATGACTGCGCCCATATAGCGTTCCGGGATGATGATACTGGCCCGGATATAGGGCTCAAAGCCTTTTTTGATGCGGGCCGGATCAGGAAAGAGCTGGGGATTATCCACGGCTACGGTGCTGCCGTCGGTGAGCAGGAATTCATAGCGCACACTGGGCATGGTCATGATCAGAGACTGGTCATACTCCCGCTCCAGGCGCTCCTGGACGATATCCAGGTGCAAAAGGCCCAGGAAGCCGCAGCGAAACCCCTGCCCCAGGGCCACCGAGGAATCTTTGCTGTAGACCAGGGCCGCGTCATTGAGTTTGTATTTTTCCAGGGCATCCACCAGGGACTGGTATTCGTCCGCGGCCACCGGATAAATGGAGGAAAAGACCACCGGCTTCACCTCTTTGAAGCCGGGCAGGGGCGCCGGCGCCGGCCGGGCATCCAGGGTGATGGTATCTCCCACCCGGGTGTCGGCCACGGTCTTGATGCCAGCGATGAGATAGCCCACCATGCCGGCGTTGAGCTCCTTCACGGGCTGGCGCTGCAGGCGGAAGATCCCCACCTCCTCCACCTTATAGACCGCATTGTTGGACATGAAGCGAATGACATCTCCGGCCCGCAGGACGCCGTCAAAGACCCGGAAGGAGACGATGACGCCCCGATAGGGGTCGTAGTAGGCGTCAAAGATCAGGGCGGAGAGGGGCTGCTGCAGGTCGCCGGTGGGCTCCGGAATCCGTTGCACCACCGCCTCCAAAACGTCGTCAATGCCGATGCCTTCCTTGGCCGAACAGAGAATGGCCTCATCGGGGTCCAGCCCCAATTCCCGGTCAATCTGGTCTTTCACCGCCTCCACGTCCGCGGACGGCAGGTCGATCTTGTTGATCACCGGGATAATGGTAAGGTCATGCTCCATGGCCAGATAGAGGTTGGCCAGGGTCTGGGCCTGGACGCCCTGGGAGGCATCCACCACCAGGAGCACCCCTTCACAGGAGGCCAAGGCCCGGCTGACCTCGTAGGAAAAATCCACATGCCCCGGGGTGTCGATGAGATTGAGGCTGTACTCCAGGCCGTCTTTGGCCTTATACGGCAGGGTGATGGTATTGCTCTTGATGGTGATGCCCCGCTCCCGCTCAATATCCATGGTATCCAGGAGCTGGTCCCGGAACTCCCGGGCGCCCACCATGCCGGTGCGCTGGATGAGACGGTCGGCCAAGGTCGACTTGCCATGGTCAATATGAGCAATAATGCTGAAATTGCGGATGTTGGGCATGGATAGGTTAAAATTATTTCCTTTTTTTGATGAAAAGCATATATTTCCGCGCCCACGGAGCGGCGGCCGGCCTGCGGGGCGGTAATGGCGGTGGTGCTGCTGGACATCCACGGATCAAGGACGATGTCCCCGGAAAAAGTATACAGTTGCAGCCGGCGATAGCGCAACTCCACCGCCAAGGGCGTTATGTGTCCTACTTTTTTGGCCGACTCAGGTGTCCTGGTCCCCTTGTTCCCAAGTTAAATCTGGCAACAACAGGATCATTTCCCCAAGGCATACCAGCGCCCGCAGGGGAGATGCTGAACCCCTGCCAGGAATCATGCAAAACATGTATGATTTATTTTATCTTATCCAGGGCAAAGGTCAAGCTCAATAAACCTTTATTATCAATTTATTTAATATGTTAACTTTATAATGAGCAGAAATTCAGTAGATCAGTCAAGGCAGGAAGACAGCGGCAGGAATGTGGGGAGGCGCAAAGCTGGAAATATAGAAAGATTTATCAGCCGGTTATCTTTGGCGCCGACGCGCCAGCCATTGCAGGAGAGCTAATCTATACCTTTTCCCTTCAAGCCCGATCAGGGCGAACCGAACTTTGCCGGCTTGAAAATAAAGGGTGAGGAAAAGGTTGGTTAATTTCTGGTCTAATTTATCCAGTCCATGCACCGAATAAGGATTTTCTAGCATTTTCAGCAGGAAGCGTACTCCTTGCCGTATGGAAGGCGCCGAGACGATAATGCTATTGCCTTCGACCAGGACCTTGAAGTCCTCTCCGTTAAAGGAGAGGACCAGGTCAGCATAAATCTCAAGGGGTGGAGAGAGATAGAATCCCAATTACTTAGTTTCCTTGGTCCGGATCTTCACGATGCCGTTGACAATCCATTTGGCATGCACCGCCGACGGGGAGGCGGCACTGGGCACATAAACTTCCAGGTTGTTGAATTCGTAAGTTATTTCAGCACCTTTGCCGGTAAGCGCCTCGTATAGGCTCATGCCCAATTCAGGCCACGTGGTCGTTCCAGTCTGTTCTGCCATGGTGTCTTGCCTCCGATAAATTTTCTTAAAATTCTTTGGCCTATTTTATGATCTTTTTTTTGCCATGCAAGCGATCATTATGCTCAATCGCCCTTGAGTCGAACTACTCAAAAAGTGCATGAACATGAATAAGTAGGGAAATTTGGTGGCATTTGCTGCAGTATAAGATATAAATTTATTGTCAGAGGACATCAGAACATCATGATTTTTGCTGTACAAGCCCCCTCTACCTTGGAAGCTTGGGCCAAAGTAATTTTTATCGCCGCGTTTCTCCTGCTGCTGTTGCTGGAGGCCCTCTTCCCCCTGCGCCGCCGCACCCGGCCCTGGGGCAGGCATCTACTCACCAATCTGGCCATGACCGTGCTAGTTTTTGCAGTGGGCGGCCTGGTGGTACGCCGCAGCGCCCTGGCCGTGGCGGAGTATGCTGCTGTCTATCACCTAGGTCTTTTGCAGATAATCCCTCTACCCGGTTGGCTGCAGCTTATCCTGGGTTTCCTTTTCCTGGATTGGACCTTTTATCATTGGCACAGAATCAACCATCGCTATCCGTTACTGTTCCGCTTCCACAACGTCCATCATATCGACCCGGATATGGACGTCTCTACTTCCTTTCGCTTTCATTGGCTTGAAGTCCTCTACTCTACCGTCTTCCGGGTGGCGCAGGTTGGGGTCTTCGGCATCTCCGTTGTCACCTATATCATCTATGAAATCTGTTTCCAACTGGCCACCATGTTTCACCATGCCAACCTGCGTCTCCCCTTCCGCCTGGAAAAGGTCCTGAATTATGTCCTGGTCACTCCCCGCATGCATGGGGTCCATCACTCAGTGGTTGCCAACGAGAATTACTCCAATTTCTCGGTGGTCTGCCGCTGGTGGGACTACTTCCACAAAACCCTGCGCCTGAACATCCCTCAACAGGAGATTACCATCGGCGTCCCGGCCTACCTGGAGTCCAAGGACAATCGTCTGGTTAACCTGCTCCTTCTGCCCTTCCGGAAACAGCGCTACTACTGGCGCACCCCGGAGGGAGAACGACCCCGCCGACAACTCAGTCCCGGGGCTCCACCACCGACGGTATTGGTCGAGTAAAGCAAGGAAGAGGAAGGAAGGAAGGAAGGGGCGGCTTTTTGGAGCTCGCGCCGCGGCCTTAATCGGTAATCTTCCCGGGAATGCCCGGCTTGGCCCACTTATAAAAAAGGAAGCGGGCATGGAGGGGAAAGATGCGGATACAGCCGTGGGAGGCGGGATAGCCCGGCACGATGCCCTCATGAATGAAGTAGTTGCCGCCGATATTCAGGGCCAGATCCATGGGGGCGCCGTCAAAGAGCGTGGAGTTGTGGTATTCATTCATGTAGTAGATCACAAAATTGTTGGGCAGCCGTGGTCTCGAGATGCCGGTAGAAATGGGAAAGGTGTGTTGCAACACCCCCCATTCATACAGGCCGAGATATTGCTGGCGGTGCTTGATCAGGATAAACTTTTCTTTTTGGGCGGCCTCGGGCAAAAATGCCGGCAGGATTCTCGGTGTAATGGTATAGTCGAGGGGGATAAAGATCTTGTTCCGATCGGTACTCATGTTGCCGGTGCCGTTCATGACCAGGAGGTAATGGGTTTTGTTCATTATGGAAATTCTATCTATGGCAATGTGAGAAATCCTTTTTAAGGAAGGGATGGAGTGGACAAAGGACTGGATGGTTTCGCCGTCCGGCACCCGCACCTGGACGCAGGGGACGCCATAAACCTCCTCGATCTCTCCCGTGGTCAGCACCCCCCGTTCGGCCAACTCCCGATAGATCGGATTATTTTGCTGGCGGGTTTGGGCGTGGAGGGGAGGACTCCAGACCGACCAGGAAACCAGAAGAAAATTTATCAGAAAGAAGACCTTCATGTTGATCCTTTGCGATCATCTTGATTGGGCGATCAAGAATTTTTCCGAGAGACGGCGGCGTCCGACCTTCTCAGCAAATGTTCCGGAAAAGCCACCCTGCCATCTGAGCCGAACCCAAAGCCCGCTAAACTCCCTGCTACCAAACGCCTCATTCTTTGCAAATAAACTTTGGCATAAAATAAAGACTGACCGAGCGCTTGTCAACTTCGCCCCTGGATTCAAAACGGCCAGAGAAGCGGCGCCAGGATAATCGTCACTACTCCCACGACGGCCGTCAAGGGCACGCCGATCTTGACAAAATCACCGAACCGATAGGTCCCCGGTTCATAGACCATGAGGTTGGTCTGGTAGCTCCAGGGTGAAATAAAGCTGCAGGAGGCGCCGACCAGCAGGGTCATGATAAAGGGCATGGCGTTGACCCCCAAAGCTGCGGCCAGGTCCATGGCAATGGGAAACATGAAGACCGCTGAGGCCACGTTGGTGACCAAGGCGTTCATGAGGACGCAGCCCAGGTAGATCATAGTCAGGGCCAAATACGGGTGGCTGCCGCCCATGGCCAGGAGGCCCTGTGCCAGCGCCGTGGCGAGGCCGCTGGCCTGGACCGCCGCGCCCAACCCCATGGCACTGGCAATGATGATGAGGATATTGAAGTCAACGCTGCGGCCGGCCCAACGGGTGGTCATGCAGCCGGTGAGGATCATGGCGCCGGTGGCCAGGAGGGCGGCGTTCAGCATGGACAGCCAGCCCAGGGAGGCCACCGCCACCATGGCCGCCATGATGCCGGTGGCCATAATGGCCCGCTCATAGCGCTTGAAACGCACCCCGGTGAGCCGTTTGGTCAGAGAAAACTTCACTTCGTTGAGATTGTCCTGGAAAAAGTCCTCTTCCACTTCCAGAATCAGATCATCGCCCGCTTCCAGGCGCACTTCGGCCAGCGGCGTGTCCGGGGCCTGGCCCAACCGGGACAAACCGACAATGGCAAAGCGACAGGGGCTTTCCGACTGCGGCAGTTCAGCGATCTTGCGGCCGATCTCCGGGCATTGGGGGGAGACCACCGCCTCCACCAGCCGATGGGAAAAGCGGGCCGATTCAAACTCCTCCAGCCGTTGCGCCGGCTCCAGGCCGTAGGTATCCCAGAGCAACGGTATCTGAGCGAACGTGGTGGCGAACACCAGGTGATCGCCGGCGGCTAATCGCGTCACGGGCTGTCGTGGGGCCAGGCTGCCGTCAGCCCGCCGGAGCTCCAGCAATTGCAGCTCCGCAGATTTCAGATATCCCACGTCAGCCAATGTCCGGCCAATCAGGGGGGCTTGCGGGCTCACCAGAAACTCCGAGCGGTACCAGCGCTTCAGCCTGCCGGTCACGTCAGTTTTCCGTGGCTCAGGCAACAGCCACCGGCTGGTCAGCATGATGAACGCCAGACCCGCCAGGGTCACTGGCAGGGCCAGCGGCGTCATGGCAAACATCTCTAGCCGTTGTATCGGCGCGCTCGGCGTATTCATCAAATAGTCCCGCACCAGTCCGGCCAGCACCAGGTTGGTGGCCGTGCCGATGAGGGTGCAGGTGCCGCCCAGGATGGTGGCATAACTGAGGGGAATATAGAGGCGGGTGGCCGGCAACCCCGCCGTGCGGGCCAGGTCCCGGATGACCGGAATGAACATGGCCACGATGGGGGTGTTGTTGAGAAAAGCACTGCCCAGGGCCACCGGCAGCAGGATCTTGATCTGGGCCGCCAGCAGGGTCCGGGGCCGGCCGATAAGGCGCTCCACCAACAGGTTAATAGCCCCGGTGCGGTGCATCCCGGCGGCCACCATGAAGAGGACCCCGATGCTCAACACCCCGGGGTTGGCAAAGCCCCTGAGGCTCTCCTCCACCGGCGCCAGGCCGAAGGTGAGGCTCAGGGTCAGGGCCCCCAAAAAAAACCGCCACCGGCGGCAGGCGCGTGGCCATGAGGAGCCCAAAGACTCCCACCAGGATGATCAAAGTCAGCAGGGCAGAGAAAATCATCGAAAGTGGTCAGTTATTAGTTGTCAGTTGTTAGAAAAATCCATTCACGGGGGTGGGCCTCCGGATCCGTTTAATTATCCACCATTGTCATGTCTGGGCGCGCCGTTCCTGTGACCCTTGCCCCTTGCCCTTTTCCTTATCTTTTCCGGCTCACCCCTCACCTTTGAAAAACTGCAGCAACCGGGCCACCGGCCAGACATTGATAATGTCCTCTTTTTCGGCCCAGCCGCGGCGGGCCTGGGCGATGCCGAGCGGCAGATAGCGCAGCTGATCGACGTGATGGGCATCGGTGTTGATGACCATGCGGACGCCGGCCTGTTTGGCGGCCCGGATGTTGACGTCCCCCAGGTCCAGGCGTTCCGGGTAGGCATTGATCTCCAGGATGGTGCCGGTTTCGTGGGCCAACCGGAGGAGATCGCCCATCGCCACTTCGTATTCCTCCCGGCGCTTGAGGATGCGGCCGGTGGGATGGGAGATGATATCCACGTGGGGGTTGGCCATGGCGGTCTGCAAGCGGCTGAGCATTTCTTCCCGCGGCATGCGGAAGGCAGAATGGATGCCGGCAATGACGTAATCCAGCTGGGCCAGGACCTCGTCGGCGATGTCAATGCTGCCGTCATTGAGGATATTGGCCTCGCAGCCTTTGAGGATCCGAAAATGCTTACCCTTTTTGGCCAATTGGGCGTTGAGGTCATCAATCTCCCGGTTCCGGGCCAGGAGCTGCTCTTCATCCAGGCCGTGCTCAATGCGCAGGAACTTGGTATGGTCGGCAATGCCCACGTAATCGTAACCCAAAGCCATGGCCGCCTGGGCAAGCTCAGCAATGGACTGGGCGCCGCCGTTCCAGTTGGAGTGGACGTGCAAATCGCCCCTGATGTCGCTGTAGTCAATGAGCTTGGGCAGGCGGCCTTCCCGGGCCGCAGCCAGCTCGCCCCGATCTTCCCGCAGCTCCGGCGGTATCCAGGCCAGCCCCAGGGTCTGATAAATCTCTTCTTCGGTCCGGCCGGCGACGGCCTGGTCGTGCTGATCAAACAGGCCATATTCGTTGAGCTTATACCCCTGGTCGATGGCGATCTGCCTCAGGGCGATATTGTGCTCCTTGGAGCCGGAAAAATACTGCAGCGCGGCGCCATAGCTCTCGGCCGGGATGACCCTGAGGTCCGCATCCAGCCCCTGGCGCAGGCGGACGGAGGATTTGGTGGGGCCATGGGCGTGAACCTTGACTACGTCGGGCTGGGCAATGAAGAAGGCCATGACCTTGTCGGGTTGGGAGGAGACCGCCAGGAAATCCAGATCGCCGATGGTCTCCTTCTTCCGCCGGAAGGACCCGGCCACATCGGCCCGGTCCACCTCTGGGAGGGCCCGGAGGGTGGCCAACAGTTGCTCAGCCAGGGGCCAGACCTCCCCCAGGAGAAAGCGGCCGGTGCTCTTCTTCAAAAACTCGATGCCCTCCAGGATATTGGCCTCGGTCTTGGCGCCGAAGCCTTTCAGGGGGGCAATTTGGTGAGCCCGGGCCGCAGCCTCCAGTTCCGCCAGATTGGTGATGCCCAGCTTGTCATAGAGGATCTTGGCCTTTTTGGGCCCCATGCCCTCCACGGCGATGAGCTCATCCAGATTGATGGGGAGTTTGCGGCGGAATTCTTCGTAATATGCGATCTTGCCGGTCTTGAGGTATTCTTCGATCTTCAGGGCGATGCTCTCGCCGATGCCGGGAATGGCCTTGAGGGCCTTCAGCCCCCCTTGCCGGTAGATATCTTCGATGCTATCTTTCAGATTTTCCAGGGTGATAGCCGCTTTCTGGTAGGCATGGGGTTTGAAGCGCACCCCGTCCATCTCCAGATACTCGGCGATTTCGTTGAAAATCTTGGCGATTTCCCGATTTTGCATGGCAGCGCTTTCCTGCTCCGGGCATTTATGATATTTATTCTATCATGTTATCGGCATGAGGGGGAGATGAACCTGCATATGAGGCATGGGTGCATGACTACAGCATTTACCGTCGTTGTCGAAAAAGATCCAGAGAGCGGTTGGCTCGTAGGAGAAGTAGTTGAACTGCCCGGATGTTATACCCAAGCTCCCGACCTGCCGCAGTTGGAAAGCAATATCAAGGAAGCCATTGCTGGTTACCTCAAAGCAAAAGTTGCGGACGAACCCCTTCCCCTTTTCGTTGGCACCTGGCGGGTTGAGGTGACGGGGTGACCAAACTGCCCCTGCTCCCCTACAGGGATTTAAAAAAGGTTTTGGAGGCAAGGGGTTTTGTCTGGGTGCGCAGGGAAGGCAGTCATAATATTTTTCGCCACGAAAATGGCAATATTGTAGTGCTTCCTGATCACGGCAGCCAGATGATCGTCAGACCCCTTTTGCGAAAAATACTGCGTGATATCGGCTTGAGTCCAGAAGAGTACTGCCGCCTGTTGGAAAAGCTTTAATCTCAGATTATTCCTGATAAATTTTTACAGAAGGATCCGCTCTATGACCAAACCCGAACCCACCCCGCCGCCCAACTTTATCCGCTCTATCATCGAAGAGGATCGGCGCACCGGCAAATTCGGCGGCCGGGTTGTCACCCGTTTTCCCCCTGAGCCCAACGGCTATCTGCACATCGGCCATGCCAAGTCCATCTGCCTGAACTTCGGGCTGGCGGCAGACTATCACGGCCACTGCAATTTTCGCTTTGACGATACCAACCCCAGTAAAGAGGATATCGAGTATGTGGAGTCCATCCAGGCGGATGTCCGCTGGCTGGGGTTCGACTGGGGCGACCGCCTCTACTATGCCTCTGATTATTTTGAACAATTGTATGAGTGGGCCGAAAAGCTGATTCGGGACGGCAAGGCCTACGTGGACGAGCTCAGCCCCGAGGAGATCCGGGAATACCGGGGCACCTTGACCGAGCCGGGGCGGGAGAGCCCCTGGCGCCAGCGCCCGGTGGAGGAAAACCTGGACCTCTTCCGGCGCATGCGGGCCGGGGAGTTTCCCGAGGGCTCTCTGACCCTGCGGGCCAAAATCGACATGGCCTCGCCCAACCTCAACCTGCGGGACCCGGTGATGTACCGCATCAAGTATGCGCCCCATCACCGCACCGGCACCACCTGGTGCATCTATCCCATGTATGATTGGGCTCACGGCCAGTGCGATTCCATCGAAGGCATCACCCACTCCATCTGCACCATGGAGTATGAGGACCACCGGGCCCTGTATGACTGGTATCTGGACCAGTTGGGCATCCACCATCCCCAACAGATCGAGTTTGCCCGCCTCAACCTGAGCCACACGGTCCTGAGCAAACGCCGCCTCATCCAGTTGGTGCAGGAAGGGCACGTCCACGGCTGGGACGATCCCCGCATGCCCACCCTGGCCGGCATGCGCCGCCGGGGCTATCCCCCGGCCGCCATCCGCACCTTCTGCGAGCGCATCGGCGTGGGCAAACGGGAGAACCTGGTGGATATGGCCCTGCTGGAATACTGCGTCCGGGAGGAGCTGAACCGCTGGGCGCCCCGGGTTATGGGGGTGCTGCGGCCCCTGAAGGTGGTGATCAGCAATTATCCCGCGGGCCAGGTGGAGGAGCTGCAGGCCATCAACAACCCGGAGGATCCCGGGGCCGGCACCCGCCCCCTTCCCTTCAGCCGGGAGCTCTTTATTGAGCGGGATGATTTTATGGAAGACCCACCCAAAAAGTTCTATCGCCTGGCGCCCGGCCGGGAGGTGCGGCTGCGCTATGCCTTCTTCCTGAAGTGTAACGAGGTCATGAAGGACCCGGCCAGCGGCGAGGTGGTGGAGCTGCGCTGCACCTACGACCCGGCCACCCGGGGCGGCCAGGCCCCGGACGGCCGCCAGGTCAAGGCCACCATCCACTGGGTGCCGGCGGCCCAGGCCATCCCGGCGGAGGTGCGCCTCTACGACCGGCTTTTCACGCACCACCATCCGGCCGCCACCGAGGATTTTAAGGCCCACCTCAACCCGGCATCATTGCAGATCATCTCTCCGGCCTGGCTGGAGCCGTCCCTGGCCGGCGCGGCCGCCGGCCGCCACTACCAGTTGGAGCGTCTGGGCTATTTCTGCGTGGACCCGGATACCCGCCCCGACCGCCTGGTCCTGAACCGGACCGTAACGTTGCGGGATGCCTGGGCCAAGCTGCAGGAGGCAGAGAAACAGGGGAAATGATGCTAAACCCGCCAGAAGTCAAACCCTGGGAGATATTGGCCCGCCTGCGCCAGCAGCAGCCGCTGGTGCACCACCTCACCAATTGGGTAACCATCTATGACTGCGCCCAGGTGGTCAAGGTCCTGGGCGGCTCGCCAGTCATGGCCCACGCTGTATTGGAAGTGATGCAGATGGCCCGGCTGGCCGCCGCCCTGGTCCTCAATATCGGCACCCTGACGCCGGATTTCGTCTCCGCCATGATCTTGGCGGCCCGGGAGGCCAATGCCAAGGGCATCCCGGTAGTCCTGGACGTCTGCGGCGCCGGGGCAACGCGGCTGCGGGATGAGGAAAGCCTGCGGCTCCTCAACAAAGTCCGCATCGATATCATCAAGGGCAATGCCTCGGAGATCGCCCGGGTGAGCGGCGCCGCGGTGCAGACCAAGGGCGTGGATGCCAGCGAAGTTCAGGCCGACCTCAAAGCGGTGGCCCAGAGCCTGGCCCGGCAGCGGCAGGCGGTGGTGGTCATCACCGGCGCCCGCGACATCATCGCCGACGCCGCCCGCCTGTTCCTGGTCCACAACGGCCACCCCCTGATGGGGCACGTAGTGGGCACCGGCTGCATGGCCACCTCCCTCATCGGCGCCTTCGCCGCGGTGGAGAAGGACCTGACCATCGCCGCGGCCAGCGCCTTGGCCTGCTTCGGCGTGGCCGCGGAGGTGGCGGCCCAACAGGCCGCCGGGCCGGGCAGCTTTAAGGAGCGCCTCTTTGACGCCCTCTACAACCTGGACGAAGCCACATTGCGGGAGCGGCTGCGGGTAGAAGCAGCATCATGAAGGGCTACTATTTCATTACCGACGCCCGCCTCAGCCGGGCCGGCAATCGGGCCGACGTCCTGGCCGCCGTGGCCGCAGGGGTGCGGGTCATCCAGTATCGGGAAAAAGAGGCTGAGGCTGAGGCGGTGCGGGCCGAGGCCCGGGAGCTGCGGCGCCTCTGCCGCCAGTGCCTGTTCCTCATCAATGACCATGTGGAGGTTGCCCTAAACGTGGCCGCCGACGGCGTCCATCTCGGCCAGGAGGATATGCCCCTGCCCGAGGCCCGGCGCCTCCTGGGGCCGGGGAAGATCATCGGGGTGACGGTCAATACGGTGGACCAGGCCCTGGAGGCGGCCCGTCAGGGGGCCGATTATCTGGGGGTGTCGCCCATCTTTGCCACCCGGACCAAACCGGATGCCGGCGAACCAGCCGGTCTGGCATTGCTCCGGGAGATCCGCCGCCGCGTGCGTCTGCCCCTGGTGGCCATCGGCGGCATCACCCTGGAGAACGCCCCGGCCGTCATCGCCGCCGGCGCCGACGGCCTCTGCGCCATTTCGGCGGTGGTCACCCAACCGGATGTGGCCGCGGCCATCCAGGCCTTCCAGCGCCTGTTTGCATGATAAAAAAGGGGGCTGCGGCCCCCCGATCCGGGTGCGCCCTGGGCGCCGCCGGCTTCCTACCCTTTATTGGGAATGCAATGGGCCCAGAGGGGGACATCGGCCACGAACTCCCGGAAGGTGTCATCAACAATGAGATAGGAGCCATCATACGGGTCTTCCCCTAACATCTCGGCCCACTCCTCCCGGGCGTCTTCGGCATCCACCGACCCATACCAGGTCCGGATGGAGAATTCCTCATAAAAGCCCACGTGGCGCAGCAGTTCCCGGGGTTTGTCATCCAGGACCAGATAGGATTGCACACCTTCATGCCGTCTGACCACGACCTTAAAAGCCATAGCATCCTCACTCCTTGCTGCCTAAGTGAATAGAACTACAGATTTTAGGGTATGCAGGGTATTATAACAGCAGCGCCGGCAAAAATCAGCCAGGGAACGCCGGCCAACCCTGGGCTCGAGATCTCAGCCAGAGGACCTGAGCCAGAAATTAACAATCAGAAACCGGAAACCTATAAGGATCTGCCATGCGTCGCCTCGCCCCAATCCTCCTGTGGTTGCTCCTCTTGCTGACCGGTGCCTGCGGCCAGGTGCGGCCGCTGCCGACCACCTTCAACCCGGATGCTTATACCCCGGTGGCATTGGAGCAGTTGCGCCGGGAGGCGTCCGGTCTGGCGGCCGGCCAGTTGATCAGTTTTCAGGCCTATTTCTGGGAATTTCTCAGCTATGATCCTGTCCCCCAACGGTATTATCTCAACCAGTTGCGCTATCCCCAGCGCTGGCGGGAATTGGAATGGTTCGCCCTCTACCAGGACGCGGCCATGCGCGGCTATTTTGACCGGGCCGTCATGTCCTATGAGCAGAACCTGCGGTTTCAGCCGAAGCGATTGGATTTCCTGAGGTTCTACGGGGAATTGGTGTCCCTGGGCGGCAACCGGCTTTATTTCCAGACCCACCACCTGGAGCCCGTGCGCGTGGATTGAAGGCCGGGTAGTTCAGGTGGGGCCGTCCTGGCGCCAGCCCGCTGGCCGGGGCTGGGACCAGACCATCCAGATCGTGTAACGCGGCACGGACACGTATAACAGGATTAGTGAGATAACCAGCAGCGGATAAAAATCCCGGCGATTGCCGCTGGCCAAAAAGAGCACCAGGCCGAAGACGGCCGGAAGTTCCGCCAGGGCCAGGGAAAGCAGGGAGGCCAACCGCAGTTTGGTTACCAAGGTTTCCCGGCTGTCAGTGGGTTTTTTGACCAGGATCTTTTGCTGTCCGAAGCGCATGACAAAATAGACGGCAAAGGCCAGAAAAACAAAGACAAAGCGCAGGCTGTCGAGCATTGTCCCCGGCACTGACCAGACGATGAGGCCCTGCTGCGCCAACACTTCGACGATGATGGCAGAGACCAGCAACGAGGCGGCCAGGGCCGCAGCAATAATCTGCTGGAGGCGGCAGGCCTGGGCGAGGGAATCGTTTTGCACCACTCATCCTTTTCTTGTTATAAGGTTACCGTACTCAGGAGATAGGCCTCGATAAAGGCATCCAGATCGCCGTCCAGGACGGCCTCCACATTGCCGTCTTCATGTTTGGTGCGGTGGTCCTTGACCATCTGATAGGGCTGCAGAATGTAGGAGCGGATCTGGCTGCCCCAGGCGATGTCTTTCTGGGCGTCCAGGATCTCCTGGGTCTTTTCCTGCCGTTTATTCTTCTCTAATTCGTATAAGCGCGCCTTCAACACCTTCATGGCCAGGTCCCGGTTGCGGTGCTGGGAGCGCTCGTTCTGCATGGAGACCACAATGCCGGTGGGGATGTGGGTAATGCGGACCGCAGAACTGGTCTTGTTGACATGCTGTCCGCCGGCGCCGCTGGCCCGGAAGGTATCGATGCGCAGGTCCTTCTCCTGGAGATCGATTGCTATGGTCTCGTCGGCCTCAGGATAGACAAAGACCGCGGCAAAGGAGGTGTGGCGCCGGCCGCTGGCATCATAGGGCGAGATGCGGACCAGCCGATGAATGCCGCTTTCCGATTTGAGATAACCATAGGCATAGGGGCCGCTGGCCGCAAAGGTGGCGCTTTTGATGCCGGCCTCGTCGCCCGGCAGGAGATCGTAGATCTCGGTCTTGAAGCCCCGACGTTCGGCAAAACGCAGATACATGCGCAGGAGCATCTCGGCCCAATCCTGGGCTTCGGTGCCGCCGGCCCCGGCATGGATGGTGACAAAGGCATTTTTATTGTCATCTTCACCGCCCAGCAGGGTCTCCAGTTCCAGACGCCGCAGGTCCTTTTCCTGGAGCCGCAACTCGGCCAGGGCCTCATCCAGGGCTGCCTCATCATTTTCCTCCTGGGCCAACTGCAGGAGAACCTCCAGATCCTGGAGGCGCTGCTCCTGTTGCTGCCAGGTCTCCAGGACATTTTGGATAGCGCCCCGCTCTTTGAGCACGGCCGCGGCCCGGGCCGCATCCTCCCAGAAATCGGCCTTGCCGGTCAGCTGCTCAATCTCCGCCAGACGGCGTTTTTTGCCCTCCAGATCAAAGACGACCTCGGAGCTGATGAATTTTCTGGGTCAGGGTGACCAGACGACCTTTCACCTCAGTGGGATTGATTAACACATGAACCTCCTTGCAGGGCATTTTAAAATAGTCTAACAATATATAATATCATAAAATGTTTTCTTTTAGCAAATTTTAGCCCGAGCAAGCAACCGGGAGCACGCCGCGGCGCCCATCCTCCCTGGGAGATAGGTGATAGCTTTTTCCTGCCCAGGGGGGTGACATTTTCCGGTTGCAGTTCGCGGGTGACGTAATCATCTATCAATCACAATTCCTGAAAAAAAGATTGACTTCCCAGAAACGGTGTGATATTCCCTTTTGTGAGTTTTTGCACGAACGGCAAGCTTGGCCGGTGGGGAGAGGCGCTTGAAGGAAGATACCAAACAGTTTCTCAAAGAGCTGTTTTCCGGCGGTTATAAGGCCAGCGCCATCGGCTTTGCCCTGGTCCTTGCCATCGCCATCGGCGGCGGCATCGGCTATTGGCTCTCCCAATATTTCAATAACATGCTCTTTTTTTATTTAGGTCTCCTCATCGGCATTATCGCCGGTTTCCGCAACCTCTACGTGATGGGCAAACGCACCAAGATGTAGCTTATGACCACAGAATTTTTGGCACCGCGCACCATGAAGATCACCAGTTGGCTGGTCCTGGCCGTCCTCACCGTGGCCGGTTGGCTGGCCTTTGGCCGGGAAGTGGCCGGCGGGATTCTGGTGGGCGGGCTGTTGGCGGTGCTTAATTTTCATCTCATGGCCCATATCCTGATTTCCGTCTTAAACCGGCCGGCCCGCTCCCCGGAGGAGTGGCAGACCGCCGGACGACAGGCCGTCTCTTTCATGACACTGCGCTACCTCCTGCGTTTCGCAGCCTTGGTGGTCATTATTTTCCTGCTGATTAGAAGTGGTTGGGTGCACATCTTTGGCCTCATCATGGGCTTGTCGACCATTGTCATTACGTTGCTGATTTTAGGTATTTTAGAGTCGCGCAAGATTTTTTTTTCTAAAGTTTCGGAAGAATTCTTATAAGGAGGCGCTAGCAGTTCATGGAACATCCAATTCTTTTCCTCGATGTCCTGACCGGTATGCTGGGACTGCACATCCCCCCGCACGTGACTTATGCCTGGCTCATCATGGCCCTTCTGGTGGGGTTGGGTTATCTGGCAGCCAAACCCCGGGCCCTGGTGCCTGCCGGTGGGCAGAGCTTTTTCGAACTGGTGATCGGCGGGTTGGAAGAATTTATGGTGGACATCACCGGTGAGGAAGGTCGGGCCTTTTTCCCGTATATTGCCACCCTGTTCCTTTACATCTGGGTCTGCAACCTCATCGGTCTGATCCCCGGCTTCTTTTCACCGACGGCCAACATTAATACTACGCTCTCCATGGCGTTGTGTACTTTTATCTATACCCATTATTTGGGCATTAAATTTCATGGGGCCAAATACATCAAACATTTCTTGGGACCCGTCCCGGCTCTGGCGCCGTTGTTCCTGCCCATCGAGATCGTCGGCCACCTGGCCCGGGTCATGTCCCTGACTTTACGTCTTTTCGGGAATATTATGGGTGAAGACCTGGTCCTGGCCATCCTCCTCATGCTGGCCGGCGCCTTTCTGGCTCCCCTGCCGATGATGTTCCTGGCCATTTTCACCTGCACCGTGCAGGCTTTTATCTTCTCCCTGCTGTCCATTATGTATTTCACCGGCTCCATGGAAGAAGCGCACTAATATCGGAAGAAGGCCACTTCACTATATACTTCTTATCAGGAGGTTTGTTGGAATGAAGAAACTGATGATTGCCGGAATGACCCTGTTGTTCACCCTGGGATTGGCTACCTTGGCGCTGGCTGCTGAAGCTGCCGGCGGCGCCCCCGGCCTGGGCGGCTTCTTTGCCGCTTCCGTAACCGCCGCGGGTTTTGGCATCGGCATTGCCGCTTTCGGTACCGGCATTGGCCAGGGCCTGGCTGTCCGCAGCGCCGTGGAAGGTATTGCCCGCAACCCCGAAGCTTCCGGTAAAATCACCGTGACCATGCTGATCGGTCTGGCGTTGATCGAATCTCTTTGTATTTATGCTTTGGTCGTCGCCCTGATCATCCTCTACGCTTACCCCATGGCCAAACCCATCGCCAATGCTCTTGGCCTGAAGTAGTCTAACCATTTTTGCAGGTGCGAGGGGCCGCAAGGCCCCTCTTTTTTAAAACCTCTTGTGCAAACAATCACATAGCTAAAGCTGACAACTTCCGTTTTTTTCAGAAAAAGCCATGAAATTCTCCAAGATTCCTTCGGCTACGATAACGCGTCTGTCTCTCTATTCCCGCGCCTTGGAAGAATTATTGCTGGAGCATGTCAATATCATTGCTTCCGACAAACTGGCCCAAAAATGCGGCGTCAATCCGGCGCAGGTACGCAAGGATCTGGCCTATTTCGGAGAGTTCGGGGTCCGGGGGGTGGGCTATTTCGTTAAGGAACTACTCTTTGAAATTAAGAAAATTCTCGGACTCAACCGCCGCTGGCGCATGGCTTTGGTGGGGATCGGCAATCTGGGCCTGGCCCTGGTGGCCCATGAAAATTTTGTCAAGCAGGGCTATGAATTTGTTGCCGTCTTTGATGTGGACCCCAAAAAAGTGGGACGGCGCCTGCCCAGTGGCCAGATGATCCATCACCTGGAAGAGTTGCCGACGGTGGCCAAGGAAAAAAACATCGACATCGGCGTGATCGCCACCCCGGCTTCCCAGGCCCAGGCCACCGCCCGTCTGCTCATTGAGGCCGGCATTAAGGCTATTCTCAATTTTGCCCCGGTCCAGATCCAGATGCCCGAAGGCTATATTGTGGAAAATGTTGATTTCACTGTCAAACTGGATAATCTGGCCTATCATCTGACCATGGAAGCCGTCTAGGTCAGAATTTCCCGCAAAAACTGGCCGGTATACGAACCCGCCACGTCCGCCACTTCTTCGGGGGTGCCGGCCGCAATGATCCGCCCGCCCCGTTCGCCGCCCTCCGGCCCTAAGTCAACGATAAAATCCGCCGTCTTGATAACCTCCAGATTGTGTTCGATGACCACCACACTGTTGCCGGCGCTTACCAGGGTGTTGAGAACCTGCAGAAGTTTCTCAATATCGGCCAGGTGCAGGCCGGTGGTCGGTTCGTCCAGAATATAGAGGGTCCGGCCGGTGGCCCGTTTGCTCAGTTCCCGGGAGAGTTTGATCCGCTGCGCCTCCCCCCCGGAGAGGGTGGTGGCCGGTTGGCCCAGCTGCAGGTAGCCCAGGCCCACTTCCACGAGGGTCTCCAGTTTGGCTCTGAGGGGCGGAATATCCTGGAAAAAGTCCCAGGCCTGGTCCACCGTCATCTCCAGGACATCGGAGATATTTTTTCCTTTATAGCGAATTTCCAGGGTGCTGGGATTGAATCGTTTGCCCTGGCAGACTTCACATTTGACGTAGACATCCGGGAGAAAGTGCATGGCGATCTTGATGATGCCGTCGCCTTCACAGTGCTGACAGCGCCCGCCTTTGACGTTGAAACTGAACCGCCCCGGCTTATACCCCCGGGCCCGGGCCTCCGGGACCTTGGCAAAGAGGTCCCGGACCAGGGTAAAAAGGCCGGTGTAGGTGGCCGGGTTGGAGCGGGGGGTGCGGCCGATGGGGCTCTGATCGATATGGATGACCTTGTCGATCTTCTCCAAACCCCGCAAATGGTCATAAGGTTCGGGCCGGTCCTTGGCCCGATAAAATTTCTGGCACAGACATTTATAGAGGGTATCCATGATCAGGGTGCTCTTGCCGGAGCCCGAGACGCCAGTGACGCAAGTCATAACCCCCAAAGGCAGTCGCAGGGTCACCTGGCGCAAATTGTGGCCTCTGGCACCCTCTAAAATCAAAAAATCCCGGGGCTGCCGCCGCGGCCGGGGAACGGCGATCTGCCGCCTGCCGGAGAGATAGAGACCCGTGAGAGATTGGGACGCCTCGGCCAAGGCCTGCGGACTGCCGCTGAAGACAACGGCGCCGCCGCGGTTGCCGGCGCCGGGCCCCATATCCACAACATAATCCGCGGCCCGGATAGTCTCCAGGTCGTGCTCCACCACGATCACCGTGTTGCCCAGATCCCGCAGCGTCTTCAGGGTGCGCAGAAGCTGCAGATTGTCCCGCTGGTGCAGGCCGATACTGGGCTCGTCCAGGACGTAGAGCACCCCCGTGAGTTTGGAGCCGATCTGGGTGGCCAAACGGATGCGCTGGCCTTCGCCGCCCGAGAGGGTGGCGGTGGTCCGGTTCAGGGTCAGGTAATCCAGCCCGACGTCCAGCAAGAAGCCCAGCCGCTCCTTAATCTCTTTGAGAATGCGGCGGCCGATGGCCAACTGTTGCTCCGTCAGGGTCAGTTGGGCGAACCACTGCTGGCATTGGCCCACCGTCAGCTGCGTGACTTCACTGATATTGAGCCCATCCAGCCTGACAGCCAGGGCCTCCCGCCGCAGCCGACCGCCCCGGCACTCCGGGCAGGGCTGGCGGCTCATAAAGCGCTCGATTTCCTCCCGGATCAGGCCGGAATCCGTCTCCCGATAGCGCCGCTGCAGGTTGGGGATGACCCCCTCAAAAACCCGCTCCTCCACCAGACGGCGGCCGTTCCGTTCATAGAAGAATTTGATGGTCTCCGTCCCCGAGCCATACAGCAGCACCTGCTGCACCCTGTCGGGCAGCTCCCGAAACGGCGTCCGGATGGAAAAATTATAATGCTGCTCCAAAGCCTCCAACAACTGCTGGTGGTGCATGGACTGCCGGTGTGCCCAGGGCAGAATGGCCCCTTCCCGCAGACTGAGCCCGGGATCGGGCACGATGAGCTCCGGGTCCAGGACCAGCTGCGTGCCCAGCCCACTGCAGGTGGCACAGGCCCCCTGGGGGCTGTTAAAAGAAAACATCTGCGGCGTCAGCTCCGGGTAGCTGATGCCGCAGATCTCGCAGGCAAAGCGCTCGCTGAAGAGCAACTCCTCACCCTCGACCACAGCCACCTTGACAACGCCATCCCCCAGACCCACCGCCAGTTCCAGGGAGTCGGTGAGGCGGGTCTCCAAGCCGGGCTTGACCACCAACCGGTCCACCACTACCTCCAACGTATGGCGTCTGTTCTTATCGAGGCTGATGGGTTCATCCAGATCAAAGAGTTCGCCGTTGATGCGGATGCGGCTGTAGCCCTCCTGACGCAGGCGCTGCAGTAGTCGCTGATGTTCCCCTTTTTTGTTGACAACCACCGGCGCCAGGACAGTGAAGCGACTCCCTTCCGGCAGGGCCATGATCTGCTCCACCATCTGAGGCACACTCTGGGAGGCGATGGGTCGGCCGCATTGATAGCAGTAGGGCGTGCCCAAACGGGCAAAAAGCAGCCGCAGATAATCATAAATTTCCGTGGAGGTGGCCACCGTGGAGCGGGGATTCTGGCTGGCCTTGCGCTGCTCAATGGCAATGGCCGGCGACAGGCCCTCGATCACATCCACATCCGGTTTGTCCATCAACTCCAGAAACTGCCGCGCATAGGCCGACAAGGACTCCACATAACGACGCTGGCCTTCGGCGTAAATGGTATCAAAGGCCAGCGTCGACTTGCCGGAACCGCTTACCCCGGTTATGACAATCAGACTGTTGCGGGGCAGGGTCACGTCAATGTTTTTCAGGTTATGTTCCCTGGCCCCCCTGATGAGAATATGTTGTGCAGTCATAGAATTTTTGTGACGGACTGAGAATCCATAAGGGCACGTCAAACCGTGCCCTTTTGCGGTCAAAATGATTACTTGTGGAAGATAGGGCCCTTGCTTTGGGTATTGCCGAGAAAATAATAATCATTTCGTGGCGCCGGTCTCCAGAACGGCGAACTAACGGCAATATCCTTGCCCAGCGGACCTGGAGGTCCGCTCTACGAGGGCTTATCCTTAACCATGCAAATACAAGCGGCCAACCTTTATTTTCATGGTTCGCGGGTGACTTTTATAACTAATGGCAATTAATCAGAAAATAAAGTTCCGAGTTCCGAGTTTCGAGAATGGCATTTTATCGGGCGGGCCGTGCCCGCCGTTAAATCTTTGTCAGTGGGGCGGGCCTCCGTGCCCGCCCAAGTTAGCCAGAGGCAGCAACCTTTCCCCTCCTCGTTCCCAAGTTTAACTCGGAAACGAGAAGGGGAAAGGTCATCATTCGGTGGCGCCGGCTTGCCAGCCTGCGCCCGCCGCCATCTGTGGCAAGCTAAGTTTTCATGCCATACGGGTGAGTTAAAGCACTCACGGCAATTACCCGCAACCGGGCTGCCCCGCCTTTACCCCACCAGCAGCAGGGCGGGCTCCTCTATGTAGGCAATGAATTCCTCCAGGAACCGGGCCGCCTGGCCGCCGTCCACCACCCGATGGTCGAAGC
>Ga0272446_1003250_pt1 | contig 20817 bp, 19 predicted proteins | sample YNPCB0061_FD_194587 | JGI IMG/M metagenome (GOLD analysis project Ga0272446, IMG submission 194587) | Hot spring microbial mat communities from Yellowstone National Park, WY, United States - YNP-CB-006-1 | ecosystem: Environmental > Aquatic > Thermal springs > Hot (42-90C) > Sediment | place...
CTCATAGTAATCTTCCCCCCGATAGAAAATCTTGGTGCTGTCAGCCAGTTCCCGCACATCAGCTTCCGTCAGGGATTGTAGATCCATACCACAGCCCTCTCTTGCTTCTGCCATTCTGCTTGACTGCAGCGAAAATGACCTGTGAGCTGGTTAGTAAGCACCCTTACCCAGTAACACAATTTTGCAGGTCTCCAACAAAATTTCCAGATCCAGGTTGAGGGACCAGTTGTCGATGTAGTAGAGGTCGAGACGGGCCGCATCATGAAACGCAGAAAGGTGCGATCGCCCGGAAATTTGCCAGAGTCCCGTAATGCCGGGCAACACCTGATGACGGGTATGGTGCCAGGGGTCAAACCGGGCCACATCTCGCAGGGGCAGGGGTCGGGGACCGACTAAACTCATCTGTCCCATCAGTACATTGATCAGTTGGGGCAGTTCATCCAGGCTGGTGCGGCGCAGCCACCGACCAATGGGCGTGATTCGGGGATCGGCTGCAATCTTGAACAACACACCATCCGCAGATTCATTCTGGCTTTCCAGGGTGGCCTGCATCGCCTCTGCCTGGGGAATCATGGTGCGAAATTTCCACATTTGGAAGACGTTTCCGTGCAGACCGGCCCGTTCTTGACAATAGAAAATCGGTCCCGGCGACGACAGTCGGATGGCGATCGCAATCAGCACAAACAGCGGCGCCAGGCTAATTAATCCAACTAGGGCGCCGAGCACATCAATGGCCCGCTTCAGCCAGTAGTCCCATCCACCCAGCAAGGGTGCCTCGACCCGCAAGGTGGGAATTCCCGCCACTACTTCCGGTGTGCCTCGCCGATGCAGCATTTCCAGGCTGGAAGGAATCAGGCGCAGGGTAATGCCAGCCCGACGCAACTGCCAGTACAGGTCAGAGGCCAACTCAGTGGGGGGTAAGCTTTCCGCCAGAACTTCCTGGGCGCCGGATGCCAGGATGGCATCAACATCGGTTGCACCAATCCGGGCTGCGGTCGGGGTCGCTCCCACAATCTGATAGCGAGATCGCCGCTGTAAGTTATATTCCAGCACTGGTAGCCGTTCGGCTGGGGCAATCAAAAACACCCGAGTCTGGGCCTGTTCCAATCGTTGCAACACCAGACTGATCACTAATCGAAAGCCAATCACCAAAGCCACACTGCCAAACCAGGCGGTCATCACCAGCGATCGCGGCGGCGCCAACTTGGGGTCATAAAAATAACCCAAAATCAAGGCTCCCAGATAGGCCAGACTGACCAGCTTGCCAGAGCGGGCATAATTTTTCCATTCGTGGTCGGAGGTGTATAGGCCACTGCGCAAGAACAGTAACCAAATGACCGCCATCAAAATCCAGTAGATGCCCGGTAAGCCCAACCAAGTTCCCAAAATCAAGGGGGGCGGCAGTGGCGAATAAAACTGGTTGAAGTGGGCTGCCACCCGACCCGCGATCGCCAGAGCCGTCAAATCACACAGCCACAGGGTCAAGGCCCGCTTTCCCCGCCACCCCATTAAATGGCGATGCAGGCTGGCAGGCTGCGGCGCTCGGATATCACTGGCTTTCATCCCAGAGGCAGGGCCAAAGTGGTTCATCGCTGGTTGTCCTGACAGGAGAACACCCTGAGTATGCCGCAAACCACCCCAAAACTTATCGGCTGAGTCCCGATCACCAGCCCCAACCTGTAGGCGAGGCGAGAACCCGTGCTGGACATCCGGCCCACCAACCGGCAACAAGGACTACACAGCCTTGGTTTGGGCCGTACGCTCCAGCGCCAATTGAATCAGGTAGTCCACCAGATCGGCAAAACTCACCCCACTAGCCGCCCACAATTGGGGGTACATGCTGAACTGGGTAAAACCGGGCAGGGTGTTGATCTCGTTGATCAGCACTTCACCCGTAGACTCCATATAAAAGAAATCCACCCGCGCCAGACCGGCGGCATCCACGGCTAAAAATGCCTGCACGGCCATTGCCTGAATTTGCTGGCTGACCGCATCCGGCAATGCCGCTGGAATGATCAGATCCGCCTGACCGTCGGTGTACTTCGTCTCATAGTCGTAGAAGTCACTCTGGTAAGTAATTTCACCCACCACGGAGGCTTTGGGATGGTCATTGCCCAAGACCGCACATTCCACCTCACGAGCCACCACGCCCGCCTCCACAATCAGGCGGCGATCGTAACTGGCCGCACTGTCCAGGGCTGCTTCCAACTGGGCCCGGTTTCTGACCTTGGCGATGCCCACTGAAGAACCCAAGTTGGCGGGTTTGACAAAACTGGGATAACCTAGACTGGCTTCAATCTGGTCACATAATTTGGGATAGACGCAGGGATTAGACCAGATCTGGCTGCGGCTCACCGCCATGTACTGCACCTGGGGCAAGCCAGCCTGGGCAAAGGCGGTTTTCATAGCGATTTTGTCCATGCCCACAGCGGAACCCAACACCCCCGATCCAACAAAGGGAACCTGCATCAGTTGCAGCAATCCTTGCACTGTGCCATCTTCGCCATTGGGACCGTGGAGAATCGGAAACCAGAGATCAATGTCATTGGCGATCGCTGGAAACTGCCAGCGAGACAGGGACGTCATCTCTGCAGCAGGAGCAGCGACTGGCAGCGGCTGCCCCGCCTCCAGCACCTGTTGGGAGACCTGCTCATCCCGCCAGTACCCATCCTTCTGAATGTAAATCGGGATGACAATATATTTGTCCAAGTTGGCTTCGGTCGCCAATGCCCGAGCGATCGCCCGCGCCGAGTTGATCGACACCTCATGTTCTCCCGAACAGCCCCCAAACAACAGCCCGACCTTGAGTTTCGTCATCCGCCACCAGCCTCGCCAACAAAGAGTCTTGCCAGGGTACTTTTTCCCTATGGGCATTGGCTCTTTATGGTATACCGGTTTGAGGTCGAACCCAAGATCTGTCTTGACCTGTTCTAGCAGGCTAAACCAATAATCTGGCTCTACTGTCACTGTCAAGTTCCATGCACGCTTCTTATGGGTACCAATTGTCGGACCAAGGCAAAGCAGTTTAAATGGATCGGATCGTGGTCTGTCAAGACTGTTTTAAGGGGCAACGCCTCCTCAAAACAGTCTAAAAATGGTTTTTGTAGATTTGAGCTATCCCTCACATCTATCCTGACGGACTACTAGACTAAGGTGAGTTGGATGGGTTGGACAGTTTATTGAATCAAGAACCATGCATCGGGTACGGGCACATCTTTTTATTGCTGGACGAGTGCAAGGAGTAGGCTTTCGCTATGCCACCCAGGATGTGGCTTTTGTGTCTGGCGTGACGGGCTGGGTGCGCAATCGGCAAGATGGGCAGGTGGAGGCAGTCTTTGAAGGCGATCGCGCCCAGGTCGAATCGATGATCCAGTGGTGTCGGGAGGGACCGCCCGCTGCCAAAGTGACCCAGGTCAAGGTGGAATACGAGGAACCACAGGGCTTGGAAGGGTTTGAAATTCGTCGAACCGCCTGAAGGAGGAACCCCCTTGCCCACCTTAGAACAGATTTTTATCTATCCAATCAAATCCCTGGATGGGATATCGGTTTCCCAGGCAACGGTGCTGCCAAGCGGCGCATTGAAAGGCGATCGGGAATATGCCATGGTTGACCAGAATGGTCACTATATCAACGGCAAACACAATCCCAGGGTACATGGTCTGCGATCGCACTTTGACCTGGCAGCGGAAACGGTCTCTCTCAGCCAGCAGGACAGTGAGGCCGCAGCGACGTTTCATCTAGAGGGCGATCGCGCCGATCTGGAAAGCTGGCTCAGTGATTACTTTGCTCAGAATGTACGCCTAATCCGCAACTCGGACGTGGGCTTTCCCGATGACACCACCTCACCCGGTCCAACCATCATCAGCATCGAAACCCTGAAAACAGTTGCATCCTGGTTCCCCGGCCTGACTCTGGAGCAAGTTCGGCGCCGGTTTCGCACCAACCTGGAAATTGCCGGTGAACAGGCATTTTGGGAAGATCACCTATTTGGTGAACCTAACCAGCCGCAGCAATTTCAAGTCGGTGACGTGCAACTGTTGGGAATTAATCCCTGCCAACGCTGCATTGTGCCAGTTCGGGATCCGCAAACTGGTGAAGCCTATAACAACTTTCAGCGCATCTTTAGCCGCCGCCGCCAAGAAACCTTACCCTCCTCAGTCGTTCAGGTCCACTTCAACCATTTTTACCGCCTGGCAGTGAATACCCGATTGTCCATCCACTCATCGGGGGGGAATCTACAAGTCGGCGACTCAGTCCGCCTCCACTCCTGACGGCTGGCAGGCGGGGTCAACTAGGGACTCGGTAGGTCTTGCAAGCCGACTCCACTCCTGAGGGTTGGCAGGTTGTATGTCCCTCTGACGCACTGGTAAATCAATGATAAAGGTAGCGCCGTTGCCCGGTTCTGATTGGACACTCAGGCTACCCCGGTGCTGATTGACAATGGTCTGGTAGCTAACACTCAATCCCAGGCCCGTGCCCTGACCCACTGCTTTGGTGGTGAAGAAGGGATCGAAAATGTGGGACTGAATTTCCAGCGGAATTCCCGGACCATTGTCGGCGATCGCAATCTGGACCATGGGTTTAGAAGCTCCCTCGGACGGGAGGAACCTGGTTTGAATGGTAATTGTCCGTGGCGTCCGATCTACAGCCTTTAAGGCATCAACCGCATTCATCAGCACGTTCATCAAAACCTGGTTCAGATGGCCCGGTTCACACTCTACCAATGGCAAGTCACCATATTGCCGGACAATCTGAATCTCTTTAGGACAATAACCCTGTAAAACCGCCAGAGTACTTTCCAGCCCTTCATGCAAATCCACCTGTTTGAACCCATCCTCATCCAAACGGACAAAATTTTTCAGCGACAGGATAATTCGTCGAATCCGATCGGCTCCGGAGCGCATTGAATTTAAGATACGCGGCACATCCGCCAGCACAAACTCCAGATCCAGTTGTTGCAAAACAGCCTGCAGTTCCTTATCCGGTTGGGGACAACGCTCCTGATACAGGTGCAAAACCTGACTCAGTTCTCGCAAATAGGTCTCCACATACGGCAGATTGCCATAGATAAAGTTAATAGGATTGTTAATTTCGTGAGCCACTCCCGCCACAATTCGGCCCAAGCTGGACATCTTCTCACTGTGGATGAGTTGGGCTTGAGTGCGCCGCAATTCATTCAAAGTAGCCGCCAGTTGTTCTGCTTGAGCTTTGCTTTCAGCCGCTTGCTGGCGCGTCTGAGCATAGAGATAGGCTTGCTGAATGGAAATGGCTAGTTGATCGGCCACCGCTCGAGCAAGTTTCTGGTCATGGCGCGACCAGTCACGGATGTAAGCGCATTGGTTGAGATAAAGAATGGCGTAGAGGCCATCCTGCGTTCTCACCGGCACCACAAGGGAGGAACGAATTTGGGCTTGCTGATATTCCGGGTTATTGGGACCAATGCGATCGTCTTGGGTTACGTCACTGATTACCACTGGACGCCGGTGCTGGATCACCCAACGGGTAATCGGACCATCCACATCAAAATCCTGAATAGTGGGTGGGAATGGTGGACGACACACTTCATATAAATGCTTGGCCCGATGCCTGCCAGGATCGGTCGTTTCAACCGCATCTAGGGGCTGCTGATCCATCCCCAGCGCATCAACCTTTTCAACCAGATGCACTAAACAGCGATCAACCTGAAGAATTTCCAACAATTGGGAGATAGCCCCTTGCAAGATAGTCGGCAAATCAAAGCTTTGGCGAGTTTGGGCGGTAATTCGGTTCACCAGTTTTTCCCGCCGAGCCTGCTTCTGTGTCTCTTCGTAAAGCTGAGCTTGTCGGATGGCAATTTTAAGCTGCTGGGCGATCGCCTGAACCGTTTCCACATCCACTTTTGACCAGGTTCGTGGCCGTTTGGCTAAACAGGCAATATAGGCCAGTTCTCCTCTGGGAAGTTTAACTGGAATCAATAGATAGGCGGTTGCTCCCAAGACGGAACCGGACAGGTCGATCCCTTCATCCTCTATAGGCGACACTAACGCAGTTACGATCTGCTCCCAGAAAAATTGGCGCTGTTCCTGGCCAGATTGGATGACCGGCTCCCCCTGACAGAGCCGTTGGGCAACAGGCCCGAACCGCTCCAGCGGATAATAGCCAAAGCTGGTATCCAGCGAGGTCATCATCTCAACCTCTGTTGTATGAACACTCTGGCTGACTATCCGCACCCGTTGAGTGTCCGGGAAGCACCAGAAAAATAAACAGCTATCCAGTTTCAGCAAAGCTGCAGTCTCGTTCACTGCGGTTTGCAGAACAACTTTTAGTTCCAGAGAGTTGCGAATCCGGTCAGCAATCAGTCCAAGTTGGGCAGGAGTCTGACCGGGACGACTTGGCCGACGGGACAAAAACCATTGTTGCCAGTCACTCCAGATGGCTGGAAAAAGTTGCGGGGAAAAATGCTGCATACGAGTTGCCGGAACCAGAGGGAGAATTCGGGCAAATGCTGGCTCTGTGAAGAAGGGTTCACTCGATAGAAGCGCAACGAACGGATCGAGGAGCAAGTTTAATGAGTCTTAAAATTTGTTTTCAGAGTGTAAACCCCCATCAACCGGCGTTTACACAAAAAGTCAAGACAGTCTTCCCAAAGCTGCGAAATGGGTTCCTGAAGCTGGATACAATAGGGCAGAAATGGTTGACGGTTCTGCTGGAAGGAGTGCCAACTGATGCCTAAATTGCTGCCCTGGATACTGCTGATCATGGGTGTAGGAATCGTAACAACAGCCTGTGCTCCAGCCGCCAACCCACCGATCGAATCCCCGGCCAGTCCCAGTCCCAGTCCTTCGCCTTCCAAGTAATCCGCTCGCATGAAATTGCTCCAGTTCAGCACCTCCCACTATTGCCGCAAAGCCCGGCTGGCCCTGGGATTTAAGCAGGTTCCTTACACAGTCGAAAATTTAACTCCTGGTTTGCATGCCCTGCGACTCAAATCGTTGACCGGCCTAACTACCCTGCCCGTCCTCTTGCCAGAGATAGAAGACACCCCAGCGGCGATCGCAGACTCGACCCAAATCCTGAAGTTTCTGGAATCTTTCCAGCCCCAACCGGCCCTCTTTTTAGCGGATCCGGTGCTTCAGCAAGAAGCCTGGCTGCTAGAAGACTGGCTGGATGAAAGCATCGGCACTGCTACCCGGTTTGTTTACTACCAGTTTCGGGCTGGGGCAGGCAAACATCTGGATCCCTCGTTGTTTAGCCAGTTGGTGATTCAAACCGTCCGTCGGCAGTACAACATTAATCCGGCTACGGTTGCCCTGGCGGAGCAGCGATTGAATTTAGCCCTGGCAGTTCTGGGCGATCGCTGGAAAGAACATCCCTATCTGGTGGGTAACCAGTTGAGTGTGGCCGACATTGCCGCTGCCGCCCTGCTCAGTCCACTGGCCCGTATTCCCCACTATCGGCAGGTTGCCCCCTGGCTGTTTGACCGGATTCGGGAAGTCCATCAACGTTGCAAAGAGCCTCAGCCACCGGGCTTGGATTGACCCACTGCATTTATTTTTCAATGGAACCGCCAGGCTTGTCCTGGAAACTTGCGCCTGCCAGAACACCTACCTCGATTGCATGAATTGGTAGTAATAATAGGTCGCCATTGGAACCACGGTGGCAACGATCAAGATCGTAATGACCCAGAAGGTGGCATTACTCGACTGGGTTTCCTCTGCAGTGGCGAAGGTGCGTCCCACCTGAGTCGTGTCATTCACCTGGGGAGGGCCAGGGTCTGGTTGGCCAGAAAGAACGGCTGACAGGCGATCGCTGGCATCTATAAAGGCCTGGTTATATTTATTGCCCTGATTGAGCGGAATGGTCATCGTTTCCTGGGTCACGCTTTGGGCGATCTCGTCAGTCAACAGGTCTTTCACCTGGCTACCGGTGTGAATGCCAATATTGTCGGTGACATTATCTAGCACAATGACAACCTGTTTGGCCTGTTCCGCCTCCGTGGGGAACCATTTCTCAAACAACTTGTCCGCAAAGCTCTGGGCCGTCTCGTCATAGTCCAAGCGGTGAATCGTCACCATCCGCACTTCATAACCAGTCTGCTCAGCCAATTTCTCCAGAGCAGCACTAATTTTGCCTTCACTCGACAGACTTAAAACCTCTGCCCGGTCCATCACCCAACTGTCAGCAGTTGGCAGGGGAATCTCGTAGACGCCGGTTGCCCCCACCGGGGCTGCCAGCAGGAGACTCGAAACCAAAACCATGACTGCCGCCAGAACCCACTGCCGCAGTCGAACTTGCCAGCGATCGCTTAGATGGAGGAGCCGTTGCATAGAAAATTGCCCACATGATGTCCTTTTTCCAAAATACACTGGAGGCCAACTCTGGACAATTCGGTACCAGCCGTAAACCGTCCGATCAGGCTCTTCCCTGTTAAGCTGAGAGATACAGGGGATTCCAGGGAACATGGTTGCATGTACGTGCTGATTGCTGGGGCTGGCTTGGTGGGACTGGGATTAGCCCAGCGACTCGTGGGCCTGGGGCACACGGTAGCCGTGGTGGACATCGACCCAGTCGCCTGCCGCTATGCCCGTGAACAACTAGGCGTGATGGCCTTTGAAGGCAGTGCCGTCAAAACGGATGTCCTGCTTGACGCTGGCATTCGGAAAGCGGATGCGGTGGCCGCCGTATTGAAGGATGACGCTTTGAACCTGGCGATCGTCACCCTGGCCCGCCATTATGGCATTTCCCATATTCTGGTGCGGATGCGTCATCGGGACTTTGCCGAACCCTATCGCATTGCCGGAGCCACCCATATCATTAATGCCATTGATCTGGCCGTTTCAACCATGGCCAATGCCATTGAGTATCCCCAGGTGGAATCCATGATGCACTTTGAGCAAGACCAGATCGAAGTGCTCAAGTTAGCCATTCCTCCGACCTGCAATGTGGTGGGTCGCAGTGTGGCGGAAATTGCCCAGGATCCCCGTTTTCCAACTGGCTCCCTGATTATTGGATACCAACCGCACCCTCACATGGACCTGCTGATTCCCAACGGCAATACAGTCCTGGAACCCAACTCCACTATCCTGATTGTGACCAAGCCTGGGTCTCTGCACCCAATCATCGATTTCATCGAAGGTTGCGCAGTGGACACTGTTCCACAATGAAAGTCAGGCGGCTCAGTGCATCATCCCCCATAGGAACCGTCAGCGGACGGCTGATGGCTGGAACTGTGAAAATTGCTTGACTATGGACTCTCTTGCGGCAAATGAACTTGCAAGGTTTGCCCCAGGGTAACGACGCGATCGCCCATGACTAGTTTGCGCCCCCGACGGGTCTCCACCCTGCCGTTGACCTTGACTTCACCAGCCTGGATCAACAACTTGGCTTGTCCGCCTGTCTGCACAATCCCCTGTAATTTGAGAAATTGATCCAGTTTGATGCTGTCCGTGTCCATTACGCAATTCAATAGTTGCTGTCTCTGTTGTAGCCTGGAGCAGGGTTCGCCTTCAACTCCCAATCATTCAGCCTAAACTAGAAAAGGACATGACAAGGAGCACTGCATGACAGAGCAAACGTCAGCTCGTGATCTGTTTCGAGCCGCCTACGAAAACCGCTATACCTGGGATTCCCAGTTCCCCGGTTATACCGCTGATATCACCCTGAAGAAAGATAATCAGGTTTACACGGCCAAGGCCCGAATTAACCCTGATCTCAGCTATGAGATTCTGAACATCTCAGATGAGAGCGTTAAAGAAGAGATCAAAGGTCAACTGTGGGAAATTGCGATCCACCGGATTCGGAAGCCGTTTGAAGAGGTGCATGGCAGTAATGTCTTTACTCTGGGAGAAACGGATGAAACCGGCGCCATTGAGATTTTGGTGAGTGGCAAGGCCATGGGCGATCGCTACAAGATTCGCGATCGAGAAGTGTGCCTGGTTCATCGTCATATCCGCGATGTGGTTGTCACAATCAACACCTATAGCACCCATCAAACGCCAGAAGGCTATCTGTCTCACCGTTACGACTCGGTGTATCACGATGCCAAAACCGGAACTCAAACGGGAGCCAGCCGGTTTGAAGATAACTATCAACCCGTCGGTCGGTATTATGTCCTCACCAGTCGGGTCATCCAGTCCGAAAAAGATGGACAATCCCGGACCACAGAATTAGCCTTTGCCAACGTCAAATTACTGGAACCAGTGGCCGTGTAATCAGTAATCAACCCTTGCGGCCCTATTCACAACCTGCTGACACGGCTAGAAATCTCAAGGACCAACCGATCCGATTTTCTAGCCCATTTTTTGTCTGCAACCAATGGGTGGTTCTGGAATTGTCCCGTCCAGGCATAGGGGATTCATGCCAGTTCAATGATCGAAACTCGATGCCTTTGACTAAAAACCTAGAACCAGACCCGCTAGGATCAGAAAGAATGATGTAGTGACTTCAAATGCCAGAGGTGAACCATGTCTGAAACCCTCACATTAACCCCTGAAAACGTTGAAACCGTCCTGGATGAAATGCGTCCCTATCTGATGGCAGACGGCGGCAACGTAGAGTTGGTTGAAATTGACGGTCCCATTGTTAAGTTGCGGCTGCAGGGAGCTTGCGGTTCTTGCCCCAGTTCCACCATGACCTTGCGGATGGGGATTGAGCGACGCCTGCGGGAATTCATTCCAGAAATCGCAGAAGTTGAACAAGTTCTGTAGAAAAGTTGTGGGTGATGGGTTTTGAGTTTTGAATTGACTTATAGCTCATCACTCATCCCTCACAACTGAGCGTTATGCCCCATCCTCTTTATGTTGCTTTTGTCTGGCACCAACACCAGCCGTTGTATCGGAGTCGGGTTGCTGCTGCCGAGTCCTCTAAGGTTCAATATCGCTTGCCCTGGGTTCGGTTACACGGCACCAAGGATTACCTGGATCTGGTCTTGCTGCTGTCCCGCTATCCTAAACTGCATCAAACAGTCAATCTCGTTCCTTCGCTGATCCTGCAGATTGAGGACTATGTTTCTGGGCAAGCAGTTGATCCCTATCTGGAGCTAGCCCTGACACCAGAGGACAGTTTGGACGAGGAACAAAAGCGATTTATTATCGAGCATTTCTTCGATGGCAATCATCGCACACTGGTTGATCCCCATCCCCGTTATGCCGAGCTTTATCATCAACAGCAGGAAAAAGGGCAGCGCTGGTGTCTGGAAAATTGGGGTCTACAGGAGTATGCCGATCTGCTGGCCTGGCATAACCTCGCCTGGATTGATCCCCTGTTCTGGGATGATCCCCAGATCAACCGCTGGCTGAAGCAGGGTAAGGGGTTCACTCTGGGCGATCGCCAACAAATTTACGCTAAGCAGAGAGAAATTCTCAGCCGCATTATTCCTCAACATCGGCAAATGCAAGATGCCGGTCAGTTAGAGGTCACTACCACCCCCTACACCCATCCCATCCTGCCCTTACTGGCAGACTCCCATGCGGGTCGGGTGGCGGTGCCAGAAATGATCTTGCCAGAGCAGCGGTTCCAGTGGCCGGAGGACATTCCCCGCCATCTGGGCAAAGCCTGGGAGCTTTACTTTAACCACTTTGGCCGCACTCCCCGTGGCTTATGGCCGTCTGAGCAATCCGTTAGTCCCGCCATTCTCCCCTATGTGGCCAAACAGGGATTTCATTGGCTCATTTCGGATGAGGCGATTTTGGGTTGGACCCTGCAGCACTTTTTCCACCGGGATGCTACTGGCAATGTGGAAGAGCCAGAACTGCTGTATCGGCCCTATCGCTTACAGACAGAGTATGGCGATTTGGCGATTGTGTTTCGAGATCACCGCTTGTCTGATCTGATTGGCTTTACCTACGGGTCGATGGAACCGAAAAAGGCCGCTACCGATCTGGTCGGCCACCTGGAAGCGATCGCCCGTACCTTGAAAGCCCGCCAGACAGAAAGACCAGATATTGAAGAGGCAGGCACATCCTTACAACAGCCCTGGTTGGTGACGATTGCCCTGGACGGAGAAAACTGCTGGGAATTTTATCCCCAGGATGGCAAACCCTTCCTGGAAGACCTTTACCAGCTCTTGAGCGACCATGCTGAGATCAAGCTGGTTACTGTTTCGGAATTTCTGGACCAATTTCCGCCAACTGAAACTATTCCCACCGACAAGTTGCACAGTGGTTCCTGGGTTGATGGCAGTTTCACCACCTGGATTGGCGACCCGGCCAAAAATCGAGCCTGGGACTTACTCTACGAAGCCCGACAAACTCTGGCCAAGCACCCAGAAGCAACCCCCGAGAGAAACCCAGAAGCCTGGGAAGCCCTTTATGCCGCTGAAGGATCCGACTGGTTTTGGTGGTTTGGCGAAGGTCATTCCTCCAATCAGGATGCCATGTTTGACCAGTTATTCAGAGAGCACTTGACCGCAATTTATCAGGCTCTGAACGAGCCAGTACCCGCAGCAGTCCAGCGACCGGTGGAAGTGCATGCAGCCCGAGGCGACCATCCCCCCGAAGGCTTTATCCATCCCTACATTGATGGCTATGGCGATGAACAGGATTGGGATAAAGCCGGACGAATTGAGATTGGTGGCGCCCGTGGCACCATGCATCAGGCCAGTGTGCTCCAGCGACTCTGGTATGGCGTGGATCACCTGAATTTTTACCTGCGGTTGGACTTGCAAGCAGGGAAAAAAGCTGGGGTAGATTGCCCGCCAGAGGTGAATCTATTCTGGTTCTACCCTTACCGCACCATGCACAACAGTCCCATCCCGCTGGTCCATTTGCCGGACGAAGCCCCCCTGAACTATCTGTATCATCATCACCTGGGAATTAACCTCCTGACCGAAACCATCTGGTTTCAAGAAGCGGCAGAACATTTCCGCTGGCATTCCCGCGCCAGTCGGGCCCAAGTCGGCCTGAAAACCTGCCTGGAGGTGGCAGTTCCCTGGGATGATTTACAAATTGAGCCCGATTATTCCTTGCAGATGATTCTGGTTCTGTCCGATGGGGGACGCTATCGCAGTTATCTGCCCGAACATGGTCTGATTCCGATCTGGATGCCCTAGAGACTGTCATGACAAAACTGTAACAATGCCAGCCTCCCCTGCTGGCATTCACTAGAATTGAGCACGCGAGACTGAATCGGGGGCTCTATTCCAATGAATTTGCCGTTTATCCTCAATGTGGCGATCGGGTTGCTGTTCATCTACCTGATTCTCAGTCTGCTAGCGTCTGAAGTCCAGGAATTGCTAGCGACCCTGCTGCAATGGCGGGCCAAACATTTGAAGGAAGCAATTGAGACCCTGTTATCCGGTGGCTCTGGCGCCCCCGAAGCGGAAAATGTTCGACATCTGGTAACCCGCCTTTACGACAATACCCTGATGCGCAACATGAACCAGGACGCTAAGGGGTGGATCGCTGGCAGCATCCGGAATTTAACACGCTTGTTTGCCTGGAACCGCAAAGGAGCCTTTGGCACTAATCAAGCAACCGGACCGTCCTACATTGCGCCGGATACATTTGCCACCTCTCTTGTAGACAGCTTGGGTCTACCTGCGTTGTCGGGCAAATTAACAGAATTTCGGCTGAAAAAGTTTGCCCAACGCATTATCGGCCCCTATTCAGTCCAGCAAGGCAGCGAAAATATTGACCTTCCTGCCGGTAGCATCATCATTCCCGCAGCCAATGCATTGTCGCCCGATGAGAATCCAGGCCGCATCCGGCGCATTGCCCAGCAGTATGAGCTGTACAATCTGAACGAGGATCCAGCGTTTCAAACCCTGGTGTATGAATTTCATGATGCGCTAGAGGATTTTGGTCTGCGTCAGGCAGCCCTGGTGACGGCGGTTGCCCGCATGTCTGAAGCCTTCCAGGAATTTATTCATGCTTCCGAGCAGGATAAGGCTCCTGGCTTTGTCAATCGCCTGAAGGCAGAACACCGCAGTTTGTTTGGTGAAGGCAATGAACGAGCCCTGGTAGCGGGCAAATTACGCCCCAATATCTACGAAATTTCCCAACTGGCGGATGACAGTAGCGATGTCTTTCAAGAGCTGAAGCAAGCCTACGCCAGCCGTCTAGATATTGCAACCAAGGTTGATGCCATTATTCAGGCAAAATTGGCCGCCTACAATCGAGAGTTAACACCACCAGTCAAGCTGGATCAAGTGCCCCTTTCCCAACGTCAGATCTGGACCAATGATGCCCTGGAGCAACTCATCCAATCTGGTCAGCTAACTCCGGAAGAAGGCAAGATTTACCAGGTCTATGATGGAATTCGTCACTTACCCCAACCGCTACGGGAGAGTTTATCCAGTCTAGCCCGCCGAGCCAGTGTCCGGGCGCAGGAAACGGGTGATGAGTTAAATCAGTTTCGGAATGAAATTGCTGTCTGGTTCGACCGCTCAATGTCTCGGGCTTCGGGGGTTTACCGGCGCAACGCCAAGGGAGTCGCGATCGCCCTGGGTCTGCTGCTAGCCACCTTCACCAACGCCGACTCCTTCTATATTGTCGATCGCCTGACCAGTGACGAAAATTTGCGCAATCTGGTAACAGAACAGGCAAAACGGTTGGTTCCAGAATCCAGCAGTCAGCAGGGCCTTACCACCGCCCAATTAGAACAGTTACGAGACAAGGCCGACGATGCCTTAAAGGAATTGTCTGTGCCGGTTGGTTGGAATGCAAATCATATCAGCCAGCAGTTTCAGTGTCCGACCACCAGCCAAGCCAAGACCGAGTTCGAACAAAAATGTCAGGCCCTCAAGACAGAATTCAACCTGCAACGAGTCCTGGACGTTAGTCTGCAAAATCCCCTATCTGCTGGACGCATCTTGCTGGGTTGGCTCCTCACCGGCCTGGCAATCTCCATGGGCGCTCCTTTCTGGTTTGACTTGCTTGGCAAGCTAATCAAGGTCCGTAACACTGGCAGCAAACCCGCTTCACCGGAAGCATTGGAAACAGAGAAAAGCGACCAGAAGTGAAATGAGTTGGTAACAGAATCATCTATAGAGGTTCCTGATCGGATGAAGTACAGCAGGAGCCCTGCCGAATAAGTGTTACAGGCATCTCTATAGACTTCACGCTAGCGAGAGCCGCTATATGTTAACGATAGTTGCCTGTCTGTTGTATCAAAGTGATTTAATGCAGGATGGGTTTCTTCGTGCAAAGGACATCTTGCCTTGCCATTTCAGGATTTTCAGCCGATCGCGGCATTTGCAACCACCCCAACTGCTGTCCGTCTCTTGCAACGGCTGGCCGGAGTTGCCACGCTCTGGTTGCCGGACTCTTTACTGACTGAGCAGACGGCGTGTCCCAACAGCCAGATCTATACCGGTTCTCTGAAAGACCATCTGGCCCAACTGTGGTCAACCCAGCGCAGCTTAATTTTTTGTCTGGCGACGGGAGCGGTAGTCCGATTAATTGTGCCCTTATTAAAGGACAAGACAATGGATCCGGCTGTGGTGGTGATTGATGAGACCGGGCAATTTGTCATCAGCCTGTGTGGGGGCCATCAGCAGGGTGCCGACCGGCTGACTCGACTGATTGCCCAACAACTGGGAGCCACTGCTGTTCTGACTGGGGCTGCCAACCGAGCCAATTTACCAGGAATCGATGTGCTGGGACAGCCCTTTGGCTGGACAAAGGGGAGTGGCGATTGGACGGCAGTCAGTGCCGCGATCGCTCAAGATCAACCAGTTCGGGTAATTCAGGAAGCTGGTTCCAAGCTCTGGCAACAACACCTCAGCACCCCCCACCCGTTCCTGTTGGAGGCAGTGACACCACCGAGCGAAGAACAGGCAAAGGTGTGGATCAGTGCGCGGGAGCAAAGGATAACTGCCACTGCAACCATCCCCCAGGTACAGTGGCATCCTCGGGTCCTTTGGCTGGGGTTGGGCTGCGAACGCGGTACAGCCAAACCGGTGATTGAGCAGGCGGTGAAGCAGTTGTTTCAGACCCATGATCTGGCCAGGGGGGCGATCGCGGGTCTTGCCACAATTGACCTGAAAGCTGATGAAACGGGCTTGCTGGAATTTTGCCGCGATGCCAACCTGCCCCTGGTTTGTTTTCCAGCCGATCAATTAAGGACGATCCCTGTCCCCAATCCCTCCCCCGTTGTGGCTGCGGAGGTTGGCACTCCCAGTGTGGCAGAGGCAGCAGCGCTTTTGGCCAGTCAGCAGTCAGCAGTCAGTGGTCAACCAGTGGGGGGGACCCTGATTGTGCCGAAACAGGTTTTTCGGCTGGCGGGTCAACCGGGAGCAGTGACCCTGGCGGTAGCCCAGGCGGAGCAGGAGTATATTGGCCGTTCTGGCAACCTGTGGTTAGTCGGGACTGGGCCGGGGGCTCTGGAACAGATAACGCCAGCCGCCCAGAATGCCATCACTCAGGCGGATGTTGTGATTGGTTATTCCCTCTACGTGGATCTGATCCGGCCCTTACTCCGGCCCGGACAAATTGTGGAAGCCTGGCCCATTACCCAAGAGAGGCAACGGGCTGAACGGGCGATCGCGCTGGCCAGGTGGGGCTTGACCGTAGCGGTGATATCCTCTGGCGACTGTGGCATCTATGGCATGGCGGGCCTGGTGTTGGAAACATTACAGAACCAGGGATGGGAGGGTCAAACCCCATCAGTTGAAGTATTTCCGGGAATATCTGCCTTGCAATCGGCAGCGGCGCGGGTAGGGGCACCGCTAATGCATGATTTTTGCGCCATTAGCCTGAGTGACCTGCTGACTCCCTGGGAGGTGATCGACAAACGGCTGCAGGCAGCCGCCCAGGCAGATTTTGTGGTAGCCCTCTACAATCCCCGCTCCAAAACCCGGACGCACCAGATTGAGCGAGTGCAACAAATTTTCCTGCAATGGCGATCGCCGGATACGCCAGTGGCCCTGGTTCAGTCTGCCTACCGACCGGACGAGCAGATCCGCCTGACCACCCTGGCCGACTTTCTCAACCACCCCATTGATATGTTGACCACTGTTTTGATTGGCAATCAAAGCACGCGCACCCTGGCTGATTGGATGATTACACCGCGGGGCTATCTGGGATTTACTTCGGAAAATTCAAAATAGACTGAAGCAAACTCCTCCTATGAAATGCCAGTTGTTCAAGCGTTTCTCATTACACTGAGAGTAAAGATGTATTTGGAACAGCCCATGACTGGTCAGTTTACTGAATTACTCCATACCCTCCTGCGCCGAGTTGCCGTCCTGTTGGTCGTGTTCGTGGTTGTTGGTATGGGTGGGGCTTTTCCAGCTAAGGCCGCAGCGCCCACAGGTCTCAAATATTCCCAGCAATATACGCCACCCCCTTCCTACAGTGGGTCCAAACTAGTCAATCGGGACTTTGCCGGTCAACTCCTTCGCATTGCCGAGTTCGCCAAGTCAGATATCATCCAGAGCCAGTTTGATCAGGCAGACCTGACGGGTGCAGTTTTCAGTATGTCGATGATAACGGATACCAGTTTCAAGGGCGCAAACTTGACAGAAGCCATGCTGGATCAGGTGAAACTGACGCGAGTCGATTTGAGTGACGCCATTCTGGACAATACCCTGATGTTTCGCAGCACCTTTGAAGATGTCATCATTACGGGAGCAGACTTCACCAATGCCCTCTTGGACGGAGCCCAGGTCCGAGAACTGTGTCAGGTTGCCGATGGAGTCAATTCCCAAACAGGGGTGTCTACGCGAGAATCCCTGGGCTGTTCCTAATTATGTCTCCTCACCCCGACCCTAGTATGATTCCCGCTCCCACTTGCACGCCCATGTCTGAAACCGTAGCAGTTGACTCCTCTGCAATCCGGCGCATTGGCATTATTGGCGGTGGGCAGTTGGCCTGGATGATGGCTCCAGCGGCGCAAACCCTGGGGCTGGACCTGGTAATTCAAACACCTTCGCCCACCGATCCAACTGTTTCCCTTGCCACCCAGAGCATTCTGGCAGCCGTAGATGATGTCTCGGCCACCGCAATGCTGGCAAGCTGCTGCGATGTGATCACCTTTGAAAATGAATTTGTCGATTTAGGGGGTCTGGCCCAACTGGCGGCAGCGGGCGCTTGCTTCCGACCTTCTCTGACCACCCTGGCGCCCTTACTGGACAAGTACCAACAACGGTCCTGTTTACGCGACTTGGGATTGCCCGTACCAGCCTTCGTTGCCCTGGAAGCGTTTCACCCCACAGCAGAACAACCGTGGATGCACTCCTTTCCCCGAGTGCTGAAAACCCGTCGCCACGGCTATGACGGCCAGGGTACCTTTATTGTGAAGGATCAGCGGCAATGGGATTTGCTCCTGGCGCGCTTGGCCGATCGCCCGCTGTTGGTGGAGGAATTTGTGCCCTTTGAGCGGGAACTGGCGGTGATCGCAGCCCGGTCAGTGGAGGGCACCGTGGTGACCTATCCAGTTGTCGAAACCTACCAAGTGAACCAGGTTTGCCGGTGGGTAGTGGCGCCAGCAACCGTCAGTCCAACTGTGACGATGCAGGCAGAAGCGATCGCCCAGCGATTGCTGACTCACCTGGACGCAGTGGGGGTCTTTGGCATTGAACTATTTCTAACGGCCGATCATCAATTGCTGGTCAACGAAGTGGCGCCCCGCGTCCACAATTCTGGCCACTTTACCCTGGATGCCTGCCAGACCTCCCAGTTCGAGCAACATTTGCGGGCGGTTGCCGGTCTGCCATTGGGAAGTCCGGCCATGAGTGCATCGGCTGCCTTAATGGTCAATCTGTTGGGCTATGAACAGTCCCACCACGATTACCAGGAAAAACGGAATCAGTTGGCCGACCTGCCCAACGTCTATGTCCACTGGTACGGCAAAACGGAGTCCCGGCCCGGTCGCAAACTGGGGCATGTGACGGTGCTGCTAGAAGGGGAAGCCGCCCAGCCGCCAGCGGCGATCGCCCTGGCCCAGGAGATTGAGCGGATCTGGTATGACTCAGCCGGTGAGACGCCATGACCGCCAACGCACAGGCGGTTGATCAACTGCCTTATCCTCTGACCGTTGGATGCCAAGTCCGATCCTCAGAGCAGATGGCTTGCCAACTGGGACATGGTTTCTTGCCATTCACCCAGCGCTCCGTTCGACGCAGGTTGATTGCAACGGCGTCAGGCAACTGCGATCGCAGATCCGTCTGATGGCGCATCGCATCCTCCCTGGGTGGCATCCTTACTGGAAGGGACTGCTGACTGCTAAGCTGGTTCGGTGTAGTATGTTCGACGGATGGTTTCCAATTCTTCCCTTTCTCTGGCCCCTTCGACCGGCTGGCATGGTCAACTCAACCTGACCTACGGTCGGGTGGGAGAAGCAAGCCGGATAATGCACCAGCATCTCCAAGCACCCCTCAAGGTGCAGCGACCGTTGTATCCCGAAGGAACAGCGGTCTGCCATAGCGTCATTCTGCATACAGCCGGTGGCGTCGTGGGCGGCGATCGCCTGTCAATGGATCTGCAAGTCCAGCCGCAAGCCCAGGCGCTCGTCACCACAGCGGCAGCCGCAAAAATTTATCGCAGCAACGGGCTGCAAGCCCACCAGCAGGTAAAGATTGACCTGAACGCCCAAGCTGTTCTGGAATGGCTGCCCCAGGAAACCATTGTGTTTGAGCGGGCCCTTTATCGTCAGGATTTGCGCGTCAACCTGGCCCCTGGCGCCACCTGGCTGGGCTGGGATATCACCCGCTTTGGCCGCAGCGCCAGAGGGGAGCGGTTTACCCAGGGAGAGTGGCGATCGCACAGCGAGGTCTGGCAGGGCGATCGGCCCCTGTGGGTTGACCGCCAGTGGTTTCCGGCCAGCGAAGCATTGTTTAATAGTCCTCACGGATTAGCCGGATGTCCGGTGGTCGGCAGCTTGGCCCTGGTTGGTCAGGCGGTGGAGCCGGAGTGGCTGGCACAGGCCCGTTCTCTCTGGCAGGGGGAAACCGGGGAGGTGGGTGTCACCCGCTTGCAATCCGGTTTACTCTGTCGCTATCGGGGCCATTCCACGCTGGAGGCGCGACAGTGGTTCATCGCCGTCTGGCAACTGTTGCGGCCCACCTATTTGCAGCGATCGGCCTGTATCCCAAGGGTGTGGCAACTGGAACAACGCTGTTAAAAGGGTGTATGCACGGCTCCGTCCGCCGTCGCATAAAAAAAGACTGATTTTTGCCCGTGGCTCTTTCTTCGCAAGCTATTGTTATGAAGCGGAACCTGCAAAACCAGCCAGTCCTGGCCAGGAACCCTTGCTTACCCACTGCGGTTGGGTTATTCTTCGGGCGGTCCTGAACCGACTCATTGCACTAGAAAGACAGAAAACATCATGCATTTGACCCCTCAGGAAAAGGATAAGTTATTGATTTTCACCGCAGCCTTGCTGGCCGAACGGCGCAAAGCCAGGGGAGTCAAACTGAACTATCCAGAGGCCGTTGCTTATATCACGGCGGCAATTCTGGAAGGGGCAAGGGATGGCCGGACAGCTGCGGACTTAATGAGCTATGGCACAACCCTGTTAACCCGCCAGGATGTCATGGAGGGGGTGGCGGAAATGATCCATGAAGTCCAGGTAGAAGCTACCTTTCCAGATGGCACCAAGTTAGTCACAGTCCACTTTCCGATCCAGTAATGATCGATTTCAGGCATCCACACCAGTTCCAGGCAGGGGTTTGATCGCCACTATTTCATTGAAGCAGGAGGCACCATGATTCCGGGAGAAATGCTGATCGACGACGGAGACATTGAACTGAATGCCGGTCGGCCAACGGTCACGCTCAAGGTCGCCAATACGGGCGATCGCCCGATTCAGGTGGGATCCCATTTCCACTTTTATGAAGTCAATGCCGCCCTCCAGTTCGAGCGGGAAACCGCCAGGGGTATGCGCCTGGATATTCCCGCT